>ODAI012971607.1_pt1 | contig 12514 bp, 11 predicted proteins | sample 1539321 | NCBI WGS metagenome assembly ODAI01 (sample SAMN02144231, study PRJEB22623) | gut metagenome | biome: sheep rumen | host: Ovis aries | place: New Zealand
CTTTGCAAATTCCTCCTGCAAATAGCTGCAAAGCTCAGCCGAAACGCCGGAGCTCTCCTCGTAGGAGGTTTCGCCTTCATCGCTGTAAATAATGATTATTCCGGGATAATTTTCGTCGCCGCCGCAGATGCAGTAGTCCTTATAGCTTCCGTCGCTGTATTCCATGCGTACAAACGGCGCAGCCTCCGCGGGGTCGTAAATTCCGGAAGCCGGCGTGCTCTGGAAGCTTGCTATGGAATCAAGTATATAGTCAGCCTGCTCCGGGGTACAGTTCACCCATTTGTCGGGATATTCCCCGGTTCTGAACTTGACATTCACAACGTCCTTGAAGTTATCGTTGGAGTAATTCTCCAGCGGTGCATATAATTCCGTCCCGTCATAGGGGATGCTCGTGACTGCCGAAGTCACGGTGACTTCCTCCGGCTTTCCGGACTCGTCCGTAATCACGGCAGCATACTGCTCCGTTTTATCCTCCGGAGGCTTGCTGCCCTTAGTGTGCAGCAATACGCCTGTTGCCACCATAGCGGCAGCAGCGGCAGTACCTATAAGTATCCTTATGAGCCTTATCCTCGTCCTGTATCTGATATGCGAGGTCTTTCCGGCAGCCTCGGCGATGAGGTCATCGTCAACGGCGTCGAGCCCTTTTATAATATCATCTTTTTTCATTCTACAGACCCTCTTTCTCTAAGTAGTCCCTGAGCTGTCCGCGCATACGGAACAGCAGCTGCTTCACGGCATTTTCACTCATCCCGAAGCTTTCCGCAAGCTCTGCCTGCGAATCGAAATACCAGTACCTCCTGAGAAATATCATGCGGTTACGCTTTGGCTGCTGCCTGAGAAAGCTGCTTATTATCCTGCCAAGTTCGGCAGCATCGCAGGCTTCCTCGACATCCTCTGATGAGGGGACACATTCGTCAAGCTCGTCAAGCGAGAGCATGACCTCCGGACGGCGCTTGCGGGCATTGTCGCGTTCGCAGCGTTTAAGGGCTATATTCCGCATTATCCTGCAAATAAAGGCAGGAAGGTACTTCGGGCGCTTTGAGGGGATAGCGTTCCAGACAGCGAGGTAGGTGTCGTTGAGGCACTCCTCTGCGTCTGAGGCGTCGTGAAGGATATTGTTTGCAACGTGCATACACAGACCCTTGTACTTCGCGTCTGTTTCGGAGATAGCGTTTTCTGAACGTTCCCAGTAAAGGTCGATTATATCCGGATCGTCCACAGTTGTTTCCTCCCTTCTGAGGTCCTCATATATATAGTACGGAATAATGCAGCGGAGGTTACGCAAAATGAAAATCTCCGCCCTCAGTGAGAGCGGAGAATGACAGGTCATGTTATTGGATCAGAGCGACTCGATAAGGTTGAGCTTGTACTGCTGTATCCTGAGAGCGTCCTTATTTGTAAGTCCGGGAACGCCGTCAACGTCTGCATTTGCCTCATTCTCGGGCTTTATGCCCTTCTCCTTGCCAATGCCGTAGGTGTCGGGATTTGAAACGCACTGCATGATGATGACTGCGTCAGCCATATTTACATTTCCGTCGCCGTTAGCGTCGCCGAGGAGAGTTACTTCGCCGCCGGTGGTATCATCGGTAGTTACTGTTGAAGTAGTGGAGGTCTCAGTGTCGGTTGTGGTAGTAGTGGTTGTTGTAGTAGTTGTTGTGGTTGTGGATGTCTCAACAGGCTCAACGCCTTCACCTGCGATATAGCCGCTGAAGATAACATCAACAGACTCGAAGGTAACTGTTGCGGTATCGTTGTTAGCCCATGTCCACCAGTTCTCTATCTTGAGGTAATCCATGTCGATAGAACCGGTCGAGGTACCTGTAACGTTGCCGTCTGCGTCCCATTCGGTGTTGTACTCATCGGGAGCAAGGTCGATAGTGGCTACGGTATCATTTATACCGATAGCAGTGTCGATATTGGAATACTTGCGCTCGTCATCGTCTGTAAGGACATTGAAGCTGATAGCGATATCGCCGCTTGCCTGAGTGGTGGTATCCTTCTCGGTAGTCATCTTGAACTTGACTATAGCAGTTTCCGGAACAACGCCGTACTGTTTGTAGGGAGCAAGGTCAACATAGAGGTAGTTCTTTCCGGTCTCCTCGTCTGTCATTGTGATATCGGCAGCGCTGAGGGAGATACGGTCGGTCTTGTTGGAGGAAACGTCGCCGCCTGCGCCATTTGCAGCGTCAATGAATATCTGCTGGATAGCGCTGTCGTACCATGTAAGGGTAGTTCTGTCGAAGTAAGCCATATCGCCTGTTCCGTTGCCGTCTACGGACATATCCCAGAGAACAGGGCACATACCGTCCTTGCTGAGGGCATAGGTAGCGACCTCCTTGAGGAAAGCCTTCATGGAATCCTTGTCCTTTGCGCCCTTTGTCGAGGTGTCAACGCCGTACTCACCGATAATGACCGGGATGCCGTTCTTGATGAACTTACTCTCAAGCTGATCGAAGTGGTTCTCAAGCTTTACGATATCAGCGTTTGTGCCCCATGTTTCCTGATGACCCCATGTGGACTCTGTAGTAGCAACGCAGAATGTCGTGGGCTCATAGTAATGGCAGGAAACAGCGATCATCTTTGCGCTGTCTGTAGGTGCAGAGAAGCTGCTGTCGAGAAGCTTGTCGGTATTGTTGGACTGAGCCTCGACAAGAAGCAGACGGCTCGCATTATTTCCGCCCGCTGCACGGACAGTGTCAACGAAAGCCTGATTGAGCGTCATCATCTGGGAATTGCTGATATCCTGCTCGTTCATAGCCTCAAAAACGAGGTGCTGATCGTAGTCTGCGAAGTATGCAGCGATATTCTTCCAGAGGTTATTGAACTTTGCAACGGTATCGCTGTTGGCATTATTGAGCCAGTTGGTCTCATCGTGGTGGGTATTGATGATAGCGTACATACCGTTATTGATAACGTAGTCAACGACTTCCTTGATTCGTGCGAGGTAATCAGCATTCGGAGTGCCGTCCGAGCTCATCATCTGGTACCATGTGATCGGGATGCGGACGGTATTGAAGCCGCTCTTCTTGATCTCCTTGATCATAGCCTCAGTTGTGACAGGATTTTTCCAAGCGGTCTCGATAGCCTCGGGAGTGAGGGGAGTGGTCCATGTGTTCGTGCAGTCGAAGCTGTTTCCGAGGTTCCAGCCCTGCCCCATATCCTCAACGATCTGGACAGCGGTCATGTCAGCGGCGAGTGCGATCTCGTTTGCGGAAAAGCTTCCGATGTTGGTGACGCACATTGTGAATGCTACGGCAGCAGCCGAAGCAGCAGAAAGAACTTTCTTCATAATTATCAAACTCCTTAAATATATTTCCGTTGCCGCACGCTGAAAAAACCGGCTGCCTTATTCCGGTCTGGTGCGGTATTAGGAGAGAGGTGAGGGGGGGTGGAAAAACTGCATGAGGGTACAGTTTTCCCTGTTACTAATATAAATTTACCACAAAAATCACAAATTGTCAATATCAAATATAATATTTATACATTGTTTTTTTGTATAACTGATCTAAGCCGGCAAAAAAATCCCCCTATGCTGCAATGAGCACAGGGAGAAGATCTCAGAATGGTCAGCTATTCATCATCCTCATCATTTCCGCCGCCAAGGGCAAAATCCGAGGTGTTCAGGTAATTTGCAGGATTCTTGCAGACACCGTACAGACGGACCTCGAAGTGACAGTGGTTGCCGGTGGAATTTCCGGTCGTGCCGACAAGTCCTATGAGCTGTCCCCGGTGTACCTCCTGATCGGCTGAAACGAGAACCGTGCTCATGTGACCGTAGACTGTCTGGTATCCGTCCGCGTGGGCGATCTGGACGACATTTCCGTAGCCGCCGCTGTTCCAGCCTGCCGCGATGCCCTTTCCGTCCGCAGCAGCGTATATCTCCGTACCGCCGGGAGCTGCGATATCAAGCCCCTTATGGTTGCGGTCGCTCATATACGGGTCACTGATATATCCTCCGTTTACCGGCCATCCGAACTCTCCCGATCCGGTGAGAAGGGTCTGCGGACTGTCAGGATGAGCTGAGTAGGTGCCGATGCCGATCTCCTCGACAACGGGTTCGCGGGTGACAACGGTCTTTATCGTCTTGCGCGAGCGCTCAACACCGTCAACATAGGTTATCTCATAGGTGGTATGCTTCTCGCCGACGGAGCCCTTGACCATTACCTGCCTTGCTCCGACGTTCAGCGCTGAGGTCTCATACTCTATCGTTTCATAGTTGAGCAGCGAGAGTGCTTCTACCTCCAGAACATACTGTATCGGAAGATAGCTCTCGGTCTCAATGACGTTTATCATCTGACCGGGATGGATAGTGTCATCATAGTGCGGATTTATGCGGCGGAAGTCCTCATACTTCATATCGTATTTACGGCATATCGAAACAGCCGTATCTCCGCCCTGTGCGATATATACGCCTCTTTTCTCAACAGAGGACGTGAGCTTGTCTATCGTTTCCTGCTGGTCGAGGACGCTGCTCACGAGGTAGATTCCCTGGGAATACTCTATCTTGTCACGGTAGGCGACATCTTTGATATTTCCATCTATACGGTAATTCAGCAGCCTGTTGTCGAGGGCGTCGCGAATTGGTGCATTGTCCTTGACCGCACCTATGAACTGACCGTTTATATATATTCCGTAAGCCTCAGTGAGCTCCTCATCGGATGCCTCGAGCATTTTATCAGCAAGCTGATCAGAGCTTATTATCTGGTCGTTATCTGAAACTATTTTCAGTGTGAATTTTGAGTTGAAGTCGAGACCTGCACCGTTTTCTGTAGCAGAAAGCCTCTGGCGGACCTCTCGCTCAGCCTTGTCAAACTGGGCTTCTTCCGCGATAACGCCGACCTCCTTGCCGTTGACCTCAACACTTATGCCATATTCAAGTCCCGAGCCGCAGCGGATAACACCGATGAGGAAGGCGGCAGAAACGATCGGCATGATGTAGTTGAAGGCAGTATAGAAAATGCCTCCCTCGCCGAAAAGGTACGAACCAATGAATCGGGTGAGCGCTTCTGCGTAGGACCGTTTGTCCGTTTTGCGGGCTTTGCGGACCTCCTTCTGGAGCTCGAGGCTCTTTCTGTGCCGCAGGCGAAGCGACTCAGTGAACTCCCTGAAAAGCCACCTGACAGCTCTGCCGATCCCCTTGATAAGCTCCCATATTTCACTGAAAACGAGCTTTATGATATTTATTATGCCAAGCAGCAGAGCTGCAAGGAATTTAACAGTGGAAAGCCCGGCGCGGGTCAGCAGATCGGTGAAGCTTCTGCCTGCGCGGGTGAAAATATTTTCATTCAAAACCGGAAATGCAGCTCCTTTCTCCGGAATTTTCTGCACATTATAATCAATGTCTGCTCAACAGCTTAAAATCGGCTTTGTATAGCTTCTTTTATTTGGCAAAATGAGCTTGACATCAATGGATGTGACGCGCAAATTCCCTGATTCATAAAGAATTTGCTCTCCCCGAACTAAGTCCGGGGCAACAGTCGCCTGACGCGGCTATTTAGGACACATTAATTATATCAATAATTTAAGGGAAAACAATGCTGAAAATGCTGAAAATTCATTTCGGGTGATTTTTTTGTATGCCTGCACAAATAAAGCCGCGGCTTTTCAGCAAAAACAATACAAAAAGTCAATGCCTGCCTTTTCATTCATTGAACAAACAAATGATATCTTCCGGCAGCTCCGCCGTGACAGTGACCTCCTCCCCGGTATCCGGCTCAGTGAACGTCATCGAGCCGCAATGGAGTGCCTGCCGCCGGATATGTAAAAGACTTCCGCCATACATATCATCCCCCGCAAGAGGATGCCCTATATGCGCGAAATGAAGCCTTATCTGGTGAGTGCGGCCGGTCAGCGGGATCACCTCCGCAAGCGAATGTCCGCCTCCGGTTTTAAGCCGCCTGTAAAGCGTCACTGAAGGCTGACCGTCCTCCCTGATGCACCGAAGGATTATCGACTCACGCTCCCGGGCTATCGGTGCGTCGATGCGTCCCTCCTCAGGGATGATGCCCTCAGCGGCAGCATAGTATATCTTCCGGCATTGCCCTTGAAGAAGACTTGCCGCGTGTGCGTCCTTTGCAGCTATACAAAGCCCCGAGGTGTCCTTGTCAAGGCGGTTGACCGGCCGGAAGGTCAGCCCCGGACAGATATGGGCAAAAAAGTTTCCGAGTGTGTCACCCTGATGCTTTATCGAGGGATGAACAGGCCCTCCCGCGGGCTTGTTGAAGATAACGAGCCGTTCGCTTTCGTAGGCTATCGGGATTTCCATGTCCTCAGCCGGAGGGAGCGCCTCCCCGTCCGGCAGCCGGAGGACTATCTCATCGCCGGGGAAGACCGTGTCCACGCTCCGTATAAGCTCACCGCGCCGGGTCATGCCGTTCTCACAGCGTTTGAGCCTCGTCAGCAGCCGCCTTGAAACGCCTTTTCTTCCGAGGAGGAAGCTTTGCAGAGCGGCAGGCTTTTCTGTGTCCACAATTATTCTTATCTCCCGCACGGTACTCCTCCTCCCTGATGAAAATGTCAATGCTCTGGGCAAAAGCCGTCTTCAGCCCCGCAAGTGCGAACGGTGCGGCAATTACCGTCAGCATCGCCGGAAGATACGCAAATATCAGCCTTATGAATATAACCCGCCTTCCGCTCATCAGACGCAGCGAAAGAAGGACTGTCCTGAACGCACTTTTCTGCGGATATTCAGCCAGAAGATACGGTACTGCGACCATGCTGAGCTTCACCGAAAGCCATATCCCGACAGATATCACGGTCAGCGCGGCTGCGTGAAGGATCATGAAGCTCCGGAATGTCCCGCCGCCCTCCGTGAACAGGGAATAAGCCGTTATTCCGAAGAATACCGCGGGTGCAACTGCAAGAAGTCCCGCGAGCTTCGTCCATATCAGTGCAGCAATGCTCCGGCGAATGCTCCTGCCGTCGGCAAGTACGTCCGACAGTGCTGCGTCAGGACGCCCGCTGCATATCCCGCAAAGTCTGTACGCCGCCGCATAGCTCAGCGGAGCGGCAGCCGTCCACCTGACAGCAGCAAAGCCCGCAGTAATCAGCGGCTGGAGGATGTTATCCCCGCTGAAAAGTGCTATAGGTGCTGCTCCACCGAAATACAGCAGCATGACATAGACACACGCCTCTGCTGTGCGGAAAAATATCTCCGCCGCGGCCGGCATAAGGCAGACAAGAGTCGTCCGCAAGCGCCTGCCCCTGAGCAGTCCCTCTGAATATCTGATAAGCTCTCTGACGCGCATTTCCCCGCCTCCCGGTGGTATTATGCGCGTTTTTTCACAGATTATTCCACGCTGTAGTAATCATCGTCGGGGGCGTCTATCTTGTCGTAGGGACAATAGCCGACGATCTCGAATGCCTGGGAATTCAGCCACATCTGGGCGGTGACGAGGATGTCGAAGCCGCCGCCTGCCTCAGCAGTTATCTGCGCAGGTGGATACTTCGGTATCCCGAAGCAGCTCATCATATTCGAGATAACGCCGCCGTGGGTTATAATGGCGCAGTGAGTGAGCCCCTCGTTCATCATGTCGATTATGATATTGTGCAGCGCCTTGTAGGTGCGGGCGGTGAGCTCCTCAAGGCTCTCGCCTTTCGGGGGGCGGCTGCTCTTATCGCCCCTGAGCCACTCCTGGTAGTCGCTGCGGCGGGCGAGAACGTCGATGCTCTTGTTCTCGAATTCGCCGAAATCAAGCTCCCTGAGGTCATCTACGACGCACATATCGGTATAAGGAAAGAGTATCTCAGCGGTCTCGGTACACCTTCTGAGAGGTGAGGAATACACCCTGTGTACGGAGGGGTAGTCAAACTCATCCATTTTTGCGGCAAGGTCGGCAGCCCCCTTCGGAGAGAGCGGGAGGTCGGTCTTGCCTATGTAAAGCCCCTTATCGTTCGCTTCTGTAAGCCCGTGGCGGATAACGCTGATACGATAGCCTATCATTTTATCACTCCTTAAAAACTGGGATTTCAAAGGCTGTATTTAGTAAATTTCACAAAAAAGCATCAAAAAACGACAAATTCTTTGACGAATAGCCATATTTACAAATTATACATTTTGTATTATAATAATATTGTAATACTGTTCTGTCCGTAAGCTGCGGCAGATCTTATCATTCCGGCTTGATACCGGTCACAGGAGGATCTTATCTATGAATTCCGATTTTGCAAGAATCATCACTCTCCAGAGAAAAGAGCGCCATATCAGCCAGAAACAGGCTGCCACTGACCTCGGTATATCACAGGCCCTCCTCTCTCACTACGAAAAAGGCATCCGTGAGTGCGGCCTCAATTTCCTCGTTAAAATAGCAGACTACTATAACGTGTCCTGCGACTACCTCCTCGGAAGAACTCCTGAACCGGAAGGAAAAACTATCTCTATCGAAGATATCCCCGACGACGACGGCAACAATAACCTCAAAATGCCTTCGCCTGAGATCATAAACTTCAACCGGAGAATTATCAACAACTCAATAAGCCTCCTGTTCAGCCTCTCGCAGAAAGCCAACAGCATCACCCTCATCAAGGAGGTCTCGTCTTACCTTATGCTGTCGGTATACAAGCTGTTCAGGATCGTCTACAACGCAAATCCCCACAACGACCAGAAGCTTTTCCGCATACCTAAGGTCATCGCCAATGACAGCGCAAACGCCATAGTCTCTATGAGCGAGGCCAATATCAAAGCCGCTTCGAGCGGTATCGCCCTTGACGGAAATGACTGCGTCGATAATTTTGATACCCTCTATGTTACTACTGCGACCCTCCAGAAAGACTATGCCCAATATTCCTCGTCCCTTCTCAACCTCATAAAGCGCAGCGAGGAGAGCATCTCGCGGACAAGGGCTAAGTACCGCAGCGACGCAAAGTAGCATCACAAGTTATATTATAGCATTTTTTCTGCCGCTGTGTCAACTGCCGGTGGAAAGAAAACAACATAAAAGCATATGCTTTTTCCCCTGAAAAGGAACTGCTCCTGATTCGCAGCGGGCACTTCGCTTTTTTTGCCCTGATGCGGCTTATGCCGCTTTTATAGGATGGAATTTTTAAAGAGGTGAAAAAACTATGAAACTGCAGCAGCTTGAATACGTCATCGCTATCGCCCAGGAAGGCAGCATCACCAGGGCAGCCAAAAAACTCTTTCAGGCTCAGCCAAATATCAGCATCGCTCTCAAGGAGCTTGAAGAACAGCTCGGTATACAGATCTTCAACCGCACTCCGAGCGGAATGATGCTCACTAACGACGGCGAGGAATTCCTCGCCCGCGCAAGAGGTATCGTTGAGGATGTAAATGCCCTCGAAAAGGACTTCAAGGAAAAATCAGACCATACCATGGAGCTCAAGATCGAGGCGGCAAGAACCTCATATGCCGCCGCCGCTCTCTCCGACGTCGTTAACAATTATCCCACCCCGGACGGAAAGATCACCATGCATATCTTAGAGACAAGTATGCCCAGGATACTCGAGGATATCAGCAACGGAAAATGCGATATCGGTGTCGTCCGCATCCCCGTCAGCTACGGCGATATGCTCCTCGAACGCATCCAGACCAAGGATATGGTGACCAAACCAGTCAAGGAATATACCCTCGGGCTGCTTATGCGAAAGGACCACCCGCTCGCCCAGTATGACGATGTGCCTTTTGAACTGCTGAAGGACTACCCAGAGATCCTCTACGGCGACAATGAGCCTGATATCGTCCGCCGCGCCTCCATAAACCAGAGCTTCGACTCCAATACCAGCGGAAAAAGGGTCTACATCCACGACCGCGGCAACCAACTCACTGTAATATGGAACGTCAACAACGCCTATATGTGGGTATCCCCTATGCCCAGATGGCTGACCGACCGTGTGGGACTTGTCATTAAGAAATGCTCTTACGCCCGCAATCTCAACCGTGATATCGTGATATACCGCAGAAGTCAGGAGAACAACCCACTTGTCAAGGCGTGTATAGACTCGTTCATCCGCTTTGCCAATATGGGCGACGAATGATCCTTCCCACGCAAATATCAGCGGCTTCCTGCACAAAACGGAAGCCTCTTTTTTATCAGGTCTTATATCATTACAAAAATGCCTAAAACTATAACAATACTGTCACGAGTTATAACAAAACGGCAATATAGTCCTAATTTTTAGCAAAAATATAAAAAACTCGTTCCGCCATTCACTAAAGTTTGTGGATTTGGTATCTTGAAACTGTCCGAAAAATTGTGTATTATATAGTTGAGACAGACGCGGAGAGACCCTCTATCAACTCACCGCGGCTAAAAAACAAGTCCGATCTTACAGAAATGAGGTAATTATCATGAACACAAAAAAAATTATCGCCGCTCTCGTTATGTCCGCTATGATGTGCGGTACTCTCGCTTCATGCGGCAGCTCTGACGACGACAGCAGCTCAAACACTGCTACAACTGCTGCATCTGTTGCTGACAATGAGGCTGATACTACAGACGCTGCTTCCGAGGCAGATACTACCGAGGCTGCTTCTGAGGCAGATACTACCGAGGCTGCTGAAACTACAGCTCCTCCGCAGGCTGTTGCAGACCCCGCAGCTGAGGATATCGAGGAGTCTATCGCCGCACAGTCCGGCGAGGCTTACCTTGCCATAAACGAGGGTCAGGGTTGGATACAGTATTTTGGTGTCAACGACGACGCTGACCACACTATGCTTACATACGGCGCAAAGAACGTTCCGATCACCGGCAACGGCAGCTATACAGTCGGCGTTACGACCGATACCAACGGCTTCCGCTTTGATACAACAGGCGACGTTACCGACGGCAGCGCTGTTCCGGCAGGTCTTATGTTCTCCGCAGTCATTATCAAGGACGGCAAGACCAAGTTCCCGGATGCTATCATCACTATCGACTCTATCAAGGTTGACGGCAAGGATATCCCGCTTATCGCAAAGAACTACACTTCCTCCGATGACGGCAAGGAGCTCCGCAGCAATATCTACAACCAGTGGGTAAAGAACCTCCCCGATGATGCTGCTTCAACAGAGGGCGCACTTGTGGTTGACGGTACTCCTACAGAAGCTGCTGCTGCTTACTCACCCTGCATCGTAAATACTTCCGATTTTGCTTCATGGCACGACGTTGAGGTAAACTTCACTATCTCAGGTCTTGCTGAATAAGCTGTACAAACAAAGGCATTGCCGGTCATCGGCAATGCCTTTTCTTTATATACAAAAAGCGGGGACATATCACTGTCCCCGCGTGTAGTCAAAAACACTTATCTCTGCTCGCAGATGAGCTTGATAGCAGTTCTTTCCTCGCCGTCTATCTGGATATTTGCAAATGCAGGCACACAAATAAGATCAACACCGATAGGAGCAAGGTAACCTCTTGCGATAGCGATGGACTTTATTGCCTGATTAGCGGCACCTGCGCCGACTGCCTGAACCTCTACTGCCTTCTGTTCTCTGATAACTCCGGCAATAGCTCCGGCTACTGAATTGGGTGATGAATGTGATGAAACTTTTAATATTTCCATGATTGACCCTCCTGTTTCGGATGTTTTTGTAAGCGTTAGTGCTGTCATAGCCGTCCGGTTACTTGAAGTTATTATACACCATAAAAATAAAAATTGCAATAGGTACGGCGAAAGTTTGTACATTATCTTATAATTATGCGCTCAATTTTGTGAGATTTGCCGCATTTTTCATCAAAACTGACAACAACCCCCCCGAGAAAACAGCTCCCGGAAGCCTCCCGGAACTTCACCGGAGTACGGAAACGGAACATTTCAAGCACCTCCGCAGGCTCAACTCCGAGGCAGGAAAGCTCCGGACCTGTCATCCCGGCATCTGTGATATAGGCGGTCCCGCCGGGGAGCACACATTCGTCCGAGGTCTGTACATGAGTATGCGTACCGAAGATACCGGTCACTCTGCCGTCAAGGAAAAATCCCATCGCCTTTTTCTCAGATGTCGCCTCAGCGTGGAAGTCAACAAATATATTCGGTGTGTCAATATCACGCAGTATACCGTCAATCAGGGTGAAGGGATTGTCAAGCGGGTCCATGCAGGCTGTTCCCATAAGGTTGACCACAGCGACCGAGTATGCCCCGCAGTCCAGCAGGCAGACGCCCTTTCCCGGAGCTCCGCCCTCGGGGTAATTCGCGGGACGGATTATAAGCTCCCTGTCGAAGATATCGAGGGATTCCCTGCGGCGGAAGGCATGGTTGCCGGTCGTGATGATATCGGCACCGGCATTGAGGAGGCTCTCAGCCGAGGCACGGGTGATACCGTTGCCGGGAGCCGAATTTTCGCCGTTTACGACGGTTATATCAACGCCGTAGTGACGCTTGATGAGGCTAAGCTTCGACCGGAGGAAATCACAGCCGGCCTTCCCCACGACGTCGCCTATAAATAAAAGATTTTTCATACGTTGCTCCTTCTTGTTATTACGATAATTAATGTGTCCTCAATAACCGCCTTACGGCGGTTATTGCCCTGAACTTTGTTCAGGGAGCGCAAATTCTTTATAAAATATGGAATTTGCGCATCACA
>ODAI014327996.1_pt1 | contig 12512 bp, 4 predicted proteins | sample 1539321 | NCBI WGS metagenome assembly ODAI01 (sample SAMN02144231, study PRJEB22623) | gut metagenome | biome: sheep rumen | host: Ovis aries | place: New Zealand
CTCCGGATTGTTGTTGATGACGATGGCTTCGTAGCCGGAGCTCCTGATTGTCTGTACGGAGTGAACCGTCGAGTAATCGAACTCGACGCCCTGACCGATTCGAATCGGACCGGCTCCCAGCACGATCACCTTGGGCTTGTCCGAGACGATTGATTCGTTCTCGCCTTCATAGGTTGAGTAGAAGTACGGGACATAGCTCTCGAACTCGGAGGCGCAGGTGTCGATCATTTTGTATACAGGGAAAATGTTCTCTTTTTTCCTGAATGCAAATATCTCCTCCTCCGGTACCTCCCACAGCCCCGCGATGGCGGCATCGGAGAAACCCATGCGTTTGGCGGTGCGGAGGGCATCGGGGCTGAATTTGTTTGCTCTCAATTCGTTTTCTTCTTCGATGATATTTGCGATTTTGTCGAGGAAGAAGCGGTCGATGCCGGTTTTGAGGGCGATGGCTTCTGAGACGTATGCGCGGGAGAAAGAATTTCCGCTCTGCGCGGAAAGCGTGCTGACGGATCCGGATGCAGCGGCGGATATGGTCGCCGCGGATGGATTGCGGTCTGCGCTGCCGGGAGACATACTCCTGCGAATCATCTCCGCCAACGCATAAATGCGGTCACCGGAGCCGCTGACAATATTTTCCCGGAGTTCTTCCTCGGAGGCATCGTCGTATTTGTCCATATGCAAATGCACCGTCCCAATCTCCAGCGACCTCACCGCCTTGAGCAGGCTCTCCTCGAAGCAGCGGCCGACGCTCATGGTCTCGCCGGTGGCCTTCATCTGGGTGCCGAGGGTCTGGTCGGCGTCCGTGAATTTGTCAAACGGGAACCGCGGCATCTTGGTGACAATGTAGTCGAGGGCGGGTTCGAAGCAGGCAGGGGTATTGGCAAGCGGAATCTCCTCCAGCGTGAGGCCCACGCTGATTTTGGCCGAGACCCTGGCGATCGGGTAACCGGAGGCCTTGGACGCGAGCGCGGAAGACCGTGAAACGCGGGGGTTGACCTCGATCAGGTAATACCGAAACGATTTCGGGTCAAGCGCGAACTGGACGTTGCAGCCGCCCTCAACTTTGAGGGCTCGGATGATTTTGAGCGCGCTGTCGCGGAGCATGTGATATTCCCTGTCGGTGAGCGTCTGGGACGGGCATACAACGATGGAATCGCCGGTGTGAATGCCGACGGGATCGAGATTTTCCATGTTGCAGACGGTGATGGCGGTGTCATTTGCGTCACGGATCACCTCGTACTCGATCTCCTTGTAACCCCTGACACTCTTTTCAACAAGGACCTCACCAACCGGGGAAAGGTCGAGGCCTGTCCTGAGCAGTTCGTCGAATTCCTCGTCGCTGCCGGCGAATCCGCCGCCGGTTCCGCCCAGCGTGAAGGCGGGTCGAAGCACGACCGGATAGCCGATTTCGAGAGCCGCAGCCCGACCTTCTTCCATGCTGCGCACAACGATTGAGGGGAGAACGGGTTCGCCCAGTCTGACGCAGAGATCCTTGAATTCCTCCCTGTCCTCCGCCATCTCGATGCTGGCGGAATCGGTTCCGAGAAGTTCGCAGCCGCATTCGGCCAGAACACCCTTCTTTTCGAGCTGCATGGCCAGGTTGAGGCCGGTCTGTCCGCCGATGCCCGGGAGGATCGCGTCGGGGCGCTCCGTGCGGATAATCCTCGCGACATACTCGAGTGTCAGCGGTTCCATGTATACCCTGTCGGCAACGGTCTTATCGGTCATGATGGTGGCCGGGTTCGAGTTGCAGAGAACGACTTCATACCCTTCCTCTTTGAGGGCAAGGCAGGCCTGCGTTCCGGCGTAGTCGAATTCGGCGGCCTGGCCGATGATGATGGGGCCGGAGCCTATGACAAGGATTTTTTTGATGTCGGTGCGTTTCGGCATGGTGTTTTCCTCTTTTCCGGGTGTTTCATTCTTTTAAGCGGCGGATGAATTCCTGCTTTTCCCACTTTCATCTTTCCATCAATCTCAAAAATTCATCAAACAGGTATGCGCTGTCATGCGGTCCCGGGGAGCTTTCCGGATGATACTGTACGCTGATCATGCGGTCCCTCTCGCACCGCATTCCTTCCACAGTTCCGTCCAAAATGTTCCTGTGGGTCACGACCAATCCGGTGCCTTCCAGTGTACTCTCATCCACCGCATAGGAGTGATTCTGGGATGTGATTTCCGTCTTCCCGGTCAGCAGGTTCTTCACCGGGGGGTTGCCGCCGCGGTGGCCGAACTTCAATTTGTATGTCCTGCCTCCGCAGGCGAGCGCGATGATCTGGTGGCCGAGGCAGATCCCGAAAATGGGGTATTTGCCCCGAAGCTGTCTCACAAGCTCTATGGCTTCGGTGACATCGGCGGGGTCGCCGGGGCCATTTGACAAAAATATTCCGTCGGGACTTGCGCGCATCACTTCATCTGCGGTCACATTCCACGGGAAGACCGTCACGCTGCAGCCGCGGCGCACAAAGGATCGCACGATGTTTTCTTTCATGCCGAAGTCGATGGCGGCGATGTGATATTTGCCATTCATCGAGATGTAATTCTCGCGGTACGTCCTGCTCACCCTCGAAACCGCGTCGCGGGGAAGGACCGTCTCGCGGATGAGCCGCATGCCTTCCTCGACGGGCAGGTCGGCGTCGGCAATGAGGGCTTTCTGCGTGCCCTGGCTGCGGATTTTGCGCACGATTTCCCGCGTGTCCGGCCCCGTGATGCCCGGGATGGCCAGCTCCTTCATGACGTCCGAGAGCAACCGCGTGCTCCGGAAGTTGGAGGGCTGGTCGTTGTAGTCGCGGATGACGAGGCCGCCGATGGTGGGCGTGCGGGTTTCAAAGTCGTCGCGGTTGATGCCGTAGTTTCCGATCAGTGGGTAGGCCATGACGACGAACTGGTCGGTGTATGACGGATCCGACAGGATCTCCTGGTAGCCTACCGGGGAGGTGTTGAACACCAGCTCGCAGACTCGGGCTTTGGTGTCGGCTCCGAAGCCTGTGCCGCGGTACTCGGTGCCGTCGGCCATAATGAGCTTTCTTGCTTTTCCTCTGTAAATCATGTTGAGCCTCCATGGGGGTCAGACCCCGGCCGGGGTCTGACCCCGCCCGAGGTCGTCCCCCTTTTTCACGTCACATCGCGCACCTGATGAACTCCTTAAACAGCGGATGCGCCCTGTCCGGCCTCGACTTGAACTCCGGATGGAACTGCACCCCCACATGGAACCTGTTCGTCGGAACCTCGACCGCCTCGACCAGCGTCTCGTCCGGTGAAACCCCGCAAACCGCAAGCCCCGCCGCCACAAGCTCCGCGCGGTACTCGTTATTGTACTCAAATCTGTGCCTGTGCCTCTCGGAAATCTCCGAAGCCCCGTACGCCCTCTCAAGCACCGTTCCCGGATAAACCCTGCAGGGATAAGCCCCGAGCCGCATCGTGCCGCCCTTGCGCACCACCATAAGCTGCTCCTCCATCAGGTCGATCACGCAGTGCCTGCTGTCCTCCGCAAACTCCCTGCTGTGCGCATCCTCATAGCCCAGCACGTCCCGCGCATACTCGATCACAGATATCTGCATCCCAAGGCATATGCCAAAATACGGCACATCCCTCTCCCTCGCATAGCGGCAGGCCAGAATCATGCCCTCGATCCCGCGGTCGCCGAACCCGCCGGGCACCAGAATCCCATCCGCACCCCCGAGCTCGGCCTCAATGTTGTCCCGGGTCAGTTTCTCCGAATCCACCCACATCACCTCCACCTCGGCGTCATTGGCGTAGCCGCCATGGTAGAGCGCCTCCCTGACAGAAAGGTAGGAGTCGTGAAGGCCGACGTATTTCCCCACGATCGCAATCTTCACATGATTTTTCAAATGATGAATCCTGTTCACCATATCCACCCACTCCGAGTAACCGGCCATCTCTCCCGAAAGCCCGAGCTCGCGGCAGGCCACCGTATCCAGCCCATGCTCATGAAGCATGATCGGTGCCTCGTACAGGCACTCCATCGTGTTGTTCTCGATAACGCAATCCTTCTTGACGTTGCAGAAAAGCGCGATCTTGTCCATAATGCTCCTCTCAAGCGGCCGGTCCACGCGGGTCACAATGATATCCGGATGGATTCCGAGCGACTGCAGCTCCTTGACGGAATGCTGCGTCGGCTTGGATTTGTGCTCGTTGGACCCGCTCAGATACGGAACAAGCGTGACATGTATAAAGAGGCAGTTATCCTGCCCCTGTTCCAGTGAAATCTGGCGGATGGCCTCAATAAACGGCTGCCCCTCGATGTCGCCGATGGTGCCGCCGATCTCCGTGATGAGAACGTCCGCATTTGTATTTTTCGCGCCCATGTAAATAAAGTGTTTGATCTCGTCCGTAATGTGAGGGATGACCTGGACCGTCTGTCCGAGGTACTCCCCCTTGCGTTCACGATTCAAAACATTCCAGTACACTTTTCCGCTGGTCAGGTTGGAGTAACGGGTCAGGTTCTCGTCGATGAACCGCTCGTAGTGTCCGAGATCAAGGTCGGTCTCTGCTCCGTCATCGGTCACGAAAACCTCCCCGTGCTGGAAGGGGCTCATCGTACCGGGGTCCACGTTCATGTATGGGTCCAGCTTCTGGGAGGCGACGCGGAGGCCGCGCATTTTGAGAAGCCGTCCGAGTGACGCCGCAGTGATTCCTTTTCCGAGGCCGGAGACGACGCCTCCGGTCACAAAGACAAATTTAGCCATATTCCCTCCTGATAAAACTCATCATTCTTACTTGCATTCACCGGTTCCGGTTACTATATGATCCTTTAACAAATGTTCTCCGCCCGTCTCTCGCTCTCATGCCTTCCTCCCGCAATGCTGCAGTTCTCTGTCTTTCAAATCCGCAGGCTGTATCAGGCACAATGTATCATATTCAAGCGGGAAACATTCGCAGTCCGCCTGAGAATCGACAAATGCTGCATTTTATGTGACCAAGCGTATGCGTTAGCGACGCGCGGGAACAGAAAATGCATATGCATTTTGTCGTATTCGAAGAAAGGACAAGAGTTTTCCGCTGAATATGCATACATGTGCCGTCAAAGTAAGCATGCCGGCCGGCAGAGAACTGAAGTATCATATCAGCCATTACAATAGCCCATGAGGTACACGTCCACCTCCGCCGCACACGCCCGGCCCTCAGCCAGCGCCCACACGACCAGACTCTGTCCGCGCCTCATATCGCCCGCCGCAAATACACCTTCCACGCTCGTGCAATACCTCCCCTCGGGGGTAGCCACCACGCCGCGCTCCGTCATCTCCAGGCCAAAGCTCTCCGGGACCGGCTTCTCAGCCCCGATGAAGCCCGCCGCAATCAGAAGCAGGTCGCACTTGATCGTCTTCTCCGTGCCCGGCGTCTCCACGAGCTTCCTGTTCTCGAAGCCCACCTCGACCGTCTCGATCTCCGAGATGCGGCCCTCATGGGATATCACCTTCTTCACCGTCGTCCTGAACACTCTCGGGTCCGCACCGAACAGTTCGATCGCCTCGACATGACCGTAGTCGGTCCGAAGCGTCTTCGGCCACTCGGGCCACGGATTACCCGGCATTCTCTCCGCCGGAGGCTTCGGCATCATTTCCAGAGCCGTGACGGAATTGCAGCCCATGCGGATCACCGTTCCGATGCAGTCATTGCCGGTATCGCCGCCGCCCACGACGACCACATCCTTTCCCGCGGCATTGAACTTCTCCGGAAGCTCCTCGATCCCCAGAACATTTCTGGTCGCGGCCTTCAGGAAATCGACCGCAAAATATATGCCGTCCGTTCCCTCGATGCCCTCCGCGCTCAGCGCCCTCGGCTGCTTGGAGCCGCAGCACAGGACGACCGCATCGTAGTCCTTCTTCAGGCGGGAGGCCTTCATCTTTTCGCCCACATTGACGCCGGTCTTAAAGACGATGCCCTCAGCCTCCATGATCTCCCGGCGTCTGGCGATCACGCTCTTATCGAGCTTCATATTCGGAATTCCGTACATGAGCAGGCCGCCGATCCGGTCCTCCCGCTCATATACCGTCACGGAATGCCCGCGACGTCTCAGCGCATCCGCGCAGGACAGGCCGGATGGTCCGCTGCCCACCACGGCCACCTTCTTGCCGCTCTCCCTGCACGGGGGATGCGGCTGCATCCAGCCGTTCCGATACCCGGTCTCGATCAGATACAGCTCATTGTCGCGGATCGTGACCGGATCGTCATATTGTCCGCAAATGCACGCTTTCTCGCACAGCGCCGGACACACCCTTCCGGTAAACTCCGGGAAGCGATTTGTCTTCAGGAGTCTCGCCAGCGCGTGGGAGTCCTCCCCTCTGTACACACAGTCGTTCCATTCCGGGATCAGATTATGGAGAGGACATCCGACTACCATGCCGCCGAGATTCATGGCCGACTGGCAGAACGGTACGCCGCAGTTCATGCACCTTGCGCCCTGCTTCCTTCTGGTCTCCACGGACGAGTATGCATGAAATTCCCTGTATCCTTTGATCCTCTCTCTTACCGGGATCTCTTTATTTTCAACTCTTTCGTATTCAAGAAAACCTGTCTGTTTACCCATTTGCCACCTGCCATTTCTGTGAGCTTCACACCGACACACTCGCAAGCTCCCTGAACGCCTCCAGCTCCGCATTTTCACGCGAAATTCCCTGCTCCTCATATTTGCCGATCGCCCGGATCATCCTCTGATAATCCCTCGCGATGACCTTCTTGAAGCAGTAGATCTCCCGGTCGAAGTTCGCAAGAATCTCTCTGCCGAGTTCAGAATCCGTCGCCCTCACATAGTCCGTGAGGATCTCTTTCAGCTCCGCGATGTCGTATTTGTCTCTCAGCTCCTCGAGCTCGACCATATCCTTGTTGATCCTGCGGTACAGGCTGTGGTCCCGATCCAGCACGTAGGCGATGCCGCCGCTCATGCCGGCCGCGAAGTTCTTGCCGGTTCTGCCCAGAATCACGGCTCTTCCGCCCGTCATGTACTCGAGGCCGTGGTCTCCGCAGCCCTCCGCGACCGCCGTCGCGCCCGAATTTCTGACGCAGAAGCGCTCGCCCGCGACGCCGCAGATGTAGGCCTTTCCGGACGTCGCCCCGTAGAGGGCTACGTTTCCGACGATTATGTTCTCGGAAGCATTGAACCTGCTGCCTTCCGGCGGACTCACGATCAGCTTGCCGCCCGAAAGACCCTTGCCGAAGCCGTCGTTCGCATCGCCACGAAGCTCAATGGTCAGGCCGTGCGGGATGAAAGCTCCGAAGGACTGTCCGCCGCCGCCCGTGCAGCGGATGAAAAATCTGTCCTCAGCCAGCTTTGCGCAGTCGCTGCCGTATTTTCTGACGATCTCGGAACCGAGAATGGTCCCGAACGTTCTGTCCGTTGAGCTCACCTCCACAGAGATCTCCGAGCTCTTCTCCCTGCTTCCCGCGGATTTTTCGAACCACGGCAGGAGGCATCTCTCATCGAGTGTCTTCTCGAGCCTGAAGTCGTAGCTTCTCTTCGGGTCGAACCGGTTGTCCGGCGCGTCCGCAAAGCCGCTCTTTAAGATTTCTGCAAATGAGATCGTCTGCGCATGTTCCTGCTCAAAAGATTCTCTCTTCTTCAGGCAGTCCGTACGGCCGACCATCTCATCCACCGTCCTGAAGCCGAGCTCCGCCATGATCTCGCGAAGCTGCTCGGCTACAAATGTCATAAAATTCATCACATGCTCCGGCTTACCCGCAAAACGTTCTCTCAGGCATTTGTTCTGCGTGGCAATGCCGACCGGACATGTATCCTTCGAACACACTCGCATCATCATGCAGCCAAGCGATACGAGGGGTGCCGTCGCAAATCCGAATTCCTCGGCACCGAGCAGGCACGCGATGGCCACGTCCCTGCCGGTCATGAGCTTTCCGTCCGTCTCGATGCGGACTCTTGTGCGAAGACCGCTCTCGATCAGAGCCTGATGCGTCTCCGCAACGCCCAGTTCCCACGGAAGTCCCGCGTTGTGAACCGAACTGTAGGGAGCGGCTCCCGTGCCGCCGTCATAACCCGAAATCAGGACGACCTGCGCTCCGGCTTTCGCGACGCCGGATGCAATCGTGCCGACGCCTGCCTCGGAGACGAGCTTTACGGAGATGCGGGCGGACCTGTTTGCATTTTTCAAATCATAAATCAGTTGCGCCAGATCCTCGATCGAATAGATGTCGTGGTGCGGCGGCGGTGAAATAAGCTGAACGCCCGGAGTCGAGCACCTTGTCTTCGCGACCCACGGGTAGACCTTCTTAGCCGGAAGGTTGCCGCCCTCGCCGGGCTTTGCGCCCTGGGCCATCTTGATCTGGATCTCACTTGCGCTGAGCAGGTACTCCTCCGTGACGCCGAAACGTCCGGATGCGACCTGCTTGACCGCGCTGTTTTTATCGGTTCCGAAGCGGTCCGATGCCTCGCCGCCCTCGCCGGTGTTGGAGCGTCCGCCGAGGCGGTTCATTGCCATGGCGATCGTTTCGTGCGCTTCCTTAGACAGCGAGCCGTAGCTCATCGCGCCGACCTGGAATCTCCTGACGATCTGCAAGGCAGGCTCGACCTCATTCAGATCCACCGGGGTACCTGCCGGAACGAATTCGAGGAGTCCGCGAAGCGTGTGCGGATGATTTGCGTCGTCAACGAGAGCTGTGTACTCTTTGAATTTGTCATAATTTCCCGTGCGGACTGCCTGCTGGAGCAAAACGATCGTCTTCGGGCTGTACAGATGGTCTTCCTTGTCCGGACCGCTGCGCAGGTTGTGAAAACCTGTGCTGTCGAGGACCGGATCCACCGGAAGGCCCATCGGGTCAAATGCCCGGTCGTGCCTGTATGCGATTCCCGCCTCCAGCTCTTTCAGGCCGATGCCGCCGACGCGGCTGACCACGCCGGTAAAGTACCTGTCAATCACCTCGTCGGACAGGCCGATCGCCTCGAATATCCTCGCCGACTGGTATGACTGTATCGTCGAAATGCCCATCTTGGCCGCGATTTTCACGACGCCGCCGAGCAGCGCGCGGTCATAGTCGACGATGGCCGTGTGCAGGTCCTTGTCAAGAAGGCCGAGGGAGATCAGCTCCCCGATGCACTCGTGCGCGAGGTAGGGGTTGACGGCCCGCGCGCCGAATCCGAGGATACACGCCGTCTGGTGGACATCTCTGATCTCGCCGCTCTCGAGGATGAGAGAGACGGCGGTTCTCTTTCTTGTATGCACAAGGTGCTGCTCCACCGCCGAGACGGCCAGAAGAGCCGGGATCGGCACGTGGTTCTCGTCGACGCCGCGGTCTGAGAGGATGATGATATTTGCCCCTCCCGAAACAGCCCTGTCGACCGACAGATACAGATGCTCGACCGCGCGGGACAGCGATGTGTGCTTGTAGTACAGCAGGGAAACGGTCTCCGTCTTAAATCCCCGGCGCTTCATCGAGCGTATTTTCATGATGTCAACGCCGGTGAGGATCGGGTTGTTGACCTCGAGTACCGAACAGTTGTCGCTCTTTACCTGAAGCAGGTCTCCGTCGGAACCGATGTAGACGGTCGTGTCTGTGACGATTTTTTCGCGGAGAGAGTCGATGGGCGGGTTCGTAACCTGCGCAAACTGCTGCTGGAAGAACCTGTACAGGAGCGGATGGTTGTCCGAAAGTGAGGCGATCGGGACGTCGTGGCCCATGGAAACGGTGGGCTCGGCGCCATTTGTCGCAGCTTCCAGAATATAGGTTTTGACCTCCTCGTAGCTGTAGCCGAATACCTTGTAAAGACGGTCTCTTTCCGCCTGTGTGTGGACGGGAACCTGATGGTTCGGGATGGTCAGTTCACTCAGATGAATCAGGTGCGCATCCAGCCACTCTCCGTAAGGATAGGCGGACGCGTAGCCTTCCTTACACTCCTCGTCGGAGATGATTCTCTTTCTGTTCATGTCCACTAGCAGCATTCTTCCGGGCGTGAGCCTTGACTTCTTCACGATGTGTTCCGGGGCGATATCGAGTACGCCGACCTCCGAGGAGAGGATCAGGCGGTTGTCATCCGTAATGTAATATCTGGAAGGGCGAAGTCCGTTTCGGTCAAGGGTCGCGCCGAAGAGTTCGCCGTCCGTGAAGAGAATGGCGGCCGGGCCGTCCCACGGCTCCATCATGGTTGCATAGTAGTGATAGAAATCCTTTCTGGATTCTGACATGAAGCGGTTGTTTTTCCACGGCTCGGGAATGAGCGTCATCATGGCCAGCGGCAGATCCATTCCGTTCATATAGAGGAACTCGAGGGTGTTGTCCAGCATGGCGGAGTCCGAACCGCTGGCGGAGATGACCGGGTATATTTTATCCTTCTCCTCAGAAAGGAGGCTGGAATGCATGGTCTCTTCGCGGGCCAGCATACGGTCGGAGTTGCCTCTGATGGTGTTGATTTCGCCGTTGTGAGCGATGAAGCGGTACGGATGCGCGCGCTCCCAGCTCGGGAGGGTGTTGGTCGAAAATCTGGAGTGTACCATGGCGACGGCCGTGGCATACTCTTCGCTCCGGAGATCTTCATAGAATCTGCGGAGCTGGCCGACAAGGAACATTCCTTTATAGGTAATTGTGCGCGACGAGAGGGAACAGATGTAGGTGTCTTCCGAGCTCTGTTCAAATTCACGGCGCACCACATAGAGTCTTCTGTCGAATTCGATTCCCTTCTCCACACTTTCCGGTTTTTTGAGGAAGCACTGCCAGATGGAGGGCATGCAGTCACGCGCCCGGTCTCCGAGGATTTCGGGGTGGATGGGGACTTCTCGCCAACCGATGACGGAGATGCATTCCTTATCGGAGATGACTTCAAAGAGTCTTTTGGCAAATGTTCTCTTCAGCCTTTCCTGCGGCAGGAAGAACATGCCGATGCCGTATTCGCCGGCATCGCCGATTTCCAGGTTCATCTTTTCCGCTGCGGAAGAGAAGAAGGCATGAGAAATCTGGAGCAGGATTCCGACGCCGTCGCCGACGGTGCCGCTTGCGTCCTTACCTGCTCTGTGCTCGAGTTTTTCTACTATGGTAAGCGCGTCATCCATAACGGAATGTTCGGGAATACCATCGATTTTGACGACGGCGCCGATTCCGCAGGCATCGTGTTCTCTGTCGTATGAGAGTCTGTGGTCCATTTGCACCATCCTTTCCGGGCTTGAGGGTTGACGGGAAGCGGGTACACCGCGGATCAAAAGGGTTGCTTTTGGGAGCGGTGCATGTGTTTTTTGACATAAAAAAGGAGCGACGACGACTCTAATGTCTGAAACATCAGAAGCGCCGTTGCTCCTTGCAGGACATAATAGACTTTTTGTTTTTATTTGTCAACATGATTTTTTGAATCGATGCCGGGTACTGACGCTTGCCTGCGAAAGTGCCGGCACACGATATGGATTGTGTATTTTTATGAGTACAAAAAAATTTTCTCGATAATTGAGTATTGACACCTCCCCCTCTTTGCTGTAAAATTCGCACCAATAAAGGCAACGGCGTCTTTGAGTGTACAGCTCAAAGGCGCTTTTTCTTTGCAGCACCACGTTTATAAAAGGCAAGGGCGTCTTTCGTGTTCACACACAAGAAGCCCCTGCCTTTTTTGATTCTGAAGAAAAGGAGTATAAGCACATGAATACTGTATCAGATTATTTCGGAAGCCTCGTTTTTGACGATCGCGTCATGCGCGCCACCTTGTCCGCAGATGTCTACGCCTCCCTCCGCAGGACCATCGATGAGGGAAGCAAGCTTGACATCAGTGTAGCCAACGCCGTCGCCCAGGCTATGAAAGACTGGGCCGTTGAGCATGGTGCAACTCATTTTACACATTGGTTCCAGCCGTTGACCGGCATCACCGCTGAGAAGCACGACAGCTTCATTTCCCCGTCCCCGGACGGCGGCGTCATCATGGAGTTCTCCGGCAAGGAGCTCATCAAGGGCGAGCCGGACGCCTCCTCCTTCCCGTCGGGCGGGCTTCGCGCCACATTTGAAGCCAGAGGCTACACAGCATGGGATCCGACCTCCTACGCATTTATCAAGGGAAAATCACTCTGCATCCCGACGGCGTTCTGCTCCTACGGCGGTCACGCGTTGGATAAGAAAACTCCGCTGCTTCGTTCCATGGAAGTTTTGAGCAAGCAGGCTCTCAGAATCCTTCGCCTCTTCGGCAACGACTCCGCAAAGCGCGTCGTCTCATCCGTGGGACCTGAGCAGGAATATTTCCTGATCACAAAGGAAATGTACGATCAGCGTCCCGACCTTCGTTTCACGGGCCGCACCCTGTTCGGCGCGCAGCCGCCCAAGGGCCAGCAGCTTGACGACCATTACTTCGGTGTCATCAAACCGGGCGTTGCGGCCTTCATGGAAGACCTGAACGATGAGCTCTGGAAGCTCGGCATTCTGGCCAAGACAGAGCACAATGAGGTGGCGCCGGCTCAGCACGAGCTTGCTCCTATTTATACAACGACAAATATCGCCACGGATCACAACCAGCTCACCATGGAAATGATGAAGAAGGTCGCGGCGCGCCACGGCATGGTATGCCTTCTGCACGAAAA
>ODAI010096939.1_pt1 | contig 12511 bp, 13 predicted proteins | sample 1539321 | NCBI WGS metagenome assembly ODAI01 (sample SAMN02144231, study PRJEB22623) | gut metagenome | biome: sheep rumen | host: Ovis aries | place: New Zealand
AACTGCTGAACGTTAAAGCCCCCGTGCTATCAATTTCGCACGGGGGCTGCTGATCAACTCAAGATTTCATCCGTTTTGTAAACTGTAACCGCTTTCAAATACCGTCCTGCATCGCCATTGAGGACCAAGTCCGCATAGGCTGTGGGGTCGTTATAGATCAGGTAATCCAGTTCAGAACGCTCATGTAGGTTATCAGCAAAGGTGTTTTCCACTTTCGTGCAGTCGATGGCGATGATTCTGCCGTCGGTCATCCAGACAAACACGCAGTTTTCGTCCATATCATAAAATGCCGTATAGAGATCCATGTTTATTCTCCTTTCGTGCTTCAATTCCAGCTTTTGGCTTATTTAGTACCAAATCTGTCCGCCGTATCCATCAGCGCGAGGCAAAAACGCTCCATTCGTGTCAATGCCATCAGGGACGGGTCACCCTCGCGAATTCTCAGCGTACGGCGGATCTCCTTGGGGATCACCACCCGGCCCAGCTCGTCGATTCTGCGTACAATGCCTGTCGCTTTCAAATGCAGCGCCTCCTTACTGTCTGTCAGCATTCTTCATTTTTTCCATGAAAAGCGCTTTTATGCCAGTAGGTGCGGCGGGAAGATTTGGAAAGGCGGCAGGCTTTCTTTATTCTTTGATTTCAAGTTTTGTATGTGCCTTGTTTGCTGTTTTCAGTACGCCTCTGTTAATTTCAGCATCAAATTGAATTCTTGCGCAGTTGCATCAATTAAGCCCTTCCATTTTCGGCAGATTTTAATTTGAATCAAAAATTAGCCGCAAAATCATTGATAATAAAGCGAACCGCCACCAAAAACTGCTTTTATATTGACAGGCAGTCCGTTTTTGGTTTATACTATGTATAAACAAGGAGGCGATTCTGATGCAGATGAAAGTGCAGAAATGGGGAAACGGATCAGGCGTGCGCTTTACAAAAGAATTCCTGCGCAGCGCCGGAGTATCCCTGGGCGATTCGCTGAACGCCGAGGTCGTGAACGGGCAGATCGTCCTGACGCCGCAGTTTCGCCATCGCAGCCTGAAAGAAAGGGCTGCCGCTTATGGCGGGCAGCTGAACCTATCGGAAGAAATGGTCCGGGAAGAACCGGCAGGCAGCGAGGTGTGGTAACGAATGAAGATCGAGCAAGGCGATTTGCTGCGGGTCAGCGGGCTGACTCATCCCGTGATCGTCGTCAGCAATAACTTTTTCAACGCCTCCGGCAAGGCCATCGTCTGCCCCATCGTGAAGGATGCCGTTGATGGCCCGCTGCATATCCGATTGAAGGATTGCCCCATCGAGGGCTTCATCCTCTGCGAGCAAGTCCGCTATGCGGATCTCGACGCCCGGCATTTCTCCAAAATCACCGCTGCGCCCTACTTTGATATCATGGATATTTCCGACGCAGTGATGGGGATGTTTGATTATCAAGCCATATGATTATGCTGATATGCAAGTGCACCGGCTCAAATAGTCGGTGTATTTCATTTTCAAGAGGAATGGACGATCTTTCCTGTGCATTTTTCATGTAACACAGATCATGATTCTTTATTTCTCATGTATATTTCTGAAATATATTGTAAATCGTCATTTGAAGCTTGAACGTTGGCAAAAGAATTATAGCCCCCACGCATTTTCATGCGCGGGGGCTGTGGATCAATTCAGGGCTTCATCCATCCTATTTATAGTTACCGCCTTCAAATACTGTCCTGCATCTCCATTGAGGATCAAGTCCGCATAAGCAGCAGGATCGTTATAGATCAGGTAATCTAGTTCGGAACGCTCATACAGGTTATCGGCGAAAGTGTTTTCCACCTTCGTGCAGTCGATGGCGATGATCCTGCCATCGGTCATCCAGACAAACACGCGATTTTCGTCCATATCGTAAAATGCCGTATAGAAATCCATGTTCATTCCCCCTTTCGTACATCAAATCCGGTTTTTGGCTTATTTGGCGCCAAATCTGTCAGCCGTATCCATCAGCGCAATGCAAAACCGCTCCATTCGTGTCAATGCCATCAGGGACGGGTCACCCTCGCGAATCCGCAGGGTGCGGCGAATCTCCTTGGGAATCACCACCCGGCCCAATTCATCTATTCTGCGTACAATGCCTGTTGCTCGCAATTTTCAGCGCCTCCTTGACTCGATTCAGCCATAGGTTTTTCCGCCGGGCTCGCTTTTATGCGCGCTGGCATCGCCGGGAAGATTTGGCAGAATGAGCGAAAGGAAAAAACAGGAAACGCTTGACACAGGGTCTGATTCCGTATAAGATGATGAAAAGACGGAAATTTTGTCGATTGATCCGCCTGCGTCAACCATCATAAAAAGAAAGCGAACGAGATAAAATGATACAATCTAATGGCGATATGTATATCACGCTCATCAATAAAACCCACAGCCTGCCGGAAGATTGGCTTGCCAGGGTGGAATTGATCAGCGTTCTGAATGACAGAAACCAGGAATTCCGCATTGAAAAAGAAACCTTTGATCATTACCGGGCGCTGAAAGAAAAGCTGTTTGGGGACGAGGGCATCCAGATTGATCTGGACAGCGTGTACCGTTCCCTGGAAAGCCAGCAGCAAATCTGGGATGAATTCATGGCGCAGTTCGGAGAAGCCTACTGCCGCAGCTATGCCGCCGTGCCGGGCTATTCCGAGCATCATACCGGATTGGCCATTGATATTTGCCTGATCCAGGATGGCCGGGTCATTGACGATAACGACGAAATGATGGATAAGGAAGCGATCTTTGCCCGCGTCCATGAATATCTGCCCGCGTTCGGATTCATCCTTCGGTATCCCAAAGGCAAGGAAGCCATAACCGGTTATTCCTTTGAGCCCTGGCATCTGCGCTATGTGGGCGTAACCGCCGCCACAGAAATGGCCCGGCGGAACCTGACGCTGGAAGAATACCTGGATCAAAAGAAGGCGGATGAAAACGCAGCCCTCCGGCTAAGCTAACCCTTGGGAAATTTACAATTCCGGGCTGATATTTTCCCGATATGCCCTCATATATTGAAACACCGATCACGACGTAAAGGGGGAGGAACGATTGAAAAGATACGCTCGATACATTGCTTTTGCTCTGACACTGCTTTTGCTTTTTCCGTGGGTGATGCCTGCCAAAGCGGAAAAGGAAACTGGGCTGGTGCGGGTGCTGCTGACCCGGCTCAAGCTCACCAATCAGGCGGACATCGCCCTGGACGGCAGCTATACCTTAAACGATCTGGCCTTTCAGCGGGGAAGCCATCTGACGGTGCTGTGCGAAAAAAACACCCTGTACGTGTATTACGGCGGCATGAGCCTGAACGCCGGAAAGACGCTGATTTTGACCCGCCATGAAACCCGGGACGGCCTGGAAAACGGCGTGCGCTTTAACGGCGCGTATGAATTGCACCCGGGCTCCATTCACCTTTCCATTGCAAACGGCTTTTTGCAGGCTGTGCTGTACGCGCCGGTGGAAGAATATCTGTTGGGGGTGGTGCCCTATGAAATGAGCGATTCCTTTCCCCTGGAAGCCCTGAAGGCCCAAGCCGTCGCCGCCCGCACCTACGCCCTGCGCAAGGCGGGAACAGGCAAAGAATACGACCTGGTGGACAACACCAACGACCAGGCGTATTACGGCGTGAAAGTGGAAAACAAAAACGCCGCTCAGGCGGTAAAGGAAACGGAGGGCCTGTGCGGCTATTATCAGGGCAGCCTGGCCGAATGCTATTACTCCGCCAGCAACGGCGGACAAACAGAGCTGGCGTCTCACGTGTGGGGCAAGGGCAATTACAATTATCTGCTGATGGCCGACGACCCCTATGATCTGGAAAATCCGGAAAGCGTGGTCAGAAAAGCGTCCCTGCCCAAGAAGCTGTCCGGTAATGAGGATTTGGGGCCGCTCAAAGAGCCCATCCTCAGCGCCCTGACCGAGCTCATGGAAAGCCGGGGCTGCGACGGCGATGTGGAGCATATCCGCGTTACCGGCATTACCCAAGCGGAAACCGCCCTGCCCATGTACCGGGATTCCCCGTCCCGGGTGATGACGCTGCTGCGGCTGTTTTTGACGGTGGAAGGAAGAAGGCTGCTGCCGGAAACCCAAGCGCAGGAAGAGGACGCTTCCATCTTTGAGGTGTTTGAAAACGCCACGCCTGCCCCCACCGCCTCCCCCGCGCCTGTGCCCGGGGAAAAATGGTCGCCCATGGAAACGCTGCCGGAGCCCGTGCTGGTCACCCTGGATATTTTCCCCTCAGTGGAACAAGCGCTGAACCTGAGCATCAATGCTTCCAGAAACGAATTGATCACCGTCCGGGAAACAAACGACGCTTTCGTGCTGGAAAGCCGCCGGTTCGGTCATGGGGTGGGCATGAGCCAGCGGGGCGCTCAGCAAATGGCGAAGGTGTACCATTGGACCTATGACCAAATCCTGCGCTTTTATTATCCCGGGATGCAGGTACAGGCCATGCGCTATACCTATGCAGAGCCCGAGGCCTTGAACCAGCGGTTCCTGACGACGCCCGGCCCCGCCGCCACGCCTACGCCCCGGCCCACCCCCATGGCAGTCCGCTCCACCCCCGGACCTGCGGAACGAAAGGTCAGGGTGGTCAATATCGGCGTGACGTCCTATCTGAACCTGCGCTCCCAGCCCAGCACCCAGTCGGAGGTGGTGCAGCTGCTCTATTACGGCCAGGAACTGATCGTGACCAAAGACGTGAACGACGAATGGCTGGCGGTGCGCACGGACGACCTGTCCGGCTTCGTGATGAAGCAATTTGTAGAATAAAGAACCCGCCATGGTTCATTCCTATCAGCGTTTCATGAATGCTTTCGCTTACAGGCAGCCCGATCGTGAATAAACCGGGAGAGCCGTTGTTGATAGAACGGTTCTCCCGGTTCTTATTGATTTGATTCACTTGAAAGCACGGCCCTGGCGGCTTCCGCGTCCTTTTCCACCTGGATTTTCACATCCTCCAGCGAACGCATTTTCAGGGTGGGCCGAAGGAATGAACGCAGCGTGACGGTGATCTTTTTCCCATACAGGTCGCCGGAAAAATCCAGAAGATAGGTTTCCACGGTGGGAACGGGGTCGCTGGCCACAGAGGGGCGCAGGCCCACGTTGGTCACCCCCATGTAATCCTTTCCATCCACGGTGAGCCAAGAAGCGTACACGCCGAAGGGCGGATGGGCTTTTCCTGCCGGGCAGGGCAGGTTAGCGGTGGGCATGCCCACGGTATGGCCGTTGCCCCTGCCATGGGCCACGGTGCCTGAAATGCGATAGGTTTCTTTCATTGGTTTATCCTCTGTCTTTATTGAATCCTTGCGTGCAGCAGCGGAGAGAGGGGCTTGTAGATCAGGCCGGTCAAAATGCTGAGCACCACGCCTTTGAGCAGATTGAAGGGAGCGGTGATCAAAAGCAGCAGCTTCCATTCGCTGTCCACGCCGCCCACATTGGCGAACTTCAGAATGCCTTCCATATCCATGTGATACGCCCCCATATAGAAGGGAAGCATAATGAATTTGTTGGCCAGCACGCCCACCGCCACCATGCACACCGTGCCCACCGCCATGCCGATGAGGGCATTTTTCCGGGTCTTGTTGCCGTGATAAATCAGCGAGGCGGGCACGATCAGCGCCGCGCCCATGAGGAAATCAGCCAGCTCACCCACCCCGGCGCTGGAGGAATGGAGCAGGCCGATCACGCTTTTCAGGGCCAGGATGATCAGACCCGGCACCGTGCCCATGGAAAAGGCCCCCAGCAGCACGGGCAGATTGCTCACGTCCAGCTTGTAAAACGCCACCACGGGCACTTCGATCAGAAACAGGATGGAGGCCACGGCCACCAGAATGGCCATGCGGGTCAGGTAAGGGGTGGAAAAAATGTTGGGTTTGCGGGTTTGGGTTGACATGTCGCTTTCCTCCTTACAATAAGCACGCCCCTCAAAGCAGCTTCGCTTTCAGGGGCGGATGCGCAGGAGAATGATCCCGCAGCTTTATCCGTTTCTTCTCTCATCCAGACTGTACTGTCGGCATCGGAATTTCACCGAATCGGCTGAGATAAACTCAGTTCGCGGGCTGTCACCGCCGGTAGGGAATTTCACCCATCCCCGAAGAAGCTTCAAGTGGTCTGTGCAATTTTCAATGCTATTATATGCTGCCCCGCCTCATCCGTCAAGCGGGAAATGATAAAAAAATATATTGCGTAAATTTGCCGGTTCATGTATTATAAGGAAGATAAAAAGATCGGGAGGTTTTTGCGCTATGCAGTATTCTGATCAGGATCAGGCCCGCCGCCTGATTGCCTTTATTCAAAAAAGCCCCACCAGCTTCCACGCCGTGGATGCTATGGAAAAGGACTTGGCAGGATTTACCCATTTGAACGAGCAGGACAAATGGCGTCTCGCCCCTGGGGGAAAATATTACGTGACCCGGAACAAAAGCAGCATCATCGCCTTTACCCTGCCCCAAGGCCCTGTGAAGGCGTTCCAGCTCATTGCCAGCCATTCGGACTCCCCCACCTTTAAAATCAAGGAAAACGCCGAGGTCAGCGTGCGGGGCAAGTATATCCAATTGGACACCGAACGCTACGGCGGCATGATCATGTCCACCTGGCTGGACCGGCCCCTGTCCATTGCCGGGCGGGCGCTGGTGAAAACGGAAAAAGGCGTTTCCACCGTGCTGGTGAACCTGGACAGGGACATGGCCGTGATTCCCAACGTGGCCATTCACATGAACCGTCAGATCAACGAGGGCTACAAATTCAACGCCGCCGTGGACACCTTTCCCCTCTGGGGCACTATGGACGCCAAGGATACCTTCAAGGCGGAAATCGCCAAAGCCGCCGGAGTGGAACTGGAAAACCTGCTGGGGGCTGACCTGTACCTCTACAACCGCACCCCGGGCAGCGTGTGGGGCGTGAAGGAAGAATTCGTGTCCGCCCCCCGGCTGGACGATCTGGAATGCGCTTTCGCTTCCCTGGAAGCGTTCAAGGCCGCCGCGCCAGGCAGCCACGCCAATGTGTTCTGCGTGTTTGACAATGAAGAAGTGGGCAGCACCACCAAGCAAGGGGCCGCCTCCACCTTCCTTTCCGATGTGCTGCGCCGCGTTATTTCCGCCCTGGGACAGGAGGAAGAAGACTATTACACCGCCCTGGCCAACAGCTTCATGCTGTCCGCCGATAACGCCCACGCTGTGCATCCCAACCACCCCGAGTTTTCCGACGGCCAGAACGCCACCTACATGAACGAGGGCATCGTGGTCAAGTTCAACGCCAATCAGAAATACACCACCGACGGGGTGAGCGAAGCGGTGTTCCACAGCATCTGCAAAAAGGCGGAGGTGCCTGTGCAGCATTACGCCAACCGCTCCGACATGCCCGGCGGCGGCACCCTGGGCAATATCTCCGGCACCCACGTATCCATCAACACCCTGGACATCGGCCTGGCGCAATTGGCCATGCACAGCGCCTATGAAACCGCCGGCGTCAAGGATATCGGCTTCATGATCCGCGGGATGCAAGCCTTCTATGAAACGGAAATTTTGGCCCGGGAAGACGGCGTATACGACTGCGAATAATTTGATTTCTTATGCTGCGTGACAGCTTAGAAAAGCAAGGATGTGCGTTGATTTGGGAATATTGATTTGCGGGCTCAACGGCGTTGGAAAAAGCACGGTTGGCAAAATGCTTGCTGAACGGATCGGTTATCGATTCATTGACAATGAAGATCTCTATTTCCCGAAATCAGACAGCACATACCTCTTTTCCAGCCCAAGAAGCAAGGAAGAGGTCATTGAGCTTCTGGAAGAAAAAATAGCGGATAACAGCAGATTTGTTTTTGCCGCTGTAAAGGGGGATTATGGCGATCCATTCATTGCCGCCCTGGATCATATCGTGTTGATTGATGTTCCCAAGGAGATCAGACATCAGCGTGTCCGGAATCGTTCCTACGAAAAATTTGGGGAAAGAATTTTGCCTGGCGGGGATTTGTATGATCAGGAATCCGCATGGTTTTCACTCGTAGACAGCAGGCCTGAGGATGATACAAAAAAGTGGCTTGAGACGGTGAACTGCCCCGTCATTCGCATGGATGGGACATTGCCGGTCAAGGAGAACGTTGAATATCTTGTATCTGTGTTGGGTTAACGGACAGATGCCAAGGCTATCCCATTGGATTATGCAGCAATGAAAAAGAGGAGCCATTCCTGAAACAGGACGGTTCCTCTTTTTTATGCTTAGATTATAAGGTTACGCCGCTCTTGAAAATGGCGATTTCCCGATAGCCGTGCTGCTCGGCCTTGGTTTCCTGGCCGTTAGCGGTGGCCAGCACCAGCTGGAACAGCTCTTTGGCGGCCTCCGCCATGGTTTTTCCCTGCAGCAGCTGCCCCGCGTTAAAGTCGATCCACTCGTGCTTTTTGGCGGCCAGGTTGGCGTTGGTGGCTACCTTGAGGGTGGGGGCCGGGCCGCCCAGCGGGGTGCCGCGGCCGGTGGTAAACAGGATCATCTGGGCGCCGGAAGCGGTCAGAGAAGTGACGGCACAGATATCGTTGCCGGGACCCCAGACCAGATTCAGGCCCTTGCGGGTCACGGGCTGGGTATATTGCAGCACGTCCTGCACCTCTCCCAGGCCGCCCTTCTGGGTGCAGCCCAGGGATTTTTCTTCCAGGGTGGTAATGCCGCCCGCTTTGTTGCCGGGAGAGGGATTCTCATACACCGGCATATGGTTGTCCTGATAATACTTTTTAAACCCGTTGATCAGATCGCAGGTCTTTTTAAATACCTCCTGATTCCTGCACCGGCCCATGATCAGGGATTCCGCGCCGAACATTTCGGGCACTTCGGTGAGCAGGGCGGTGCCGCCCGCGGCGCAGACGCCGTCGCTGACCGCGCCCAGGAGGGGGTTGGCAGTGATGCCGGAGAAGCCGTCGGAGCCGCCGCACTTGAGGCCGATCACCAGCTTGGAAAGAGGCTGCTCGGTTCGCCGATCGTTTTTCAGTTCATCCTGCAATTGCCCGATGAGCTTGAGCGCTTCGGCTTCCTCATCCTCCCATTCCTGACAGACCAGGAACTTGACCCGCTTTTCATTCACAGGGCCCAGGTGCTCCTTAAAAGCATCCAGGGTGTTGTTTTCGCAGCCCAGAGACAGCACCAGCACGCCGCCCGCGTTGGGATGGCGCACCAGGGCGCAGAGCAATTCCCGAGTACGGGCATGGTCGTCGCCCAATTGGCTGCATCCGTAGGGATGTGGGAAGGTATACACCGGCGCGGGCCCCAGCTTGCTGCCTTCGGCGGCGATGCGCTGGGCGGTATGGTTGACGCAGCCCACCAGGGGCAGCACCCAGATTTCATTCCGGATGCCCACGCGGCCGTCCTCCCGCTCATAGCCCATGAAGGAGCCTTCAAAGGGCGCGGCCTGATGGATGGGCTGAGGATCATAGGTATATTCCTTTTCGCCGCTCAAGGCGGTTTTCAGGTTATGGGAATGAATCCATTCCCCCGCCTTGATGTCGCTTTGGGCGGTGCCGATGGGGCAGCCGTACTTGATGATCTTTTCCCCCTGGGAGATATCCTTTAAGGCGATCTTGTGTCCGGCGGGAATCCCCTCCCGGGGAGAAATCAGCACGCCCACATTATCCAATTCATGCAGCTTGATGTAGTCGCTCATGTTTTTCTCCCTTACTTTTCAAAAGCCTTACGCATGGCGGCACGAATGCCCACGGCCTGGATTTCCTTGATCTGGGCGTCCACCTTTTCTTCCAGGCCGGGAACCTGGGTCAGATCCTCGTTCCACAGGGCGGCATTGGAAAGGGCGGCGTGAGCGTCAGGGGCGGTCTGGGCCGCGAAGAAGGCAAGCACATGGGCGTCGTCCTTCACGGGATAGGGCTTTCCGTCCCGGATGCCTTCATAGTCCCCCGCTTCGTTTTGCTTGATGCCGGTATAGAAGCAGATCAGGGAGGACAGGCCGAAGGCCAGGCAGGCGGGAATTTCCCCGGTCTTTTTCTGGTAATCCTTCAGGGTGGGAAGCACGCGGGCCGTCCACTTGCTGACGGAGTTCAGGGCAATGGACAAAAGCTCATGGCGGTTGAAGGGATTCTCGAACCGGCGGCAAACGGCGTCGGCAAAGTCCTTCACTTCCTTTTCGGGAAGGGGCACGTTGGGCATGATTTCGTTGTTCAGGGCATGCTCCAGGAAAGGCCGCACGTCCTTGTCCGCCATGCATTCGCCCACGGTGTCCAAGCCCGCCAGGTATGCCCCCAGCACCATGGTGGTGTGGGCGCCGTTGAGCATGCGAACCTTGCGCAGCTTATAGGGCTTCACGTTGTCGGTAAAGATGACGGGGTTCACCTTGTCCAGGGGCAGCTCCTTCTTCACCTGCTCGGGGCCCTCGATCACCCACAGGCCAAAGGGCTCGGCGGTGTCCAGCTGCTCATCGTCATAGCCCAGTTCTTCAAACAGGCCGGGCAGCTCTTTCCGAGGGAAGCCGGTGACGATGCGGTCCACCAGGGTGGAGCAGAAAATGTTGTCGTTCTTGAGCCAGGAGATGAATGCATCCCCCAGCTTCCACTGCTCGGCGGTTTTCAGCACGGCGTCCTTGAGGTGATAGCCGTTATCGTCGATGAGCTCGCAGGGCAGGATGATAAAGCCGGGCTTGCCCAGCAGGAAGCGTTCATGGAGGAACCGGGTCAGCTTGCCGGGATAGGAGGGCTGGGGCCGATCGTCATAATAGTCGGTGCCGGTATACACAATGCCCGCTTCGGTGGTATTGCTGACGATAAAGCGCAGGGTGTCCACCTTGGCCAGGTCCAAATAGCTCTGGAAATCGGCGTAGGGCTCGATGGTTTCCAGCACCGTGCCCACGACCTTCACCTTTTTCACGTCGCCGCTTTCCTCACGGCCGCGCAGCATGACGGTATACAGGCAGTCCTGATCGCGCAGCAGCTTGCACATGCCCCGTTCCAAGGGCTGCACGATGGCCACGCCATAATCGCCGCCGCACTGGGTGTTCAGATTGTCCAGCATTTCATCCACAAAGGCGCGCAGGAAGCCGCCCTCGCCAAACTGCATCACCCGGATATTCTCCGGCCGCTTTACCTGGGGAACCAAGGTCTTATTCAATCTTTCCATCGAAATCCTCTCCCGTCTCATCTATCGTTCGTTGAATCAAAGCAGAATGTACGCCCCGTACTTTTTTACGCCATCACCAGATGGAAGCCGAAGCCGGCGATTTCATCGTGGAGATAAATAAACTTCTTGCGTCCGTCGGGGGTAAAGGTGGCGGTGTCCTCGTCAAAGGTAAAGCCCCGCTGTTCCAGATGCCACTGGGCGCGCTCCACGTCCTTGGTGCCCATGCCGATGTGGCCGTGAGTGCCCCGGAAATTGGTTTTCATCATTTCCACCTGGGTGGATACGAACAGGCTCTTTTTGCTGTCCTTGGTCACGGGGCAGCCGAACAGAGCGCACAGCTTTTCCGCTTCCCGGTAGGTGACTTCTTCATTTTCATTGTTGATGCCGATATGCACGATGCGCAGATCCAGCATGATGCGCACAGCTTCCCGGGCCAGGGCCTCGATGCGGCCCCAATCCTTATTTTCCACCGCGTCGTCCGGCACCATCCAGCTGCCGCCGCAGGCCGCGATCTTGGGGAAGGCCAGGTAATCGGGCAGGTTCTTTTCATTGATGCCGCCGGTGGGCACGAAACGCACGTCGCCGTAGGGGGCCGCCATGGCCTTGATGAGCTTTAAGCCGCCCAGGGCTTCGGCGGGGAAAAACTTCACCGTCTTTAAGCCCAAAGCCAGCGCCGCTTCAATATCGCTGGGATTGCCGCAGCCGGGCAGCACGGGATAGCCCTTGTCGATGCAGTGCTTCACCACCACGGGGTTCAGACCGGGAGACACAATATAGCCCGCGCCTGCTTTCCAGGCCCTGTCCGCCTGCTCGCAGGTGAGCACCGTGCCCGCGCCAAGCAGCACTTCGGGCAGCGCTTCATGCACCAGGCGGATGGCTTCCTCCGCAGCGTCGGTCCGGAAGGTGATTTCCGCCACGGGCAGGCCGCCGTTTTTCAGCGCCGTGCAAAGGGGCACCGCGTCCTCGGCGTTCTTTACTTTGATTACAGGCACCAGCCCGGCCAGGGAGAGTTTCTTGAGCATGTCCATGGGTCAATCTCCTCCTTGTATATTGGGGTTGTATTTCTTCAATCGTGGCTTCTTTGCGGCTTGAATCGAACACAAGTTCTAAGCTGTAAGTTCCAAGTTCCAAGCTAATTCTGCCTTACGCAAACAGGATGACGGTTTGTAAAGCTATTTTGCTTAGAACCGAAAGCCTGATCCCGATTCCATGGGTTCTTGACCTCGATCGCTGAACAGTTGCGATTGGAATTATACTATTCGCGTTTTATAATCTTATCAGATTTGGGATGGATTTTTCGCTCTGGCAAAGCTGAACGAAGGGAGGCGTAGTAGGGCCGAAGCGCCCGGAAAATGTGCCAGTGGCACATTTTCAGCGTAGGCCGGGCGGCAGCCCTGAGCCGAAGGCTACGTTGACC
>ODAI010200821.1_pt1 | contig 12510 bp, 6 predicted proteins | sample 1539321 | NCBI WGS metagenome assembly ODAI01 (sample SAMN02144231, study PRJEB22623) | gut metagenome | biome: sheep rumen | host: Ovis aries | place: New Zealand
TCATCCTGGTGATGGCCGGGCTTAAGTAGAGATGATCCTTGGCTCTTGTGATGGCTACACAGCACAGCCGGCGTTCTTCGGCTATCTCTTCTTCAGGGTCATCTGCGTCAAGTGATAAGGAACTGGGGAATATGCCTTCCTCCATGCCTGCCAAAAATACATTGTTGAACTCTAACCCCTTGGCACTGTGTATGGTCATGAGGACCACTATGTCGTTATCTTCCGAGTAGGAGTCGATATCGCCGACCAATGCAACTTCTTCCAAGAAGCCTGAGAGTGTGGCTGCTTCGTTTTCCTCTTCGGCATTTTCTTCATATTCTACCAGCTTATTTAAGAGTTCATCCACGTTTTCTTTTCTCTCGTCAAGCTTTTCGTCGTTATCCTCGTCTTCAAGGTAATCGTAATAATCTATGGCTTCTATAAGCTCGTCCACTACATCCTTTAAGGATGAGATTTTCTTAAGACGGCTTTTTAATGACTCGATAAGTGCCGTAAAGGATGTGATACCTGACAGTGAACGCCCCAGATTTAAACTTTTTGAAAGTCCGGGATCGCCGCTTACCCTTAGCAGTGCATGGTATACGGATATCTCGTTTTCTTCGGCGTATGCCGATATTTTATCCAGACTGGTCTGACCTATCCCGCGCTTGGGGATGTTGATGACTCTTTTTACGGAGATGTCATCGGCGTTGTCGGCGATAACCCGCAGATATGCAAGGATATCCTTTATTTCGCGGCGCTGGTAGAAGTTTATGCTTCCGATGATCTTATATGGGATGTTACGGAGGATAAGCCTTTCTTCAAACAGACGGGACTGTGCATTTGTACGGTACAGTATGGCAAAATCCTTATAATCGGCATTGCCTTCACGTACTTCGGAATATATGGTATTAATGATATCAGCCGCTTCTGTCTTGTCATCCGGGTAAGTTGTGTATACAACGGGAGTGCCTGCTTCGTTGGCAGTCCATAAGGTTTTTGATTTACGGCTTGTGTTGTTCCTTATGACCTCGTTGGCTGCATCGAGGATACTCTTTGTAGAGCGGTAATTCTGCTCTAGGCGGATCACTTTGGCATCCGGATAATTTTTTTCGAAATCGAGGATGTTCCTGATGTTTGCACCGCGGAATTTGTAGATGGACTGGTCGTCATCACCTACCACGCACAGGTTATGCTCGGGATCTCCGAAGGCGTTTGTGCGGTCGGAGAGAAGCCGGATGAGTTCAAACTGTGCGGTGTTTGTATCCTGATACTCGTCTACCATTATATAATGGAAGCGGTTCCTGTAATATTCAAGCGTCTCGCGTGAGGTACGGAACAGCTCGACGGCTTTGAATATCAGATCGTCAAAGTCGAGAGCGTTGTTGGCACGGAGTCTTTTCTGGTACTCGGCATATACTTTTGCATACAGTATATAATCGGGGTCGCCTCCGGCTTCATTTGCAAAACGCTCGGGATCGATCAGCTCGTCTTTTGCACCGGATATCACGTTTAAAAAGGTCTTATCCTTATAACGCTTGGGATCTAAGTTCATGTTTTTTAAGATATCCTTCATAAGGGAGCGCTGGTCGTCGCGGTCATATATGACAAAATCGGTATCAAAGCCTATCCTGTCGATAAAACGCCTTAAAAACCTTACACATGAGGAGTGGAAGGTGCTGGCCCATACGGCCTCAGAGCCAGGACCTACGATATTTGCGATACGTTCTTTAAGCTCACCGGCAGCCTTGTTTGTAAAGGTGACTGCCATTATATTATAAGGACTGACGCCGCATTCGGATATGAGGTAAGCTACACGGTGTGTAAGTACCCTTGTCTTTCCCGATCCTGCACCTGCAAGGATGAGAAGAGGGCCTTCCGTGGTTTTTACGGCTTCCTGCTGCATCTCGTTCAGTCCGTCAAAAATCTTGTCCATACTTGTTCCTTTCCGTGGGAAATATGGTTAATTGTACTATTTTCCTTATTTTATGTCAATTTATTTTAAAAAATACTGGAAAAATAACGTGTAGTATGGTAAACTATATGTTGTAGTAATATAAAAACTATAAATGAAAGGATGTGGAGTTTATGTGTTTTAAGTGCAGAAAGAATGACAAGTCTAAGGTTGACATCGATGAAGTCATCACAGAGACCAAGTTGGGCGAGATCCTTAAGGAGAAGGATGAAGAGCACAAGAAAAATACCGTTGTTATAGTTATCTGTATTATTTCGGCAGTACTTGCTCTTGCAGCTATCGGCTATTTCATCTACAAGCTTGTAAAGCCCGATTATCTTAAGGATTATGAAGATGATGACGACTTTGACGATTTCGAGGACATTGATGACCTTGATGATCTTGAAGATGTTGATGCAGAAGAGGATAAGAAGGAAGAGGCTGAAGAGGAATAATTTCTTGCTTTAGCTGTACGAGGATGGGATAATGGCAGGTTCAAATTCGGACACAAAGGACATTTCGGCTGCGGTTCTCAAGAGCCTTAAGCAGATGCTTAGGGAAGAAAACAATGTATATATGGTTTCTATCCTGAATAAGCTGAAGTCTACCAAATATGTACAGCCCGGTGAGGTTCCGGGGATCGATCTGTATATGGATCAGGTTACGAAATTCATGGACGAGCGTTTGGAGACCATGAAGCGCCGCGGTGATGACAAGCTCCTTACCAAGACCATGATCAACAATTATACGAAGAATGACCTGCTTCCGTCCCCTAAAAAGAAGAAGTATACAAAAGACCACATGTATACTTTGCTTTTCATATACTATCTTAAGAATGTTATGCCGATGGATGATACGCGCAGCATTCTTAAGCCTCTTACCGATATGTTCTTCGGGGATAACGGCTCTATAGATATGGAGGATATCTATAAGGAGATATTCGACATCGAGTACGAACAGTCTTATTCCATCACGAGAGATGTGGTAAGAAAGTATTTTAAGTCAAAGGAGAGCTTTGATGAAGTGAAGGACAAGAAGGAGAAGGATTTCCTTCAGGCGTTCACTTTTATAGCTATGCTCTGTTTTGATGTGTATATGAAAAAGATGATGATCGAAAAGATAATTGACGACAGTTTTTCAATAACTTCCGAAAAAAAATCAAAAACGGAAGAAGAAGGTAAGGCTAAAAAGTCCGATTCCTCTTCAAAGAAGGAAAAGGACTGACCGGCCCGACTTAAAAAGAGGGTATCGCTTATGAAGAGAAAGTATCTGATAACGGCAGTTTTACTGGTCTTGGTCCTGTCACTTTGCGGAAGATATGCGGACGCGGGTGCAGCAGGAGAGTCTCCCGCGGGCACATTCAGTTTCCTTATCGGCAACAAGGAGATCAAGGACGGAGATACTATCGACTATTCCCTTTACAACAATAAGGACAGTACCCTCACCATTATCTTGAGAAATACAGAAGGTATCGCAAGCGGTACCAAATTTGAATGGGTTGTGAGCAACAGCAATATCATAAAGGTCAAAAGCCAGGACAATGCCACCTGCAGCGTGACTCTTGATATCATATCCCCCGGATATTCGGGACTTTCGGTCACTATGACAGCTCCTGACGGGACTACATATACCGCTGTTGCATACTGCTCTATTTATGTGCCTCTTCAGTGGTCCGATAATGTATCCACCGACGAGCCTATATTCAATAACCTTATGGCTTCAAATTCCAACGGGAATTACGGCCTTCTTTTCGCACAGTCCGGAGACAGTTCTGAAACCAATTATACACTTCAGCTCTATACAGCTTCTTCGACTGACCATCCCGAAGCTTCCCATTACTTAAGAAAACTCAGATATGTAAAATACGGATATGCGACCGACGATCCCTCTACAACTGTAGATGAGACCACTCTTTTAAGTGTCGAAAGCAATGTGGCCCCTAATAATTTAGGGCCTTTTACCGCTGCTCTCAACTGGTCCACATCGGACGCAACGGTAGCTGACGTAGATACACTTACCGGTCTTATCACAGCCAAGTCCGCAGGTTTTGCAACCATCACGGTTGAGACAAGTACGGAAAACGAGCTTTTGGGGAAGAAGGATTCATTAAGTTTCGATGTGGTAGTAGTTCCCGAAAGCTACATCAGCGGATATAATACTACGGCTGATTCGAGAAGCGAGGGCGAGATTGTATGGGACTATGATTCCGTTGTATTCCAGACAAATGCCGCATTTGCAAGCTCCCTTGAGTGGCGTATTTTCCAGGGAGATGTCATCTCCAAGGCTACCGAGATCACGGATGATGTTAAAAAGGATATGGAGATAAGCGATGCCAACGGCAGGATGGTACTGAACAATCTTAAAGCCGGTGTGTATTATGTGACCGCTATCCCGGTAAAGGGTAAGGACACTGCGACTTCTTCGGGTGCATATGATGTTACGGCGCCGGGGATCAAGGCATTACAGTACATTGTGATAGTCCCTGTGAGATTTCCTGCGGACAGCCTCACTTTAAGCTATTACAATCAGGACATATATGATTCGTTTGACCTGCTGGCCAACTCCAATCTCCCTGCCGGCAAGTTCCGCTTTATCTCCGACAACCCCGAGGTTGCATCTGTAAAGCCTACGGACGGAGTGATCGAAGCTAAGAGCGAAGGAAATACAAAAGTAAAGATCAACTTAAGCGATGAAGAGGGATTTGACAAGCTTTTCGGAAGTTATGCATCCGATCCCAGGATAAGATTCGACAAGACTGCCGACAAGACCAGATCTGTAGATGTTACGGTCTATGACGGCATTGCCATAAATACATCATCAGCTACCATGACCTTAGGTTCGGAGCTTCAGTTATCACTGACCGCACCGAATCCTTATCAGGGTGAGATATACTGGATCAGCAAGGATGATTCCATAGCAAGTGTTGATGATACGGGTTTAGTTACAGCCAAGAAGGTCGGTACGACTACAGTAACTGCACAGATCAACGTTGGAAGCGGTGTTACAAAGCGTGCACAGTGTACGATAAATGTTGTGGCATCCGTAAGTGCCATAAAGCTTACAGCAAAAGACGACCATGTGAAGGTCGGAGAGAAGATGACGATCAGTGCCGAGATCACTCCCAAGGTATCCGGAACGGTACTTAAGTGGACCAGCTCCGATCCTTCTGTAGCATCGATCGCATCGACAAATGCACTTTCCATAACCATTACAGGTGAAAAATCAGGTTCTACCGTTATCACGGCTGTCAATCCGGATAACGGTGTAGTAGGGACCATGGTAATACATGTTGTATCGGGTATCACCTCCATCACTCTTTCCGACCATGAGGTAGTCATCCCGAAGTCGGCAGGCATCTATCAGCTGTATTGCAAATGTGAGCCGGAGCTTCCTTCAAATGAAAAGCTCACCTGGTCAAGTTCGGACAACAGGATAATCACCGTTGACCAGAACGGTAAAGTTTCCATAGTAAAGCCCGGTACGGCACATATCAATGTCATGACCTCCAACGGTTTACTCGAGTCATGTAAATTTACCATACTCCAGGGCATGGAAAACATAGTACTTGACGAGACCAATCTTGTAATGTATGTCGGACAGACTTACCGTATGACATATTCGGTATTCCCGTCCACGACATCCGATACCACATTAAAGTGGACACCTACCGATTCCAAGATCGTAACAGTCGATAATACCGGATTCTTTACAGCTAAAAATACCGGTACTTGTGTTGTTACCGTTCAGGCTATGGACGGATCGGGAGTGTTTACCACCTGTACCGTTACGGTCTTAAGAAACGGAACGGGACTTAAGCTTGATGTTACCGACCTCAATCTGAATGTGGGCGAAAGCTATCAGTTAGAAGCACAGCTGCAGCCTGCGGATGCTACGGATACCGTGCTTTTTGAGAGCAGTAACAAAAAGATCGCCGTTGTTTCGGCTGCCGGCAAAGTCACGGCAAAAGCTAAGGGAAGCTGTGTAATATTTGCAAGGACCGATGCGGGAGTATCCGCATATTGCAACGTGACCGTTACCCAGCAGGTGACAGGCCTTACGGTTACGCCGGATTCGGCATCCATTGAAGTGGGAGAGACATTAGAGCTTGTTGCTACGATAACCCCTGCCAATGCATCGGATAAGGAAGTTACCTGGACCAGTGATGATCCAAGTATATGTACTGTAAACGAAGATGGCGAGATAAAGGGTATCAAGGGCGGAGCTACTTTGATCAAGTGTGTATCCGAGGATGGCGATCTTATGGCATACGCCATGATAACAGTCATAGAGAAGGTTACCACCATCACGCTTCCCGAAACTGCTGAGGTCGGTGTCGGAAAGAAGCTGAAGCTGAATGCTGTAGTTTCCGGTAATACGGCTACAAATAAAAAACTTAAATGGAAATCAAGCAAGACGTCGGTATGTAAGGTATCAAAGAGCGGTACCGTTACCGGTGTGAAGGCCGGAAAGGCCAGAATATGGGCTAAAGCGACCGACGGAAGCGGTGTAAAGGCCAGCTGCGTGGTAAGAGTTATAAATGCTACCGAGGACATAGAGCTCAGTGCTTCGTATGTAAGCCTGGTACAGGGTGGCAAGAAGAGGATAAAGGTTACAACATCACCTAAAAAGACCACATATTCACCTGTATGGACCACCGACAACGATAAAGTTGCCATAGTCAGCAAGAAGGGCACGATCACCGCGTTAAAGGCCGGTGACTGTATAGTTAAATGTACTGCGGGAGATAATGCGGAAATATATGCGGTAGTATATGTGCATGTCACGGCACCGGTAAGCATCTCAAGTATCAATCTTTCGGAGGATACTCTGGTCATGCTTACGGGAGAGACGACGGATGTGCAGTATTCCGTATCACCCGCCAACTATACCGAGAGCTTCAGCTGGGCATCGGATAATCCTTCCGTGGCATCCGTCAATTCAAACGGCAAGGTAACCGCAAAGTCGGTAGGTACTGCGAAGATCACCGCACTTTCGGCATCCGGTAAGAAGAGTACTGCGACTGTCTATGTAGTCGGATTGAGTAAGACCAAGCTGACATTGCATCAATATGAAAGTACTTTGATCGATCTGCAGCTTGACGGTGCTGAGTCGGGTAAGGTAAAGGTAAGCTGGGATACTGCAAACCAGAGTATCGCAGAAGTAAAGAACGGTAAAGTTACCGGTAAAGCACTGGGCAAGACCGTTGTATATGCGAAGGTCAACGGAAGAGCGCTGGCTTGTACGGTCAGTGTTATAAAGAATTAAATTGGACTAATTTCAATCTGTCAATTTTATGATCTCTGACCGTAGGGGAGGATGAAAAAAGAAAAAGAGTATAACAAAAGCCCGATTGCAAAATATGTTTGGAATCGGGCTTAAATTATATTCTTTTATGGATAGTTATATTAGTCAAAATTTTTATTGTAGAAGTCGTCAAGCAGGCTGTCTACGTAGTCGTCGTCGAGACGGCCGAATACTTTTTCGAGTTCCTGCTTCATTTTAGCCGTACGGTCCAGGTAGAGGATTTCCTCACTTGTTCCGTCTTCGCCGCTTAACCGCCCTGAAGTCATTATATCTTTATGCTTTTCCATGTAGGCATTGATATCGGCGGTCAGTTTTTCTTCGGCAGCGACCTGTTCGCCGGCTTTCTTTGAACGTTTGAATGAACCGATACCGACTACGCATGCGGCAGCACCAAGTGCAAAGAATACGACAATAGAAAGTATCTGCCCTTTAAACAGGGATATCACACCTACCAGATTAAGGAAGGTGAATATGATCACCGCAATACCTATTATAAGGAAGGTGTAACCGGTGGAGTAATAATCGCTGGCCTTGTCGGATTGCGACTGGTATACACCTGCGGGCTTATATTTTTGTGTTTCGGTGACATTTTTAAACATTTCCTCAAAGTCTTTGCCGGATATGCCTGCTGCTTTGAGCTTTTCTAAGTCCTCGAGACTGTCTATATGGATAGCTTTCGTTATCTCGCCGTTTTCATCTTCTGCGGCTTCTACGGATAAAGCAGCATCATCAGCTTTACATGTATGCCTTTCGGGATTACTTTCTACGGTGACAAATGCTCCGAACTCGGCTTTCGCTTTTTTTAAGTCTTCTTTTTTGACAAATACCTTATAATTGTTTTCATCCGGATCGAATCTTGATTCTGCTTCGATACCTGAGTATGTCAGATAAGAAAGAAACTTCTCTGCAGTGGGTTCATCTCCGAGTACACACAGTCTTTCTTTATCGTCGGCGTCGGAAAGGGTCTCAACTAAGGCAGCACCGCAGTCTGCACACGTCTTGATCCCTTCGCGGTATTCGTTTTTACAAATGGGACACCAGGGCATATTTACCTCCTAAGAATGATATTACGGATTGCTCCGCTTTGACAAGCTGTCGCAATCCTCCGGACACATAATACAATTATAACTGTTTTAATTGATTTTTCAATAATAAAATAAAATTCGCTTTAAAATATTCCTTACATGTGGTAGAATTATAATGATATAATATAGGTTGTTCTATGTACCGTTCAAGAGCAAAACAGGCCGGATAGGGTATCCGGGGGAGGTTCGCATGAAATTAAAAACCAAGCTTCTTCTTATGGCATTGATGCCAATGATGCTTATGATCGTCATTATAGCCGGGATACTGCTTATAGAAATACCAGCATTAAACGGCAGCAGTACCGAACAGGGATTGAAGACTGCGGCTTATTCTGTTTCTGCGGGACTTAATACCATGGACGGGGATTTTAAGGTTTCAAAGGGACAGCTTTATAAGGGCAACTCTGTTTTTGCCAATGATAATGCTCTTTTTTCCGAGGTCCATGAAAAGACAGGAGCCGAGATCGTACTTTTTTACGGTATAGATTCGTATGCGTCTACCATAAAGGATGCGGAGGGAAATTACGTAAAAAAGCTTACAGCGGATGAACAGACAGTTGATACGGTAAAAAGTCTGGACGGCTATTACTTTGACAAAAATGCCGAATATGCAGGCAATAAGTATTACGGATGTTATGTACCGCTGAAACAGGGCGGTTCGGGAGTAAATATCGGTATGATATTTGTCGGCATTCCCAAGAACAGTGTCAGACATGGAATGTTCATCGGTCTCATTATATCTGCGGTTTTGGTGGTTGCGGTCATCATAGTGTCTGTGATCATCACACTTAAGGATGCAAAGCAACTGGTAAAGGCAGTCGTATCCTGCAATAAGGCAGCTGAAAGACTGGCTTCCGGAGAGCTTGATGTACGTGTGGATGACGATACGTTGAAAAGAGATGATGAACTCGGTATGCTCGGCAAATCAAATGCCAAACTTGCCGATACTTTAAGAGATATAGTCTCGGAAGCCAAGCATTGTACTGCTGAATTAGGAGAGGCTTCGGCCAACCTTAAGAAGGTATCCATGGACAGCACTGTTGCCATAAGAAATGTAAAGACATCGGTTAATGAGATCAACAGGGCTACATCGTCACAGGCTGAGGATACCGAGACTGCATCCGAGCATGTAGACGTTATCAGTAACGCGATAAATGATACGGCTAACGAAGTGGCAAATCTGGACAATAATTCGGAGGCCATGAAGAACAAGAGTGCCGAGGCACTTGCCATACTCGATGATCTGAAAAAGATAACCGATGAGGCAGGATCGGCTATCCAGGTTATATATGACCAGACAAATAAGACTAACAGTTCTGCAAAGTCAATTGAAGAGGCGGTCAACCTGATATCGGATATCGCCAACCAGACCAACCTGCTTTCACTTAATGCTTCCATAGAGGCAGCACGTGCAGGCGAGGCAGGACAGGGATTTGCCGTAGTAGCTACCGAGATATCCGCTCTGGCTGAGCAGACCAACAACTCTGCGCATACGATACAGGGTATCATAGCTTCATTGATGAATGATTCCAACAGTGCGGTTCTTACCATGGACAAGGTAAAAGAGATCATCATCAAGCAGAACGACAATGTGGTCAGAACCGTTAATATATTCAATGAACTTGAGGAAAACATAAATGTAACGGTTGAAACCTCCGGTAAGATCTCAGAAGAAGTTAAGGCTTTGGGCGAGGCCAGAAATGTGGTTGAGGAGGCTTTGCACAACCTGTCGGCCGTAGCTGTGGAAAACGCTGCCGGTACCGAGGAGACTTCCGCAAGCATGGACAAGGTTGGCAGCGTGATCAATAAGGTTTCGGCTGCAGCCATGAGTCTTTCAAACATGTCCGAAAGACTGGATATGACCATGTCGGCATTTAATTTAGATGAGTAAAATATAGAAAAATTTAGCAGCCGGATCAGTTAAGTTTAAAAATATCTTTCAAACTTCCGTCGGTGATGAAAGCAGGCATATCACCGATGTGTAAGCACGCCTGCGGTATGATACGGAATATGAGAAAACTGGCACTTTCAGATGAGGTATTGATGAGCGTGGATAAAGCCGCACGCTATATCGGTCATGAAGTTAATGCAATATACAAGGACCTTGATAAGATAGACATACGTTTCTGTATGTGCTTCCCGGATGTATATGAGGTCGGGATGTCGCATATAGGCATACAGATCCTTTATGAGATGTTTAACAGAAGAGAGGATACTTATTGCGAGAGGACATATTCACCGTGGCCGGATCTGGATAAGATAATGAGGGAAAAACACATCCCTCTTTTTTCTATGGAAACACAGGACCCCATAAAAGATTTCGATTTTCTTGGGATCACGCTCCAGTACGAAATGTGTTATACAAACGTACTCCAGATACTTGACCTTTCACAGATACCTATACTGGCTAAGGACAGGACCTGGGATGACCCGATAGTTATAGGCGGAGGTCCATGTACATATAATCCGGAGCCCTTGGCTGATTTCTTTGATATTTTCTATATAGGTGAAGGCGAGACAGTATATGATCAGTTGCTTGATACTTATAAGGAATATAGAAAAGCAGGAAGGTCGAGGCATGATTTTCTGGTAGCGGCTTCCCGCATAGAAGGTCTCTATATTCCCGAACTGTATGAGGTTGCTTATAATGAAGACGGAACATTAAAAAGCTTTACTCCGACTGAGGGAGCTCCGGCTTTAGTTAAGCGTCAGGTAGTAGCTGATATGAGCGACACCGTGTACCCCGAAAAGCCGGTTGTACCCTATATCAGGGCTGTCCAGGACAGAGTGGCACTGGAGATTCAGCGTGGCTGTATAAGAGGCTGCCGTTTCTGCCAGGCAGGTATGATATACAGGCCTTTAAGGGAGAGAAGCTTGGAATTCCTTGAAAAATATGCCTTAGCGATGATCAATTCCACAGGCTATGAGGAGATCACGCTCTGTTCTTTAAGCTCCAGTGATTATACTAAGCTTGCTGAACTTATGGATTTCCTGATAAACGAAATGGGAAAGAGAAGGATCAACATCTCGCTTCCTTCATTACGTATAGACGCATTTTCACTGGATGTCATGAGCAGGGTACAGGACGTAAGAAAGAGCAGTATCACATTCGCTCCCGAGGCAGGTACCCAGCGTATGAGGGATATCATCAATAAAGGACTTGATGAGGAAACCATCCTTAACGGTGCATCCGAGGCATTTAAGGCAGGATGGGACAAAGTAAAACTGTATTTCATGCTCGGCCAGCCCTTTGAGCTTGACAGTGACGTGGAAGGCATCCCTCATCTTGCAGACAAGATCGCTATGGCATTTTATGATACCGTCCCTAAGTCAGAAAGACGCGGCAAGGTACAGGTAACTATCAGTACATCTTACTTTGTACCTAAGCCTTTTACTCCATTCCAGTGGGCAGCACAGATCACACCCGAAGAGTACTTAAGACGCAAGACTCTTCTTATGGATACATTAAAACAGGAGCATAACTATAAGAGTATCAAATACAACTGGCATGACAGCAACACATCCATCCTTGAAGGATTACTGGCAAGAGGAGACAGACGTGTGGGCAAGGTCATCCTTGAGGCATATAAGGACGGCTGTATCTTTGATGCCTGGACCGACTTCTTCAAAATGGACAAGTGGCTTAAGGCCATCGAACGTGCCGGCATAGATATGGATTTCTATACCACCCGTGAGAGAAGTACGGATGAGCTTCTTCCTTGGGATTTCATTGACACAGGCATGACCAAGGCATTTATGAAACGCGAATACGACAAGGCTCGCAAGGGTCTTACTACCAAGAACTGTCGTGAGGGCTGCGGAGGATGCGGCTGCAACTCCTGGACCACCGGAGTCTGCATCGAGACTTGATCTTTTTTCGGCCGGCTCTCCTTTGGACATCCAAAGTCCCGGCATGGTCTAAAACCATCACCGCTTCGCAGGATATGCTGGCCGCTTAAGGTTTTATCCCATGTCCGCGACTTCGGCTGTCCCAGGCGGGCTCGGCCTTTTGTTTATGGTTGATAAGTTTAAAAAGATGATTTATGAAAACTAAAGTAGATATATAATTAAATTAAAAAGGAAGAGCATAATGATATTCAGAATTCGATTTGCAAAATACGGAGTAGTCAAGTTCATAGGGCATCTTGACGTCATGAGGTACTTTCAGAAGGCTGTCAGACGTTCGGA
>ODAI010965334.1_pt1 | contig 12510 bp, 9 predicted proteins | sample 1539321 | NCBI WGS metagenome assembly ODAI01 (sample SAMN02144231, study PRJEB22623) | gut metagenome | biome: sheep rumen | host: Ovis aries | place: New Zealand
AAGATAAGGACTGGCCGTATTCAGGTTCACGCCCACGCTGTTCACGCAGCTTTCCACCGTATTGTCCAGCTGCTCGTGCAGGAGCGTCTGGTCCACGTCATGCTGGTACTGGCCGATACCCAGGGATTTCGGATCGATCTTCACCAGTTCGGCAAGCGGATCCATCAGCCGGCGGCCGATGGAGACCGCCCCGCGGACCGTCACGTCATATTCCGGGAACTCCTCCCGGGCCACGTCGGAGGCCGAATAGACCGATGCCCCGTCCTCGCTGACGGAAAAGATGCGGACACTGTCGTCCAGGCCTACCTTTCGGATGAAATCCTCCGTCTCCCGACCGGCCGTTCCGTTGCCGATGGCAATGACCTCGATCCGGTATTTCTCCACAAGATCAGCCACTTCCGTGATGGCCTGGACCTTCTTCGCAGCGGGCGGATGCGGAAAAATGACCGTATGGTGCAGCAGATTGCCATGTTCATCCAGGCAGACCACCTTGCAGCCGGTCCGGAAGCCCGGATCGATGGCCATCGTCCGCTTCTGCCCCACCGGGGCGGCGAGCAGCAGCTGACGCAGGTTCTCCCCGAACACGCGGATGGATTCGACATCGGCCTTCTGCTTGGCCTCCTTCAGGACTTCGTTCGAAATCGACGGCTCCAGAAGGCGCTTGAAAGCATCGTCCACCGCCGCCCGGATCTCCAGGCCGCATTCACGGGAAGGATAACCCTTCTCCTGGCAATAGTCATAGTACATCTTGTTGCCGCACTTCTCCGGGTCGGCATCCAGGGAGAGTTTCAGGAAACCCTCCTTCTCCGCGCGGAGCAAGGCCAGCAGATTGTGGGAAGGAATTTTGGCAATGGGTTGCGAGAAGTTGAAATAACTCCGGTACTTGCCGGCAGCCGGGTCGGTCTGCGCCGCCCTGGTCGCCTTGGACTGGATGCGCCGTGTCCGGAAGATACCCCGCAGATTCTCGCGCACGACCGCCGTCTCCGACAGGCGTTCCGCGATGATGTCTCTCGCACCGGCGAGAGCTTCGTCCACGGAAGCGACCTCTCCCTTGACGAACTTCCCGGCATCAGCCTCGGGATTGCGGGACTTTCCGCTCCAAAGCAGGTCGGCCAGGGGTTCCAATCCCTTGGCCACCGCCACCGTTGCCCGCGTCTTCCGCTTGGGCCGATAAGGCAGATAAAGGTCTTCGAGCGTACTGGCATTCACGCAATCCTCAATTTCACGCCTGAGTTCCGGTGTCAGCTTTCCCAGTTCCTCGATGGTCCCCAGGATGGAGACCTTTCGCTTCTCCATCTCCGTGAACACCTCGTTCCAATGCTTGATTTCGGCCACCTCGACATCAGTGAGGCCCCCGGTCCGTTCCTTCCGATACCGGCTGATGAAGGGGATGGTACACCCCTCCCCGAACAACTCGATACAATTCTCTATTTGCCAGGACTTTACGCCCAGTTCGGAAGCAATGTGCTTGACGTAGATTTCTTTCATCCCCTACCGGATCTCGAACAACTGGAGGAAGCCGGTCATCATGAAGACCTGGCGGATTTCCGTGGAAAGGCCCTCGACGACAACCTTGCCGCCCTTGGCGACGGCGGCCTTGCGGATCGTCAGGAAGATGCGGAGGCCGGAACTGCTGATGTAGGGCATCTCCGAGCAGTCCAGAACGATGGTTTTGTCGGCGTTGTCCAACAAGGGCTGCACTTTCTGGGATACCTCGGCAGCGGCCGGCGTATCCAACCGTCCTGTCAACTTCGCGGTCATCGTGCTCCCCTTTTCAGTAATGAAGATTTCCATGCTCTATAGTCTTTTAATCATTGATAATACATTCTTGCCGTCCACCCGCTCATAGGTGACGGAATCCATGATGCTTCTCACAAGATAAATGCCAAGACCGCCGACAGGACGATCGGTGGCGTCCAGCGTGATGTCAGGCATGTTCGCAGCCGTAGGATCGAAGGGAATACCGCTGTCCGTCAGGGTGAAATCCAGACGGTCTCCATGAATCACCACATTGAGGTCCACCTGTCCTCCGCTTCCTTCCGGATAGGCATACAGGATGATATTGGTGACGGCTTCCTCCAGCGCCAGGTTGAGGCTCATGGCATGGGCCTGGTCCATCTTGGTCTCTTTCGCGATACCGCTGATAAAGTCGGCCAGGAGCCGGATCTGGGAAATGTCGTTGCGCATGGTCAGATGGCGCTCCGACCGGGAGAACGGATCCGGATTCGTAAACCGGATGTTCAGCATGGTCAGGTCATCGCTGGAATCACGGCCATGGATATGGGACTTAACCTCGTCCGTCATCGATTTGATCAGGTTCCTGGCCTTCTCTCCGCCGAAATGGAGGACCGTCTTCAGCATCCGGTCCTCGCCAAAGAGGACGTGGTCCACGTTCTCCGCTTCCGTCAGTCCGTCCGTGTAAAGGAAGATGCCGTCGTTGGTAGCCAGGTCAGCCTCCTGCTCCTTGTAGGAGAATCCCTTCATTACGCCCAGTGGGAGGTTCGGGATGACATCCAGCGACTCCGCCCGGCCGGCACCCGTCAGGACAGGTGCATTGTGTCCGGCATTGCAGTAGCGCATGTGGCCGGACTTGAGATCCAGGATTCCCAGGAAGAAAGTGACGAACATGTTGTTCTCGTTCGTCTCGGACATGGAATCGTTCATCGACCGGACAATCCGTCGCGGGCTGCTCTCATGGGCCGACACCGACCGGAAAAGGCTGCGGGTGACCGCCATCACGAGCGAAGCGGGAATACCCTTTCCGCTTACGTCACCGATGCAGAAATAGAGCCTGTCATCGCGGATGAAGAAGTCGTACAGGTCGCCGCCCACCTCTTTGGCGGGGACGATCGCCCCGGCCATATCGATATCCTTCGATTCCGGATAGGTCGGAAAAGTCTTCGGGAGCATGGCCATCTGGATGCTCCGGGCAATGTGCAGTTCGCTTTCGATCCGGCTCTTCTTTTCCGTCACATCCCGCAGGCGGAGATGATTCCTGGCTGCGGCATACAGGATATACAGGAGGAGCAGGATGCCCAGGAGCTGAAGGGCGATGATCAGGATCCTCACCAGACGGAAATCCCCGTAAATCTCGTCCGACGGGATGATGATCGCCATCGACCATCCGGTCCTTTCCACCGGTGCATAGAAAGCATACAGTTTTTCACCGTGGTAGGTGACTTTCTGGTTTCCCCTTTCCCCGGACATCATGGCACGGGCAATATGGTGGATGGCGTCCACGTCTTCGGAGATATTGGCCACAGCCTCCTGCACCGTATTCTGCATGACCAGCGAAGGAACAGGGCAGACCATGAACTGTCCTTTCCGGCTGATCAGGATACTGAACGCGCCCGGATAGACATCGATTCCTCCCACCAGACCGGTCAACCAGTCCAGCGACACATCGGCCGTCAGCACGGCGGCGACCTGCCCCCGGTTGTCGGTGACGGGAACGGAATAGGTGGTCATGAACACCTTGCCGCCGCCACTGTCAAAGTAGGGCTCCGACCAATAGCCCTCGCCGAGTTCCAGCGGCTTGACGAACCATTCCTTTTCCAGGTAGTTATAAGACTCCGTCCCCAGCTGGGAAGCGATCACCTCGTCATTCTCCCGGTAAGAATACGGCGCGAACATCCGCCCCTTCCCGGGATAATGGTTCTCGACAAAAGCGACGGCCGACCCTGAGATGAAATCGTTGGTTTCCACGATCCGGCCTGTCAGGAAAGCCAGGGTATCGGGATAGTCCAGGACCTTCCGGACCGCCCAGACACTGTTGCTGACCACCGTCTCCACCTGATTCATCACATCGGTGATCCGGAGGCTGGTCGATTCCAGGTGGGCCTCCGCCTGCCGCGTCGCCTCCTCCCGGATGGTCCGTCGAAGGAGATAATGCTGAATCAGGGATGTCGCCTCCAGCAGGACGATGGCAACGATCACAAGGGCCAGCGCCTGCGCTACCGACTTCCAGTTCTCATTTCTCAGTTTTCTCATACAGTCAGGATTGGAGGATGGATTTCAGGGCTTCCCGGAATACGGGCATCGGATAGCCAGTGTCCCGTTCGATGATGAGGGTCTTCAGACCGGCGAAAGGCCGCACCTCCGCCTCGATGTCCCGGAGCGGACGGTCCGTCCCGAAGTAGACGGACGCAAAGGCCTGCCAGAAGCGGACGGCCGTCTCCGGCTCCATATGGAAGGCTTCGCGGACGAAAGCGGGATCGCTCAGATAGGCCGTGGAATACACCATCCCGACATCAAAGAGCGGATACCCGTAACAAAAGTCGCCCAGATCGATGAAATACCGCCGGTCGCCGGAGAAGATGACATTGCCGAACTGGAGATCACCGTGTATCGCGGTATCCGTATCCGGCGCATCGGAGATGAAACGGGCCAGCAGGTCCTTCTCCACGGAAGAAAAGAAAGGATTATTCCCGAGCTGGCGGAGGTACCGGGCTTTCACACTCTCGAATACGGTCGTGTCCACATGGGTCGCATGCAGTTTCCGGCACATTTCGGCAAACTCCCCGGCATAGCGGTCCACAAGCTCAGGATGGTCACCGACGGCCCGGGCATAGGAGACCTTGTCCCGGATCCGTCGGAAACGGATGCCGAACCGCTCCCCGTCGGTGACATAATCGCCCGGCTCCGGTGTAGGGATGCCCGCCTCAAATACACTACGGGCGATGCGCATCTCGTCCAGCGGCTGCTGCACCTTGCCCGGGTGGTAGAGCTTAAGCATCACATCCGGGTCGGACCGGTGGTTGTAGCTCTCCCCGTTGGCCCCTTCGCCGGCCCGGACATAGTCGGCCAGGTCGATCCGTATCGCTTTTTCCGTGTTCATGGCTTTTCCTCCGGGAAGATGGAATTCACCAGGTAACGGAATTCCTGGAACGCATACGTATCCGACAGCGACGACAACGCCTCAACCAGCGCGTGATAGCGCCAGGAATGAACCGCTTTCTCCTTGACATGGAACATCTCCCAGAAAGAGTCGTCCCCCTTTGTCGTATAGTCCCGGGCGATAGCCCGCATATTGGACAGTTTGTCGCCCAGGGCGACGATCTTTTCCTCCCGGGAGGCGAAGGACAGCCGATTCAGGGATTCCTCCTTGCGGGCCCTCCAATCCGTAAATTCCATCTTCCGGTCGCTTTCCGAATCCACCAGCTGGGCGACCCGGTCACCAAACCGTTTCCGGATTTCGTCGATGGTGATGTCCGTATCCTCCACCACATCGTGAAGGACGGCGGCGGCGAGGATCTCCTGGTCAGAGGTCATCGTAGAGACGATGGTCATCGCCTCCAGCGGATGGATGATGTACGGGAATCCCTTCCCCCGTCTTTCGGTACCGGCGTGGGCATGGACGGCAAACTCGATGGCACGGTCCAGAAACTGGGTGTCTAAAGGTCTATTTCCCACTTTTCTCGATATAAGCCATAATGATTTCGACGGCGTCCTCCTCGGTCAGGGTGTCCATGTTGAGCACCAGGTCGTAATTCCGGACATCGTACCGGCTCGCCCCCGTGTAATGCTTCACATAGTTTTCCCGCATCTCATCCACTTTCCGGATCGTCTCGGCAGCCTCCGCCTCGGTCAGGCCCTGCCGGTCCATCACCCGATGGACGCGGTGCTCCGCCGAAGCCCGGAGGCATAGCCGGAGCATGTTCGGATGGCTCCGCAGCACGTAAAAGCCGGCACGCCCGGCAACGACGCAGGATTCCTCGGCAGCGATATCCCCGAGAATCCGCGTCTCGGCCATATACAGGACATCCGGCGTGGCCTCAACCTCCGCCGAATCCAGGCCGTAGCGGTACGGATCCGAACCGGCGGTCCGGGTCAGTTTGTTGCAGAACTCGGACCACCAGCCCTGCTTCGTCCCTTTCAGTTTCTCGATCGCCTTCTCGTCCAGATCGAACTCTTTCACGAGACGCTGGAGGAGGTATTTGTCATAAAACTTCACACCGAGACGGTCGGCAAGCAACTGGCCCACCGTACGTCCGCCGGAACCCAGTTCGCGGCTGATGGTGACAAGGAATCGCTCGTTCGTTTTCATATATCAGTCTATTTTTCAGTCAATTTCATGCATGAAGGGAAGGTCCTGGGCCTGGTCCACGATGATCTCCGCCATCAGGTCATTGCTGTCGGAAGGCCCATTGAGCGTATCCAGCATCAGGCGGATGCCGGCGCGTCCGCTCCCCTTCTTCAGCAGGTACGCGATGCACAGGTTCTGCGGGCCCACGGACGAAGCCAGGATGTCCAGGTCGGTCATGCTGATCTGATGGCAGGCAATCTGGTAGGCGGCTTCGGCATTCTCACGGATCAGGTGGGAGAGATCGCCCAAGGTCTTGAATCCCAGCGCCTTGAACACCTGCAGGAAAGGCATCAAGGTCACTTCCTGGATCTCGGCCTGGTTCACCGCGGCAATTCTCTTGTTCAAGCCATCGAAAGGTCCCACGTTGAGGAAACTGCGGAAACTGTCCGCATCCAGGGAGACCTCTTCCAGACGGCCGGAGGCGACCAGCGACTGGACCTGGCGGCGGTAATCGTTGATATCCCGGCGAATGGAGCTGAACTGCTCGTCCACCAGTTCCAGCATGCCGGCCAGACGGTTCATGTTGCGCAGGTACTCCTTCGGGACCTCCACGCCGGTCTTGTAGCCAATGTCGTGGTTCATGTTGGCCCATGCGTGCTGGAGGATGGTCCGCATCTGGACCTCGAAGGCGTACGGAATGTCCGGAACGTGGCAGATATAATGGAGGGAGAGATAGCCGAAACTGTCAATCTCGTGGAGTTTCCGCTTGTCCACGGAATTCTCCCAGTCTACCTCGAACAGGCGGTCCACCACCGAGGCGACCTTGTCCACGTCGTCGGTATAGAAGGTGATGATCCGGATGCCGAAGATATCGGTGATATCGGAAAGCGACTGGTATTTCGCCCCCTTGAGCTCCAGTTTGCCGGCCAGGGAGCGCTCTTCCTTGATCCGGCTTTCGATGGATGCGACGACGATGCCCGTCTCCTCGAAGACGGCGCGGATCTGTGCAGGAATCGTCTCCTGCATTTTTCGGAATACGGGAAGCTGCTCCCGGTATTCTTCAAGGATGGCCTCCGAATGGGGGTCCAGCATATACTTGTTTTCCATACTCATTCTTCCATTTCCCGGGCAAGGGCGGTTTTCACGAAAACCCAGTCGAAATGCTGGTCTGCAGGGGTCAGGTCCCCGTACGGGCACAGGTCATTCCTCCGCATCAGGAGTTCGTCCGGATTCCCGGGCTCATAGCCGGAAGCCCGCAGCGAAGCGCACTGGCGCAAGTGCTCCTGGACGGCCAGGTACTCCAGACGGGTTGCGTCCGCCCCCTCTTCCGGATAATGTCTGCCCTCATACACTGACGGAATCCGGGCAGCGGCTTCTTCCAGCCCCTCTCCGGCCAGCCGATGCAGCGTTGGAAGATAGGCCGACCTGGAAAGGTCCTGACCTTGCTCGCGCATCAGGGACAGCCGGTTGCGCAGCTGGTCACCCGAATTCGAAGAAAGCCGCAGATGACGGGATTCCCAGGTATCTTTCCCGCCCACAGCATGCTGATAGGCCGAATAGAACCGCGAAGCGCTTTCCTTGAGCATGTTCCCGGAGATAGACGCCAGGTCCCAGATATCCTGGTCCACGCCGAACGGGCAGATGACCGGGGCACCGCCGGGATGATAGGTCGCATTGAAAAAGTCCAGGATACCACGGGTCCGGTCATCCAGCGTAGCCACCCGGGCCAGGATGACGAAACGGGACAGGTCCTTGTCCGCCCGGGCCGCCGTCCGCAGGAGACGGATGGAAAGCTCGACATTCCGGTCGGGATTTCCCGTCGCCACCACGATATAGTTCAGCGTCCCGAGCAGGCGGTCATAGCATTCCCAGAAACGGTCCGATCCGATGGACCCCTCGTTCCAATGCAGGGAAGGATCCCCCTTCAAACCGGGGAAACGGTTGAGGAAATCCCCCCGGTAACGGTCCAGGTCGTCATCAAAGATATCGAAGGATGTCGGGACCTGTTTCTGATCCTTGCCCACGAAGGCACCGAATTCATACAGGAACCGCAGATACTCCTGGCCTGTTTCCTGGAAACCCACGTGCAGGACGTGGAAGCCCGACGAGACATAGCCGAGCGAGGTCCCGTCCCGGTCCTTCGCCACATCCACGTAATGGACGGGATGCAGTCCGGGCTGCTGGAACTTGACCCACTGGACGGAAAGGAGATGGGTGTCGATCATCCGGACCCGGCTGAGGGAAGCCGTGTAAAGCGACTGGGGCCCGTTGACACCGTTCACCAGGCAGAAAACCTTTGCGCGAACCCCGGAATCGGCCCGGAGGCGCTCCAGAAGGGCCAGGTTCTCCTCCTCCTTTCCCAGGATATAAACGCTGTTGCGCCCATTGCGGAACCAGGCGCGCAAGTTCCTGAGTCCCAGCACATCGGACAGATCGCCCCCATGATGCACGTCGGGATACCGGCCCTTCAGAAGGACAAACCGGTCACTGTCCAGCTCCTCGTCCAGGCTCGCTTCCTTCCGACGACTGACGATGCTGGTGAAAATGTCCCCAAGGGAAAGCTCCGCGCGCATCCCTTCCGCTTCGGGAATGTCGATGAATACCAGATAACCCTGATCCTTTCTCCGGCATTTCCCCTGCTCTTTCAGGATGGACTTGGCCAGGAGTTTCGCACTGGGGGTGACGCCGATGAAAAGATGGTTCTTCCGGTCGGCCATCGCACTCCGGACGTGGTTCCGAAGCCATAGCCGGTCGCGGAGGCGACGCGGCAGGATCTGGAACACCATCACGAAGCTGAACGTCAGGATCAGGACGAAGATGGTCAGGTATGCCAGGAGCAGTCCCGGTTCATGGAATACGACAGCCGCGATGATGTCGTCGAAGATGACCGTATGGCCGATGAACATCTCCAGTCCGGCCACCAGGGAGACCAGCACGAGCTGGACCCAGTTCCCGTCCGTGACGGTGTGGGTGGACTGGGAAAGGACCATGACGTGAATGGCAGCCCCGGCGAGGAGCAGAAGGGCGAATGACAGCAGCAGGAGCTCCCTCCTGTTCTTGCGGAGCAGATAATTGAGAAGCCGCACGAAAAAGAACGCCGCGACGGCCAGGCAGATCGCCCAGACAATCATCAGCGGGGTGGAAACCGGAAAGTCGCTCGTGTGCATTGGCCGTGGTCTTTGATTCTACAAAGATAAGAAAAAAAACGGCTTGGGCAACCCTGCCGGAACGCACCGGGATCAATCCTGGGAAAATACCCGGAGTTCCTCCCGGTAAGCGTTGAATATCTTTGACTTGGAGACGAATCCGAGATAGCGCCGCTCGTGGTCCACGACCGGCAGGTTCCACGCTCCCGTCCGCTCGAATTTACGCATCACGCTGTCCATCGGCTCGTCGGGATACACATACTCGGGTGCAGAGCGCATATAGTTGTACACCTTGGCAGTCTTGTACAGATCCGTCTGGAACATGTCCCGGCGGATGTCGGTCAGGTCAACATACCCCTGCAGCCGGTTCCTGGAATCCAGGACCGGGAAAATATTCCGGCTGGACACGGACACGGCGTCCACCAGCGTCCCCAGGTCGTCATCGATCCGGACAGGGGTGAAATCCTTCTCGACGAGGGCGTCCGTCCGCAGCAAAGTCAACACGGCCTGGTCGGAATCGTGGGTGAGAAGTTCCCCTGTCTGCGCGATCCGCTTGGTGTAAATGGAGTACTTCTCAAACAGCCGTGTGATTCCATAGGCAACGGCCGAAGTCAGGATGAGCGGCACCAGAAGCTGGTAACCGCCTGATATCTCGGCAATCAGGAAGATGGCCGTCATCGGGGCCTGCATCACGCCGGCCATCAGACCGGCCATTCCCACGAGCACGAAGTTGGAGACCGGCACCTGGCCGGGCCAGATCAGGTTCAAGACCGAGGCTACCACATATCCCGCGATGGCCCCGACGAACAGGGTGGGACCGAAGGTACCGCCCACGCCTCCGCCGGCATTGGTAAAAGTCATTGCGAACACCTTCAGGAGCAGGATCAGCAGGAAGAACCAAACCGGGCCGGAGCTCCGGCCGTTCAGGAGCAGTCCCACGTCCTCATACCCCTCACCATACAGCGGAGGGAACAGGAAGATGAGAAGGCCCAGTCCCATCGCACACAACGCCCAGCGGAGGTAAGGGTTCCGCATCTTGCCCAGCAAATCCTCCATGAAAAGCGTCGTCCGCAGGAAATACAGGGAGCAGAAACCGCAAAACACGCCCAGGACCGCATAGAAAGGGATATTCCGCATGGCGAACTCCACGACGGTACAGGCGAACTGCGTCTCCCGCCCCAGCAACAGATAGGACACCATCGTCGCCGACACCGTTGAGAGGAGCAGCGGCAGGATGGAACTCATCGACAGGTTGAAAAGGAGGATTTCCAGCGTGAACAGGACACCGGCGAGCGGCGCATTGAAAATACCTGCCACGGCGCCTGCGGCACCGCATCCCAGCAGCAGCGTCATTCCCCGGTAGGAAAGGCCCATGTAGCGGCCCAGGTTGGATCCGATGGCCGCCCCCGTGTAGACGATGGGCGCTTCGGCACCCACGGATCCGCCGAACCCGATGGTGAGCGCACTGGTAATGAAGGATGAAAAGGTATTGTGCCGCTTGATCTTGGATTCGTTCTTGGATACGGCGATCAGGACCTTCGTGACGCCGTGGCTGATGTTATCCTTGACGAGATACTTGACGATCAGGAGGCTGAGGAGCATCCCGACGCCGGGAAGCAGGAGGAACAGCCACGTGGAACCGCCCACGAACTGGTGCAGGCCATGGCTGATGGCCCGGATCGTCCATTTCAGGAGAACGGCTGCCAGGCCGCAGAGGATACCCGTAACCACGGACAGGACCAGCAGCCGGCTCCGTTCCGGCCACTTACGCAAAAGGGCCCGCATCGGGCCCCATACATATTTCACGCCTTGGTTCGTGGCCATCGTTGCCTTATTCGTCGTCCGAACCGCCTGCGTACTGGGCGATGTTGTCGTCGGGAAGCGTCTCGCCCGCCGCATCGGAGGCGTCGGCGCTGCCGCCGGCCACGGCCTCGTTCTCGGCATCTTCCTCGCCTTCGAGCCAACGCTCGACATCCTCGAGGTCGTCGGTTTTCACGTTGATTTTCACCAGGTAGATGGCATCGGGGATTTCCACGGTAACAGCATAGAACGTAGTGCCGTCCGGCTTCGGGTACTTCACGAGGTCGGTCAGGTAGTCACTGAACCCGCGGGGGGATTTTTCGGCAAAGGCCGCCGCCAGTTCCGGATTCAGGGCCATCTTCTCATAGCTTACCACGTGTCTTTTCTTGTTATCTGCCATCTTGATTCAGGTTTATCGGTTTCGCGCTGCAATATTAGCGTCTTTTTTTGGATTTGGAAATACCCTGTATGCTTTTTTTCGAGGAATTCTTGAAGAAAAACGATTTCTGCTCCTGTTTGCGCTGCGGATCATGCTCGCAGAACACCGGCTTGAGGTCCCGGGGATCGTAGCCGGACCAGAACATCACGGACGACGTGGTCATCGGCGTAGGCGTAAAATCCTGCACCTGGTCCATCCAGATGCCCTTCAGGGCCGGATGGTTCGCCAGCCGCTCCATGTCCCGCATCGTGCATCCGGGATGCGACGAGATGAAATACGGGACCAGCCCCACATGCGTCCCCGCCTCCCGGTTCACCTTGTCGAATTCCTTTCGAAGCCTTTCGAAATACCGGAACGAAGGCTTCCCCATCTTCTGGAGCACATGATCCTCCGTATGCTCCGGCGCCACCTTCAGCCGCCCGGACGTATGGTTCAGGATCAATTCCCTGAGGTAAGGCTTCGAACTTTCGTCCACGTACCCCTCCTCCGTAAGGAACAAGTCATACCGGATGCCGCTGCCGATATAGGAGTGGCGTATTCCCTTGGTAGAATCGATCCTGTGATAGAGATCCAACAGCCGCGTATGGTCGCAGTCCAGATTCGGACAGCGGGCCGGGAACAGGCACGAACGGCGCTTGCACTTGGCACAGATTTCCTGGTTCTTCCCGTGCATCCCGTACATGTTCGCCGTCGGCGCCCCCACGTCCGATATATTTCCGGCGAAGTCCGGCAGATTGTTCAGCGCACGCACCTCCTTGAGGATAGACTCCTCGCTCCGGGACGAAATGAACTTCCCCTGGTGCGCCGCAATCGTGCAGAAATTGCAGCCCCCGAAGCATCCCCGGTGCGTATTCACCGAGAACTTGATCATATCATAGGCCGGAATCCGTTTCCCCTTGTAACGGGGATGCGGCAATTTCGTATAAGGAAGGTCCCAGAACGAGTCCATTTCCTCCTGCGTGGCAGGCGGATACGGCGGATTGTCCTGCACATAGCCCTCCCCGACCGGTTCCACAATCGTCGCGGGATGCATCATGTTCGCATGGGTCTCGATCTGATGGAAATTCTCCGCGAATGCCTTCTTGCTCGAAAGGCATTCC
>ODAI011138106.1_pt1 | contig 12510 bp, 17 predicted proteins | sample 1539321 | NCBI WGS metagenome assembly ODAI01 (sample SAMN02144231, study PRJEB22623) | gut metagenome | biome: sheep rumen | host: Ovis aries | place: New Zealand
ACCAAGTGTACTATTAGCGGCAAGTTCAAGTATAAGTTTAATGTTGTTTTCTGTCATAATTATTTCCTTTCTTTTTTTAAGTTAATAATGAAGGCATACTGTAGTATACCAGGAAGCAGCAACTAACTGCTGCAACCTGCTGTACTATTTAGCATTCACATTCGATTTCATCGAAATCGATGTTATATTTTTCTTTTATTTTATTTCTAAACTTTTGATAATCTGCATACTTATGCAAAGTTTCAGATTCTATTGCTTCTTCCGTAAGTTCATCAATAACTTCGAATCTACAATATTCACCTCCCCATAAAGCTGTTAATTCTTCAGCGACTTCATCTGGATTACTATAGAAAGGTTCACCTTTTTTATCAGTAGGTAAACCGATAAAACCTAACTGACCTGAATCAAATCTACATCTATGGTCACCTTCTTTAGATACACTAAACGAAGTACCGGAATGAATATAAGCACCAAGTACAAATGCTTCATATTTACCTTTACCATATTCACGGTCAAGATAACGTTGGAATGATTCTCTGTCTGCTTCTAAGCTATTCATGTTAGGACTAAAATCGTTTTCTGTTGTTAAGCTAGCATAATCTCTTACGCCAACCCACATCTTAACCGCATCTTTAAATCCAACCATAGCAATATCATAAAAGCTTTGATCTTCATTACACTTTCTACCTGTATATCTTGGTACTTCAGTTACTGTTGTTATTTCTACAATGTTATCATTAAGTAATTTTCTAGTCATATCGTTATTCTCCTTCAGTTGTTAGTTTAAAGTATTTATCAAGGTCTTATTTAGTCTGTTTAATGTTATTAATCAGCTCCTTCTATATATGGTTCATCTTTTTCGTGGTATGGTGTAAGCTCAACCACTTCAAATCCATTAAACATTTCGGCGTCATTGTTTAGCTTATTACATATTCTATCTGCATCTTCTTTATTGTTAAAGTATGCATTTTCATATATACTAGTTTCTATATATCTATCACCATCTTCATCAGGACGATACCACAGAATTGCATATTTTTTACTCATTTTATAGTCTCCTATTTGTTTTTGTTAGTATTACGGTATATTGTAGTATACCAGAAAGGAGGTACTAACCACCTCCAATCTGCTGTACTATTTATAATATATGTTGAAGCTGTTTTAATAGATACTCATCAGCATCAAATCTTTTTTTCTTACGAGATTGCTCAAAGATTTCATCTGATAATACATATATCTGACTTTCACTCATAACGTTAAGTAGTTTTAAACGGTCAGTTGCTTTATCAAACATACCATCTTTAAAATGTCTGTAAGTATTGTGTGTATATCTATTAAAAGCATCTATTATTTCTTTATATGGCCCAAGCTTAGCTTGTTTCATTCTAGCAAATGACTTAGGGTCGTACTTAGTTAAAGCAGGATGCTCAAATTTAGGCATATCTTTAACTATTTCATTAACTACTGCTTCATAACCTGAATTATCGTTATCAATACGTGATTTAATGATTGCAGCAATATACTCTGGACTATGTTCGCTAAATCTTATAGATTGTGCGATATAAGCAGCTTTAAGTACATCTTTATTATCAAAACCACCAACAGCTAACATTTGTGGTTTCTTTCTATCTGTAAAGTCACTTGCAATTTTACCTTTAGCTTGAGCTTCTCTAAACCATGATAAGCTTTCAAGATACTCTTTAACTTCATTTACAACAGATACATTTGCTTGTATTCTATCAACATCATGCGCCATTTTAGTAAGATTCACATAAGGATTATGAGTACGAGCATAATCAGCTTCTGTGCAAGTTAATAAACCGTTAGCATCCATACCAAAGTGTTTTGGACTTTTGCTAGTATCAAATAAACATTCAGTCATTTCAAGTCTCCTTTCTTTTAATGTTAGTTTATTTAATGCGGTATACTATATACGTAGTATACTAAGAAGCGGCGATTTTAACTGCCGCAACTTACTATACTATTCAACGATTTCAATTAAATATGAACCAAACTCAAATTCATGAAATAACTCACAACCTTGAAAATTTTCGTCTTTCATACAAATGAGACCTGTTTCATCTTGACAAGTAAGTATCATTGCTTCTTCTATTTTTGTTGTTAATGGCCAATCATTATCAGTAAACGTACCTTTGTTATCAAAGAATTTATCTTTTGCATCATCTTTTAGATAACCAACAAAATTACCTTTAGCATTGAAGAATTTTATTCTAAACCTTGTACCAACATGAAATGTATTGTAAAAATGGTCATTAGCTTCGCCAATAGTTTTAATGTTTAGCAAATCGTTTTCTAGAGTTTTATTTAGCGTACTCATATTAAGTCTCCTTATTAGTTAGTTTATTTAAGTAGCATACTATATCTTTTCTACTTTGTAGACTTTGCACCAGCCATCACAATCATCACCACTTGTTATAGTGACTTCGGTTTCATCATCATTCCAACTGAAGTTATCGTCACAGCAATCATCATTGCGTTCATCTTCGTCATCATCTGGTATGGCAATACAGTCATCATCACTATAGCCCCAACGTTGCTTGTAATCTGCGACTTGTGCTTTTAGTGCCTTTTTAGCATCTCTTTTATTGTCTAAGACCTCAAGAACACCAACACTAATATCGCAGTCGTCTGCATCGTGTCCTGCTTCTATCAATACCCATTTATTTAGTTTAACCATTATATTTGCTCCTTTAATTACGTTGTTTGTTGTTATTGTTAATAAAATCGTTTAGAAATGATACTCTAGGTGGACGAGATTCCTTTTTTTCATTAAGCTTTTTTGCAAAAGCTTTTAATTCTTCTAAGTCGTCCTTTTCAATTTTATCTACTTCAATATTTAATACTATCTTCATATTATACTCCTTTTTGCTGTTAGTTTATTTTGGCTTGTCATCATCAGTGTATAAGTAGCCATCTTATACAGACAAGCGACGCTTTTGTAGCATCACTTGTTTCGACTTAATCTTCTGGACAAGGATTGTCATCCATACATTGATAACCGTACTTGCTCCATGTTTCTTGATAGTGCTTGCGTTGCTCTTCCATTTTTTCGCATAATGCTTTCTCGTATTCATCTTTAGTGTTGCATTCAATTTTAACAACTTCAACTTTAAACTTATCGCCTAAAGCAACGTTGCTCATTATAACTGTAAACAACGCTAGGAAGATTGACATTCTTATCATATTATACTCCTTTCAGTTATAATAAAAGCGGTACTCATTAAAAGCACCGCTCTTTGATTGTTTATGAAAGGGGGCCCTTATGCGAGCACCGTTTCTTCGACTACACTGTATACATGGTCTACTTTTGATAGGCGACCTTTCTTTTCTTGACCCCATAGCCAGTCTGAAAACACTTTTGTCTTTAATTCTGTGTTATATCCAGCATTATATGCAGCACATACTTGTGCTGGGGTAGCCCCCCCTAGTGCACGAATGATGCTGAGCACCGCTTCTACATCAAACTTGCTTGAAGAGCATCGCTTTTGCACGCTCTTTGCTGCTTCTAATGCTGCGTTAATATCAAAAGTTGTGTTTGTGTTATTTACTGTGTTTGTCATGATTATTTCCTTTCAGTTGTTAGTTAATATTACAAAAACAGTTTCTTATTATATTTCTATAATAAGTATATAATCAGTTTTTACGTGATTATGTATTTATTATAGGTTGTGTTTTTCAAAAAGAAGTTGTATAAACTTATGTTATCAATTCTTTTTAATATACACTTATTATAATATATTTTGTTTTATTTGTAAACGAAAAAAGTCTTCACTTTCTTCCCAGTCGGTTCTCCTTCATTCTCCCAGAAGGACGACCAAATATATAAAACATACTTTTTATATTATATATTTTTTATTTGATTTGATTTTATAAAAAAGATTGTATAAACTCATGTTATCAACTTTTTTAATATATACTTATTATATAATAAAAAAATTTATTTGTAAATAAAAAAATTCTTCACTTTCTTCCCGACGGGCTTATACTTATTTATAAAATTTTTTAATTTGATTTGAAAAAAGAGATTATATAAACTTTGTTATCAACTCTTTTTTATATGCTTTTATTATATAACAAATCTTTTTATTTGTAAACAAAAAAAATCTTCACTTTCTTCCCGATATTTTTTTGTTGTTTATACAAAAATATAATTTTGTCCATAATTGTAAACGACCAAAAAAAATATCAATCTAAAATCAATTGATACTTTTTTCATCCTTTGTCTATTTTATGTGATTCCAATTTTTTCTGTTTTACTTTTTCATTTTATACCTTCCTTTCTAGGTGAATAAATATAATATATATTATATAACTAAAACAGGGATTTGTAAATAAAATAATTCTTCACTTTCTTCCCGGTAATATATAATAAGTACAAAGGGGACCTACCCCCTATGAAGACCTTTACATGTAGACTGAATTCCATATATACAAATTCCAGTAGATGTTTCCCCTTTATATATACTAAAACAGAAAAGAATAGATTATATAAATTCCTGTTTTACAATTCCAATAGATTATATATAATAATAAATGTATTCCAAAAAAACACAACCTAGTATATATAAATAAGTGTTTTTCTTATACCTTTCAGTTTAGACTTATTATATATATACATAAACACATAACAGGGAATACATGATAGAGAAGAAAACAAAATACTTCTATCCAGGACCTTTGGTATATATCAAGGGTCTTTTCTATATCTTTTATAAACATATCCATAAAAGTCCATAAACTCACCATAAACACATGTTTCCCTATTCCTTATTATAATATATACAAACGATAAAAGAGTTCCGAAACAATTCCCTATCTTTTTTCCTTTATAAGTATTCGTAAGTAATCATAAGTAATCGTATAATCAATACAAGTAATTATATAATAATATAGGACTCAATACTCTTATCCAAAACACACAAGACTTTCTTTTTATTATATCTATACTTTATATAAACATAAACCTCTTAATGTGTGTACAGAAATAGACATTTTGTCTGTATATACACACGGATAGAGGGAAAACTTAGCAAAAACAAGGACTTATACCCCAGGACCCCCAGGGGCAGGCCCCCCATCTGGGCCCTTTACGTATAGACCGAAACCAAGGATAGGCAAATCCAGTGGGTAGTTGTGTATGATTGTATGATTGTGCAGTTGTATGATTGTAGGTCTGTGTTCGTATCTGAGACCGTGCTTGCTGCTATAATTCGTGTAAGTAGTTGTGTAGATGGTTATGATCGTGGCTGTGATTGTAAAGGTGGTGGTGATAGGGTAAGTAAGACAGCTAGAATGTAGTAAAAACAAGCACTTAAGACATCTCCTTCAAGTAGATTACAATTGCTTTAGGCAAAGTATTATAAAGTGAAGGATAAAAGAAGTGTAAAAAACATAAAAGAAATGTAGTTAGGCTATATATTTAATTGTTTATTTGTTTGGTTATTTAATTATTTAGGTGTTTATTTAGGCATATTAATGGATAGATATGAATGTATACGATATAAATTATTTTAGTTTGTTTATATACGTATATTAGTATATAAGAAAAATAGGGATTAAGACTTGTGTTTAAATCAATCCCTATTCTTTTTTTAACTCTAAAGAAAAAATCAACTTAATTTGTAAATATTATATTATCATAAATAACGTATATGTAAAACAGATTTTTATATGATTAATGTGATTATTTCTGTTTTACTAAATACTTAAAGTGTGATTATATAAGCATATATAATAATTAAAGGAGGTTTAACTATGAGTAATTACCCTGGACACAATACAACTAAATATAATGATCTTTATGTAAAAGATACTTATGTTTGCATGGGTTTAAAACATACGATTTTAGGTTGTCATACAAAAAATCCATTGTATGTTTTACGTGAAGACGGCGAAGTCTTTAGGCTACATGACAACGGAGAAATGCATAAAATGGCACAATTTTATGCTGAATCAGGTGGTGTAAAAAATAGAGCAAGGCGTGAAGCAGGTAAAGGTGGCGGAAGCGTATATAAGACTATAAATCTTTATGGACATAGATTTTTAACACATAAACTATTAGAAAAATATGTAACTTTTGATAATAGTCGTGCTATTTATTATAATGCAGATGGAACAAAAGACTGCATAATGACTAAGAAAGATAAATATGTAGATCATAAGTTTTATAAGGGCCGTATGCCAGACGGAGTTACAAAACGCTGTTATAGAGCAGTATAGAAATATGTAAAGTAATTTTTCTGTTTTACATATACAAAACATATGTTATTATATTTATTGTCCTTTAATTAAAATAAATTAAGTCTGGTTAAATTTTAATTAGGACATATTTATGATGTAAGTAAGCATGATGATTTGAGGGCATCATGCTTTTTTGTTTTACTATGGATATGTTTTTATGTTATTATATATTTGCATTAAATAAAGAAGACTTTCTGATGAAAAACATTTTTAATTTAGATAAACTTGTACCAGTAATAGGAGATCATAAAATATATGAATCCTATGAAAAAGTATTTAATACATTTGTTTTACCACAAATAGAGCTTTGCTTAGGAAAAGTAGCAGAAACAAATAAACGTCATCGTTATTCAGTAGATTTTTATAAGGATGATAAAAACAATATAGTTTTTGCGTATTATTTTCATAGGCCTGCTTCGAGTCGATTATGTAAGAAAACCATAGACAAAATAACTAAACAATTAAACGAATGTGAATATGAATTCGATAATTATATCGGTATGTTTAAAAGTACTACTCATTATGTTACAAAAGGATATTTGTTATGAGTTTAGATTTACTTAAAGATAAAGCTTTTGAAAATGCCTGTAAAGTATATACTACTTTTATAGAGCCTGATATAAAGCGTATTTTTGAATCATTAGGTTTTAATTATAATCCTTTTTGGTATCCTATATTTGGTATAGACAGTGATAAAATTACATTCACTCAAGCATTACACTGCACACATTTTAATGAAGCCTTAACAAATACATTAAAAGATATAAATTGTATGCTATATGTTAGTTATGATAGTTTAGGGTATCCTTGTGATTGGTACATTCAAGGAATTATAAATAATACTTTAAGTGATTGAATAGGTATAATAATTTTGTTTTACAATAATCTTTTCATGTATATAATATTTATTGCTAATTGTTTTGGGAGGTATTTGTGGTAGGTACTAATGTATATATAATTATGGATAATACTAATGAACTCAAGAGTATCTTTAGAGTGTTTTATCTTCCACAAATAAATGAATGCTTAGGTAAAGTAATAGCAAACGCGAATAAATCTCATGTACCATATATAAACTTTTTTAAAATAGATGGTGAGACTTATTTCAGTTATAGATTTAGTAGGTTTTATGCACTGTCAAATAAAACACAACAGAGAATAGCTAACAAATTAAATATGTATGAGTACAAAATAGCAGAATCTATATTTAGTGATCATGTTAGTTATGAAATCTCAGGACGTTTTATAGATATAACCTATTAAATTAAAACTAGAAAGGATATAAAAATAAATGCTAGATAGTCCAAACGTTTATTTGCGTATAAGAGCACCCGAATTTAGTCTAAAAGCCGTCATTTATAGAAGATTTAATCAAACAGAATAAAATTTAATCTAATATTTGATAAGTATTTAGAATATTTTCAACAGTTTTTAAGCCAGGTTGTAAAAACTGTGGATGTATCATATACTGAAAGCATCGAATATATAAACAGGGACATTCTAATTCATCATCGCGTGAATAGCTCATGTGCATTTCGTATTCATTTAGTAATTCTTCAATTTTTTGTAGAGTTTTTTGATCTTTTGGCAAATGTGGTATATGTACAGACCAAATTGTATCTGCACAGAGACAGTTTGGATGGTGATATAAACGATTGCAGGCTAAATATTTGCCAAAATATGTTTCACACATGTATTTAAAATTATATACTTTTCGTATGTCTTCTTTTTTAAATATTTCAAAGCAATCTAAAAAATGTTTTATATTTTTTTGTGATTTTGTTCCGGGTAATTCTTTTTCTTTTTTAGATATTACTACGCCCATATCAAAAGATGGTAATTGAACATGACAGGTGTAAAGTATGTAATCGAATATAGAATAATCTCGAGGTGTATAGAACATACCTTGGCAATCATCAAGAATCATAATGTGCTCAATGTTTGAATTTACCAAAATCTTTTTTAAATTCACTAAAAATATAGAAGGTGTAATAAAACCTTGCATAGTAGTACCTATACAATATACTACCACTTTTTTATAGGTTTGTATAACTTGCTTAATATAAAAAAAGTTATTTTTTAAAATTTCAGTATCATAATCTACAATTAATTTATTAGGAATTTTATTGAGTACTTTCATTAGTGCTTGGTGTTCTCTGTTTGAACAGATTAATAAGGTATCTTTATCGATATGCTTTTCTAGCATTGTAATTATACCTTCTGTTCCACTAGAATAACAGTTTAAAGTATAGTCTTTGCTAGATATATTACAATTTGAGCAATTCTTAAACCAGGTATCTGTTAGCGCTGTATATTGCTCATCGTATTTATAATATTCTTGCATAGTAAGTTTACCGCTTTCTCTTTCTAAGAAATCGATCTGTTCTTTTGAATAGTTTAAATCTGAAAGATAAGTATCTACCAATTCTGTATTATTCATCTTTGTCCATCTCCGTTAGGATTTCAGAAATAAATGTATCGAGGTCATTTTTATAAAGCTTCGCTAACACGTATATGTCTGGTTTAACATTTGTTTCGTTACATAAAATATTTCCGCGTATTACTTCAGGGAACGTTAATTTTTCAAAAGTAATTTCAAATATTTCATCCTTTAATGTATAATCTAAAAATTTAAATAACTTATTTGGAGCTATTGGTAAGCATGACGAAAATACATTAAAAACTATAGTTAAATCAGGGTTTAATTCTAATAACTCTTTTAATGTAGCCTTACTGATTGTCAGGGTTAAGCAGTATCCTTCGACTAAATTTGTTAAAATCATTTATATTTTCCGTTTATTATTTATTATGTAGAACTTTTGAGTTCTAAGTTATATAAAAAATAAAGGAAGTCTATGTTAAACACCATACACATAAATAAAGTTGTATATGTAGATTCTATAAACTATAAAAATATTTTAGAGAATAGTGAAGATAAAAATAGTACTTTAATAAGCATAGATTTAACATCTAATATTAAAGATGTATGTATTTTTGCAAAGTCTTTGGGTTTTTTAGTCATATCGATAAAAATAAAACATTCTTATGATTTTGAATTTTTAGAAGTCCTTAAGTTGTGTGAACCAACATTACTTAAGCGTATAGAATACTGCATTCCGCGTGGCGAATTTTTTCAATTTCCGAATGAACAAGTTATATATTTATATAAGGGTGAGCAATATACTTTAAATAGTTATAAATTTTTAACTATAGAAAGCAATATCAAATCGATTTTAAGGATAGCTGAACATCCAGCAGCCTTTGCACTATGGGATAACTGTAACCAAGGATGCATTTTCTGCGGATTGACCGGTAACATATATGATACAGTCGGAAAACGAAAAGCGATTTTGCGTTTAAAACAGCTTATTGTTGACATGGCTTTTCCAATAGATTTACATTTATTAGGCGGAGAATTATTCAATGATAAAAATCTTTTTGATGATTGGATAGATTTAGCCAGTTTTTTAACTAGTATGATTGAAATTGGTAAAGTTAATAATGTACAATTGGTTTCGAATTTGATGGTTTCTGAACCAGTTGATTTGCTTAATATAATTTCAGCATTTAAACAGAAACATTTAGAAAAACATCTTAGTATCATGTGCTCTTTTGATATTGCTGGAAGATTTAAGTCACAAAAAGAGAAGTTTAGGTTTGGAAGAAACTTTATAACGTTACAAAGAACTGGAATACATTGCTTTGTTAATTCTGTGTTAACTGGCGCAATGTGTAAATGGATTATTAATAATTTAGATAAGTATTTTCATTATGTTAAAAAAATAAATTTACAAGCTTCTCCCTATGGTACTGATCAAGTAACAGATAAAGAATTAGCTGAAGAAGAGTATTTTAAAAAAGGTTGTCCTACTAAAGATGAAGTAATTAAAGTATTGCAGCTTTGGAAAGAATATGATATAAATTATTTAAAGTCCTATGCGGTTAAAAAAATAGAATACAAAGATACTCTTATAGGATATGATCATGCAAAATGCGGACATCCTGTACAGTCATATTCTAATAATGGTGAATGCTTTTTTTGCTTAGTAAATAAAATACTAGAAGGTTAGTAAAAATGAATATTGATGAAATTACAAACAATTTTAATAAAATTTTATATGTGTGCGATATAAATTATAAAAAACTTTTGGAAGAAAATGAGCCAAAAAGTGTTATTATACAAGTTAATGATTGTGCTATTTTAAATGACATATGTACTTTAGCTGAAAAATTAGGCTATTTTATGATTTCAATAAAAGTCACTTTTGAAAATCCAGATTTAGAAAGTAGGCTTAAAGCAATTTGTCCAAATTTAATCAAACGAATTGAATATTGGTTACCTGTGGATGCTAACTTTGCATCGCCTATAAACCAGGTAGCATATATTTATGAAAATAATTTGTATTCTTACAAAGATGATAAATTTTTAAAGTTAGAAAATACAGTTAAAAAATTATTTGAAAATCCAGGATATACTGTTGGAGTAACTTTGTGGGATAACTGCAATCAAGGATGTATTTTTTGTGGAGGCAGCGGTGAAAATGTGATTTGCAGTTTTAATGGCAAGCGTGAACAATTAAAGCGCTTAAAAGCAATATTAATTAATATAAATTACCCCGTACAGCTACATCTTTATGGCGGTGAATTATTTGATGATGAAAATTTATGTCAAGATTGGACAAATTTAGCTAATTTCTTTGCAGATTTAATTGAAATCGGTCGTTTAACGAGAATACAAGTAGTATCTAACATATTAATGAAAAATTTAGCATGCTTATTTGGGATGATCGAAGCTTTAAAAAAACGTGGTTATCAAAATAGATTATCTATTATGTGCTCTTTTGACATAGAAGGCCGTTATAAAAGTAACGCAGAAAAATTTAGATTCGGAAGAAATTTTATAAAATTATGGAAAACTAACACAAAGTGTTTTGTCAATTCTGTGCTTACACATATGATGTGCAAATGGATTGTAGCGAACCCAGATAAATATTTTCATTATGCTAAAAAAGTACATTTACAAGCATCACCCTTCGGTGTAGAAAGAGCTGCACGTAGAAAAGACATTCCTAGTTTACGCGTCAAAGGTTGTCCAACTAAAGATGAAGTTACTGAAGTATTACGTATCTGGAAACGTTATGATATAGATTATTTAAAGTCTTATAACAGAGCTAAGACCGATTATAAAAAAATATTAATTGATTGTGAAACAGAAGAATGTTCACATCCTACACAAACCTATTGTGACGATGTGCAAGCTTGTTTTTTCTGTTTACTTGAAAAGATTTGTAATGAATAACAAAAATATATTAGTACAAGCTTTTTTAAAATCTTTTGACTACTCTACAAAGGAGCAAGCTTTTTTGCTAGAGAAAAGTGTACCGGTTGTAAATGAAAACATAGATAAAAAAGTTTATATACAATATGTAGATCAGTGGCTAAAGAATTGCCCGAGCTGTAACATTAGTGCAGAAGATTATACTATAGAATGTTATGATCGTGCTACGACTGCAATACAAGGACTTCTTAGAGAAAATATAGATGATGATACACTACTCGTTTGCACAAATAAAGAACATCCTGCTCTGACTAGTATTTTACATGAGTTTAAAAATGTCTATGTTATGAATTATGATACTGAAATAATTTCTGAAAACTTAGTCTTCATAAAAAATGAAATAAAAAAATACAAAAAGGTTGTGATACATTGTATAGGTACGACTGCGGAAGGTTTTATAACACCAAATTATTTTTTATGTCAGTTAAAAGAATTTTTAGAAAATAACAACGTTGAGCACCTTTTAATATTAGATGACTGTCAAGGTATGTTTTTTGTTCCTAGAGATTATTCTATATTTGATTATATTATATATACATGCCATGTTTATCTAAGAGATTTTGATATGGGTATAGTACTTAGTAAAAATAATAAAATACACACAGACGTTAAAGCTGTTACAAATTTAATTCATTTTTTAAAATGTACCGATTTACTCATGAATAATTATTTAAAAGCATCATATTTGATGAAGAATATATGCCAGATGTATTTTGAAGACTATTTTTCAAAGGGCATGCTTAGATTACCAAAATATTATTCTATAAATACAATTTGGTGTTGTCAAGTACCAAATTTTAAGATAGATGACGAAACTTTCAAAAAAGTAGAAACAGAATTAAAAACTTATGAAGTTAATATAACAAAACCGTCACAAGATAGAATTCCATATGTTTATATTCATTGTAGAT
>ODAI011490130.1_pt1 | contig 12510 bp, 9 predicted proteins | sample 1539321 | NCBI WGS metagenome assembly ODAI01 (sample SAMN02144231, study PRJEB22623) | gut metagenome | biome: sheep rumen | host: Ovis aries | place: New Zealand
AAATAAAAAAGATGAAAACGATGAAATGATTTATAATTATAATGGTTCTAAAGCGGACATAAGAGCCAATATGTATGTAAGAGACGATACAGAGATTAATTCTGTTGGTTCATCATTTAAGCTTCGTGGTAAATATTTTGGATACGGAGACAGTACTTCTAAGGATAAAAGAACTTTTGTACCTACTGTTGATCTTGAAAATTTCCAAAGAGAGTTCCTTCAGTATAATGGACACTCTCAGGTTATGGAAAACGGTAAGCCTGTAACAAAGACTGAAAACAGAGGACATTACAACAGTAGTGCAATTATAGTTAATGGTGAAAAGTCCACATTGGATTTCACTGATGTTACATCTATTTATCTTGCGGGACGTTCATATATTGAATTATCAAAGAAAGTAGATGTTGCGGATGAAGATGAAAAAGTAACTGATTCTGATAAAAACGTACTTACCAATGTTCAGACTGTAGAGTTTAATCCTGTTAATAAAACTACAGATTCTTCAGGAAACACGGAGACTGTATTTATAAGAGATTATAAGACGGGTGAGAGTTTGTCTTTCAAGTCAAATCAGGTAGCATATATACCTGTACAGTATACAGGTATTCCTACACCTGCCATAGCTCAGGATAGATCCGTATATGACATAAATTTATACGATGATTGGGGCGATAGAGCATATGATGCAGATTTACATCCTGCTTTAAGAGGAAGTGCTTTGTTTGAAAAATACTTCCCTGAAGCAAGATTCTTAGATTCAAAAAAGGAAAAGTATGCTATACCTTGCATTATGCAGGAAGTTTCCGGTAAGAAGTATTACTATTATGACTTTGATAGAGCATACAGATATATTGCAAGTGGTAGTGAAGGTTATTATGCATCAGGCAGAAATCCTGTTGCTGTAAGTACTCTTGGCGCAGATTATTGTGACAACTTTGTTAAAGAGTTTCCAAGTGCAGAAGCATATGCTGCAAGCTTTATCGCTGATTATGTAAAAGAATTGAATAACCCTGATAGTGTTATAAAGGATTATCTTACTGATATAACTGATTATGAAGGATTTGATGCGGGCAATATTTTACTTCCTAAGTCTGATTCCACAATGTATTCAAGTGGTGCTATAACTACAAAAGAGGGTACTGATTTTAATATAGCCGTAAAAGACAGTGCTGACTTATCTACATTATTCTCTTCAGCAAGCTATAATGTAAGTGGTTCAAGTCCGACAGCAACAGAATATTCAGATGGCCTTGAGAAAGAATATAACTATGTTAAGTGGAATCTGGGTCATATGGATGCAACTTCACTTGAAAAGAAGTATATTGATGATCTTGTATCTGATCCATCAGGCCAGTTTAGTGAAGCATCTATCACACCGATTAATAAGTTCCTTAACTTTGATAAGATTAATTCCGTAAGAAATCTTACTCTTTCGTCAGGATATTATGCAGTTGCTTCTAATGAAACTGTAGTTGTTAATAAAACCGGTGTAGTTAAAGGTATTATATTAACAAAGGGAGATGTTGTTTTTGGAAAGGATGTTACCGGATTTGAGGGATTGATAGTTTCCGGTGGTAAAATTTATATATCCAATAAACTTCAGACTATTAATGCAAGTGCAGAGATTTGTAGAGCGATTCTTAGAGAATGTCAGTTGTCAGGTGATGATGATTGTAAGGAATTCCTTAAGCTTTTCAAGGGATATGAAGGATCAGAGATTATAGAAAAAGCTGATGATGGCGAAGCAAAAACTATTGACACTATAGACTATTCGGATGTTGTAAGATTCAACAACTGGATGAAGAACGTAGAATAGGGGTGGTGTTGATGGCTAATATTAAAGAGAGAATTAAAAAAAGCTTAAAAGATAATGGTGGTTTTTCTCTTACAGAACTTATCATTGTTATTGCAATAATACTTATAATGACACTTGCATCATTTGTTTCTTTAACTATTATGCATAGTGCTAAGGCAAAAGAGGCAGCTAGTTCGTTTGAAAACTCACTTGCCGAGACTATAAGCTTATCTAAGAACAATGGTGTAGATAAGAATCAGAATAATGTAATTGATGCTGATGAAGAAAAGTACTCCATAGGACTTAAGGTATATAAGATAGGTCAAAAGTATTATCTTCAAAAATGCATATGTGAAAAGAGTGCGACAGGAGAATATTCTGATTCGGGTTTAGGTGCTACAGATCCTTATATTAAATCTTTAAATGAAAGTTCGGGAAAAGGCGTGTGTCTATCTTCATATGTAGATATAAAATATTATGATTTAGACGGCAACGACGCAAGTGCTGATACTTATGTTATAGCGTTTAATAGAAAAGGTGAGTGTGTACTCGGATATGGTAAGTATGAGTTTAGAAAAAAGAGCTCAGGTGACAAGATAGTTACAGTTTCTGTTAATAAAAATGGAAGCTATATATCAAAGTAGATAAGGAGTGATGGACGTTGATGAAAAAAACAAAAAGCAATAACGGTTTCACCCTTATAGAATTGGTTATTGCTATAGCGATGCTTGCCTTTATTATGACAGCGGTTAGTGCCCTTATGGGAAGTAGCGTATTAACCTTCAGAAAAAATAAGGCAAATATAAGCATACAAAATTCTGCACAATCTGCATATGATAAGCTTTCAGATACTATTATGCAGGCAAAGAGAGTAGTGATAATTGGTTATCAATGTAGCGCAGATGTAGACTTTGATAATGCAAAACCGGGTGATGCTGCAGGCGGAACATTTACATCTCATTATTATGTTCCTGATGAGGCTACCAAGAAAGAGCTTACAGATTCAGGAATTACAGAGGCAAATATAATTATTTTTTCTGATATGAGTCCTGCAGATAAGGATACGAAGATATATATTCAGAAGATAATTATAGATATCTCCGTTCCGATTGATGAGATAACGGCAGTTAATAGCAGTTATACGGAATCAACAACAGGCGTAGAAGTAGATGACAAATTACATGCCGGAAAAAAAGTTAAGATAAACAAGATAAGTGATGGTGTGTATGATGCAAATGATACGATGAGATGTACTTTTACCTTTGATGGAAAGAATATGTATTATGAAAGGCAATACGCTCTTCAAGTTGGTAAAAATGATGTAATGGGTGGTTCGTTTAATGAAAATAATCTGTTTTCAAACGTTTTTAACTATGTTACATCAGGTACAACTGATATAAGTGGTTGTGTTGCAACAGTTGACTCAAAGAATGGCGCCATTGGATTGAACCTTTACTTCCATGATAAGAATATGGAATATACAACAAATGGTATGGTTAAGTTAAGAAACTCAGATGTTTTAGAGAATAATTAAGAAAGGGTGGTAAAAGCAAGATGAAAAAGAACATGAAACTAAAAGTAACTGCATTAGTTGCTATGCTTTTTATGGCTATTGCCGTAACTTTCTTGTCGTTCTCTCATGCGGATGAGGAGATTGAGGATGAAAGCTTATTAAAAGCAGCCGATACAGCGGCAGATGTTGGTACAAAAACCAATATCGATTACATAATTGCCAATTCTAATACGTCAGACCCGGATATTGATCCACATTATAATATAATTGAGATATATTCGGATTCTGCTTCGGGGCTTGAAGCTTTTGCTGATAATAAGGATTTTGAGAATTATGTAATAAATGGTTATTCAACACTCGGTGAAGTGATGAAAACCGGTATGGTTAACTATAAATCATATAAAGTAACTGATATAACAAATGACAGTACAGATGTACTTATAGAGATATCCAATGCTGATTTGATATATGTCAATCAGGGCACAACTGCATTTGGAGAGGGTAATGATATATGCGAAAGCTTGTATGATATCCTTCATACATATGCAGTCGGTGAATATAAACCACTTATTATAAATAGTGAGAGTAAATCGGGTTCTAATAGTGATGATGATACAACCACTCAGGAAACTATGGCTACCCTTGCTTCGGATGTGTTTTATCGAGGTATGTATTACTATACATTCGGATGGGATACAGAGAATCAGACTTATGCTCAGTTTCTTTCACATCAAAATGGTTCTATGTACCTTGGTATAAATGGTAGAACACAGAATTCAAAAGGTAAGTGGACTACTCTTATAAAAAATGAAAAAGATGCTGAAGGTAATGTAGTAAAGGACGATCAGGGAAATGATAAGGTATTAGATACAAAGCAGATTGCAAAGTTTCTTGTTTTGAGTAGTACAGGTACGAGCACAAGCAATATGAAAAAACAACTTTTACCTGATTCTGTTACAGCAGATACCAATAAGTTTGATACTACAGGATATCATGCTGATGGTGCTACTGATGATTATGCTTTACCTGAGGGATCAACTTCAAAGCTGTTAAATGTATCAGGAACTATAGTAACTAATTCTATTTACAATGGAAAGTATACTACTCCTGATGTGATTCAGTTGGATGAGGCAAAGCTTTCAGACGTTGAGGCCGGAACAATAGATCTTGGAACATATGATTTTATATTAATTGATGAAACTGTTACCGGTAATATTTCGAGAGATTTATATAATAAGTTAGCAGGTGCAATGTATGCAAGTGTAAGTATTGTTTACCCTTCAAGCCTTGCAACATCAACTTCTACACCGACAGGAACTACCGTTGAGAATGTTCAGGAATACAATTATTTAGAACTTTATTATATGGTAGCTACAACTGATAATGTAGCCAGATATGACAATATAATGGTTACAAGTAAGAAAGAGCTTGATACCATTATGAGTGGTGGCGAAACAGGAGCAGGTGCTATAGCAAGTCTTATCAACAAATCTACTTACAGAGGTATAGGTGGTAAGGGAAGTTCTTCAAATATGTATACGGTACTTGAAATCCAGCCTTGTTATCCTATAGATGAGGATTTGGCATCAAGACAGGGTGGAAAGTATTATACTATACCTGCCAACGTGCTCAATGATGTTGATAAGGATACTCTTTCAAGAAATGAGGAAGGCAAAATCAATGTAGAGTATTACGATTGGGAAATCAGCAAGAAAAAGATAGCTGATGCAGTAGGTATAGATCCAAGTAAGATTCAGATAGTTCATATGTCAACAGAGGAGCTTGCTGCCAGCAAGCAACCAATTCTTGGAACCTACGACCTTATATATGTGGGTGGTAACAGGACAGCTCTTAAAGAGCCTCAGAATTGGAGAAATCTTGCAGGTCTTATGAACTGGGGATATATGAGTACATCAGGTGCAGCACTTGAGAATTATAAATATTTCCCTATATATACGATGTATACTCATAATGGTGATATGGTTGCGGTTTCAGTTTCATCACTTGGATATTCCGGTGGTGATGTTAAGTCTGGAAATCCTGCAGCGGAAGTTCGTTTAAATGGTTCATATCAGTCATCATTTTCACTTTTAAATGGTAATGATATTTCATATGACAGATTGGTTGAACTTAATGCATATGTTGAAGCAGGTATGCCTGTAATAGTAGAACACAGTGTAACCGAGGCATATGACGGAGTTATCAATAATAAAGATGGAAATGAATACCTGCAAAATTCTATAGATCCTGATAGTAACATGAGAAAGTTCCTTGATACATGTTATTCAAGAAGGACTCCAGACGGAAGTACTAAACCGGCAAAGACCGGTGATCCAAAGAATACTGTTTTATGGGATATAACCAATAAGTCTGATGATGCAACCTTTGTAGATTATGATAAAGTTAATAATCTTGTTAAGGGTTCTACTTCAAGACCAAAGCTTGTTGTTACATCAATGCCTATAACATATAATTATTATGATGCAAGCACAAGACTTGATGAAGGAAAACTTAACTTTGCTTATGAAGTAGAAGGATCAAGCAGTTATACTACAAAACTTCTTGTGGATGATGATGGCGATTGTGTATTTGAAACAGAGATTTCAAGTGACAATGCTGAAAGTATATCTATAACGCCAAATAGTGTAAAATGTACTCTTTCAGATAAGTTCTTTGGACCTGTTTACTGGAAGCTTGAAGTTAAAGATAAGGATTCCGGTATGACCGCATATACGACAGGTATCTCATATATTAAGAATAAAACCGGTCAAAAGCAGACAGTAAGAGTTCTTCAGATTATGCCGGGTGCTCCTACGATTGTAACAAATTGGGCAGGTTCAAAGCTTGAATCTACACATGGTGAGAGTGCACAGGGTTCAAACGCACTTTACTTCTGTCCTATATGTCAGCAGGCATATCAAAGACTTGAGTATTATCCGCTTGCAAACAGTACCAGTGCAATTGATATAAGATATAGTGGTACAGGTGCTTATAATGAGAGTACAAATACCACTCCAAGTACAGGACATACAACAAGCAGTGATCCGTATCTTGGTCAGCATGAGCATATTTTTGGTCTGCCAAAATATGATAGTAATATGACTATAGGAACTTATACAGGAGTTGATGATTGGTCTACAAACCTTGCTGATGATGTAGGAGATCTTTATGATTTTGACCTTGATATTCTGCTTAGAGGCGAATTTGAAGATTATTCAAGAAAGATAGCGGCAGCTTATGACTTTTCAGGTATGAGTGCTGCAGATAAGACAGCTAAGATTAATGCATTTTCAATTGACGCATCGGATCCGGATTATAATGAGTGGGCAGCACTTACAACAGATGATGCTAAACTTAAATTTATTACTAAGAGAGAGTATCAGGAATTGGCAAATGGTGCTTACCAGAATTATCTTCTTGCAAAGGAAGAAACAGATGCTGCAAAACCTGCACTTGATGATGCGTTAAGAACAGCTATAGCAAGTAATTCCGGTGGATATGCCAATGATTTAAATATAGTATTACAGACTGGAAGATATTCAGATATATTCTCTGCTGTTGGAAGTGGAGTATTTAGATATACTTATCCATGGAATACAGACCAGTTAAGGGTTGCAAATGCATATTTTGACTATAGAGATTTAAAAGAGGTTGAGGTTACTTATCATAAGCAGTATAAGGAATATAACAGATATGCTTATCCTGATAACTGGCTTCTTGGTTGCTATGATATGATAATTATCGGACCTTCAGATGATTTTGCTGGTGACGATATGACCGACCCTACAGCACTTGCGGATTTGATTGATTATATGGATAATGATGGAAGCCTGCTTTTGTTCCATGATACATTGACAGCTTCAAGAGATTCAGGCTCTCATGTTCTTACCGCTACTCTCAGAGATTACTTTGGTATGAACAGAAACAGAGGGCTTTCACTTGGGTCAAGTGCTACAACAGGTATGTATTATCTGCCATATACTTCATCGACTGCTGACAGATACTTTATGACTAATCTTTCATATAAGCCTACGACAGATACCGGAAGATATGCTTCATGGGTTAATGATATGAAAGTTGGCTTTAGTGGATTTAATCCTGGCAGATATTTGACAGATGTTGTTTATACTGACTCATTTGCAACGACTGACTATGGTACAAATGGTGCAAGTGGTGGTTCTCCTTATAAGTATGGTCAGCAGTATTGGGAGCTTGCTACAACATATATGAAAAGTAGTAATGCTAACTTTGTTCCTAACTTAAAGGCAGCAAATCAGTATGGTACAGATAAGGCAAGTCAGAATAATAAGGGTATAGTAACACAGTATCCGTTTACACTTAGTGATGACCTCAATATATCACCTACACATGCACAGCATTATGCTCTTGAGCTTGATGCTACCAAGATGACGGTTTGGTACTCACTTGCAGGTGGTAACAACGGTGCATATAACGGAAAGGCTGCTTCGGCTTCATCAATGTATGCAGCCTCAAGAAATGATGGTATGGATAACTACTTCATTTATTCATACGGAAATGTAAACTATTGTGGTGCCGGACATTCAAAGGTAACCGGTGTTTACAAGGATAATAATGATGAACGTAGACTTTATATCAACATAATTGTTAACTCAGTAAAGAATTCTGTAAATCAGCCTGGTATCACGGTTTATGATTATAAGACTGAGAAAAAGAAGGCTAAGGATGGTACTGATTATATAATTGAAGTTAAAGATGTTGATGCATGGCCTGAGTTTAGCTTTAGCGCAACAGTAGATACAAGTGAACCGGGTAATAAGCTTGAGAGAGTAAGAATTTACTACGATTTGGATTACTTAACTGCAACGGGTAATAAGGATGCTTATGTAAATGATAAGTTCCATATCCTGATTGCTGATATGACCAAGGATAAAGATGGTAATCCACTTAAGTCCGGAACTATATATGATGTAGGTAGGGAGTTGGCATTACTGCAGCTTAAGGCAGAATACTTCGAACCATATAATCAGGAATACACTTATATAGTTATAGAGGTAACTGATTCTAAGGGTAATATAGCTTACCAGCGTATCAAGATTAAGCTTTTGCCATACTTGTTCGAAATGACTCAAAATAATATTAATCACGTTATAGACATGATTGATAAGATTTAATTAAAAAATAGGTATCCCCTTTATGAGAAATCATAAAGGGGATATTTTTTTGATTTGATGACAAATCCGATTTGATTATTTTTTGATTATTTAATAAAGTATTAAATCGTCATTTTTTAATCATATTTGACAATTCTTCAACTTTTTTAGTTAACATTGCTATAGTTTTATCTTTTGTTTTCATCTTTAATAATACTTTCATATCTTAGCACATAGAATGGTATAAGCACATATAGTTTCTTCTCAATTATTTCTTCTTTTGTAAAATTGCTAAGTAAGATATTGTCTGCATCATATCTAACTGTTTCACCGTTAGGAAAAATAAAAGTAATTTCAGTTTTCTTAGGTGTTTCAGAATTACATCTTATGTAGATAACAGAGTAGAGTGGCATATTTATTGTAAGTTTCCCGTTCTCAATGATTGCATCCTGTCTCGCAGTTAAAAATGTGTATTCGGCAATTCTTAAAACCATAGAACCATCATTATAGCTTTGACATTCAAGAAGATATTTATCGTCTCTTATCTTAATAATAAAGTCAGATATCTTTCTCTCTACATCCGGTGTATCTTTTGATTCATAAGAATTTGTTATATATTCATCGGTTGGTAATAGTTCATAGACTTCATCTAAAGAATAATCTTTGTCGAATTTGTAGTTTAACAAAGGTATAAAAAGTTTGGTATCAGTATAAACATTATTTTATTGATTATATATTTTAAAGGGGTATAATAAGTATATCAATTATTTAGTGAGGTTTATTATTATGGACAGAATTTATAGTCTTATGAAAAAATTCAGGATGAATGCAATAATTCTTACGGACGGATACAATATTCATTACCTTTCCGGATATAGTGGGCATACGGGGATGGCGCTTATAACATTAAAGCATAAGCGTATTTTGACGGATTCAAGATATACGGAGCAGGCATCTATAGAAGTGTCGGATTTTGAAGTGATTGATATAAAGTCAGAGGGGTATGCAAAATGTATCAACCGTCTGCTTGTCGAAGAATTTTACCCAAAAGAAGAAGATAGCAATGATGGAAATTGTACACCGGATATGGTGGATAATCAGTGTAAAACCTGTGTAAACACGGTGTGTAAAGGTAATACATTGCGTGTCGGTTTTGAGAATGAAGAAATATCCTATAAACAATTTAAACAGTTTATGGATATACTTGATGATCGAATCGGTCTGATGCCACTCGATGATAAAATTAATAGTTTAAGACATATCAAAACTGAATCTGAGATTGAAAAGATTGCCATGGCAGAGCATATCGGAGATATGGCATTTGAATATGTAAAAGGTCAGATTAAAGCAGGTATGACAGAAGTGGAAGTTGCGCTTTTGCTTGAAAACTATATGAGAAGTCATGGTGCATCCGGTCTAAGCTTCGACACTATAGCTGCTTCAGGTAAAAACTCTTCCCTGCCTCATGCGGTTCCTACAGAAAAGATTATAGAAGAAGGCGATTTCCTTACTATGGATTTTGGATGTGTATATAAAGGATATTGCTCTGATATGACCAGAACTGTTTTTGTTGGTAAAGAACCAAGCGAAAAACAAAGACATGTTTATGAAACTGTTCTTAAAGCTCAGTCAGAAGCGTTAAAGATGATAAAACCGGGAGAGGTTTGCTCTAAGATAGATAAATGTGCAAGGGATATAATAGCTGAAGCAGGTTATGGCGATTATTTCGGACATGGCTTAGGACATAGTGTTGGATTATTTATACATGAAGAACCCCGCCTTTCACCCAAATGCCATGATATTCTTGAACCGGGCATTACGGTAACAGTTGAACCCGGTATATATATCCCGGGTGAATTTGGTGTACGTATAGAGGACCTTGTGGTTGTGACCGAAGATGGATATCGAAATCTTGCCGGTTCACCGAAAGAATTAATATGTTTATAGTTACAGAAGCGGATATAAGTTATAATGCAAGAAAAGCGGAAGCTAAAAAAGCTGCTGATGAAAAATATGGGAAAATTATCGCTGAAAAAGATGCCATAATTGCTCAATTAACCAAGCAAATTCAAGCGAAATAGACAGCCTTGTACTATCAAAAAATTTAACAAAAAAACAAGGAGATGGCTTTCGTTAATAATTTTTTGTGCTAAGCAAATCGTGAGCGTCAGCGAGTTTTGCGTGTACCATAAAATATATTAACGAAAGCCATCTCCGTATTATACTTTAAAAATTCATATTTTGAAATATTATGCTTTGAAATATTATGCTCTTGATGAATATTCACCTGTTCTTGTGTCAATTCTTATCATATCACCCTGGTTGATGAAGAGAGGTACGTTAAGAGTAGCACCTGTTTCAACTGTACATGGCTTTGTAGCACCTGTAGCAGTTTCGCCCTTAACACCCGGTTCACACTCAGTAACAAGTAAGTCTACTGAGATAGGTGGCTCAACTGCAAATACTGAACCGTTGTGTGAAGCTATCTTACAGTTTTCATTTTCTTTTACAAATTTGAGTGCATCACCTATTACGTCAGCGTTGATAGCTATCTGATCATATGTTTCGCTATCCATGAAGTAGTATAAATCTCCATCCTGATATAAGTACTGCATTTCTTTTCTGTCAATATGAGCATTTTCAAATTTTTCTGTTGGACGGAAAGTCTTTTCTACAACACCGCCACTCTTTATATTTTTAAGCTTTGTTCTTACAAATGCTGCGCCCTTTCCGGGTTTTACATGCTGAAATTCAATTATCTGGTAGATATTACCTTCTAACTCAATTGTTATACCGTTTTTAAAATCTCCTGCTGATACCATAATTTTCCTCCTTAAAATCGCATATAATTAATTTTAATATAAATATGGCTTTTTTTCAACTGTTTTTTATAATGTAATATTTTTTTGTTTATTACATATATTTAATTTAAAGGAGGTGCATGAAGAAGGTGAAGCAGGAAATTTTAAAATTACTTTCTCCGTCAATTAAATGCCTTATAAAGGATGTTGGAATAGACTATTCAAAACTCACGGAAATAAGGCTTAGGATAAATGAACCGATTATTTTTGTTTTTGAGGATGGTGAATATTTTCTGTGTGAAAAACGTAATTTTACTATAAATCGAAAAATTGCATATAGGGTTAATGCTGAAGATATACGTTATGCACTTGAAATGATTTCAGAGTATTCACTTTATGCATATGAAGATGAGGTCAGACAGGGATTCATAACTATATGTGGAGGTCACAGGGTTGGTCTGATGGGACAGGCTGTCATGGATAATAAAAGTATAAAGAGTGTAAAGCATATTTCTTTTATAAATATAAGGATAGCACATCAGATAAAGGGTTGTGCCAACGAGGTTTTACCATTTGTGTATGATGATGACAGAGTGCTTCATACTTTGATTATCTCACCACCGGGTGGAGGCAAGACTACACTTCTTCGAGATATGGTCAGGTGCATATCAGATGGAAATGCTTTTTGTAAAGGCATGAATGTAGGTGTTGTAGATGAACGCTCGGAAATTGCAGCATGTTATATGGGTGTTCCGCAAAATGATGTCGGTATAAGGACTGATATACTTGATGCCTGCCCTAAGGCAGAAGGTATGCTTATGATGCTTAGATCTATGAATCCTAAGGTTATAGCTGTGGATGAGATAGGCGGAAGAGAAGATATAGATGTTATATCTTATATTATCAACTGTGGATGCAGTATACTGGCAACAGTTCATGGGTATTCCATAGACGATATAAGAACCAGACCTGTTTTGCGGAAGCTTGTGGAAGAGAAGGCTTTTGAAAGATATATAGTTTTGGATGGCAGATATGGTTTGCGCAAATCAAGTATAAAAAATGAAGAAAGATATAATTTAGTAAGAAATGTTGATAAAGCGGACTTTAAAAATGGCATAGGAAGAGTTAGAAATATATTTGATGAGAGGGGAAATGAGCTATTGATAAAGTCGTATTTGCATGCAAATTGATTGGAGTTTGTATGATTTTGACCGGCACATTGTTATATGGTATAAGTCATGCAATCAGAATGTATAAGAGAAGAGAACA
>ODAI013133306.1_pt1 | contig 12510 bp, 13 predicted proteins | sample 1539321 | NCBI WGS metagenome assembly ODAI01 (sample SAMN02144231, study PRJEB22623) | gut metagenome | biome: sheep rumen | host: Ovis aries | place: New Zealand
AAAAAGAAGGAATAGAATTACCAATTGAAGATTCAGTTGATGCCTATGTTATGTATGTATCTGATACTGAAAAAGAATATGCTGCAACATTAGTACAAGAACTTAGAATGAATGGATTTAAGGTAGAAACAGAATATACTGGTAGAAGTTTAAAATCTCAATTTAAACAAGCTGATAGATTAAATAGTAAATTCTTAATTATCTTAAATGATGAAGATTTAAAAAATAATGAAATTCAACTTAAAAATAATAAAACTAAAGAAGATACTAAGGTTGATATAGACTACTTAATGTATGTTTTAGATGAAGGATTAAGTAGTGAAGATGACTGCGATTGTGGTTGCGGATGTGATGACGATTGTCATTGTGATGAAACTTGCGATTGCGGATGTCAAGATGGAGAAGAATGTAAATGTGGTGGAAATTGCCATTGCCACGAAGAAGGTGAAATAGATGAAAATTAATGTTAATGAATTAGGTAAATATAAAAATCAAGAAATAGTATTTTCAGGATATGTTGATGCTATAAGAGATAAGAAATGGGTTATGTTCGTAATTCTTAGAGATAATACTGGTAAGGTACAAATGACTATTGAAAAGAGTGAAGAAAGCAATCAACCATTATTGGATATAATGAGTAATCTTACAGTAGAATCAACTATTAAAGTAACTGGAAAGTTAGCTGAAAATGAAGCAGTTAAACTAGGTGGTATTGAAATAATACCTAGTAAAATTGAAGTAACTAGTGTTGCAGAACCTTTACCATTTGATTTCAATAATCTAGATGGTGTTAATATAGATACTAGACTTGATTATAGATGGTTAGATTTAAGAAATGAAAAAAATATGTTAGCTAGACAAGTAGAATCAACTATGGTACAAGGAATGAGAGATTTCTTATACAAAAATGATTTTACTGAAATACATACTCCTAAAATAATAGGAACTGCTTCTGAATCAGGAAGTAATGTATTTAAACTAGAATATTTTGATAGAGATGCATATCTTGCTCAAAGCCCACAATTCTATAAACAAATGGCTATGGCAGCAGGAATGAATAGAGTATTTGAAGTAGCACCTTGTTTTAGAGCAGAAAATTCTAATACTAATAGACATGCTACAGAATTTACTTCATTCGACTTAGAGTTTTCATACATAGATTCATATGAAGATGTTATGGACTTAGAAGAAGATTTACTTATAGCTGGTCTTACATTAGTAAAAGAAAAATATGGTGATAAGATTCAAGAATTATTTGGTAGAGAAGTAATAATTCCTACTAAACCATTCCCAAGAATGCGATTAAAAGATTTATATCAAGAATTACATGATAGATATAACTTTGATATCCCAACAGAAGATATTGGTGATATGAATGCTGAAGCTGAAAAGTTAACATATAGACTTGCCCAAGAAAAATTTAATTCTGAATTTATGTTTGTAGTTGACTATGCAGCAACAAAAAGACCTTTCTATCATATGAGAGATGAAAATGGTAAACTTCAAGGATATGATTTAATATGGAGAGGAACTGAAATCACATCAGGTGCTCAACGTGAACATAGATATGAAGAACTAGCTAAAAATGCTAAAGAAAAAGGATTAGGAGAAGATGTTAAGTTCTATTTACAATTCTTTAAATATGGATGTCCTCCACATGGTGGATTTGCAGTAGGTGTAGATAGACTAACAATGTTACTATTAGGTTTAACTATAAAAGAAGCTCAATTATTATTTAGAGGACCTAACAGATTAAATCCATAATAAAAATTGAAGATTAATTTCTTCAATTTTTTTCTTTTTTCATTAAAATTTCACATTTAAATATTAGAATAAAAATATAAAAAAATATTTGACATCTTTATCATATTCTAGTAAAATAATACATACATTAAGAGGGTAAGGTAGAATTGCTAGCACGAAGGGGGTAGAGTCTAATGAAAGGATATGTATTTGAATATTTAAATGAAAATGATTTTAATACAAAAGAAAGAACATTACGTAAATACAATAAACTAGCTTATAAAAAACTAATCTTTGAATATTATAAGGAATTAAGAAATGGAAACTTTATAGGAACATTAGTTGATAAAACTGATGAATTATCTAGTTATGAGTTAAAAATTGAAACAGATAAAATATTTGAAAAAGTACATGGTGAAATAAAATTACATTATTCAGTATATAATAATAAGAACATTATTTTACTTACTAATATCACACCAGAGGATATATTATCAGAAGCACATGCAAGTGAACTTGAGACATATAAAGGAGTAATTGTTTCAAAGAGCAATCCAGATAAAGATATCTTTAAAGTCAATTTATTAAATATGCTTCAAAAATAATGAAATTTTTTTAAAAAAGGTATTGCGCCGGCTTTTAATATGTGGTAATATTAAATAGTCATGGACCCTTAGCTCAGTTGGTTAGAGCATCCGGCTCATAACCGGGCGGTCGCAGGTTCGAGTCCTGCAGGGTCCACCATTATAATATGCGGGTATGGCGGAATTGGCAGACGCACCAGACTTAGAATCTGGCGCCGAGAGGCTTGCAGGTTCAACTCCTGTTACCCGCACCATATTTATGAAGCAATAGACTTTGAATAAGTCTATTTTTTTTGTACCTCGAACCTACGAATTCACGGTTAATAAGCCTTTTAGAAAATAGTGCTCAACCAACTAGATTTAAAAAAATAAAATTTTGTTAAAATTCAAAAAGGTCGTTTAATATCTTTTTAAAAATCAACATTTTGCTTTAGAAAAATTAATATTTGGAATGTAAATGGTTTTTATATCTTATTTTGTGCGGTTTGCATGCTTTTTTTATTTATAGTATCATGTTCGAAAAGGAGGTGATACTATGGATGAAAATTCTACTAAATTAATAGCTAAATTTACTAATATTTCTAAAAAAGGTTGGATAAAATCAACTGGTAATGGATGGGGAAGTATTGGCTTAACTTTTGAGCATGAAATAGGGAAAGAGCCAGATAGTAAATATTTACCGGATTTTGAAAATATTGAATTGAAATGTTCTTCAAGATACAGTAGATATCCTATGTATTTATTTGCTGTTGCTTTTGATTCAAATGAAAATGAAATTATTAAACTTGCTAATAAATTTGGATATCCAGATTCTGATTATCCCAATAAAAAAGTATTATTTAGAAAAATTGAAAATGTCATTATTTCTGGAAATAAGTATAATTTTTTCTTTAAGGTTGATAGAGCAAATGAACGAATTTATTTAGAAGTATATTCGCCTTTAGGAGATTTGCTTGATAATTCAGCATATATTGAATTTTCTACTTTAAAAAATCATTTTGAAACAAAATTAAAAAAAATAGCTTATATTAATGCTAGTAAGAAAGTGATTGATAAAACAATTTATTATCGTTATTATAATTTAAAATTATATAATAGTAAAAGTTTTGATACTTTTTTAGATTTGATTGATAAAAATATTTTAATAGCTACTTTAATTGCAAGAGTAGGTAAATGTGGTGAAGATAAAGGTAGATACAAGAATAAAAGTATTGTTTTTTCAATTAGAAAAGATAATATTGATAAACTTTTTGATTGTTATTATGATTATGAAACAGATATAAAAAGAAGATATGATATGATAGGTTATAATTTTCAACCTTTTGAAAACAACCAATTTTATATACAAAAATAAGAATGATTTTTTGTTTACATAATTCTTAAACCAATATATAATCTTTATAGAATATGGAGATGGCAACATGGGATTTGTAAATTTAATACTTGTTTTAATACCAATAGGTATTTTTATATTTTTAATTAAAGCAAGTAATAGTAAATGTGAATTAAAAAAGATGATACCGATCACCTTAATATATATTATTATAACTATTCTTTTATTTATTTTAATAAGTAATATAAGCATGGTAAAAGAACAAATTATTAATAGTTCAGTTTCTTTTCAAGATAGTTATGTAATATTATTATTATCAGCTAGTTTATCACCAATTTTAGTAGCACCATTAGCTGTATTTATGGATAGAGTAAATGAAGCTAAGGTAATAAGAAAATTAGAATCGAAATATCGATTTGAAAAAATAGAGTATTTTAGAGAATTAATAAAAAATATACCAATAGCTATGTTAGGAATAATATATAATCCTAAAACAAATATAGATGATTTAATAACAGCTACAATTATTTCTATTAATAATAATGAAACACGCGAACTAAAACAACATGAATTATTTATAAAAGAACAATTAAGAGATAAAAATAGATATGAAATAAAGGATATTCATAAAATTTTTAAACGTTATTTAATAGAAGATTTAGAAAAAGATTCTTATTTATCGAAGAAAGAAAATCGTGATTTACATAATACTGATTTTGTAGAATTGATAATAGCTACATTAATAATTACAGAATTAATAGAATTTATGATTCTAGTATCAATATCGTCATTTGGTTTATTTTTATTTATAGGATATTTTTTATGTTTTGCACCAATTCCATTTATTAAATGGTTAATTAAAACTAAGAAACCAATTGTTAGAAATGAAAAGGGATTAGAATTAAAAGTAAAACTAGCTGGATTAAAAAAATATTTAGTTGATTTTACTACTATTAGTAATAAAAATATAGAAGAAATAAAATTATATGATGATTATATCCTATATGCAATTATATTTGATTTAAAAGGTACTTTAAATGAAGAAGGAAAAGCTTTATATAATAAGTTTAAGATTAATAAAGGTAAAAAAATAAAAATAATTTTTACTAAAGAAATAAAAATAATGTTATTTATTTTTATACTTGGTTTTAGTCCTTTATTGATTAGTACTATTATTCAAGGTGATTTAATTAATGTTATAGCAGCAATAATTATAATGCTTATTATCTTATTAGGCTTTATACTTTTGGGAATAAGAAAAGAATAATTAAAAAGATGAGTTTAACTCATCTTTTATTTTATTATTTTATTTTTTATTAATTTTGGAATAGTATCAGATATGTACCAACAATCTTCGTTATTCATCCAAAAATTAATTAATTCTTCATGGAAAAATTCCCTACGATCAACTTGTTTTACTTCTTCATTACTTTCTTTTTCAATTTCTAATAATTTTTCTACTAGTAAATCTTTATCACACTTAACAGATATTTTTCTACCTTGAGCAAGTTTAGAAATATTATTTCTTAATTGTTTTTTTAATACTAATGAATTAACTATAGTTTGCATTCTAAATAATTGTTCTTTAGTAAAATTATACTTGTCATTAATACATGCATTAAGTGTATATATTATATTTTGAATATCTTCTTTGTTTATTAAATTGCTTTCTAATAGATATTCAATAATATCTAATTTTTTATCAATCATATCATATCTTTTATAAAATGTATTATATTTATATTCAATATCTTTTAATGAACGAATCCAAAAATCTAATGTTGTATATCCACTATCAAATGGTTGAATATGTAAGTTTACTTTATAATTTTTTATAATTAACTCAAATAAATCCAATCCTAGGTTTGATGGGTTTTTAGCTAAATTATTTACTATGTTTTCTTCTCTTTTTCTTTTTTCAAGAGCTTTAACTACAGTATACTTTTTTATAGCGTTAATATCAAAATCTTTATCTAATCGATAATTCTCTTTAGCTAGTATCATTAGCTTTAATGTTTGTAACGCATTAGGATTATATTGATTAGCTAAATATATTCCTAATTCATTTAAATTATTTAAGTCTTTTGTTTTATCATTTAGTATAGCGATACTACTTTCTACATAACAGTTTGTCATAAAAATATCCTTTCAAAATCTTTTTTATATGTAAATTATAACATAAACAAAACAACATATAAATAGTATTTGTGGTTTATTGACTATTAGTTAATTATATGCTATTATATGTAACTGTTAGGGGGAATACGTGATGAGAGAGTTTGGAGTAGAAGAATTTTTTTTATTAGCTAGTGCAATGGGTTCTGAAGATGCTATTGATTTAGTGAATAGAAAAGGTCAATCTGATGTAGTTTGTGATCATTATTTAGCTAAAAATATGAATCCAAGTAGAGAGTATTGGGAGAAAGTTGGGTTTACTTTTGATGATAATGATTCTGATCAAGTATTAATTAAAGCTACGTTACCTGAAGGTTGGTCATTAAAGAAAGAAGAAATATATCATACTTATATGATTGATGATAAGAATAGAACTAGGGGATATATGTTTTATAAAGCAGCTTTTTATGATAGAGATGCTAGAATGAATTTATATACTAAGTATAGTGTTAGAACTAATTATTTAGAATCTGGAGATACAGAAATATATTTCGGAAGTAAGGATGAAAAATTATATGTAGCCGGTATTATTACTAGAGGAGATCCTATTTGTTTTACTAAGGAAGAAAAATTACGAGAACAAGCTAGACTATGGGGTAAAGAATATTATCCTGATTATCAAAATCCATTAGCATATTGGGATGATGAAAAAAATAAGGTTAAAAAAAATAGCTAGTTATATTGTAAAAGAAATAATTATATGTTAACATAAACCTAGAGGTGTTAACATGAGTACAAAAGTAACTAGATTAGAAGTTAGACAAAGAATATTTAGTCAAGAAAAACCATTTTGCCTTGTAGATATAAATAGAAGACTTAATAAAATAGAAGAAACAGATTCGGAATTAATATTAAGCGTTTTAGATCAAATGTTTGATGAAGGATTAGTTTCTTATGGAGAATTACCTGAAAAACAAGGTAATACTAATTGGGCCTTTTTTGTAGATAATGATATTATGGAAAAACCTGTAAGGAAATAGATTAGTCTATTTCTTTTTTTGACTTTTCATATTATAAATGATATAATTTCTCCAGATTAAGGGATGAGGTTATGAATTTAAATTATAATTTAGAAATGGAAAAGGAAATAGATAAAATAAAAGATAGTGGTAGTGTCCCAACTCTTTTACTACATAGCTGTTGTGGGCCATGTTCTACTTGTTGTATTGAAAGATTAGCTGATTATTTTAATATAACTGTTTTTTACTATAATCCTAATATTTATCCAGCTGAAGAATATTATAAGAGAAAAGAAGTAGAACTTGAGTTTATAAAAAAATATTCAAATGTTCATAAGATAGATTTCTTAGATTGTGACTATGAACCAGAAAAGTTTAATGAAGCTGTTAAAGGATATGAAGCTTGTCGTGAAGGAGAAGAAAGATGCTATAAGTGTTATAATCTTCGTTTGGAAGAAACAGCTAAAGTAGCTAAAGAAAATAATTATGATTATTTTACTACAACTCTTTCTGTTAGTCCTCATAAGAATAGTAAATGGATTAATGAAATTGGTCTTAATCTTGGAGAAAAATATAATGTTAAATACTTAATGAGTGATTTTAAGAAAAAAGATGGATATAAAAGAAGTATAGAATTATGTAAGAAATACTGTTTATATAGGCAAAACTACTGTGGATGTATTTATTCACTTTTTGAAAGACAAGAACAAGAAAGGGATAAATTAAATGAAAATAGATAAAATTGTAGTAGGTAGTTTATTTGAAAACTGTTATATTGTTAGTATTGATAATAAATGTTTAGTAATTGATCCAGGAGATGAAGCAAATAGAATTATTGATTTTATTGGCGATATGGAAGTGGTTGGTATTTTAGTTACACATAATCATTTTGATCATGTAGGGGCTTTAACTGATATTAAAAATAAATATAAGGTAGATGTATATGATTTTTCTAATCTAGAAGAAAAAGAATATAATATTGGACCATTTACTTTTAAAGTTATATTTAATTCAGGACACACTAGTGATTCTATTAGTTTTTATTTTGAAAAAGAAAATGTTATGTTTGTTGGTGACTTTATTTTTAAAAATAGTATTGGTAGATGTGATTTGGGTGGCAATTATCAAGAAATGGAAGAAAGTATTAATAAATTAAAAGAATTTGATTTTGATATTACTTTATATCCGGGTCATGGAGATAAGACTACTTTATCTTATGAAAAGATGCACAATCCTTTTTTCTAGGGATTGTGTTTTTTTGTGTTTTATGATAACATTTTAATAGTAAAGATAAGGAGAGGTAATATGGAATTTGATGTTGTTTTATTAATTATATTAATTGTTGCAGGTGTATGTTACTTTAGAAGATTAGATAGTAGTGTATACTTTATTGCAAGTGTAGATATATTTTTTAGAATTCTTACATTTATAAAAAATAATTTGGGTGTAAAAGAAATAAGTGAATTTATTGGTAAATATTTTCCTGAAAGTATTCCAGCTATTATTTATAAATATACTGATGGAGTAGTGAGTGATATACTTGTTTGGGTATATGTAATTATGTTTGGTATATTCTTATTTTATACACTACAAGTATTATGGAAAAAAAGATAAAATAAAAAAGTCGATTTCGACTTTTTATTTTTTTATTAAAATTTTCTATATAATCCTATGACTTTTCCAAGTATTGTACAGTTAGGTAAGATAATAGGAGCCATATAATCGTTTTCAGGCTGAAGTCTTATATGATCTTTTTCTTTATAAAAGGTTTTTACAGTAACACCATAGTCTTCAGTCATAGCAACTACAGTTTCACCATTGTTAGCTGTATTTTGTCTTTCTACAATGATTATATCTCCATCATAAATTCCTACATTAATCATTGATTCTCCACTAACACGAAGTGTAAATACTTCTTTTTTCTTTGGAAGTAAATCAACTGGTAAATTAAAGAATTCATCTGGCATTTCAATAGCTTCAATAGGGTTACCAGCTTGAACTTTTCCAAGTAGGGGAACACTAGCTACTTTTTCATCTTTTTCTAAGTATTCATTTTCTACTAATAATTCTAATGTTCTATTCTTGGATGAATCTTGTTTTAAATATCCTTTTTCAATTAATTTTTTTATATGAAAGTGAGTAGTGGCACTAGAATTTAATCCAACCATAGTTCCAATTTCACGAACAGTAGGTGGAAATCCATTTTTTGCTATCATTCTTTTAATGGCGTCTAATATATCTTTTTGTCTATCAGTTAGTTTATCCATACAATCCCTCATTTCTAAATACAGTTTAACACTCTAAATGTCAAATGTCAAACAAATGTTCAAATTATTAAAAATATCATTGACACAAACAAGTGTTCGAGTTAAGATTGAATTATGAAAAGAAGGGAGAGAAAATTATGAAAAAAGATTTAAAATTAATTACAATTATTTATGTAGGAGTAGCTATTCTAACTTATGCTTTAACACTTAGAATAGATAGACTTGAAAGTGTGGAGGATACAAAGTATCAAACTAAATCTATAGTATTAAAATTAAAGTAATATGTGTTATAATAATTATTAGGTGATAATTATGAAGAAAGTAATCTTAGTAGATGGAAACAATTTATTATTTAGAAGTTATTATGCAACTGCTTATACAGGAAACGTTATGAAAAATTCTAAAGGTTTCCCAACTAATGCAATATATGGTTTTATTAACATGATAAACAAAATCATTACTGAGGAAAAACCTGAATACATTATGATTGCTTTCGATAAGGGTAAAACTTTTAGACATGATAAATATAAAGCTTATAAAGATGGTAGAAGTGAAACACCTGATGAGTTAAAGATGCAATTTCCTGTAGCTAAGCAAATTTGCGAAGCTATGGGAATCCATTACTTTGAAATAGATAACTATGAAGCAGATGATATTATTGGGACATTTTCTAAAGTTGTAGATAATACTGAAGGATATGATGCTACTATCGTATCTAGTGATAAAGATTTGCTTCAATTAATTACTGATAAAGTTGATGTTAAACTTTTAAAACAAACTGGCTTTATTAGAATGAATAGAGAAGTATTTAAAGAAACATATGGAGTAGAACCAATTGGTATGATTGATTTAAAAGCACTTATGGGAGATTCTTCAGATAATATTCCTGGTGTTAAAGGAATAGGAGAAAAGACAGCTATATCATTACTTACTAAATATGGAACATTAGATAACTTATATAATCATTTAGATGAGTTAACTCCTAAGACTAAAGAAAAACTTGAAAATGATAAAGAAAATGCCTATATGAGTTATGATATTGCGACAATTTATAAAGATGTACCAATCAATACTGATTTAGAAAATATTCATTATAATGGAGTTAATGCTTTAGAATACATGAACATATTGGAAGATTTAGAATTTTATTCATTAATTAAGAAAATGAATTTAGATAAAGATTTAATTAGTAAAGAAGAAAAAGAAGAAGAGAAGAAGAAAGAAATAAAAGTAGAAATACTTGAGAGTGTAAATAATTTTAAAATAGACGGTGACTTTGGCTTACATCTTGAAATACTTGGTGAAAATTACCATAAAGATGAAGTTATTGGAGTAGGAATATATAATGATAAGTTAAGTGTTTTTATACCATTTGATTTATTAAGAGATAATCCTAATTTATTAGAAACAGATTTTAATATGTATACATATGATTTAAAAAAAGTGTTATACATATTTAGAAAATATAATATTAGTATACCTAAATGTAGTTATGATGCGATGATAGCTGGATATTTACTTAATTATAATGTAAAAGATGATATTTCATATCTTGCTCGTACTAAAGGATATATGATTGATTTTTATGAAGAGACATATGGTAAGGGTACTAAGCTTCATATCCCAGAAATGGAAGTTACTTCTAAAGATTTAGTAGAAAAAGCTAACTTTATCTATGAAACATATGATAAGTTTTTAAATGAATTGAAAGAAGAAAATGAACTTATGTTATTTCATAATATAGAAATGCCTTTAGTTGAAGTGTTAACTGATATGGAATTTACTGGTATTAATGTAGATAAATCTTATTTAGAAGATTTTGGTAAAAAATTAGAAGAAAAGATAACTAAATTAGAACAGGAAATATATAAATTAGCTAATCAAGAATTTAATGTTTCTTCACCTAAACAATTAGGAGTAGTTTTATTTGAAGATTTAAAGATTCCTTATCCTAAAAAGATAAAGGATAATAATTATTCTACTAGTAAAGAAATTCTTGATAAATTAACTGGTGAATATGAAATAGTAGATAAGATACTTGAATATAGAATGTTAACTAAACTTAATAGTAATTATGTAGGTGGTTTAATTAATGAGATTATGGATGATAATAAGATTCATACTATATTTACTCAAACTTTAACTAGAACAGGAAGATTATCATCTATTAGTCCAAATCTTCAAAACATTCCAATTAGAACTGAAGAGGGTAAATTAATTAGAAAAGCTTTTTTGCCTGAAGCTGATAGTGTTTTATTATCAAGTGATTATTCACAAATAGAATTAAGAATGTTTGCAAGCTTTGCTAATGCTGAAAATTTAATACAGGCATTTAAAGATGGTAAAGATATTCATGCTCAAACTGCATCAGATATATTTGATGTACCAATTGATCAAGTTGATAAAAATATGAGGAGAAATGCTAAAGCAGTTAACTTTGGAATTTTATATGGGATTAGTGGCTTTGGTTTAGCAGAGGATTTAGGAATTGATTTTAAGAGTGCTAATAAGTTTATTGAATCATATTTAGATACTTATCCAGGAATTAGAAAATATCGTGAAGATGTTATTCGTGATGCGGAGGCTAAAGGATATGTTAAAACTATTATGAATCGTAAGAGAGTAATAGATGAACTTAATAATAAGAATTATATGATTCGTGAACAAGGAAGAAGAATAGCTTTAAATACACCAATTCAAGGTAGTAGCGCAGATATATTAAAGAAAGCTATGGTAGAAATATTTAATGAGTTTAAAACAAAAAATTTAAAGAGTAAAATGTTAATTCAAGTACACGATGAACTTGTATTTAATGTTTTAAATAGTGAGTTAGATACTGTAAAAGAAATAGTAAAAAGAATAATGGAAAATACTTATACATTAAATGTACCATTAGTTGTCGATATAGAGGTAGGTGCTGATTGGTATGAAGCAAAGTAAGATAAAGAATATTAATATTGGGATAGTGTCATGCGGTAGAATACCCATGTTAAAAGACAATTTATATTTAGTAAAAGTTCCTAACGAATTTAAAAAAATAAGGAGTAAAGAATTATATATTAAATTGAAAAGGTGATAGTATGCCAGAAAAGCCAGAAGTGATAACAGTAACTAAAAAGTTAGAAAAGAGATTATTGAATAGAAAAATAATTTCTGCAAAAGTATATTATGATAATATAATTGATTATCCGAGCGTAGAAGAATTTTGTAGCGAAATAAAAAATCAAACTATTAGAAGTTTTTCTACTCGTGGAAAATGGATAGTAATAGAATTAGATGATTATTATCTACTTGCTCATCTTAGAATGGAAGGTAAATTCTTTTATCGAGATATTAATGCTCCACAAGAAAAACATCACCATGTAGTATTTAATATTGATAACCAAGAAGAACTTCACTTTGTTGATGTTAGAAAGTTTGCTAGACTAAAGTTAATTCCTAAAGATAAA
>ODAI010408209.1_pt1 | contig 12509 bp, 9 predicted proteins | sample 1539321 | NCBI WGS metagenome assembly ODAI01 (sample SAMN02144231, study PRJEB22623) | gut metagenome | biome: sheep rumen | host: Ovis aries | place: New Zealand
TCCTGGCCGGGCAGGATCTGGAAGAACTATATGAATCTGATCCACGAAGGCCTTGAACCTGTGGAATTCAAGGATTACGATCACGCCAAAGAGGACAGAGCCCTCAAGGACCAGGAATCTCATGACGATGACTGGGACGATAAACCGCAGAATGCTGCGACAAAGAAGACTACCAAGACAGAGATCACACCTGCTACAACCGCGAAGATCGTGACACCGGATACGACCCCTGAAGTACCCGCTGATGACAACAGCGAGGACGGCAGCAACTCCGGAACGGGCGTCAGTACAGGCGGTGGAACTGAAGGCGGCGGAACCGAGGGCGGCGGCTCTGAAGGCGACGGAACCGAAGGTGGCGGTACTGAAGGCGGCGGCACTGAAGGCGGCGGAACCGAAGGCGGCGGTACTGAAGGCGGCGGAACCGAAGGCGGCGGTACTGAAGGCGGCGGCACTGAAGGCGGCGAAACTGAAGGCGGCGGAACCGAAGGCGGCGGAAACCAAGGCAGTGAAGCCGGCGGAGGATCAGGCGGCGAGCCTACTGCTCAGAGTACGCCGGAAACTCCCGGCCAGCCTCAGGGATGACGAATACTGTAAATTCAGGAATTGAAACGATAATTAAACGCTCCGGACCAGGGTCCGGGGCGTTTTCTGCGTCAATGGAAGATTTTGCCTTTCGTTTCTGTTATAATAAAATGATAATATGAGGATACTATTGAGTATTGTTTAGAAGCCGGGGCGTCCAGTTATGAGCAAACCTTTTATTATGTTTGAAGATGTTGCGAAGATCTATCGCATGGGAGAAGTGGAGATCAGAGCCGTAAACGGCGCTGATTTCACAATAGACAAGGGTGAGTTTACAGTGATCGTAGGTCCCAGCGGAGCAGGAAAGACGACGATCCTGAACATGCTGGGAGGAATGGACAGCTGTACGAGCGGAAAGATCATCGTCGATGAACGGGAAGTGAGTAAGAGCAGTCCCAGACAGTTGACCGAGTACAGAAGGCATGACATAGGATTTGTCTTTCAGTTTTATAACCTTGTACAGAATCTGACAGCCCTTGAAAATGTGGAACTGGCCTCCCAGATCTGCAGGAATCCTTTGGATGCGAAAATGGTAATGAAAGAAGTTGGACTGGAAGAGAGAATGAATAACTTTCCTTCCCAGCTATCGGGCGGAGAACAGCAGCGAGTTGCCATTGCAAGAGCACTGGCAAAAAATCCCAAGCTCCTGCTCTGCGACGAACCCACAGGAGCCTTGGATTACGTGACCGGCAAGCAGATTCTGGCACTTCTGCAGAAGACCTGCCGCGACAGGAAAATGACGGTCATAGTGATCACGCATAACCTGGCACTTACCCCGATGGCTGATAAAGTTATCCATATACGCAACGGAAAAGTTGAGAAAACGGAGATCAACAAAGAGCCGCTCCCGGTAGAAGATATTGAATGGTGACTTGAAAGAGAAGTAGTGATGAGAAATCGAAACCGGCTGTTGACTGATGCAGTAAGAGAGATATTGCACACAAAGAAAAAGTTTGTCTCTCTGCTAATAATGAATTTTCTCGCTGTCGGGTTTCTGGCCGGGCTCAGGATGACTTCGCCCGATATGAAGCATTCACTTGACGTCTATTATGATGAACAAAATCTAATGGACATCAGCATCGTCTCTACACTTGGGCTTACACAGGACGATATTGATGCCCTTATGGGCGTAAATTCCAAGATCACGCGGGACGAAGACTCAGGAAAGCGGCTTCCGGTCATTACGGATGCTGAGGGAAGTAAATATTTCGACGCGCTGATCGATGAGGATACGGTGACGGTGATCTCACTGCCCGAGAGGATCAACCGGCTGCGGCTTACAGAGGGGGATTACCCTCAAAATAGTGAGGAATGCATCGTAGAACAGCTTCTGGCGGATAAACTAGGGATCCGCATCGGTGATCAGATCACCATAGATACAGAGGACGCGGATAAGCTTACAACGGAATCCAGCGCCTTAAGTGTGCACACTTTCATAGTGTCAGGTATAGCGATAAGTCCCTTGTTTATATCAAAGACAAGAGGTTCTTCCTCCATCGGCAGCGGTACTGTTACAGCCTGGATCTCATTGCCGCAAGAAGTATTCACACAGGATTACTATACCTCTGTGTATCTTACGACAGATGAACTTGATCCGGTTGACTGCTACGAGGATCGGGAATATGAAGACAGGATTAATGGCCTGATCGATCAACTCAAGCCATTGGGGAGAAGAAGGGCAGATATCCGGCGTGAACAGCTGATCTCGGAGGCGACCATCACGGATATGATGGCGCAGATATTCAGTACAGGACTGGAGTCGATCAGAGTGGAAAACGGGAAGTGGTATATCCTGGGCAGAAAATCTCTGGAGAGTTACGGAGAATTCTCCATGGACGCCGAAAGGATGAGTAAACTTGCCGATGTTTTTCCGATGATCTTTTTTTTGGTAGCAGCTCTTAGTTCTCTTACTACAATGACAAGAATGGTGGAAGAGCACCGTACACAGATCGGCTGCATGAAGGCGCTTGGATTTTCGGGCCGGGATATAGGGATTAAATACATAGGCTATGCTTTGGCATCGAGTCTGGGAGGCGGACTGACCGGATGGGTCTGCGGGATTTTCGCAATTCCGGCGATCATCTATTATGAGTGGGGCCTTGAATACCTGATACCACCCATTAAATTCATGTTTTCGCCTGTGGTTCTGGCATATTCAGTTGGGCTTGCCGTATTGGCGACAGCAGGCGCCGCTGCGGCAGCATGCCGAACGACGCTGAGTGCAACTGCCGCTTCTCTAATGCGCCCAAGGGCTCCCAAACCCGGAAAAAGGGTTCTGTTGGAAAGGATTCCGCTGATATGGTCGAGGCTCTCTTTCATACAGAAAGTGAGTATGAGGAACCTGTTCAGGTATAAAAGGCGGTTCTGGATGACTGTGGCCGGGATCGGTGGATGCACGGCACTGGTTGTGACCGGACTGGGACTGCGGGATTCGATCTTTGATATCCTGGACTGGCAGTTTGACGAGGTCACCTGTTATGACGCAGCTCTTGGTATTTCAGAGGAAATACGGGCTGATGACAAGATGCAGATGAGGCAGACGCTGCAATCGATGCCGGAGATAAGCTCTTTTGTGGAGTGCTACCAGAACAGTCTCGATCTTGAGACTGATTACGGTAAGGTAGAGTATGCTTCTGTAGTATGCGCGGATGATCTGAGCGCGCTGAACGGCTTCATTAATATTCGTCACAGGGAGCACGGAGGCGGGATCCTGAAGGAATACAGGGAACTGTTCGAAGGTCCTGTCGATCAAAAGCCCGACGGTATTATCATAGATGAAAAGATGGCGGAGATCCTAAGGGTGAACGTCGGAAGCGAAGTGACACTCAAAAATGCCGATGAGGAGGAGTTTAAAGCTGTCGTCCGGGACATCACGGAAAACTATGTCAATCACTACGTCTACATGACGAGAAAACAATGGAAAGAAATGACAGGGGAGTGGCCTCTTTATAATACGATCCTGCTTCAGCTAACTGACGGCACTCAGGAAGAGGAGGCGGCCGGAAAGCTGATTGCAATTGACGGAGCTATTTCCTATAATCGAATAGATCAGATGAGGACCAGGTTTGAGAGCAGTATCAGGAGCATCAACGCGATCATAGTACTGATCATTGCAGCTGCAGCAATCCTTGCTTTCCTTGTTCTGTTCAACCTCACTAATATAAATGTGACAGAGAGGATCAGAGAACTGGCTACGCTCAAAGTGCTGGGGTTTTACGACGGGGAGACAGCTTCCTATGTCTACCGGGAAAACGGCATTCTTACTCTGATCGGAGCGCTGATCGGACTTTTTATGGGGAAATGGCTTCACAGCTGGCTGATCAGGACGATCGAAGTGGATTACCTTATGTTCGGCAGAAGCGTTCATACGCGAAGCTTTATACTGGCGGCGCTTCTGACATTCGTCTTTTCGCTGTCGGTGAATTTCATATCGTATTTTACCATTAAGGATATCGATATGATCGAATCGCTTAAATCTGTGGAGTGATGCAGAAGATATTACGGAGAAATTGTTAGTATGAAAAGGCTAAAAGGCAGGATCCTGTTGGGAACTACGGCTGTCGCGGCAGCACTGACGATAGGCGGGTGCAGTCCCGGCCAGAGCGCAAATACGGCAGAGGACAGCAGTACCGCTGTAACAGCGCAGACAGCTTCGACGATAAAGGATTTCGAGAAATTCGACGTAAACGAAAACTATAACAACGTAGTATACGGACCTCCGCCGGAAAGGTAATGGAGAGCTTTCGGAATCCGTCAAAAGATAAAGAACTGTTAAGAGAGGATCAATTATGTTAAAGACACTTCTTGCACAGGTAAAGGAGTTTAAGACTCCGTCAATACTGACACCTCTTTGCATGATCGGCGAGGTCATATGCGAGATGATCATTCCGGTACTCATGGGAAGGATCGTCGATATAGGAATCGGCGGATCGGACATGAACTATATTGTCAGGACCGGTCTGATCATGCTTGTAGTCGCATTATTCGGACTTTTGTTCGGTATTCTCGGCGGCGTTTTCGGAGCCAAAGCTTCGGCAGGATTTGCCAGAAATCTCAGGAAAGCAATGCATGACAATATCCAGACATTTTCTTTTTCCAGCATTGATAAGTTTTCCTCTTCAAGTCTTGTCACCAGGCTTACAACGGATGTGACCAATATCCAGAACGCTTATCAGATGATCCTGAGAATGGCGATGAGAGCGCCTGCTTCCATGATCATCGCAATGATCATGTCCTTTATTATCAGCCCGAGACTGGCGAGGATCTATCTTGGCGCTGTTCTGCTTTTGGCAGTCATCATGTCTTTTATCATGCGCAGAGCGACCAGGTATTTCCAGCAGGTATTCAGAAGATACGATGATCTCAACAACAGCGTACAGGAAAACGTCTCATCGATCCGCGTGGTAAAGGCCTATGTGCGTGAAGACTATGAGATCAGTAAATTTCATAAAGCCGCAGGAAATATTTACGAGATGTTCATTAAGGCTGAGATGAATATCGCAGGAGTCTCGCCGATCATGATGACGGTCGTATACGGATGTATCCTGCTGATCAGCTGGTTCGGCGCTCATTTTATCATCAGCAATGAACTGGGCACCGGAGAACTGATGAGTCTTCTTGCGTACTGCATGAATATCCTCATGAGTCTGATGATGCTGTCTGTTGTCTTTGTGATGATCACGATGTCTCAGGCCAGCGCGAAGAGAATCGTCGAAGTTATCAATGAAAAGAGTGACCTGAAGAATCCTGAGGATCCGATCATGGAGGTGCCGGACGGCAGCATCCGCTTCGATGATGTGGACTTTTCCTACAGGCCGGGCACCGGCGATCCAGTACTCAAAGACATCAATCTGGATATAAGATCCGGAGAGAGCATAGGGATCATCGGAGGCACCGGCAGCGCCAAATCCTCATTGGTCAATCTGGTCAGCCGTCTCTATGACGTGACACAGGGAAAAGTCCTTGTGGGAGGAAACGATGTCCGCAGTTACGATATCGAAGCGCTCAGAAATCAGGTTTCTGTCGTTCTTCAGAAAAACGTACTGTTCAGCGGCACGATCCTCGATAATCTAAGGTGGGGCGACAAAAATGCCACTGAAGAAGAATGCGTGAGAGTCTGTAAGATGGCCTGTGCGGATGACTTCATCCGAAGGATGCCTGAAGGCTACAATACCTGGATCGAGCAGGGCGGCACTAATGTGTCCGGCGGCCAGAGACAGAGACTCTGTATCGCCAGAGCGCTTCTTAAAAAGCCCAAGATACTGATCCTCGATGACAGTACCAGCGCGGTGGACACTGCCACAGATGCTAAGATCAGGAAAGCTTTCCGGGAGGAGATCCCTGGCACGACCAAACTGATCATTGCGCAGCGTATTTCCAGCGTAAAGGACTGCGACAGGATCATTGTCATGGATGACGGCCGGATCGACGGGGTCGGAACTCACGATCAACTCCTTGCGGAGAATATGATCTACAAGGAAGTCTATGAGTCCCAGGTCGGAGGCGCAGACGCGGACTTCGACAAAAAAGAGTGACGGATTCCGGGGAGGACATAGAAAATGGCAGAAGATAACAACAAAGAATTTAAAGGACCGGGCGGAAGACGGATGGCAGGAAGACCGCGGCCGAAAGTAGAGAATCCGGGTCTTCTCTTAAAGAGAGTCATGAGCTATGTGTTCAAGTACTACGGCATACAGATGATCGTAGTCCTGATCTGCATCGTTGTCTCGGTGCTGGCCAATATTCAGGGAACAATGTTCACAAGGACTCTGATCGATACTTACATCACACCAATGATCGGAACTCCGGATCCGGATTACGGACCGCTCCTTGGGGCAATGGGAAGAGTTGCGTGCTTTTACGGGATCGGTATCGCTGCGGCTTTTACACAGCAGGTGATCATGGTCCATGTCAATCAGGGCACACTTAAGAGGCTCAGAGAAGATCTTTTCGATCATATGGAATCTCTCCCTATTAAATATTTTGACACGCATTCCCACGGCGACATCATGTCTGTGTATACCAACGATATTGATACGCTCAGACAGATGATCAGCCAGAGTATCCCGCAGCTCTTCAACAGCGCGATCACGATCGTCAGCATCCTGTCCATGATGCTTGTGCTCAACATCCCGTTGACTATCCTGACCCTTGCGATGGTCGCACTGATGCTGTTTGTGACGATGCAGGTTACAAAGCGATCGGGCAAGAATTTCATCGCGCAGCAGAAGAATATCGGTAAACTGAACGGCTTTATCGAGGAGACTATGACTGGACAGAAAGTTGTCAAAGTGTTCTGCCACGAAGAGGAGTCCATTAAGACTTTCGATGAACTCAATGAAGAACTCTACCAGAGTGCGTTTAAGGCCAATGCCTTTGCAAATATCATCGGTCCCGTCAATGCGCAGATGGGCAACGCTAACTACGTGGTCGTCGCGCTGGTGGGAGCGCTTCTCGCTCTTAATTCGTACGCCGGCTTTACAGTCGGCGGCCTGGCTAGCTTTCTGACTTTTAATAAGAGCTTCAGCATGCCCATCAACCAGGTGAGTATGCAGTTCAACAGCATCATCATGGCTCTTGCAGGTGCGGAGCGTGTCTTCAAGCTTCTCGATGAAGAGCCTGAGACCGACGAGGGATACGTCATGCTGGTCAACTGCGAATACGATGAAAACGGAGAGATCGTAGAGACTGACAAGCATACCGGCCATTGGGCATGGAAGCACTATCACAAGCAGTCCGACCACAGCACAACTTATCAAAAGCTTGAAGGAGATGTCACTTTCAACCACGTGGATTTCGGCTACAGGGATGACAAAATGGTGCTGCATGACATCGTTATCCACGCAAAGCCCGGTGAAAAGGTGGCGCTGGTCGGTTCCACAGGTGCCGGCAAGACAACGATCACGAACCTGATCAACCGCTTCTACGATATTCAGGACGGTAAGATCCGGTATGACAATATCAACGTCAATAAGATCAAAAAAGCTGACCTCAGAAGGTCTCTCGGTATCGTTCTTCAGGACACGCATCTGTTCACCGGAACAGTGCGGGATAACATCCGGTACGGCAAGCTGGACGCTACTGAGGAGGAGATCGTGGCAGCTGCTAAGCTTGCCAACGCGGACGGATTTATAAAAAGACTTCCCCAGGGCTATGACACGATGCTCAAGGGAGACGGCGCGAATCTCTCCCAGGGCCAGAGGCAGCTACTTGCGATCGCAAGAGCGGCTATTGCGGATCCGCCTGTCCTTATCCTGGATGAGGCGACGAGCTCTATTGATACCAGAACTGAGAAAATCGTTCAGGATGGTATGGACAAACTGATGTCCGGCAGAACGACTTTTGTGATCGCCCACAGGCTTTCCACGATCAAGAACAGCGATACGATCCTTGTTCTGGAGCAGGGCCGCATTGTAGAGAGAGGCAATCACGAGCAGCTGCTGGCTCTGAAGGGCCGCTATTACCAGCTCTACACAGGAAAGAGCGATGCGCTTACTGCGTAAGAAATAACTGCGGCAAAATATTGGACGGAGGACATAAAATGAAAAGAATATACAAAAAGAGTCTGGCAATCGTACTTGCGCTCGTCACAGTCCTGAATATGGCAGGCTGTGCACTTAAACCGGGAACACCGCAGGAATCGGGTGAACCGCAAGTGTCAGGTGAACCGCAAGTGTCAGGCGAGCCTCAGGCTTCAGGAGAACCGCAGGTTTCCGGTGAGCCGCAGGTATCGGGTGAACCCGGAGAGAGCGGAAGCCTGTTCGGAACAGAGTACGCTTCCTGGGTCAACTCTGACATCCAGGAATGGGTGAAGCAGATCGGTGAGGCAGATGCAAGAGATGACTTCCACCTTCACGTGAACAGGGACTGGATGGTTAGTACAACTATTCCGGACGGCTATTCAAGCTATGACCCGATCACGGAGAGGGCCCTGCAGGTGGACAGCCAGCTCATGGATATTCTTGAAAATCCCGAAAAGGAGACGGACCCGGAACTGATCCATGATCAGGAGCTTGTTCAGAAATACTATACGATGTGGCTGGACTGGGACGCTCGCAATAAACTGGACGTTTCGGCTCTAAAAGAGCTTCTTGATCCGCTTATGAAAGTGCAGAGTCTGGATGAACTCACAGACTATCTGAGTATGCCGCGGACCGTGATCTCGGCGACGGAACTTGCACAGTGCGATGTGAGCATGGACTGGAACAACGCCGACTACTATGCGGTGTACGTAGCTCCTGTAGACCTGATCTTCGGGGATTCCATGTACTACGGTTACATGGAAGAGAGCGATGCGCTCGCAGAGCCCTATTACAATGAAGTGATCAGGCATATTCTTGTAAAATTAGGGTACTCCGACGAAGAAGCCACGGAAGTATTAAAGAGCTGCTTTGCCTTTGAAAAGGACATCTCAGATTACATCATGACGACAGAGGAAGAGAGCGCCAGGGATGCTGTCGAAAAAGAGAACAATCCCAGGACACTCGAACAGCTCGAAGCGGAGGCGGGCGATTTCCCAATCCGGAAGATCCTTGAGGCTTATGGAGCAGAGAACTCTGATAATTATATTTTGCTGCAGCCTGACTGGCTCGCAGCCATGGATGTCCTGTATGACGAGGATTACGTCGAACACCTCAGAGATTATCTGATCTGCTATACAGTTCAGGATTACGCGACACTGCTGGATAGAGAGACCTATGATATTTACTATAAAGTCATAAACGGCATCAGCGGAGCTGTGGGGACCAAGTCGGATCAAAAGTCGGCTACTGAGGCGGTGGATGATTTCCTGCCGTCACAGCTGGGAAGGCTTTACTCCGATAAATATGTAAGTGATGAGACGCAGAAAGAAGTGGCCGATATCACCAAAGAGATCATGGACGAGTACAGGATCATGCTCAGCGAGGAAACTTTCCTGACGGAAGATACCCGCAAAGAGGCGATCAGAAAACTCGACAGCCTTGCTCTTCGTATTGCTAAACCTGGCAAATGGGAAGATGACTCGGAACTGAATTTCGCGGGATCCAAAGAGGGAGGAAACCTTATTTCGGCGCAGGATGAAGTGGGCGCTTTCTGGGTGAAACGGATGCAGTCCAGGATCAATCAAAAGGTAGACAGAGATCTTTGGACTTCCCGCGTCCAGCAGGTCAACGCTTTCTATGACCCCTCTCAGAATTCGATCACTTTATGCGGCGGGATCCTCGGAGGATCATTGTACAACCCGGATATGAGCAGAGAAGAACTCTTTGCCAATGTGGGTGATACGATCGCCCATGAGATATCCCATGCATTTGATACTACCGGCTGCCAGTTCGACGAGAAAGGCAACCTGAGGAACTGGTGGACGCAGCAGGATCAGACAGCATTTGCTGCGAGGGCGGACAAGCTTGCGGCATACTATGACAACATCGAGCCTTTTATGGATGTCAACTGTGTGGGCAGCCAGATAGAGGGGGAAGCGATCGCGGACCTCGTGGCAATGAAGATACTTCTAAGGATCGCCGGAAAAGACAAGAACTTTGACTATGATAAGTTCTTCAGGGCATTTGCGCAGACCTGGCGGACAATAACTACTGCGAGAAGCGAGTTTTACGCGCTCTCTCAGGATACGCATCCGCTGCCTTATCTGAGAGTCAACTGTGTTGTACAACAGTTCGATGAATTCTACGAGACTTTCGGGGTGAAAAAGGGAGACGGAATGTACCTTGCGCCTGAGGACCGTCTCGAGGTGTGGTAAAACATAATAAGTAACGGGGCTTGCCGTATAAAGCGAAAGGACATGTGATCCGATGCTTCACGGCAGGCCTCTTTTTTTATTAATTATTCCAATACTGTCGGTCAGAAATATTTTGAAAAAAGACAAAAAATATATATTGACTAATTGTTATATATATAGTATAACAAATATCAGAAAGAGAACAAACAGGTCGGCAATGATCGGTAACAGTTCCCTGAAACAGTTAATTAGTTAAATAACCCTATATTATAAGGAGGTATCAGATATGTTTACACCTGCAATCTTTACAAGAAATCATGGTTTTTGGAGAGATCCTTTTGAGGACTTCAATACAATGTTCCCGGCATTCTTCGACAACGGAGATCTTGAGAATTCCTTTGCCGGATTCAAGACAGATGTGATGGAGAAGGACGGCAACTATGTACTTGAGGCCGAGCTGCCCGGATTTAATAAGGAAGATATCAATGTGGACCTGAAGGATAATATCCTTACTATCAGTGCTTCTCACAAGGAAGAGAAGAATGAGGAGGATAAGGAGACCAAATATATCCGCAAGGAGAGACACAACACTTCCTACAGCAGAAGCTTCCGCGTTGCCAATGTGACACATGAGGATATCAAGGCAGCTTACAACAATGGTGTGCTTGAGGTGACATTCCCCAAGAGAGATGCCCTTCCCGAGAAGGAGACGAAGAAGATCGAGATCATGTAAATTCCTCCCTGATAATGCATGAACGTAAACCCTGATCATAGAGCCCGGCGTACAGTGCCGGGCTCTTTTCATGTGTTGAGATTTGTCTTGAAATCGGGTACAATTTCTCTGCTTAGGCAAAACAGTGAAGAAAAGAGGTATTCATCTATGGCGCAGATCATATTGGCATCGGCATCTCCGAGAAGAAGTGAGCTTCTAAGACAGGCCGGAATGGATTTTGTTGTGATTCCTTCAAGAGGGGAGGAGGTCGTAACGAACACACATCCCGCGGAAGTGGTGGAAGAACTTTCCCTGCAGAAAGCGCAGGAGGTTGCCGACAGGATTCTGGCAGGCGGAGAGGAGAAAGCTGATGATTTCAGTGTCGTCATAGGAGCTGACACCGTGGTGGCAGCGGATCACAAGATCCTGGGCAAGCCTGCGGACCATGAGGATGCAAGAAAAATGATCACATTGCTGCAGGGAAATGTGCATCAGGTATATACGGGCGTCACGCTGATCGTGAAGGATGAAAAAGGAAACATCCGCACCAGAACATTCAATGAATGTACTGATGTGGATGTCTGTGAAATGTCTTATGAGGAAGTGGAAGAATACATCTCCACACCTGAGCCCTACGACAAGGCCGGTGCTTACGGGATCCAGGGAAGTTTCGGAATATATATAAGAGGGATCCGCGGCTGTTACTACAATGTAGTGGGACTGCCGATCTCAAGACTTTGTCATGAACTCAAGGATATGCTTGCTCAATAATCATCCGGAAGATACTTAGCGGAACCACTTCTCGCGCTCGCCGGCAGAGTATTTCTCCTCGCAATATCTGCAGCGGTAGATCTTGCGCCTGGAGTCGGCCAGGAAGAAGATGTGAGGCAGTTCCTGCTCAATGGAGGAAATGCACCTGGGATTATGGCACTTAAGGACGCCATAGACTTCCTTGGGCATTTCCATTTTTTTCTTCTCTACAATGACTCCGCCTTTAATGATATTGACCGTGGTGTTGGGCTCGATCAGGGCAACAGCGTCAAGGCTGATGGTGTCGGGATCGCATTCTACCTTCAAAATGTCCTTGCGGCCCATATCATTGCTGCGTGCGTTCTTGATGATCGCAACCTGATAATCTTCCCTGTCCAGATGGAGATAGTGGTAGATCAGCATGGCCTTGCCGGCTTCGATATGGTCGAGAACAATTCCGTTTTCAATCTTGCCTACGTTTAACATTCGGTTTCCTCCTAATCCTGGATAAACTTCTGTAAATCAGTCCACGTGAATGTCAAGCAGCGTAAGGATCAGTGCCATGCGCACATATACGCCGTACTGAACCTGCTTGAAGTAAGCGGCCCTGGGATCTTTGTCGATCTCCACTGAGATCTCGTTTACGCGGGGCAGCGGATGCAGGACATACATGTCGTTCTTGGCGCGGCGCATGAGCTTTTTGTTCAAAACATAGAAATCCTTGAGTCTGATGTAGTCCTCCTCGTTGAA
>ODAI010449948.1_pt1 | contig 12509 bp, 9 predicted proteins | sample 1539321 | NCBI WGS metagenome assembly ODAI01 (sample SAMN02144231, study PRJEB22623) | gut metagenome | biome: sheep rumen | host: Ovis aries | place: New Zealand
ATGAGGGCGCAGAAGAGAGACTAAATGTCTCTCTGTCCCGAAATGAGGGGAGAGCAGTGCTCTGCTCGACGGAGGTCAAAGAGGTGCCCGAAGGGCGGAGAGGGTCTTCCTCCGTGCCCTCAATGGAGCACATGCGGCCTCTGAGAACTCTAAACAAATCAGAGTATTAAGAAAAAAACTCTGTGCTCTCCGTGGCTCTGTGGGGGTATAAAATTCAACCGTACAGGTCGAAAAAAAATGAAACTCAGAGGGCACAAAGAGCACAGAGGATTTTCCAACATGAATTGTCATTAATTTGCCATGAATCTTTAGGGCGACGTAGCCCATTACCACAAAACCATTTATGTTTATTCATGGTCAATTATATGGTAATTCGTGCAAGAAAAAAAAATGAAACACAGAGAACACAAAGACACACAAATAGGGAAAAGTTCGGGTCTCTTTGTTCCTGACAGAACAAAAAGACCCGAATAGTCACGACACCAAGCCAAGAACGACTTGGAGAGATCACTATAACACTTAGTTGTTAAATACTGGACGTACTGGAAGGCCCCTGAAACGCTCGCAACTGCTGACCATAACTTGCGAGTCATTCATAAAGAGGCAATAGCATGCAGTAGAAATAACTGTGTTGATTGAAGAAGACCACACTGTGCCTTCATTACCAAGGCCAGGATTAGAGCCACTATACTTACATCCAGAGAAACGGAAGAAGATATGTGCATCATTAAGTGTATATTCTGAGCTCTTCAACTGTCCACGGCCAACAACGACACCCTTATCCGCATCGGTCTTAGCCTTGAAAGCAACAAAGCCAGTACGCTTCGTACCATTATAATTATAGTAATATACCCAATAGCAGTTATCTACAAGTTCCTTAATGTCTTCCCTTGTTGGCATACGCCACTTACCACCCCAGTTGACATGGGCAGCATCGTCACAAGACTCAAGTGTCTCACGCTTGTCAATTGGTCCACACTCTTCACGGAAATTATACTTAACAATCATATTGCCTGCTCCACCCCACTGGTAATAATCCCAATCGTAGGTTGGCTTTTCCGCTTTATTCTTTACAAGCTCAACGTAGAGGGAATTTCTCTTTCCCTTCCATGATGGGTCGTAGTCCCTCATTAAGTCCTTATCGCCTATAGACGCATCAAGTTCTGCATCCTTAACGTTACTTGCCTTTGAGCCAGACACCTCTCCCCATGCGAAATAACGTCCATGATATTCCGCAGCATACTTACGACGGAAAACAGCCTTCTTTGTACCATCTTCGAGGTGGATGGTATCGTAATCCACAAATCCACGATTGTTGTAAACAACAGAATAGGCATCGACATTGTACTGTGCCCACTTTGTTCCAGAAGGGAGACCGAGGTCAACGTATGCATGGCCGCCTTCATCACCTGTCTTAGGGAGAGTCTCAACAACTTCAACAAACTCTTCCTCCTCATCCTCCTGACAAGATACAGCAAAGAGAGAGAGGCAAGCAAATGTCATAAACTTAGCAAATGATATGATATTCTTCATTGTCTTTTAATATAGTACTACCTTATATAATATATATTATACGAATTACGATCGTAAGATCCCGTTCACTATTTTTTCTGTGCAAATATAGCACTTTTAGCCCTATCAGTCAAACTAATGGATATAATAATTATCCAAATGCACAATTTTAGTCTATTTCGATATGTCTCTGGACGATTTTTTTTGTCTAATAAATATAAATGTCGTAATTTTGCACCGTGAATGAACAAGAGATTTGTACAAGATAATGTTTTAATAGAACAAGAAAAAAATTATGAAGATTTTTAGGGGATTTTTAGCATTGGCTGCTACTGCAGCAGCATTTACCATGTCATCATGTATGGACAACAGTATTCCTTCAGTTTCTTTAACAAGCAACCTCGTCAAGAATGAGACTGCATCAGTTAAATTAGGAACAATAACTCAATCCGACAATTACACATTTACAATAAAGGCAAGTACAAAAGTAAACCTTTACGTTGACGGAGCACGAGTTGCAGTAGCAAATTTCTACAAGGGTGAAAAGAAGAAAAATTCAGAGATAACAATCAAGGCAGATGCCGTATCAGAAGAATATTCCAATGTAGAAGTTACTAAAAAGGTTAAGATGGATGCCAACGGCAAAGTAATCTACATAGACATTCCAAAGATTGCGAAGGGCACTAAGGCAATCATAGCATCAGAAGCTAAGGCTAAGGCAGAAGCAAATGGAAGCGTTGCTATTGACAACTCTACAACAAACCAGAAACTTTCATACTCTGCAGCAACAAAGGCAAACATCGTACTTTCAAAGAGCGCTGTCAGCAATATTGCAGACGACAAGACTCTCTCTATTGACGTAGAGAATGCAAGCACAGCCAACATCGAGCAGGTTCTCAGTACAGAGGGTGTTGAGGAAGACTTTGACGTGATGGTTATCAAAAGTGCCACAAAGAAAGTTACACTCGGTGAGAGTGCAAAAGTGACTGTAAACAACAGCAACTTTGAGAAGGGAATGATCTTCAAGTGTTCAAACAAGAACGAAGAGATGGTCGTAAAGGAGGATGCAAAAATTTCATTTGACGTCAACGAATTGAACGACTATACTATCAGCTGCCACGCTATCGTAATGCTTGACAGTATTTCAGATGCCGTTCCTCTCGAAGGTCGTTTCACAGTTCCAGCAACCAAACCTGACGTCACATATAACACAAGATCAGGTTATATTTGTGAATACAACTCAAACGAGTTTATCACAAAGTATCTCAACGCCAAGTTCGGAGCATATACTGAAAACGGTACTCAGACTGTCAAAATCGTCACAGACCAGAAGGTAAGCGTACCATACAAGATTACTCAGAAGCTCTACCACTACACCGTTAAGTTCGGTGAAATCTCTATAAAGGTTAAGGTTTACGGAGAAGACGAGCTTGAAATCATTACAGACAAGGCAGAAAAGTACAACATACCTACAGCAATCTAAATAAATGTATAATCAAAAAAAAGAGAAGGTTTCGCGTTGAAACCTTCTCTTTTTTTTGATTATACATTTAATAATTAGGAATGATGAATTAATAGTTTGTACGCTGATTATCTGCGTACAGAGTAAAATACATTTTTCACTATTCACTTTTCACTTCTGCGAATGACTATTCATTCCTAATTCCTCATTCCTAATTTCCACTGTGTATCGTCACTTCAGTTCCCTTTAGCAGAGGGCTTGTGAAGTGTACCTTTATTTCGCCTGTGCCTGTTGCCTTGACGTATGTGAGGAGCTGACCGTTGTGTACTCGCTGACGGTTGTCACGGTAGTTTCCCATATCCGTATTGTCGCTTCCTTCCATACCGAGGAGACGACCTGCTCCTGTGACGTTGCAGGTGATATTGTTGTCTGCAAGACGGACGAGAATACCGTTCTCATCCTTCACCTGTACAGTGATATGGATGACGCTTCCTTTACCCTCCACGTTTGTTCGGTCGGCTTCGGCGACAATCTGATAAGGTCTGCCACTTGTGGCAATGGAATATGTACTTTCCACCTTACCATCCTTGCTCAGTCCCTCACACATGAGTGTGCCTGGTTCATAGTCTATATCCCAGTATATAACTCCGTTACTGTCATCTCGTGGCTTAATTTCGCCCACCACTTTACCATTAAGGAGAAGGCGTGCCTGAGGAGAGTTCGTGTAGCAAACAGTTCTCACTTTGTCGCCCAGTTCATAGTTCCACGTATCAAGAGCCTCCGTACTAACAGGGATGTTCACCCCTCTGCGCCTTGCACCCCTACTATGGGCAGGATATGTACCAATATAGGTCAAAGGCTTGGTACTCCAAAGTGAAGCACGGAACCATCCACGTGGTTTCTTGAAACTACCGAAGTCAAGAAGTCCCGTATTCAGTCCTCGTGAAGGCCACCTACCGCTCTCACCAAGATAGTCAGTACCTGTCCAGATGAACTGGCCGAAGATGTGCTTCTTGTCCCTCACATCCTTCCAACTGTCGTAACCCACGCCAGTCTCACTTCCGTAGATGATGCGTTTAGGATATAGACGGTGATCTTCATCATAGCGCTTCTCGGTGTAGTTGTAACCCACCACGTCAATTGCCTCTGGATATTCCGTCTGATTACTCATCACCACTCCCGCAAGTGCGCCTGTAACAGGACGAGACGTGTCAATGCTTCTCACTACAGCTGCAAGTCTCTTGGCTATCTTGCCTATACGCTCAGCATTTGGCGCATCCTTCTTGTAGCCTCCGAACATTGGCTGATTGATGGCTGCATTATTACCATCGAGTACAGGATGAGAGTATGGATCATTAGGATAATCGACTTCGTTTCCAATACTCCAGAGGAATACACATGGGTGGTTACGGTCACGTCGAACCATATCTGCCACGTCACGGTCAATCCACTCCTCAAAGAAGTCGAACGTGCCGAAGAAGGCTGGTTTGCCTGCGTTCCATCCTTCTATCCACTTACGCTTAGGGAACTCCCACTCATCGCTTGCCTCGTCCATGACGAGCAATCCGAGTTCATCACACAAGTCATACACGTCCGGTGACTGTGGGTTGTGGCTCATACGTATAGCATTTGCACCCATGTCCTTAAGATTGACAAGTCGTCTGCGCCACACATCTTTTGGAACTACAGCTCCAAGCACACCTGCATCGTGGTGAAGACACACACCCTTCACCTTGGTGTTCACACCGTTGAGGAAGAATCCGTTGTTGGCATCAAAGCGGAGAGTCCTAAGACCCACCTTGCAGTCAGCATGGTCTATCTCCTTGTCACCTTCAAGAAGAGTTATGTTGAGAGTATAGAGATAAGGCGACTCGATACCCCACATCTGTGGCTTGTTAACCTTTAGCGATGTTGTCACCTTACCATCAGCACATTTCTTGCTTGCCTTAGCAACCACATTGCCTTTGTCATCCATCAATTTAGCGACAACCATGAGATCACCCCTTGCATACATTGCGCCTTCGACGTTCATTTCCACATCAACTGTGGCAGACGACTTGGTGATGTTCCTTGCCTGCCAACCAAGTCCCCATTGACCGAAGTGCGTCTTGCCCGAACTGACAATCCACACATCACGATATATTCCACTACCTGTGTACCAACGGCTGTCAGCCAGCTGACTGTGATCCACACGTACGAGCAGTTCATTGTCGCCTTCACTAAGGTAAGGTGTCATGTCGTACATAAAACTTGCGAATCCATTAGGACGGTAGCCTAACTTGTGACCGTTGAGATAAACAGTTGAACGGCAATAGACGCCCTCGAAGTAGATGAAGTGCAAGTCATCTTTGTCTGTAAGCTTGAATGTCTTACGATACCAGCCTATACCTCCTGGCAGATAACCTTGGCAACTGGCAAGCGAAGGGCTCAGTTGTCCCTCAATGCTCCAGTCGTGAGGCAGATTAATCTTTCTTGTAATCTGCGGATTAGAGAATGCAAGACTATCGTCACCGAGAAAGAACTGCCAATTATCATTGAATTTCTGTGCTGAGCCAAATGACACCTGTGCGTATGAACACATTGTCATTACAATCGCGAATAGTGTAAATAAGATTCCTCTTTTCATACCTGTGATAGAGTTTGTAATGAATATTGCTTTTTGTTAGTATAATTCTGTTTATGAGACATTATATATTTAATTTGACTTACTTGACAACTTATAGTTTAATATGTAATTTATGCCAAGCAAGGAATCTGTAATTTCAAATTTATCAATTATGCCTCATGTTCATGTCTGGACGCATAGATTTGAAATTATAGATTCTGGATTTTGCAAATCCACAAAAAACAAGGATGTAAACACGCAAAATGGTCTTGGGGTATGAAATTTTCCTTGTGAAATAGTCTATTAATGACAAATTGTCTTTATATTTGCGATGTAAATACAACAAACAAGATTGTATGAAAGTAACTTTCAGAGAAGAAGCCTTGTCTGAGTTGTATGAAACAGGTAGTACAAAAGACCGTAAGTATCGTAACATTTGCAGAAACAAGAAACTTGTAGCTGGCTATATCAAGGCTGTTGGTTATATGCTTGACGTTAAGAGCGTGGACAGGTTGAAGATGATAAGCTCGCTTCATTATGAAAAATTGAAATACCAGCATGACGAGCCACGAAGTTCCGTAAGGATTGCTAACGGCTATATAGAGCGCCTGATATTTACAGAGACAGATGACGGTATAGAAGTTGAATTAATTGAGATTGACAGTACGCATTATGGCAACAAATAATAACAGACCAGTTCCTTTCAAGGCAACCCATCCGGGCGAGATGTTGCATGACGAACTTGAGGAACGAGGAATCAATAATACCGAGCTTGCAAAAATGATGGATGTGCCCGTGTCACAGATTGACGAATTTGTCAATTGTGAGCGTGGAGTTGATATCGAATTTGCAAGAAAACTCGAAAAGGCATTGAACATACCTTGTGATGTATGGATGGACATATATGAAGGTTATCTGTACGATTGCAAGGCTATAGCAGAACGTGAACTGAAAAAATTATATACGGTTCGTCGGGCAAACACCATGCTCAATCATGGTTACAGCCGTGTGTGAGCACCATACAATGGGATGTATCAAAAGTCTATAAGACTAAGATACATCCTCTTTTTTATGTTCGAAAAGTTCATAGAAGGGGAAACTAATAATTGTGTTTTGTGATTCGTCTTGAATTTCTTATCCCGAACTGGCGTAATATCATATAATTTCCCTATCTTTGCACGAAAATAACAAAATAATAAAGAGAAATATTATGGATATTGAAAAGCCAGAAGAGGTAAAGGAGTCAGTAAGCTTCGTAGAAGAGATACTGAAGAGTGACTTGGCAGAGGGTAAGAACGGAGGCAGAGTACAGACACGTTTCCCACCTGAGCCTAACGGCTACCTGCACATTGGACATGCCAAGGCCATCGCTATCGACTTCGGATTGGCAAAGAAATATAATGGTGTCTGCAACCTTCGTCTTGACGACACCAACCCTCAGAAGGAGGACATTGAATACGTCAACGCCATCAAACGTGATATTGAGTGGCTCGGATTCAAGTGGGGCAACATATACTATGCTTCCGACTATTTCCAGAAGCTTTGGGACCTTGCCGTAGAACTCATCAAGCGTGGTAAGGCATACGTTGACGAGCAGACTGCAGAGGAGATTGCCAAGCAGAAGGGAACACCTACACAGCCAGGTATAGAGTCACCTTACCGCAACCGACCTGTTGAGGAGAGTCTCCGTCTCTTTGAGGAGATGAACTCAGGTAACATGGAACCAGGCAAGATGGTTCTCCGTGCAAAGATTGACATGGCAAGTGACAACATGCACTTCCGTGACCCTATCATGTACCGTGTGCTCAATATGCCTCACTGGCGTACAGGCAACAAGTGGAACGCATACCCTATGTATGACTACACTCACGGTCAGTGTGACTACTGGGAGGGCGTTACTCACTCATGGTGTACACTTGAGTTCGTGAGCCACCGTCCACTCTACGACTTGTTCGTTGACTGGGCAAAGGAGGTTGCAGGTGACGACAAGCCACTTGACGACAATCGTCCTCGTCAGACAGAGTTCAACAAGCTCAACCTCACACACATCCTGCTCTCAAAGCGTAACCTTCTCATCCTTGTGAAGGAAGGTGTCGTAAATGGATGGGACGACCCACGTATGCCTACAATCAGCGGTTTCCGTCGTCGAGGCTACAGCCCTGAGTCAATCATCAACTTCATCGACAAGATTGGTTATACCAAGTTTGATGCACTCAACCAGATGTCACTCTTTGAGAGTGCCGTGCGTGACGACCTCAACAAGCGTGCACAGCGTGTAAGTGCCGTACTTGACCCAATAAAGCTCGTGCTCACCAATATCCCAGAGGATGCTGTCGAGGAATACGAGGCTGTCAACAACCCAGAGAACCCAGAGGACGGTACTCATACCATCGAGTTCAGCCGTGAACTTTGGATTGAGCGTGACGACTTCATGGAGGATGCTCCTAAGAAGTTCTTCCGTCTCGGCCCTGGCAAGGAGGTACGTCTCAAGAATTCATACATCGTACGTTGTCCTGAGGAGAACTGCTGCAAGAAGGATGCCGACGGCAACATCATCGAGGTGTATGCAGAGGTAATACCAGAGACAAAGACTGGTGAGGCAAATGCTGACATGAAGATAAAGGGTAAGACTATTCACTGGGTAAGTTGCAAGCACTGCCTTGAGGCAGAGGTACGCAACTACGACCGTCTATGGATGGTGGAGAACCCACGTGACGAGGTTGCCAACTACAGCAAGGAACAAGGTAAGGAGCGTATCGACATTGATGATATGCGTAAGTTCCTCAATCCTGCAAGCCTTGAAATCAAGAAGGCTTACGTGGAGAAATGGCTCAAGAATGCAAAGCCACTCGACTATCTGCAGTTCCAGCGTATCGGTTACTATAATGTAGATACAGACTCTACACCAGAGCACCTTGTCTTCAACCGTACAGTAGGACTCAAGGACACTTGGGCAAAGATAAACAAGTAACGGCTACCAGAAGTTAAGAATTCAACTTTAGCTTGTAGTTAAATTGTAGTTAAAGAGGAGTAAAAGTGGAGTAAAAAAGACGAATGTCCATCGCAAAGTGGTTTTACAAGATAATCCGCAAACAATCAAACGTCTTTTTAACTTCCTATATAACTCCATTTTAACTACAATTTAACTACAAGCTAAACTTGAATAAATAATTTTTCGTCGTTGTTTGTAACGTCAAATAATTAATGACAATTCGTGGCAAATTAATGATAATTCATGCTCACAAAAAAATTAGACGTGACTATTTTTAGCATCCACTACCATATACGAACCTCTGGTCGCAATCTACCTTCTTGCCGCCAAGCAGCCAAGGAGCAAACCATTCAGGCACGTTTGGAGCCTTATTGTCGAGAATCATCTTCTGCCACTCCTCATCATTCAGGCGCTCATCCATAGGACGCACAAACTCGTAGTAGCTGTATGTCGCACCTCGTGTGAGACGGTACTCGCCACCTATGTTCACAATAACATAGATGATATTGGCATTACCCGTAGCCTCATGGAGTATTCCCTGCTTTTCGCAACCAAGGATGTTACGTGCAAACACGTCAGCCACCTGAGCCACGCTACGGTCAGCACCCTTGACCTGATCCCATGTATCAAACGTAATATCCGGGTCAACAAGTCCAAGTGTGATATTCTCGATTGCACCTCCTATATATATTACCGTTGCATGGCGTCCCTGGTCGATAGGCTTGCCCGCAAGTTCATCCTTGGAGAACTCGAGCAGGAACTCTGTCATGCTACGGAGCTGGTAAGCCTTATCAGAAAGCTTCTCGTCGGCAAAGCCTGTCTTCTTGAGCATACTCTCCGTGAGGTCGATACACTTCAGCATCTCTTCCCAGAACTTGATGTTAGGCTCAACATAGCCATAGCGATAAGGGTCAGGGAACTCGCCACCTCCACCACATTCAGCTCCAAGAGGCTGTTCGCCATAGAGGATGGCATCATGCTTGAGGAGTGCCCACGAAGCAAGAGCCGTGTTGAGGTTCTTGATGCCCCACATCTCCGTCTTCATGAATCCTGGCTGGTTCTTGTCCTTCTTCTGAAGCTCGACAAGAGTCTTCATCCACTTGTTGTAGATGGTCTTGTCCCAGTCAATCTTGCCGTTGAGGGCAGTCTTAATCTTTGTACGTTCCTTCTTGTAATCCGCCCAAGGACAGTTCTTGTTGTAGAACTCGTCAAGCACATTTGTTGCTGTCTGTACACCGAGGATATCCATCACGTCAAGACCTGAAGGATAGGCACGGTCAGCATTTGGTTTAGGGTCATACATCGTACCGAGAATCTCGCTGTCGAACATATAACGCTGTGGCATAAGGTTCAACTGATCCTGAGCACCAATCTGCTGCTTAGGCTTGATACGATTGCGTGTCTTGAACTTATCCTTGAGCCATGAGTTGATGCTGCGATACTCGTTGTCTGATATTGTGCCGTTATAACCCTTTGAGGCGATGAAGTCGGCAAGTTCCATGATTGACACGTTGTCTGGTTCGCCCATAAGGAACGTGATGGCAGAATTGATTCGGTCAAGGTTCTTGCGAGCCTTAGGACAACGGTTGAGCAACTGCGCCATGCTTATTGCCTGACGGAGCTGGAGCGATTCTTCACGCATGAGGCATCCCTTCTGCAACCACATCATGGTACGGAAATACTGTCGTGTACTCTCTTTACGAGTATAGTGACCACGTGGCTTGAAGAGGCTGTACATAAACACCTTGCCGTCAAGGTCGAAGAGAGAGGACTCTGCATCTTTCTCTGCCCTGACATTCTCACATTCCTCGTCAAAGGCTTTCTGATACTCACCCATGGCAGAATGAAGGTTTATATTATGCTTGCCTGCCACCTCACTCGGATTATGTCCGAGAAGATTCATGGCTACGGAGAAGAATGTCGTATTCCACGAAGCCTGTGCCGCAGCAAGCTCGTTGCCCTCGCCAGTAGCCTTGGCACTCTCCACCATCAATTCCTCTACGGCAGAATAGAGACACTTGTTCATCTCGTCACCCTCAAGCGTCTTGAGAATGTAGCTGAAGTACATGTGATAGAGCTGGAGCATCACGTCAGTCGTAACAAAGTTAGGCATACTGAGATAGTCATTATTCTCATACACATTGAAGAGTTGCTCGTAGTTGGATGGCTCTATGGCTGCATTATACTGTGCAAGCATATTGAGCATACGCTTGCTTGGGTCGTTCACCTGATACATATTGATGGCAAGGTTGGAGTTGAGGATTTCCACTCCGTCTGGCGACTTGACCTTGCCCTGCTTGCGAAGGTCGTCCATACGCTTGTCGATGGCATCCACAAAGTCCTGCTCTTCCTTGGAGAGCTTGATAAGGCTGTATGTCTTCTTGTAGTCCTTATCGTACATCTCCATATATTTCTTCTGAAGTTCTGTCGTGCTATCCCACCAGTCCTGCTTTGAGCCATAGTCCTTGAACCATGCTTTCAGACAAGCGTCCTCATACCAGTCAGTATGATTGGTAAAGAACGAGTTGAGGTCACCCTCCATGAACCAATGTCCATGAACGGCATAGACATAACTGCGGAGCAAGCGCAGATTCTGGTAAGAGAGTCCCTCGATGCTCTGCTTTAGATTAACCTTCTTAGGGAGTTTGTCATCCCTTATCATGAAGAATGTCTTGTTTGTCTGGTAGTCCTCAATACTCATTCCTACCACTTCGCTGTCATCCTCATTTGATGATTGCGAAGAGCTACCGCTACATCCACATAGACTTAATGCGGCAAGTATAGCAAATATTGATTTGTTCATTCTTTTGAGTTTGTAAGTTTTTAGTTTTTTAAGTTTTTTAGTTCTCGCGGACTTGAGTTCTTGAGTTTTTAAGTTTTTAGGTTTGTGAGTTTTTTAGTTCTCGCGGATGTAAGTTTATCAGCGAATAGCTATTAATTCCTAATTCCTCATTTCTAATTCCTCATTGAATAAAATCTTAACTCATAATTCTTAACTCTTAATTTCCTAAGTATTTCATGAACTTCAAGCCGAAGCCTTGGAGACGGTATTCGGAAGAGAAGGTGGTGCTGTCGGGATGCAGCTCTACCGTATGTATTACGGCAGGAATGGAGTCACGGCACACATGGAAATCAACAAGAGGACTGCCAACACGAGAGCCAAGCCAAAGAGGACGGATGTACCTTTCATGATAAAGATGATAGATGAATAGTCGTCTTGCAGGTTCTTTCCAGTATTTAGTCGGTTTGGTCACACCTACGGTCAACTCGGGTACTCCGTCGCCCGTGAGGTCTCCAGCATCAAAGCGATAGACGGGATAAGGTAACGTGAGCGTGTCCATCTGTTCGCCATCAACGAAAAGCCTTACGACATATAGCGAATCCGTCCGCTTTTCCATCTTCAGACGGTACGGGGCAGAGACGTATTCGTCTGCCGTCAGCCTTTCTTTCTGTTCCTCCACACATGCTAACATGAGCATGAGAACAAGGAGGCAAAGGATATTTTTCATTTTCATATTTTTTATCGCGCAAAGCGCGGACGAAGAAAAAACAAGACAATTCGGTTTTCACCTGTTTTTATTTGTTTTTACGTGTTTTTTCTTCGTCCGCACACGAGTGCGACAACCTCACTCCCCTTTCTTCTTCCAAGCCATAAAGATGACCACGGCTATTCCGATAAAGAGAAGAGCGAGAGCTACGTATGCTATTGTCTCGGTTGTGTGTACTGTCTGAGGGTCGAATATCATGACAATCTCATGCTTACCCGCTGGCACGTTCATGGCACGGAGCACATAGTCGGCACGACCTATCTCTGCTGACTGACCATCAATCGTGGCTGTCCATCCTGGATAATATACCTCGGAGAAGACAACAAGACCACCAGTCTTTGACTCTACCTCATACTTAGCCTCTGTGGCACCATAGCTTGTGAGCTTGAC
>ODAI012950223.1_pt1 | contig 12509 bp, 1 predicted proteins | sample 1539321 | NCBI WGS metagenome assembly ODAI01 (sample SAMN02144231, study PRJEB22623) | gut metagenome | biome: sheep rumen | host: Ovis aries | place: New Zealand
GGGATTGGGCCCAATCCCCAATCCCCAATCCCCAATCCCCAATCCCCAATCCCCAATCCCCAATCCCCATTAATTTTATTTTAATAGAAATATTATTTATATTTAAAATAATTATTATTTATTTAATATTAATAATAATAATATAATTTATATATATATTAATATAAAATAATTCTACGAATAAAATTAAGCAAGACATCTATAATTCCTTAATCTATTTAATAAAAATCCGAAATGTTTAATACATTTAAATCTTCTTCGTCCTTTATAAATTATAGCAATAATTCCTTCCACAATTAATTCCAAAATAAAAAAGTTCAACACAACTCCAAAAGCAAAGCTTAATAAAAAGTCAAATTTTTGTTCTTTCCAAACAGCAGTAAATCCCAGACTGATATATAAAGAAATCAACCAAATAATAACACAAATAATAACTCCGAAAAATGCTTTTATTTTTTGATTACTACTAATTTCACCCCATTCTCTCATAACTATTAATTGTCCATTGAATAAAACTAATTTAAATAATCTTCTTGCTGAATTATAAGGAAACTCGAAAAACACTGCTAAAAAATACATGATAAAATTAGATATACCACTCGCTGCTAGACCATATGTGAATAAAAATTTAATGCTAGTTATATCTAAATCAATCCTTGCTTTTGCGTCATTTGTTAATAAAACTGATATTATTAAAATCATTATTGCCATTTCTGTTACTACCATTGTTAGTTTTTTCCATCTTGGTTGAAATAAAGAAACATTACATATAGCATTAATTAAAGTATTTCTCATGACATAATTTTTTCTGAAAAATGTACATGCATCTAATCTAAGATTTGCATAGCTTTCTACACGTCTATCTTTTTCTTCCTTTGTTTTTTCTTCATCTTTTGATAAATAATTGATATTAAATGTTGCTCTATCGACATTACCTATTTCTTTATCTATTTCTCCCATGAAATTTTCTTCTGATTTCTTATCTTCCTCCGTTTTTTGATTTAAAGGTTTTTTCGGGTCTACATAATTACTGATAACATTCTTTCGCTTTTTTTTCTTAATATTTATTTCTGCTCCGTTATTTTTTTCTTCTTCAAATTTAATTGCATTTGTTTTTAATGTTAATTTATCCATATTATCTATTTTATCTATATCATTGCCTTGTGTAGATGTCATTAAGTTTCTTTTGGTTGGATTAATAATGGCATTGGCATCAGGACCGAATTTGATTTCTGGATTAAAATCTTTAATACTCATTGTACTTGGTACAAGTCTTTTATATATTGCATCAATATTTCTAGCATAAGGATAAAAATTTTTAATAATTTCTTCCTTAATTGAATCTAATAAAATTTCTTTTTCTGTTAAACGACTATCATAACAAAGTACAATTAATAATAAAAATATATATATAGCAATCATTATTAATAATACTAAAGAACCCATTGATTGATAAAAATTCGGAAAATATTTAAGTATTCTTGGTCTAAATAAATAATAAAATCTACCATTAGGGTGGTATGTTGCATTATTTTTTATCATGAAATTAGTGAATCTACATAAATGAGTTGAACTAAATTCCATAAAATTTAAATCATTAGTGAAATTGATATATTCAAGCCCTTGTAATGAAAAATCTTCTATATTTTCATCATAATAATTAGGAGAAATATTATAACGTCGACTATATTTTTCAATTCTTTGTTCTACTGTATCATCGCTGATGAAACCATTTTCTTCTATATAGACAGGGTCTGAAAAAATAGGATCATCTGGACTTTTATATATATTTGGATCATATAATAATTTTTGGTAATTAAATTCTTCGAGATATCTATAACTATAAAAAGGCATGTGTATAATAATTTTATTTTGATTATTGCATCCATTTACTTTTATAAATTTACCCGTGGTACTATCTAATATTTGAAATTCTATCATAGGACTTATATTATTTTCTAATAATGTATGATTATAGGAAAACGGGAAATAATTATAATCAATATAAATTAAATATCCTTGATAATATTGATTAGAAAGTTTATCTATTTCTATATAATTTAAACAATTCATAAATTCTATATATGTTTTATAATTTCTCTTTCTTTCAGTAAAAAATGCTCTATCGTCAAAAGATGGATTCAGTGATATTACAGCTAAATAATAATTTTCTGAATTAAATGTAAAGCTTTTTCTTGTTATTGAATTCTGATTTGCTAAAAATCTCATAAATGTTAATAATTCATCATTTATAAATTCAAAACCGGTTTTAAATTCTTTCATTTGATCATCTGTGAAATTGACTTTTCTCCCTAGATCATGTCTTTCTTCTTGAATTTTTCTTTTTAATTGTTCCATTCTAGTCATTTCATATGTATAATAAAAATCTAAAATCTCAAAATATTCCTGAGTATTATTTGCTATGGATTCAGGTAAACTCCCCATGGCATATTCGAAAAATAATGTGATATTTCCAATTAAAAAATCAGTATCTTCAAAGAATAACGAAGCGGCTTTAAACGTATTATATACTGTCATAAATTCATACCATGAAATACTAGTTTGTAAATTTTTTCTAATTTCATAAAATAAATCTCTTATTAATGTTGTTAATTTATCTTGGGCACTTTTATCAATTTGACAATATTTTCCAATCCAGCCTTCATGACAATTACAATAAATAAATTCATCTACCTTAGCACAATCTCCATTTCCATTACAATATTCGTCCACACAAGTAGGGTCCTCCATTAAAATTGCATCACCTTGTAATGTCGGTTCATATTGAGTTTGCAATAGGGTGGGATATACTGTCTTATATGGATCAACAGATAAACTTAATAAAAATTGACTTCGATGGTATAATAATACGTCATATTTTTCATCGCTTTTTTCATTCTCAGTTGATAAATAACTATCTATTGCATTGTTTAAATTATATATTCCTCCATTTATTGATTTTGCAATGGTTATTGTATTATCTTTATAATTTGTCGCGTTAAGTTCGTCTCTTACTTCACAAGTAATAGTTATATCACTTTTTTCTTGTTGGTAATATATTACACTAAAATTTCGGGAGATTTCGTTTTCAGTTGACCAATCCCTAAGTAATACTCTATTATTTGTGTTAACTTCTTTTGCAAAAAATCTATATTGTAATTTCTCTTTAGGTGATGTAGTATCTATCCAATCTTCGCATTTTAAAACAAAAAATGTAGTTCTATATAATCCAACTTCAGGAGAAACAGTTAATTTTCCACCTACAGGATAAGAATTTATTCTTATATGAAAATAATGAGTTTGATTCACAATGGAATCATAATAAAGGACATTATGAGCTATAACAGTTAACGAAAAAACATAATCTGTTGCTAATTGGAAAAATGAATTATTGACTAAGACTTCTTCCTCTTTAGTTAAATCGCCAATAAACGGTGATTCCTTTGGTAAATACATTGAAGTTACATTATTTGCTTTAACAGTTTCTTCTCTTTCAAAAGCCCATAAAACTGTATAATCTTTAGATGTATAATTTATTACCTTCGCTTGCAGTCTATCAAAGGTATTTAAATCTATTTCTTCTTCGTAAAAATATTTATAATTCGTTAATATAGCAAATGAATCAAATCCAGTACATAAATTATTTGTTATATTAGATGCTGTTAAATTATATTCTTCGCATTTTTCGACACACATCCCTTTATCTATAACTAAATATCTTGCTCCAGTACATTCTGTACAATTAAATCCAAAAGTCCAATTACATTTATAACATGTTTCGTTACATGGACGACATTGATTCATATCATCTCGCTTATAATACCCTGTGGGGCATTCACTTTTGCATAAACCATCCACAGGGTGTATATATTTAGCATCATCTGGACATAACATACATGTATCTTTAGTATCTCCAGGATATAAACATTTTGTATATGAAGGTTGTTCACAAAGATCAGATTGGGAATTATATACCCAACCTTCTTCGCACAATTTTAACGTTTTATAATAATCAGAATTTAATGGATCTATTAAATTATATCCGATATAATTATTTCCTCTTTGAATAATATTTTCTACATGATAAGGGCTATCTTCTTCTTCTTCGATAACTAAATTTATAATATGATATTTTCCTTCTATAGCATCCTCAAAGTCATCAATACCATATTCACTTCTTATCAAGGTGATAAGACCTGGATATTTACCTCTACTTTTAAAATCAGATTTTTGATATAATCCATAAGAGACTTCATTTAAATTAATATAAGACGTATCTATAAAATTTAAATTATATTGCTGCCATAATTTTAATTCTCTGATAAAGAAAAATCCATAAGAAGGCGAACTTAATGGATTATTTCTGATTATTAAACTTGTGGGCTGATCCCATCTATTATAAGGTATTATTCTAATATCTGGATTTATTGTTTTTTCATATGTATTAAAAAAATGTTTCATTGTTGGCAAATTTAAATTTGTACCACATCTAATAGAAGTCCATCCAAAGGCAGTTACACTTATACTTTGGACTAAATCTGTAAATCTATTAGTATCACTTGAATCATGTATAGCAAAGCATTTAGCAGATAGTGAATTTTTTTCGTTTATTATTCGAACATGATTATGTTTATCCCATATAATATTTATTTCTTTGAAATTAATATTGGTTGTATTATAACTATAAATATAAAACCAGAATTCCAAAGTAGATTCATTAGTTGAACTTGATGGAACTGTAATACTGACTTCATCAAATAACGAATAATCAATAAAGGGCGGATGTTCACAGTAAGTTTTTAAAGTTGCTGGATTTTTTCTAAGCCAATAAACAGTGTCAGTCATTTTACAAGTGCATTCGTTATTTTTCGAATTATAACATAATGTTTTACAATATTCATCACAATTACCTCTGGTATTATCATTTTCTAAATTGATATCGAAAAATTGATAATCGTATTCTGTTTGTAAGGCTGGGTCTTCATAAATATTGTAATCTCCAACACAACATGGAATTATTGTTGGATCACTAAAAATTGCGTCAACGGTGCATAAATCTTGCTCATCACATCTTAAAGTATAAAATAATGCTCTTTCATCTCCTTCTCTTCTCTCTGAGGAAATTGTTCCGAAATTTCCTTGAATAAATTTCCTATAGATTCTAAATTGAGAAAAATAAGCGATGATTTCAGTCCCTATTGCTATACGTTCAAATATGACACCATCTTTTGGAATTGAAAATCCACTTGTAAAAGGGATATCAATTTTATTTATACTCAATGTGAACATATGTGGATGTATAAATGGGATTTTTGAAACAAGATTCGCCATACATATAGGTATCCATATACCTATATAATCATGAAATTTAGTATCTCTAAAAGCTTCTTTTTCATATCCTCCTATATAAAAAATAGCATAACTTGTTGCTATATCATAAACAAGGAAAGTATCATCCTTAAATGAAAATATGATTGGTTGGGCTGAAGTTCCTTCTTTTAACACTCCTATGAATTTCATATAAATACAAAATGTAATGGCACTTTCTGTTTTTATATTCTCAATATCAAAACTAACAGCGGTTGTTAACGAATTTGAAGGAACTTTTAAATAGTACCCTGTGACTTGTTTGCAATCTTCTTTAACTAAAACTTGATTAGCGGCACAATTAACTTGATGTTTTATTTCCCATTTTATATTTGTTTCATAATTATAATTAATAACATCGTTATCACTTTGAAAATTATTCGATCTTAAATGTTGTACTATTATATTATCTTCTCCAGAAACTGTTTCTTTTATAACATTACTATCAATATATTCAATAGATAAGGGATAAAACAAAACCAAACTTTTAGACCGATCCTGGTATATACCATTATTAAAATCTTGTATAGTCTGAATCGAGGATGATCTAATATCCCAAACTCGTATATTTTTATAATAAGCTGATCCCCACATTATATTAGAAGAACCTGGTATACAATCTCCATTACTTTTTCGTGAACAAAAACTTATATATTGTAATCTCATTGTAATACTTGTATCTATATTAGCTAAGGTAGTTATTCTCTTTTCAAAATTTATATGAACATTGACACTTTGACCTGTTGTTTCTATTTTTGTTTCAATTACTATTCTATTCCACAAATCACTTTCGATTCCTGTGATTTGTTGTTTATAAGCACTATTAATTATTTGATAATAAAAAACATCTTCATCATTATCTTTATATATTGAATGAGGTGTAGAATATAAATAATATTCTTTAGAACTTTGTCCGGCTTCTTTACATGTTCCTTCTTGGATTAAAGTAGTATCAAGCTTTAACCAAAATTCATAAAAGTATCCAGAGGTTATTTTATTTAATGTATTTGTACTTATGGTTCTATAAAAGTTAGGTGAATTATAACATTTACTAAAAAATAAAGCACTTTCTATATTTTTTTCTATGCATTTATATCCTATTCTATAATGGCCACTTCCACATTTCATTGTTGATGGAGGATTTGGGCACTTTGAATCAAATGAGTTATCTTTAGGTATATCACCACAATTAGCATTGCATATAGGTCTGTTTATTTCTGTTCCCGGTGTGATAAATTCTGGGGTTACACATACTGAATTACATCTTATTTTTTCTTCTCCATTTTCGATTAATTTTGTTAATTTATCAGACTGACAAGATAAAGGCATATCTTCATCCATACAATATGTTGCTCGAAGATCTTGCAAAACACATTTGTTTATACTTACACAAAGACGACTTGTTTTATCATATTTAGTAGGATTCATTGTATCTAAATCACATAAACTTTGAAATTCAAAATTAGCACTTAATTCGAAAGTACTTCCTGCAGTTCTAACAGATAATAATAAAGATGATTCAACTCTTTCGTAATTTGTTAATCCATAACCTCTTTCAAAATATATATATTTTAATTTTTTAGTATCTAAATCGAAATCTGCAAAATTTACTACAAAAGACAAAGCAGGCAATTGATTATCTGTTAAATCTCTTAAATTCATATATTTAATTTTTTCAGAATACCAATCTGGTATGAAATTTCTAAAAAGAAGAATTTCTCTTAAAAATAATTTTCTTTCGGGATTAATATTAATAATAGATAATGTTGATTTATACATATTATTATTATTCAAATCACTCAAATAAAATCTCATCGGATAGGAAGTTCGTACTTCTCCCCCATTTTCATCATTAAATAAAAATTCGCTTTTTATTTCTGTTTCCTCTTTACCATTTTCTCCCATAATAAAAAATTTTCTTTCATAATAAGATACGGAGCATATAACCCAAATCCATTGACCATCTTCAGGTAAACTTTCTTCTAATAATCTTACATCTGCCTTATTAAGAGCATTATCATATTTATTATGGAAATTAGTTTTATCTTCATAATCACTATAATATCCTTGTGGAAGACAATAACCTCTTAATTCATTTTCTCTCATTATAGTAATTTGAGCATGTCTAGACCAATTTATATGTAAAGGATTTGAATTTGGATATTTTGTAACATCTTCGAAAAAAACCCAAAATGCCATAGCGAAATTTCCTGAATAAGCCGATGGCAAATCTTTGAAAGTAAAATCTTCCATTTTTGATAAATCTAAAAATTGCATACATTTCTCTAAAATTATATCATAATATAATCCATCTTCACTACACATAGATAATATTGAATAATAACTTTCATCTATCACATTCATTCCATATTCTCCCTCAAATTTACTTCCATCTTGGTATCTTACATCAAAATCTACATGTTTATCTCCTATATCATAAACCCTTAAATTAGCTCCAGGATAATCATCTATCATTTTCCCATTATATACCGGTTCCCAATTATGCAATAAATCTGGAAATTTAGAAGGAGTTTCTATTAAAATTCTGCTTAGAAATTTAGCATTATAATAAGCATTCTTCCATAATCTTATTTGTCTAAAAAAAAGTATACCCCATTCTGGATATTCAGATAAATCTTCTATTGTTAATGAATGCTTGCTTACATCAATACTTCCAGTAACACCTGATTTCATTTTATCTGTACCTTCGTTATTTTGTGTATTATAATCTATATATAAATTTTTTTTATCTTCATAATCAACAGCACATGATAAAAATATCCATTGATTTATTCGTAATTGACTATAGGAATCAGATACTGAACCAGTTTCTTTACAAATAAAATCGCATAAATAATAATTGCAATCTCTAAATTCTATTGAAGCATGTCCTTCCCAATTGACTTTAATACCACCAAAACTATTCTCAGTATAAGCATAAGCAAACATCCAAAATTGCAAAGTACATTTAGAAGGTTTACTTGCGGCAGAAACAGGACTTATTTCTATTTTTTTAATTTTAGCAAAATTTATATAATCTAAAGGTCTACAAAGATTTTTATTAGTATTATTAAATATCATTTGGGAATTATAATTTTTTGATGAACATGTACATTTTTCCCATCCATATCCTGAACAAGCATTTATACACGTATCAGTTGTAGTTAAAATATCTTGATATAAAGAGCAACTGTCTAAAAATAAACCTAAATCTGGTTCTTCATCAGGGACACAATTATCTCCATTTGTTGAACCACATCCTAAATAACTACTTATTTTAGGTATTGGAGTATTTAAAGGGGATAATTGATTTGAGTCTCCCATTAAAGATATTGATTGTATAATAAACTGCTCATAAATTTCAATTTTTTTAAAAAGGCCAAAATATTCATTACTTATAATAATTTTTGAAAAAGTAGGATCATCTTTAATTTTCGTAGAATCGATAGTTGCTGGGATTGAATCAGTATTTATTTCAAATTTCATCATTCGAGGAAAATATATATTACTGTTCGATGATTTTTCTTTGTGATAAGCTAAAGAAATATATGTCCATTTACCTATATTATCTCTAAATTCAGGTTCACATGCGATTATTTTATCTTCATCTTTATTGACACTATTGCCTAATATATATAAACCATAAGCAGGTGAATCTTCTGATGAATAATAAATTTGGAAAGCATTATTACTTCCTATGGTAAATATTAATTGATTAGGATTAGAGAATCCTATAGGTTTTGTCCATATAGTTATAGTTATACCATCATTTATTTCTGAAAAATCTAAAACATAAGGGGTTTTATCTTTTTGTGGAGAACGAAAATAATATTTATTTACTTTAAGACATTTTCTTCCAGATAAAAAATATTCTTTGTCTTCATCACATTCATAACAAAAGGTTCTCTCCCAACATCGAAGACATCCAGTATCACAAGTATCAATAAAAGCAGGATCTGAACCATGTTGAGAATATTTTCCATATAATTCATTTCCACCAATGATATCAAATTTAGTTCCGTAATTATATTTTTTTAAATTAAAACCTCCTCGTTCTAATGTTACTGTGCATTGATTAGATTTCCTTTCGTCTAAATCTATTATGTTATTATTAGATATAAATTTATTTGTTAAAGGATAATAGCATAATATTGAATTAATCCTATCTTCATATAAAGATATATTATATAATATATCATACTGAACAACTTCAGAATAGCTTGCTAAATCCCCATCCCAGATTCTTAATCCTCTATAATATCCTGTGGTCCAGTGGATATTTTCTCTATTTATATCTTGGCATTTATTTTCGCAGAAAATTATTTGGGATAAACTTGTCGATGCAGATGCTTTTGATGAAGCGAAAGCAAAAGGCCGATCAAAGGCGTGATTTACATATACTGTCTTTATATAATCATCTTTATCTTTTAAGTATTTTCCATGTATTACAAATTTATTCCATTCATTTGAATTATATAACGACTCTACTCTTTTCACTGAAACTGAATCATATAAATAAGGAACTAGCCGGTCTGTTTGGACGAAATAACAATCCATTACATTAGAATGAAAAAAATAATTTTTATTATAAGTGGGAAATGTAAATTGTGATTGACGTGCTTTGGCCTGAAGGAAAAAATCAGGATAAAACCAAAATTCTATAATATATGATTTAAGCAATTTTTTTAAATCTATTTTTATAAGCTGAGAATTATAAAAACCGCTATATTGAATAAAATAATTATTGGAGGGAGGTACACATTCAAAAAATAAATTATATGCGGTAGCTGGATTTAAACAAAAGTTTGTTTTATCATAATTTAAATCTTCAGTATTTTGATAATCATTGTTACATGTTTGAGTATCTAAACATTTAAAAGAACAATACCCATTTGTTTTAGATACACCAGGGTAAGTAATATATCCATTTTCACAAGGTTTTCCGCAAACACCATTGGAATAAAAATAATTTTCTTTGCAATTTAATATTTTCTGATCATCATAATAGTATAATTCATTTGATGGAGATGAAGTAATCAAATCTTGATTTTGTTTTAAATCTATAGTACTATATTTCTTATTTGGTTTATTCAATAATAAGCGATAAAAATTTAAAGGAGCTTGAAAATCTTCCCTATCTGAATGACTTAATAATAAAGTAATATCTTTTTCTGTAGGTTTTTTTTCACCAGTATCATATAAATATCCTACTAATTTATAAGAACCTTCAATTAAAAGTTCATCAAATGGTAATTGATATAAAATTTCTGGAAATTTTTCTGCGTCGATAAAATCATAATACATATATTGCATTTCAGGATCTATATATTCTTTAAAAAACATAAAATGTTTTGCGTATATTTTGGCATTTGAGTTTCCAAAATTTTTAAAACGTAAAACTAAAGGTTCTCCTTTATTTAAAATATGATTATAAAAAACATCATTTAATCCTTCATTTGTTTCATCACCAGAACCAGGATATAATTTTTCCTTTTTTAGTGGCTTTGGTACATAGCTACTCATTCCATTCACAACCGATTTAATATAAAATCTTTCTTGGGCAAAGGATATTGCACAAGAAATATGAAACCATTTTCCATTCATTGTTTCTATATCAAGTCTATCCTTTTGCCTTGCTTGTTGCTCTCCTGGAATAACTTCAGAAACAACATATTCTGAACTTTTATCAGCATATGAAGCATATAATCTAGTATCAGAAGTAACTTTACGATATAAATCTTCAAAAGTGTGACAATAAGCTGTTAATTGATCATCTCCTGGATGTAAAGAAATTACTATTCTATTTTCTAATACTATATGATATATATCATTTTCCAAACTTCTTGAGTTGGTTAAATCAGAGAAAAATAACCAAAGACCTATAGTCGCTCTCTCGTTGAATTCATCACCATTTGGATATATATCTATTGAAAAATCTTTGAATTGACTTATATCTACAAAATTAATAGGACATAAACCGTTAATTGGATTTTGATCTTCACTTATAGTCAAAGGACTACATTTACTACATGAACCATAACCATTGCATTGGGAACAAGAATAATGACATTTTTCACATTTGTCAATTAAACATACATAACCTCTAAAACATTCTTCATCTGAGTTTTGTATTTTGCAACTATTTGGACTCGTTAAACCATTTTTACTCCTTACTAATACTTTATTTGATTCCAAGCCTGTTGTAATCAAAATATCTTCAACTGTTATTCTAAAATTAGATAGCATTATATTGCTGGTATCACCCATATATCTAAATTTATAATAATCATTTCCCTTTGAGGTTATATATACTTTTTTTGTTGAATCTGTACAGGTAAAAACCATTTTTACTTCGGAACCAAAAGTATTCTCAATATTAGTTTCTATATCTATTTTTATCATTTTTAATTTGTTTGCTTCTAAATCAACATTGCATATTTCATATTCATCAGTACCAGGTGGATATATTGCGTTTAATATGAATTTATTATTTGTTGTAGATAATACTGGAATTATATAAGTTATTTTTAAATTTTTTGTATGAATTGTTTTTAAATGGGAATTACATGAAATATTTTTACCTTCTATAACATTCTTGAATAAATCAATTTCTTCGAAAAAATTCTTCCCTTTTTCTATTGTTGAATCATCTTTTTCTATAATATTTTCTTTTTTGACAAAATCTGTTGATGTTTGTGAATAAACTCCCCCTGTACAAGATATAGGTTCATAGTATATTCCATATTTTTTACTGAAAATATTTTTATAATCAGCAGCACCATCTGTAAAATAACCTAATTTATATATAAATCTTTCTTTTGTCTTTGAATATACTTGAGATTTGTTAAATATTGGATCACCTGCTGATATATGGTCGGGAAATATTGTCATTTTATTCTTAGCTGGAAAAAATTGCTTTACTATTAAATATAAGAAAAAGTAAATTGATTGATAATTTTTTAGAAATCCCATCTTTTATTTTAATTTTTAATAATATATTTTATATTAATAAATTTTATTTCTAAGAAACTTTTGATAAATATTTACTTATATTTAATAAAATATTATATTATTGGGGATTGGGGATTGGGGATTGGGGATTGGGGATTGGGGATTGGGGATTGGGCCCAATCCCCAATCCC
>ODAI013707930.1_pt1 | contig 12508 bp, 18 predicted proteins | sample 1539321 | NCBI WGS metagenome assembly ODAI01 (sample SAMN02144231, study PRJEB22623) | gut metagenome | biome: sheep rumen | host: Ovis aries | place: New Zealand
ATTAACCTTTCTCTATAACTTTCTCCAGAAGGTCTTAGACTTGCATTTACAAGAGTCAAATCATTAATTACTCTCGGTTGATATCTTTTCAATAGATTAAAAGCATAGTCTCCTTCAAACTGAAATATACCAACGGGACTATCTGTAATATGTTTCCATACATCCTGATCGTCCCAGTCAATCATATGAGATTTAGGATAATTAATATTTGCTAATTCACAAGTATCTTTTATTATCTCTATATTTTTTAATCCAAGAATATCATATTTTACTAGCGATACTTCATGAACCTCCTCCATATTAATATAGAGTATTCTTTTTCCTTCACTCCAAAACGTTCCATAATTATCTGGAAGAGTAACCGGACTAACTATAATTCCAGCAGGATGCATTGATTGAGAAACCGGAGTATTTACCATTCCATCAAAATAGTAGAATAATTCTGGATAATCTTCTCTAGCTTTAGTTTCATCTGTTTCGTATAACTCTTTAATTCTTTTTGTGTTTTTTAAGCTATATTTATCATCATCTCTCTTTTTAGCTAATGCCCTGGCAATATCATCTATAGTTCCTTTATCAGATGTAGTTGTTATAGCAAGCACATATGCCGTGTTATCAGTGCCAAATGTATCTATAATATGTTCATATACCAATTCACGCTGAGTAGGACTTATGTCTACATCTATATCTCCAATTTCTTTACGATCCTCGTTTGCAAATCTTGAAAAAACAGTATCCCACTTTATAGGGTTTAGATCTATAATATCTGTAAGATAAGCTATAACAGATCCACCTACGGACCCTCTACAGGGACCAACCGGTATATTATTATTCCAACACCATTTGATTAGTTCCGACATAAAGAGCATAAATCCAACCATACCAATCTTTTTGAATACACGCATCTCTTCTAATACGCATTCTTTGTATCTTGGATCGCGTTGAATAATACCTTTTTTTATTTTATCTTTATATCCTTCATTAATTACCTTCTTCAAAACAGTCTCTTCATCATCATATAACTTAGGATATTTAAATGATTTATCTAACTCAAAACTAAACACAGAATCTGCCATCCGGTTTGTATTTTCTATAGCTTCGAGATAATCATCTTTATCAACAACTCCTTGTTCTCTAAACATAGATACAAGTTCATCATATGTTTTATATATAAGATCTAAGGCATCTTCGTCTTTATACTGAATTCCTTTTGAAAGCTGTCTAATACTACGACACTCTGCTTTATACTTATTTATACTATGTGTATCTGTTGCCGCAATCAGAGGTTTATGATACTTTTTAGCCCATTTTACAAGCTGTATATTAAATATCTTCTGGTCTTCAGAATTTACATGAGGCTGAATTTCATAATAATCATAATGTTGCAATAATTCTTCAAGCCTATCCCCTTTATACTTATTTAACGGAGACATTAAACATGCAGATATTTTAATAACGTGATCTGAAATCTTTAAAAATTCATCGAAAGACAACCGACGATCATAGTAAAAATGATCAGGTTGTGAGGATACATCTATTAAAGAATTTAGTTCTTTAAATCCTATCTCATCTTTAGCAATTAAAATAGTATGATAATTATCTCTGACCTTTTTTCGATTAGAATTAATATAATCTTCTATCTCTTTTTGAGCTTCCTTATCATCAACCCCCAATAAGCTTTCATAAAACTCATCTGGTATCTCAGGATCAACTAATAAACTTTCTGTTAAATAAGCTTCTATTCCATGTAAATATTTGATTGGTTTGAGTTCTATAATCTCATACTCTTTATCATAAGTCTCAATATACTGATCCAATTTCTTTTTATTATCAAAATACCTTATTGTTTCTCCAGACACAAATTTATATTGTGTTGATTCACAGTATATCTTTTTCTCAATCCAATTATATATATTCCCATGTTCAGTAAAACAAATTGCCCTTTGTCCTAATTCTTTAGCGTATAATATATAGTCTTGGTAGTTGGTACAAGAATCTAATAAGCTTAATGATGAATGTAAATGATATACCACATAATTATCCATAAAATTTATCCCCACCAAATCCTTTTTTTATATTCCGCCAAGATATATCCCGTACATCCCAATCAAACAAAGTAAAATCAGCGATCCGGTCGCTAAAGTATAATCATGGAATAAACCCGTAACAAATTCTTCAGCAGATAAAATTCCGTTTTTATGTCTCTTATATCGCACTAACCAGTATATTAAATGTACTATCCAACCTGATGCTGCGATCCAATACAATACTTTTATCATCATTTTGATACCTTTCTATGGACTTTTGTCCTCATTTCGATTATTTTCAAAAAACTTTAAAAAATATTCAAAGTCTATAATCCCTAAATTATGATTCAATATGCAGAATTCGTACCAAATTGAGAAACAAATGAAAAAACCTAATATACAAAGTATTATCATTCTCATTCGACATCCTCCAATTTTTTAGACTTATTATCGCAAGGAATACACTGTCCATACCAGTATTCTTTTTCTCTTAAAGAGCAGTATATTTTAATCCTCGCCTTATCCTCTTCGTGAAGAGTGCCATAACGGCACTCCTCACATTCACTTGTGTTTATCATCGACCCGTACTCCCAAAACCACCGGTTCTCTGCGCAGTAGTATAATCATCATTAGTGGTTAAATATGATAAAAAAACACCTTGAGCAATAGCATCGCCTTTATGTATATATTGCGTTTCATCACTTACATTTTTAAGAAAAATCCCAATATTACCATTAGTTTTTCCTTTAATAAAATCACTATCTATTATTCCTAAAGTATTGATAAGAGAGAATCTGCCGCCCATGGAACTACGTATGTTAATTAATAAAACTTCATCATCATTCATATATGCATGAATATCCGACCATATTTTTACAATATCCCCAGGATTTACCGTATAATCATCGGGTGAATAAAAGTCATATCCCGCCGATCCCTGAGTCGCTCTTTGCGGTAGTTTAATTTCGCCAGTATGTTTTCTACATTCGTCTACTACTACTTCGAATTTTCGCATCGCTCTTTCCACCTTTGTCTTATTTTATTTGCTGTATCACTTATATCCATTTCGTGTTCTATCCAGCCACCATCTGGTGCACCAGATCTCCATCTCATAACATCTTCCATCTTGCCGTCACCTTCAATATATGATTCATATGGACTCTTAAGATATTTATTAAATTTCTCCCAACACTCTTTACAACAAGGCCAATACCAGCCCATATTGGTCATATACACATCCGGCTTTCCACATTTCATGCAAATATTCTCGGAAAGATGAGAATATTTTTTAATTATCTTATCCGTTTCGTCGTTATAACCATGACAATCCACCGTTAACGATCCCCATTTCTCTTTAATATCAAGGAATCTAAATTCATCAACTAGATTATCTTTTTTAAGAGCCTGATAGATTTCTTCCATCATCATATCTCCAAAAGCGATTTTCCACCCATGGGGGATTTCATCCATAACGGTGTATGAATAATCATAATCTTCAATCGGAGCATCGGACCAGCCATATCTTGGATATAAAAACGGATATTTTTTACAGAGCTCCTTATTTTCTTCAACCGTGTTTTGCATGATATATTTCGTCCTTTAATAATTTAATGTAATCACGATAATAATCTTCGTCTCGATTATTCTCTGATAACCAACTAACCCATTCATCTTCTCTCGAAGTTATTTCTTTATATAGACGTTTTGCTAAATCATCTGGAGATATTTTAAGCGGAGATACCTTTTCGCCATCTTTAACAGAAATAATATAGCAACTTCCTATACAATTTGAAGCAACCAGAATGAACCAAGATCCCTCTTCATCAAATGTAATTGCCATAGAACCGCTTCTGTAATAACTCAAAACTCCTTCTAATACATCCGTTGGAACTGATGTAATATAACTAGGAGTTCCAGTGAAACCTTCCAAAACAAAATCACACCAACCAGCTTTTAAATTATTAAAAATCATACCTTCAAAAGACCTTCTTTCCTACAAACGAGCCGATTATTTCCCGTACTTCCTGCTCGGCCATTGACTTATTATTATTATTTTCTGTTATTAACGCTACCATATTCGAATTTTGCTGCTCTAATGACTTAATATAAGCACGATATTCACGTATTTTTTCATCATTTTCGTCAATCAATTCATTAAAGCCCTTGACTCTTTGATCTAATTCAGCTACTTTTTCGTTATATCTTGCTTTAGCATCCCGCAGCTTAGCAAGCAATTTGCCAATGTACTCCTCATTAAATTCCTTACCGAGTCCTAAATCAATTTCAAATAAGGTTACCACTGTTTCTTTTTTAGGATCCAGAATTAAAATCCAACATCCATTGAGTACTACCTGTACAACAGATTTATTATAATCCTTCGTTGAAACACCTTCATAAATAATCTCACCATACTCAATCATTTTCTCTATATCAGTAAAAATCTTTTCCTGATGCTTATTTACGAAGGTTAATATGTCGATTTTCTCTTCACGATCCATGATACGTTCAGCATATCTTTGCTTAACGTGCTCTGTTAATTTGTATTTCATTCTATCACCGTACACATTTCTATCCAGCCCATACACTCAACATACCCTTGTGGTTTTTCTACAACACAAAAATGTTTATGTTTCTCAACTACACGCCCTACCAAACCTCTAAAAGCAAAATGATCACCAATTTTAATCGAATCACGTTTCTTTTGAATCTCTACTTGTGTTATCCCTACACCTACGGGTACCGTTGTAGTATTGTACATATTCTAAACCTCCGTAACCTCTCTGCTTGCCTCTATTACAGTATTAATAAACTTCTTATTTAATTCTGCATGCCAACGAAGAGCTTCAATCAAAATATCCTCTCCAAAATGTTGACACATTATTAATGCTTCTTCCCGGCTCATCGCCCTCGCTTGTTCCACTAACCGCTCAGCATGATAAGATCCCTCCTCTTCTTCTTGAACACGATTCATTTCTGCGTTTTGAGTTTCTGTTATTATTTTATGGCTCAGGTCAGAGACCATACTTTCATCTAAATCCGATTGGAAAACATTGGGGATATCAATGTTAAAATTCCTTTCGGGATAATAATTATTTGGCATGTTACACCCCCTGAAATATATCATCTTCGTCTGTAGTTTTTTCAAGAGAATCCAGATATTCTCTAATATACGGACATTCGTGGAAATGAGAGCAAAGATTTACATCGTAGAAATAATCCCCCACTTCTTTACCAGATTTCTGGATTCTGGTAAATTTTTTAGGTACATAATCCTCTCTTTTTTCCAGTTTCTCCCACTTTTCGATTGTGTTATCTATATATTCAATACATTCCTGACGGTTTTCTTCCGATAGATCAACGCTGAGAACGTATGGCGTAATTTTATACTGACTTTTGATTTCTTCTGGCAATGAATCAAGACTATTATCCTGCACTACTTGCTGAATCATAAGTTCACTGTCAAATTCATCGTATCCGCACTTCTCTAATGTCCCCTCTAAATAAGGTACGAGCTCTCTCCCAAGATTTCTTCTCTCAATTACTTTAATAATCTCTGTATCTTTCTTGCTTTTGGTCGTTTTCTTGCCTAAAAACTTAACTGTCAAATATTTCAAAAAAATCCAGGAAGCACTTTTAACCTTTAATCCCTCTTGTTCTTTGCCAAGAGCGTATACGATAAGCTGCCGACCGTGTTCCTTAATGTCTTCTCCTTTATATAAGGAACTTGTCTTGTAATCGTAAATACTAATTGAACCGTCACTATTTACTTGCTGAAGATCTATATAACCCTGTAAATAATTACCTGCTGGAGTTTTATATATAAATAGTTCCTCAGCAATCAGTTCCTTTCCTTTAGGAGCCTTGTAAGTTTCACAAAAATTCTTCATATTAGCGATCCAATTTTTGCGAATAGTATCCTCGCCATTCCGCCCTTTGGGGAACTCGATCCCAAGTAAATTCATATCTTCAAACTCTTGATCCATAGCGGGTAACAAATCCGCCTCTGTACTGGTTCCATTTGTAATACCTTCAAGTACGTCATGGATGCGTCCTCCGAGGCAGCTATATATATTCTGATTTCCCTTTTTCCCAAGGATATAAGTTAAATACGCTTCATAAAGACACCGATTGATACAATCCAGTCGAGAAATTGAGTAAATCGGTATACCTTTATCTTTCAATTCTTGTAATCGTTCATCATTTTTTCTAATACTCATGTTTCTTCCTCAAATGAGTAACGGCACTTTTTTAATAATGTTTTAAGGCCTTTACTCCCAAAATCTACTGGAGATCCTTTACTTCCCTTCGGAATTACCAGATTATTCCTGTCAAATATATAATCCACATGATTTCTTAAACTCTTTACATACAGTTTTTTACACTCAGCTTTTATTTCTTCCTCTGAAATTCCCTCATCAAAGGCTACAATTATTTGCTTAACACCTAACATTTTTATATAATGTGCTTGAGTCTCACTTATATTGTGCCCGCCTACACCAACTACGATTTCACAACCAAATGATGCTGCCTGAAGAACTCCCTTTTCGCTTTCTACTACTATTACAGTTTGCTTTTCGCTTATATGTTGGAAATTTTTATTCCAACCATATACAATAGATGATTTAGAATATGGAATATATGCCCAAAATCTATTAGCAGAATCGCATTCCGGATCATTATTTCTGGCCTTACAGCCAACTAGATTTCCAGAATAATCATATATAGGAATCAATACCGCATCGTTAATATGGTCATACCTTATTCCCCATTCATCTTGTATAGATACTGCGACACCATCCTTCGCAAACATCTTTGAAAATGAATTTCCTGGTGGTAATTCTTCCTCGTTGTGTTTCGGAAGATCAGGGACGACAGATTGAATTTTCTTATGTAATCGTTTGTAAAAGCCGCCAAACGGAATTTCATATTCTACGTCTTCAGCTTTAAATCCTATCCAATCTTGTATATATTGCAGAGCTTTTGGGAAATTTATATCTTTAATTTTCATTACAAGTGAAAATATATTTCCGCTCCAAGCTCTGGTAGTATATAAAACATTAAGTGAATTAGTATATATTAAAACTCCGTTTGGATTATCAGCGCCTTCTTCAGGGCGGCGGCTTGTTAATAAGTGCTGAGTTTCTTTATATCGAATATCATCCTCTGAAAAACCCAGATGGATTAATATTTTAGTAATCAGTTCAACATTATCTTTAAGTTTATCCTCTAACATAACCACGTTTACCATGGCCAAATCCTTTTACATGATTTCGTATACTGTCCCCTGTAATGCATCAAAAGCTAATACTAAATTTATTGCAGCTCTTACAATGTCTAAAGAATAATCATGATGATGTCCCGAAGAATCATCTCCGTCTTCTTCATCTTCATCGTTATCACTACAATCACTACATTTAGTAGGATAATCGCCGCAATCACAAGCATAAGTACTAGTCATCTTTTTACCACATTCAGCTATTGTAGTTTTTAGATCTTCAATTTCTTTATCTAAATCTTCAATTTCTATTTCGATAATACCCTTCAAATCTTCAGCACATGTATCTGGGTACTTATTTACATACTGATCAATAAGTGTTTCCTGTTTCTCTTCAAGTTTCTCAATATTCTCAATTAGCCGATCTATTTCTTTTTCATATTCACGAATCGCATTAGCTAAATTCTTCTTTTCCACATCATTAATTTTAGTTGATTCCAAATCTTCATCCTCCGTTTAATTTTCTTAATAACTTATTAATTCCTTCTTTATCAGTTCCGTACTTAAACTTATACTCGTTAAAAAGTTCATAAGCTTTAGAAAATGCTTCAATCACTTCTAAATAAGCAGCTAACTGAACCCCATCTCGCACCTCACTTTCCGCAGCCGAGTGAGATAAATCGCACTTGGCTTTGCTACTAACAACTTCAATCATGATTCAAAACCTTTAATCCTTCCGTCAAGACTCTATATACTTCTTTTGCTTCGTCTAATGTATTCGTTTCGTCGAATGAAAATCTTATCGAACTATCAGCCTCTTCATCCGTGAGTCCAATTGCCTTTAAAACATGACTTGGCTTATTTTCGTGAGAACTGCAAGCGGATCCCGTTGACACACAAATATCGTTTGAGTCAAACCACGCTAACAATTCTTCACCTCTATATCCATCAAATCGAAAATTAAGATTCCCACACCAGCGTTTTTCCCAATTTGCGGTTCCATTTAAATGAGCGCATGGTATATTATTTGTAATTGTTCCGTATAGATAATTCCTTATCTGTTCAATCTTTCGATTTTTCTCTTTACGATTATGAAGGCTAATCATTGCAGCATGAGCCATTGTAATAATTCCAATTACATTTTCCGTTCCCGCTCTAAATCCCTGTTCTTGCCCGCCACCGGCTTGCATTTTATATTTCTTTGTTGTCTTTAGCATTTCTCTGGAGATATACAGAAATCCCGAACCTTTAATACCATGAAACTTATGCCCACTAGCGATTAAATAATCAATCCCAAGTTCCTTAACATCAATAGGTATATGACCATACGCCTGTGTTGCATCTATTAATGGTATTGCTCCTTGATTTATAAGCTCAGGAATCGGCAGTATACTACCTATCTCATTGTTAATATATGCCAATAATGCAATACCAAATCGAGGTACATCTGCGGGATTAACACATTTATTTTTATCTAAACTTACATAAACTGGATTAATTGCCGAATTGATAACCGCAGGATGTTCTATCTCTGATATATAAAGCGGATGATTTCCCATATTCCTCGTAAACCAATTAATTGCTTCTGTACTTCCAGACGTGAATATTATTTCGTCTGGTTCAGCATTTAAAGTCTCAGCAATAATTATCCTCGCATTTTCAATTGCGTTTTTAACTAATCCCGCATTTTGATATGCGGAAGAGGGATTATACCATCTTTTAGTCAAGTATTGATTCGCTATCTCAACCACTTCATCATAAGGTTTTGTTGTTGCAGCTTGATCGAAATATATCATACAGCACCTACCTTCTCGACGGAGCATAATCGCTCACATAATAACCAACTTCTCTTAATCTGCAAAAAGCCTGATCAAATTCACATACTACCTGTGGCATTGTTGGACCAAACCTATTTTTCATAATATAAAACATAATATAATGCTTGTCTTCATCGAGGTCTGTTCCCATCTTAATCTTTTCACTGCCAGGATTTCCGTTTTCAGATCGCCAATTATAAGGTTTAATATTTTTTACCTCATCCGGGAATAACGGTCTGAACCCTATTACCTGAGTCGCAGTTTCTGCAATCGCTCTCGATTTAGCAATAGAAGACAAATCCATATATCTTCGGCCTAACGATTCGGCGGACGCTTGGGCGGTACAGATAATAGCCGTATGAGTTTGCTTTGCAAGCAAAAACAACGTCTTTGCTACCTCAGAGAATTGTGCCCACGCCCTCTCATCCATCTCATTCAGGGGTTTAATTGTATCTACTATAAAAAGATTGCATCCTAATTTACTTTGCTTTGTGACGATCTTTTTGATATTTTTAATATCATAATCTTGCATTTCAATGAATTTTATATGTCCTGGTTGTCTTTCGAGCCATTCATTCGCCTCGTGAATCTTTTCTAATTGTTCCTCATTAAATCCACCGGTAATAAATTTCTGTCGATTAATCCCCTTTACACCTTTGACTTTATTAAACAAAGTAGAGGAAACGATCATCGATCTGAATTCATTCGATCCCTGTTCATTACTAATAATCGTTACATCACTGTGCTTAATCATGCTAAATACATATAACAGAATCGCCGTTGTTGTTTTGCCTTGTCCAATCCCGGCAATATGCAACGTCAGATTATCAGGATGAATTCCGGCTAACATGTAGTTTAAAATAGGAGATTCAATCGGGAACCCTTTTAATATTCCTTTGTCAATCTCCTTAATCCATTCATCATTTCCAACAGATAAATCCTCTACTTTAAGCTTTTCAATTTTAGTGGCACTAGTATCAGACAGAATCAACGAGTAATAATCATATACTCCCTCTGCGTCCAAACTCATTAACTTATCATAATCCTCTAATATCGGAAATTTCTTCTGATAAAGATGAATCATGAAATTCTGTTTGATTAAATTGTCATAGAATTTGTCAAAATTCTCAGGATCCAAAGATTCTATCGCTTCTTTTATTGACTGATAGCCACCTTTTTTCTCATATGTTTTTTTAGTTGTCGGCCTCGACTCTAAAAATGTACTGATGGAATGATCAGTTATTTCTGTGTATCCATCTTTTATGATTGCCTGAAGTAACCCATAATAAAACACAGCATCTGGAGTAAATATATCTTGTGTATTGACTATATTTTTGAATTCTTCAACTCTATCTGGTTCTCTATACAGACTGAAAACGAAGTTCCCTTCTGTGATCTCTCTATCTATTTTAAGTTTATCAGGCACATCATTTGGATCAAATAGTTTATTTTTTTTCTCTTCAGATGTATTCAGACAGATCCCTCGCTTTCCTTACATAATCATTATGTATGTTTAAATCTGCGGGAATAACGTCAATATCCCGTGTTTTATGCTCTTCTTCAATGAATTTTTTCTTTTCGAGATAATCCTCTCCGATGTTATTTTGAATAATTGCAAAGATATAAGATATTTTCCCTACCTCATTTCGGAATTCTTTATTGTTAACAGCCCACCGGATTGAATCGCTCACCTTTTTAATCGTTTCATATAAGACCTCAAACCCACATGTATTTCTATATTCTTCGATTTTTTTATAAGTAATGGTAGGGAGTTTCATCCCTTGTCCATACCCAAGAAGTTCAATTAGATAATCAGATATCTTATTCTTCATAAGATACTGTTCTTTTTGAACTCCTGTTACTCCTGGCTTTTTCTTTTTAGGAGCAGGAGGTTTCTGGCCGATCTTCTTCCCACGCATTAGTTTCTTCCTCCGGTGTTTTTAATCCCCATTCACAACCATCTTTCCGTTGCGCATCAGGGCAATGAAAATTCTCTTCGCACTCATAACAAAATATATAATCGTCCATACAATTTTTTCCTTTATATATTCGAGTCCCCAAATACTGGGGACTCGTTATAGGTATTAGGCAGTCAATTTATTTAGAAAATCTACCAAATCTTCTAAGTGCTTGGTAGGAACTTCGCTCACATCTTTAAAAGAAGTAATTCCATATTCGGCAGATTTTTCTTTCATTTTTACTTTGTTATCCTTATCTAATGTTGGAACTAATTCGACAATAATATTTTTAAGTTCCTCATTACGATCAGGATTTATTTTATTTTCTTTTGCAGCTTTTGAATATTCTGCAGCTTTGGTTAATTCTTCTTTATCCCTTTCGGCTTGTCTCTTTTTAGCTTCAGCTGGACTTATTCCTGCTTTGCCTTGCTCGGCATCAATAGCATCCTGTATAGCTTTAATAAATTCATCGGCATCAAACGGGATACGATCTACAATATCGGCAAACCTGCTTTTACTGTCTACTGCAAAATTATCATCTCTGAAAACAATAACCCTCGTCTCATTTGTAACTTTATTAACGGTTATATCCTTTTTAGTAACGATATTCTTACGACCAGTATTTTCCTTGACGATTTCCCTATCAATATATGCCATAGCAACAATATCCATTTTGTTTTTGATAGCATTAAAATATCTCTGCTGAGTATCGGCTGTTAATTGAGAATATGCTGTCTGCGTAATAGGATCAATTATATCAGATCTCTTAGTATGGCTGATAATAAAAGACTGAACACCTACTTTCTTCAAGTCAAACATGATATTCAGAATCATGTTTATATTATAATCCATCCCTTTACCAAAACCGCCCCAGGCACCTAATATAGAATCTGCTCTATCTTCAAGACTTTTACCTTTATTGTATCTTCGGATAGTTTCTGCTTCCCCAATCAGAATCAGTTCATCTAAACTATCCCACACAACAACTTTTAAATCGGGATAGTCGGATTGCTTATTCTCAATTATATCCGTTACAACTTCCTCTAACTTATCCCAATCTTCAATCGGTTCGGATACGATTCCATTAATGGCGTCCACACCGCTTTCTCTTCCTATATTAAAATGGATATATCCTTCATCGCCAACAAGCTTTTGACAAACGTCTCTAGCAAGGGTAGTTTTTCCTATACCTCCTACTCCTGCCAATAGAGTATTAAAGCTCAATGGGTTATTACTTATTTCATTTTTCTTTCCAAATTTTCCCATACTCTCCGCCTCGCTTAAACATCAAATAAATTATCGATTCCATCGTCATCGTCAGTTACCGGTTTCGGCATAACCTCCTCAAAAGGCAGCACATCGTCAATATTCTCATCCTTCACCGGAGTATAAATTTTTTCCTCAAATTCGGCTGGCTTTTCATCAAGATATGACATGCCATCAATATAATTTCCACGCAGCGTCGGAGTTAAAATTAAATACTCAGTTATC
>ODAI014162763.1_pt1 | contig 12508 bp, 8 predicted proteins | sample 1539321 | NCBI WGS metagenome assembly ODAI01 (sample SAMN02144231, study PRJEB22623) | gut metagenome | biome: sheep rumen | host: Ovis aries | place: New Zealand
CGGGTGATCGTCAATCCGGTGGACGACATCAGCCTCCGGAGAATCATTAACGTGCCCAAGCGCTCCATCGGTGACAGCACGGTGCAGACGCTGATGAACCATGCCCAGGCAATGGACATGCCGCTCTACAGCGCCATGGGGGATCTGCCGGAGGAACTGGGCTCCAGGCCGAGGAAGTGCGTGACGGAGTTTTTTAATCTGATGACGACCCTGTCCGCCATGAAGGACACCATGGATCCGGAGGCCTTTGTGACCGCGCTGATTCAGATGACCGGCCTGGAGGAGCAGTATGCCCGGGAGGACACGGAAGAGGCCAAATCCAGGGTGGAGAATATTCATGAGCTGCTGGGCGCCGTTCATGAATATGTGCAGATGAGTGAAAATCCAACCCTGGAGGAGTATCTGGAGAACGTTTCCCTGGTCAGCGAGCTGGACCGCACCGGGGAGGACCGGAACTATGTGACCCTGATGACGCTGCATTCCGCCAAGGGCCTGGAATTCGATACGGTTTTTATCGCGGGCATGGAGGAGGGCATCTTTCCCAGCAGCCGCAGTTCGGATGACGAAGCGCGCATGGAGGAGGAACGCCGCCTGATGTACGTCGGCATCACCCGGGCCCGCAGGCGCCTGTACCTTTCCCGCGCGAGCGTCAGGATGCTGTACAACCAGGAAAATCACAACCCGCCCAGCCGCTTCCTGGAGGAAATTCCGGAGCGGCTGAAGGAGGATGAATGGACGCCGAGAAAGGTGGCGGCCTTCGGCGCACAGGCGGTGACATCCGGCTACGGGCAGCGCGGCAGAGGCGGCTTCTCCAGCCGCAACAGCCTGAGCGTCAGCCAGCTGGGCAAGCCGAAGCTGACCTTCAACGGCGCTTCCCTGAACAGCATTCCCGGGGTGACGAAGGGCTTTGCCATGAGCAAGGCGCGGGAGGTGGCTCCGGACGCGCTGAACCGCCTGTTCCAGCCGGGGGATCACGTGCTGCACCAGAAGTTCGGCGCGGGCAAGGTGCGGGAAATCCGCGGCACCGGGGCCGATGCACGGATTCTGGTCTCCTTCACGGCCTACGGAACCAAGGAATTTGTGCTGTCCATCGCGCCGATTGTCAAGCTGGAGGACTGAACATGGAAAACGCAGTGAGTCGTATGGAAGCGCTGGTCCGGCGTCTGAACGAAACCGCCTACGCCTATTATGTGCTGGATAACCCGGTGATTTCCGACGCGCAGTGGGATCAGCTGTACGATGAGCTGAAGAAGCTGGAAGCGGAAACCGGAACCGTTCTGGAGGGGTCGCCTACCCGCCGGGTGGGCGGGGAACCCCTGCCGGGCTTTCAGGAGCACCGGCACCTTTCCCGGCTGTGGTCCATGGACAAGGTGCAGAGTCTGGAGGAGCTGGATGCCTGGATTGCCCGGACGGAGAAGCTGGCCGGCAGGACGGAGCTGCAATACTATCTGGAATACAAATTTGACGGCCTGACGCTGAACCTGACCTACGAGAACGGTCTGCTGACCCAGGCCGCGACCCGGGGAAACGGAATCGTGGGCGAGAGCATACTGGCGCAGGCCAGGACGATTCATACCGTTCCGCGGCAGATTCCCTACAAAGGGCTGCTGGAGGTGCAGGGAGAGTGCATCATGCGCCTGAGCACGCTGAAAAAATACAATCAGCACGCGAAGGAGCCCCTGAAGAACGCCCGCAACGCGGCTGCCGGCGCTTTGCGGAACCTGGATCCCGCGGTGACGGCCTCCCGCCATCTGGACGCGTTCTTCTATCAGATCGGCACCATCGACAACCCGCCCTACCGGACGCAGCCGGAGATGCTGAACTTCCTGCGGGAGAACGGATTTCAGGTCAGCCCCTATCTGGGCTCCGGAAGGGGCCGGGAGGAGCTGGAAAAGTGCATCCGGGAAATCGAGCAGCAGCGGCCGACGCTGGACTGGCTGATCGACGGGGTCGTCATCAAGGTCGGCGACACGGCCCTGCGCGAGCAGATGGGCTACACGGAGAAATTCCCCCGGTGGGCGGTGGCCTACAAATTCCCCGCGGAGGAATATGTCACCCGGCTGAACCGGGTTACCTGGGAGCTGGGAAGGACGGGCAAGCTGACCCCCCTGGCTCATGTGGAGCCGGTTTCCTTTTACGGCGTTACGGTCCGGCGGGCGACGCTGAACAACCTGGGGGATATTTCCCGCAAGGATATTGCCGAGGGCTGTCAGGTCTGGATCCGCAGAAGCAACGATGTGATTCCGGAAATCATGGGGAGGGCCGGTGAGCCGGGCCCCGGAGAAAAGCCCATCGTGCCGCCGGACGTCTGCCCCGCCTGCGGGGCGCCGGTGGTGGCGCGGGGCGCTCACCTGTTCTGCATGAACCGCGTCTCCTGCAAGCCCCAGGCAGTGGCGAGAATCAGCCATTTTGCCAGCCGGGATGCGATGGATATTGAAGGCCTGAGCGAAAAAACCGCGGGCCAGTGCTACGATCAGCTGGGCGTGCGGGAAGCGCCGGATCTCTATGCGCTGACGATGGAGCAGCTGTGCTCCCTGGAGGGGTTTCAGGAGAAAAAGGCCCGGAACCTGCTGAACGCGCTGGAGAAGAGCAAGTCCTGCGCCATGGACGCCTTCCTGTATTCCCTGGGCATTCCGTCGGTGGGCCGAAAGACCGCCCGGGATCTGGCGGAAACCTTCGGCACCCTCGAGGCGCTTCGGGATGCAGGCCAGGAGGAGCTGACGGCCATGCCCGATGTCGGGGAGATCGTGGCCGGCAATATTACCGAGTTTTTCAGCTTTCCTGAAAACCTGAAGATGGTGGACCGCCTGCTGTCCCTGGGTGTGCGTCCGGAGCCGGTTCAGCGTCCCCGGGGCGGCGCGCTGGAAGGCAGGACGGTGGTGATCACGGGAACGCTGCCCACCCTGAGCCGCAAGCAGGCGGAGGACCTTGTGGCCGAAAACGGCGGAAAGGCCGCCGGTTCGGTCAGCAAAAAGACGGCCTTCGTGGTTGCGGGAGAAGCGGCGGGATCGAAGCTGACCAAGGCGCAGAGCCTGGGTATCGAGGTGATCGATGAAGCGGAGTTTCTCAGGCGCATTCAGGCGGAAGCCTCGGGTTCTTGACCGGCTTTCTGGCAAGGGTATCCGAATTCGGAAGGAGAGGGACCAATGTTTTCCAATATTACCAGGCTGCTCAACGGCCTGACCACCGATCCGGTGGGCACGCTGATCACGCTCCTGTACATGGCGGTCGTCATTCTGCTCAGCCTGATTCTGCATGAGTGCGCGCACGGATACGCGGCGCTTCGCTGCGGAGACCCCACGGCCCGGTGGATGGGCCGGCTGACGCTGGATCCCAGAAAGCATCTGGATCCCTATGGCACGATCTGCATGGTGATTCTCGGCGTGGGCTGGGCGCGCCCCGTGCCGGTGAATCCGCGCAATTTCAGGCATTACCGGCGGGACTATATTCTGGTCTCCCTGGCCGGCATTGCCATGAATCTCGCGCTGTGCCTGCTCAGCCTGTGCATCGCGGCGCTGCTGTGCAGGGCTCTGTGGGTGCCGGAATTTCTCAGCAGCGTCCGCGAGAGCAGCCAGGGCGCTGCCCTGCTGGACGTGTACCATTACGGCATCGCCAACGCGATTTACGGCGGCAGCTATGTCGGCTATGATCTGATGATGCAGTCCACGGCGCTGGCCTGGGTGCAGCGGCTGTTTCTGATGCTGGCGCAGACGAATCTGGGTCTGGCGATCTTCAACCTGATTCCGGTGCCCCCGCTGGACGGATACCGGTTTCTGGACGAGTTCGTCTTTCACGGAAGGCTGAGTCTGAATCCCCAGACGATGCAGATCATTCACGTGGTATTTCTGGTCATCTGTGTTTCCGGGGCTCTCAGCGGCTTCCTGACCACGCTGAACGCCGGTGCATTTTCGTTTTTCGCGCGGCTGTTCGCGCCGATCGTCTGAGAAGCGGAGAGGCGACGCATGGCATGGCAGATTAAACTCAGGGATTTTGACGGGCCGCTGGATCTGCTGCTGACGCTGGTCGGCAAGGCCCAGATCGATATTCGCGACATCTTTGTCAGCGAAATTACGGATCAGTATCTGGAGGCGGTGCGGACCGCTCCGGATCTGGATATGGATGACGCCAGCGATTTCATCCTCATGGCCTCCACGCTGATGGAGATCAAGAGCCGGGCCATGCTGCCGCGGCCCCCGGCACCGGAGGAGGGCGAGGAGGATCCGGAGGAGGCGCTGATCCGCCGCCTGGAGGAATACAAACAGTTCCGGGAAACCGCGGACCAGATGAAGTCCTTCGAGGACGCGGCCAGGCGGGTGTTTACCAAGCTGCCGGAGGAGTATCCCCTGCCGCCGCAGGAGTTTGAGCTGGTCGGACTCACGATGGAGGGGCTGACGGAGGCGCTGATGCGGATTCTGTCCCGGCGCCCCGCCGCGGAGGAAAATCCGGAGAGCAACCGCTACGCCGCGCGGAACATCCACCGGGACAGCCATACGGTGCAGGAATGCATGCTGAACCTGCTGACCCGGCTGCGGAAGAAAAAGCGGATGGATTTCGAGGAGGCGTTCTCGGAGGCACCGACCCGGGAAGAGGTCGTAACCTATTTTCTGGCGGTGCTCGAGCTGCTGAAGCTGGGCAGAATGCACGCGGAGCAGCAGGGAACCTACGGCAGGATTCAGCTGATTGCCGGCCGCGCGAAGCCGGCGGCGGAGGTGCCGGAGGAGCTTCCGGAGGGAAAGCGACGGAGGAGGCGGAAGGATGCCGATGAAGACGGATGAAGGCACCGTGAGAGGGAAAATCGAGGCCATCCTGTTTGTGTCGGGGGAGGCTGTTTCCGTCCGGCAGCTGGCCAAAGCGCTGCAGCTGGACGTGCCTGCGGTCCGCATCGCCCTGAGCGAGCTGAAGGATGAATATGACTTTCAGCAGCGGGGATTTGTGATCAAGGAATTCGGCGACTATGTGCAGCTGGCCACCCGCCCGCTGTACTCGGAGGATGTGCTGCGCCTGCTGCAGCCTGTGCAGCAGCAGAGCCTGAGCCAGGCGGCGATGGAAACCCTGGCGGTGGTCGCCTACAGGCAGCCCGTCACCCGCGCGGAAATCGAGCAGATCCGGGGCGTGAAATGCGATTACAGCCTCCAGTCCCTGATGAACAAGGGACTGGTGCAGGAGGTGGGCCGAAAGGATACGATCGGCCGCCCCATGCTTTTTGGCACCACGGATCAGTTCCTGAGCCACTTCGGCATCCGCACGCTGGAGGAACTGCCGCCGATGCCGTCTCAGGAGGAAGCGCAGGAGGAACCGCCTGAGGAGGATCTGGTTCATTAACGGTTCAACAATCAGGAAAGGAAGGGATCCCACATGGAGGAGCAACGGAAGCCCAGAGCGAGAGAGAAGCGCGTCGTCCAGCAGGGAAAGGGCGTCGAAAAGAAGGAACAGTATACGGAGCACGCGGGCCCGGTGAGGCCGCAGGAGCGTCCGCAGAATCCCATGATGTCGGGACCCTCGGCCCAGCGCCCTGCCGGCTCTGCACGCCCGATGTCCGGGGCTTCCGGTTCCGTACGGCCGGTCCGCCCGCAGCAGAGCGCCGGACGCGTTCCGCAGCAGAATTCCCGGCCGGCACAGCCATTCCGGCCTTCACAGAGCGCGGGTTCCTCCGCGCAGCCGGGAAGACCCGCGCAGAGCTCTCCCTTTTCCGGCATGCCGGCCGCGCGTCCGCAGCAGAGCGGAAGCGGCACCCATGCCAGCCGTCCGGCGCAGACCGGCGGGGGCAGACGGATGAACGGCACCGCTTCCGGCGGAGGGACCCCGGGGGGCACCTCTCGCGGCGCGGGCATGGGCGGTGGCTGCAGCAGCAAGCTCCTGATGGTCATCGTTGCGCTGGTGGTGCTCCTGGGCGGCGGAAAGCTTAGCGGCCTTTTTGACGGCGGCAGCCTGCCGGATGCCGGCGATCTGGGGAACGTCATCACCCAGGTGGCTCAGCAGGGCACCACCCAGACGCAGCAGGGAACCTCCGGCACGCTTCCCTTCACGGGCACGGAAGCCGGTTCCTCTTCGGCGGGTACCCTGAGCAACCTGCTGAGTTCCTTCCTTTCCTCGGGGGAATCCACGCCCTATGATCTGAGCGGCAGCGCGCTGTCCTCCCTTTTCGGAGGGGCGACGGGAACCCAGCAGGCTTCCGTTCCGGTCTCCCAGACCTCCGGCACCTCCTCCGCGCTGAATGAAGCGGTGTCCAGCCAGGCCCGGGAAAAGTTCACCCGGATTCTGGGCGGAAAGAAGGATACGGTCACCATTCTGGTCTATCTGTGCGGCACGGATCTGGAAAGCCAGAACGGCATGGGTACGGCGGATCTGAAGGAGATGGCCAAGGCGAAGCTCAGCGATCAGGTGAATCTGATCGTCTTTACGGGTGGCTGCCGGCGGTGGCGGAACAATGTCGTCAGCAGTACGGTCAATCAGATTTATCAGATCCGTGACGGAGCGCTGTACTGTCTGGAGGAGGACATGGGCCGCGATACCATGACGAATCCGGACACCCTGACCCGCTTCATCCGCTATGGCGCGGAGCATTTCCCGGCCAACCGGATGGAGCTCATCCTGTGGGATCATGGCGGCGGATCGGTTTCGGGCTATGGCTACGATGAAAAGAACGGCCGCAGCTCCATGACGCTGGCGGGCATCAACACGGCGCTCAAAAACGCCGGGGTGAAGTTTGATTTCGTGGGCTTCGACGCCTGCCTGATGGCGACGGTGGAAAACGGAATCATGCTCAGCCAGTACGCGGACTATATGATTGCCAGCGAGGAAACGGAGCCCGGCGTCGGCTGGTATTATACGAACTGGCTGAACCGGCTGAGCGACAACGTCAGCATGCCCACGATTCAGGTGGGACAGCTGATCGCCGATGACTTCGTGAACGTCTGCGCACAGCAGTGCCGCGGCCAGGGAACCACGCTGTCCGTGGTGGATCTGGCTGAACTGCAGGCCACGGTGCCCAAGGAGCTGAAGGAATTCAGCGTGGAAACCAATGAGCTGATTCAGAACAAGGAATACAAGACGATTTCCACCGCCCGCAGCAGGACGCGGGAGTTTGCTCAGAGCACCCGGATCGATCAGATCGATCTCATTCATTTTGCCACCAATATCGGTTCCCGGGAAAGCAGGGATCTGGCGGAGGCGCTGCGGAGCGCGGTCAAGTATAACCGGATCGGCGGGGGCATCACCAACGCCTACGGCCTGAGCATCTATTTCCCCTACAAGCGCGCGGGAAAGGTCAGCCAGATGGTTTCCACCTATCAGGCCATCGGCATGGACGAGGAATATACCCGCTGCATTCAGGAGTTTGCCAGCCTGGAGCTCAGCGGTCAGTACGCGGCGGGCACGCCGGCCAGCAGCTTCCTGGGCGGCAGCTTTGGAGGAAGCTTCGGCGGCAGCGACGGCGACCAGACGATCGCCCTTCCCGGGCTGATGAACAGCCTCCTGGGGGGCTCCTCCTCGGGTGGCAGCCTGGGCGGAAGTCTCGGCGGCGCGGATGAGCTGACGGATCTGCTGGGCGGCCTCTTCGGCGGGGGCTCCTCCTCCGGCGGACTGATGGATCTTTTTGCCGGCAGAAGCATGAACGCCGAAAAGGCAGCCGCCTACATCGCGGAGAACCGCTTCGATCCGACGCAGCTGGTCTGGGTCAACGGACGCATCTCCCTTTCCCAGAATCAGTGGAGCCTGATCCGCGATGTGAGGAAGTGCGTATACGCGGATGATGGGCAGGGCTTCATCGAGCTGGGCGAGGACAACGATTTTGAAACAGAGGGTAACGACCTGCTGGCCAGCTTCGACGGCACCTGGCTGTCCATCGACGGTCAGCCTGTGGCCTATTATTATCTGGACACGGAGGAGGACGGGGAGAACTACCGCATCACCGGCTACGTTCCGGCCCTGCTCAACGGCACGCATGTCAATCTTCTGCTGTGCTTTGATCAGGATCAGCCCTACGGCTACATCGCCGGCGCGCAGAAGGTTTATGACGCGGCGGAGACGGAGACGCTGGCCAAGCAGATGATTCAGGTCGGCAGGGGCGATACCCTGCAGTTCCTCTGCGACTATTATGACTATCAGGGGAACTATCAGAGCAGCTATACTCTGGGGGATCCGATCGTCCTCGGAACGGAGACGGAGATCGCCAACACGCCGATCGGCAATCTGCGCTGCAAGGTCAATTACTGCCTGACCGACATCTATCAGCAGCCCTACTGGACGCCGGAAATTCCCTGAATCCAGAGTACGGACAAAGAACAGAGAACGGATTGAACTGTCTGTTTTTTCGTGTTATGTTGTGAGAGGTTTTCCAATATATGTAAGGAGGATTTCACGGGTATGAAAAAATGGCTTGCGGCGGTTCTGGCACTGGTGATGCTGCTGTCGGCTTCCCTGGCAATGGCAGAGGGAGATAAGCTTTCCGAAATACAGGCGCGGGGGCAGCTGATCATTGCCACCGAAGGCAACTGGTCTCCCTGGACCTATCATGATGAGAATGACCAGCTGACCGGCTTTGATATCGAAATCGGGCGGCTGATCGCGGAAGGGCTGGGCGTGACGCCTGAATATAAGGAAGCGGAATGGAGCGCCATCCTGGCGGGCGTGGATTCCGGCGTGTTTGACATCGCCTGCAACGGCGTGGACTATACCGAGGAGCGGGCGGAAAAGTATGCCTTTACCGATCCCTATGTGTACACGGAAATCGTGCTGGTGGTGTCCAAGGATAACACGGACATTCATTCCTTCGCGGATCTGGCGGGCCGGAAGACCTCGAATTCTCCGAACTCCACCTATGCTCAGCGGGCTGAACAGCTCGGCGCGGAGGTGACCTATGCGGAGAGCCTGTATGACACCATTCAGCTGGTGCTTTCCGGACGGGTGGATGCGACCATCAACGCGAAGGGCTCCGTGGAGGACTTCCTCAGCGAGCATCCGGACGCGAATATTCAGATTGTCGAAACCATTCCGGGTGATCCGGTGGTATTCCCCGTTCAGAAGGGTGAGGGCACGGATACCCTGGTGGCCGCGATCAACGATATTCTGGCCAAAGCCCGGGAGGACGGCACCCTGTCTGCGCTGTCCATCAAGTATTTCAATCAGGATCTGACCACGCCCCAATAAGGGACAATCCGCAGGAAGCCTGCCTCCAGCCGGGGCAGGCTTTTTTTGTGCGGAAAGGCGCAGAAAGCCTGCCGGAGCTTGACAGGATCGCGGCAGGAGGCATAAGATGATCCTGAGCGAACCGACAAACCGACGAAAGGAGATATACGATGGATCTGATTCCCAGCTTTTCCGTGGACCACACCCGCATCATCCCCGGCATCTTCACCAGCAGGGTGGATGTTCTGGGGGATCAGAAGGTGACCACCTATGACGTGAGGGTCACCCGGCCCAATATCGAGCCCGCCGTGGACGTGGCAGGCATGCATTCTCTGGAGCATCTCATCGCCACGTACCTGAGAAATGATCCCACGTGGAAGGATCAGGTCATTTACTGGGGACCGATGGGGTGCCTGACTGGCTTCTACCTCATCCTGAAGGGGAACCGCGAACCCGCGGAAATCTATGACCTGATTCTCCGGAGCTTCCGTTCCGTGGAGGAAGCGGAGGACGTGCCGGGCGCGACGGCGGAGAACTGCGGCAATTTCCGGCTGCACAACCTGGAGATGGCCAAATGGTACGCCCGGAGATTCGCGGACTATCTGGCGGATCACGCGGGCGACCGGGATATCTTCGAGTATCCCAGGGCCGAGCGGCCGGTGACGGACGACGGCCGCCGCTTCTTCGACTCGTAAGGGCAGGGCGGCATGACGGCCGTCCGCAACAACTGACTGCTTTGACATCTTTGCTGCCGAAAGGGGATGAACACATGCATCTGGTTCAGAATACGCTCAGCCGCTTCGTTTCCGAGGGACAGATTGCTGGCTGCTCTGCCCGCATCATGAAGGACGATGAAGTCCGCTTCGAGGGCTGCTTCGGATATGCGAACCTCGAAAAGAAAACCCCCATATCCGATCAAACCATCTTTCCCATTGCCTCCATGTCCAAGGTGATCACCGTGGTGGGCCTCATGCAGCTGTATGAGCAGGGGCTGTTCAAGCTGTGGGATCCGGTCAGCAGCTATCTGCCGGGGTTCAAAAATCCAAAGATTGCCCGGGAAAAGCCCGATGGCACCGTGTTTATCGTGCCGGCGAAGGGGGAGGTCACCCTGCGCCAGCTGTTTACCATGACCAGCGGCGTCCCCTATGCCGGCACGGATACGGCAGCCGCCCGAATCGCGAATGAAAAGGGGAAGGAATATCTGACAGAGCACCATACCATGCCGCCGACGGTGGAGTACTGCAACCTGGTCGGGCAGCTTCCGCTGGCCTTTGAGCCGGGGGAGCGCTGGATGTACGGCTTCTCCATCGATGTGCTGGGCGCGGTGATTGAGGTGCTGTCCGGTCAGACTCTGGGAGCCTATCTGAAGGAGCACATCTTCGACCCGCTGGGAATGACGGATACCGGCTTTTTCGTTCCCGCGGAAAAGCAGGAACGGATTGCCACCCTTTATCAGATTCACGAGGGCATGAAGCCGTCGGATCGGCAGTATCCGATGGAAAAGCCCATCTTCGAAAGCGGCGGCGGAGGACTGTTCTCGACGCTGAGGGACTACTCCCGCTTTGCCCAGATGCTGCTTCACGGCGGCACACTGGATGGGGTGCGCATCCTCGGCCGGAAGACGATCGACCTGATTGCAACGGATCATCTGACGCTGGAGCAGCAGGCCACCCATAACTGGGATACCCAGCGAGGCTACGGCTACGGCCTCGGCGTCCGCGTCATGACGCACCCGGAAGCTGCCGATATCAATGGCTCGGTCGGAGAATGGGGCTGGGACGGCGCCTTTGGAAACTGGTTCTGCGTGGATCCGAAGGAAAACCTGACCTGCGTGTATTTCACCACGAACCTGCCCGGAGATCACTATCGGTTCATTCCGAAGCTGATGGCCTCCATGTACGCTTCCCTGTAATCGTTTCCTAAACCGATGGATACAACCGAATCAGCCTGGTGACCTCAATCCGCCGGCGGCAGAAATGCTGCCGGCGTTTTTTTGTACACATTGGAGCTGCACCCTCGAATTAAGTAACCTGAATATGGTGACATAGATTTGTGAGTATAGACCGAAAACAGAGCAAATAATGAAACACATATCATGTTGCTGTGACAAATGTTCACTGAGTGCAATGGTGACATCAATCAGAGGGACATACTGATTTATAATGAATTACAACGGATCCCGGGGTGAAAGCAAAGATACGAAACGAGACGACAGAGAAACAAAAGGTCACTTCTTTGAACAAAATGTACAAATATAATATGTAATATTTCTCTTTACAAAACAGGTTCAACACATTACAATAAAATTGTCTATGTGACTGCATACATATCTGTACCGACCAGATGATTCAATTATATATGGAGGGTTTTACATGTCGAAGCGTTGGAAAAGAGTCTTATCCGCTCTCTGTGCTTTTGCCATGGTTTTTTCGAACGGCGTCTATGACCTGTTCGCCATCGCGGATGAGACAGAACAGCTGCCCTCCTGCGGAAGGGTGGAGCATGAGCATACGGAGGGCTGCTACCGCGGTCTGATCTGCGGCCAGGAGGAAACAGCTCCATCCACGGTCGAGCGCCTGCGCTATGTGGGCAACAGACCGCATCAGCATTCCGGCGGTTGCTATGTGGACGGAGTGCTGGCCTGCGGGTTGGTTGCCGGCGAGTATCTGCATCAGCACAACGAATTCTGCCGGGATCAGGAGAAGCTGATCTGCGGTCTGGAGGAGCGCCTGAGCCATCAGCACACGGAGGATTGCTACAGGTCGGTGCAAAGCCTGATCTGCGGCCTCCCGGAGGATGAGGGGCATGCGCATACCGCGGCCTGCTATGAAACTTCGCAGATTCTCATTCATCAGAACGATCATCATCATTCAGAGAGCTGCTGGACGGAGGATCACCGGCATGTGATCTGCGGCCAGGTGGAGGTGCCCGTGCTGATCTCCACGGCAGATCATCTGCAGACGGAAGAAATCCTGCTGGAAGGCCATACGCATACCGATGCCTGTTATGGCCTGACAGAGATGCCTCAGTGCGGCCTCGAGGAACATAAACATACCGAATTCTGTTTTGAAACAGACCATGAAACGCAGACGGACAGCGGGGAGGGCGATGCATCTCCGGTCCCGGCTGACTCCGAGACGACCGGCACCGTCAACGTTCTTCCGGAAACGGAGGCACCCGGGGAGCGTGAAATCACAGATGGGTCTGCTCCGTCTGAAGAAGTTTCCGACACAGAAGCCACGGGCGAACCCAGATGCTCCGGAGAAGGAGAATCCGCTTCTGATCCTCCTGCGGACGGAGCACCCGCTGAGCAGTCTACTCCCCCCCTGTCCGCTGAGCCGGACCGGGCAGAGGCCCCAGACCCCGAATACTTTGCTGAGCC
>ODAI012610011.1_pt1 | contig 12507 bp, 7 predicted proteins | sample 1539321 | NCBI WGS metagenome assembly ODAI01 (sample SAMN02144231, study PRJEB22623) | gut metagenome | biome: sheep rumen | host: Ovis aries | place: New Zealand
CATGGCGTTCTGCGAGTTGACCTCCATGTTGTAATAGAGAGCCGTGGCATTGGTACCGCCACATGCGTCGCCGATACGGATACTGCGCGACAGGTTGGTGTTGATACCGATGGTATCGTGGGTGTTGAAATGCGTGGGTACATAGCGGACGACATTGCCCGTGTTGGCGTCATACCTGCCGCCCCCGGTGATTGAATCATAGAGGGCAAAGGCATTGTTTTGACCGAAGCCAGTCGGGAAGCTGGCACCGCAACTGCTTCCCGACAACGTGGCAGTTGCCAAACCTGCAGCCTGAATGGTGTTACCCCAGTTCGTCATGCCGGTGACGCCGTGAATAGGATCGGGAGCTTGACCGTTACCACTCACCTTCTTTCCCAAAACGCCAGACCAATAGTACTTGTTCGGAATACCCTGCTGAAAAGCCATCGGGTTGTTCCAACCCGGGCAAGCTTGGGCCTGATTGTAGGGTTGTGCACTCGCAGGCATCCATTGAGCTGCCAGCATCACCGTCAGCAATGCCGACAAAGCATAAAAGTGACGTCCTTTTATCATCATTTTATTCATTATTATCCTCATTTTAATCCAATTACACACACACCTATCCTATTTTACAATCAACAAAAGTAGCAACTTTTTCTGACAATTGCAACTTTTTTTTCACTTATATAGATACCTTGCACCCCTTATTTGTTGTCAATAGAACAAAAAAAAAGTTCCCGCTCATCCGGGAACTTTTTTTAGAACCATGTTTATTATGGCTCCGGCTTACTTCTCCTCTTTCAGTTTCTGGAAGATGTCGAGGTCGCCGAGAGTGGTCTTCTCGAGGTTCTCATTGATTTGCTTCACAGTCTTCTTCGTGGCGCGCTCCTTGCGGTCGTCGCCCTCGCGGACGGCGTCGCTGCCCTCCTGGAAAGTACGAGTGTGGCTCACGATGATTTTCTTCGAATCCTTGTTGAACTCGATGACCTTGAAGTCCAGAGTCTCTCCCTGACGGGCTTTGCTCTTGTCGGCTTTGTCAAGATGGCGCATCGGGGCGAAAGCCTCGACCTCGTAAGGCAGGATGACAGTGGCACCCTTGTCGTTGAGGTTGACAATCTTGCCCTGATGAACACTACCCACGGTGAACAGGCTCTCATAGACATCCCAAGGATTGTCCTCGAGCTGTTTGTGACCAAGGCTCAGGCGACGGTTCTCAGCATCGACCTCGAGCACCACCACATCGATCTTCTCTCCAATTTTGGTAAACTCGGCGGGGTGTTTGATTTTCTTGCTCCAGCTGAGGTCGCTGATGTGGATGAGGCCATCGACACCCTCTTCCAGCTCCACAAAGATGCCGAAGTTGGTAAAGTTGCGCACCGTGGCAGTGTGCTTGCTGCCCACGGGGTAGCGGTCGGCGATGGTCAGCCAGGGATCGGGCATGAGCTGGCGCAGGCCGAGGCTCATCTTGCGGTTCTCGCGGTCGAGTGTCAGGATAACGGCCTCCACCTCGTCGCCCACCTTCAGGAAATCTTGGGCGCTGCGCAGGTGCTGGCTCCAGCTCATCTCACTCACGTGAATCAAGCCTTCCACACCGGGCATCACCTCGACAAAGGCGCCATAGTCGGCAATGACGACCACCTTACCCTTGATGTGGTCACCTTCCTTCAGGTTGGCATCGAGTGCATCCCAAGGATGAGGAGTGAGCTGCTTCAGACCGAGGGCGATACGGCGCTTGGTCTCGTCGAAGTCGAGGATAACGACATTAATCTTCTGATCCAGCTGGACCACCTCGCTCGGATGGCTGATACGGCCCCAGCTCAGGTCGGTAATGTGGATGAGACCATCCACGCCGCCGAGATCCACAAAGACACCGTAGCTGGTGATGTTCTTCACCACACCTTCGAGCACCTGACCCTTCTCCAGATGGCTGATGATCTCGGCCTTCTGAGCCTCGATCTCATCCTCGATGAGGGCCTTGTGGCTGACGACCACGTTCTTGTACTCATGGTTGATTTTCACGACCTTGAACTCCATCGTCTTATCGACATACACATCGTAGTCGCGGATGGGTTTCACGTCAATCTGGCTACCGGGCAGGAAAGCCTCGATGTTCTCGAACACCGTGACAATCAGACCGCCCTTGGTACGGCTCTTCACATAGCCGGTGATAATCTCCTGGTTGTCGTAAGCCTCGTTGACACGCTCCCACGATTTGAGGATGCGGGCCTTGCGATGGCTCAGCATCAGCTGGCCGTTGGCGTCCTCTTGGCTCTCGACATAGACCTCGATCTCGTCGCCAGCCTTCAGCTCAGGATTGTAGCGCACCTCGCTGATGGGGATGACACCGTCGCTCTTGGCGCCCACGTTCACCACCACTTCGCGGTCGTTGATCGACACCACGGTGCCCTTGATCACTTCCTGCTCGGTGAACGAGTTGAAACTCTTCTCATAAGCATCGTTCTTCTCGCCAGCTTCTTGTTGTTTGATTTTGCCAGCCTTCTCATCGACAGCGTTCCAGTCGAAATCGGCCAGCGGTTGCACGTTCTTGTAGTCCATTCTAATGGATTCTTTGTTTTTTTTGTGTGCCCCTGCCAGGCACGGTTTGACATATTAAACACTTGTGCAGCAACCCGTTGGCAGGATACGGACCACACAATCGGAATTGCAAAGATACAACTTTTTCCCGACCCGGCAAGAAAAATGTTTCAAGAATCCCTTTCACTCTTCCTTCATCTCCGTTTCACCTTCCTCTGACTTAGTAGTGACCTTATTCTTTTTTTATAGTCATTACTTGGTCAATACTAGGTCAATACTAGGTCAATACTAGGTCAATACCAGGTCATAAGGGATTCAAGGCTTAGTATCAGACAATTGCAAAGCCCCAAAAAACCTATCCCGCTGACCGTCAATCCTTTCTTCTTCAGGACACATGTCAGCGGGATATGCTATCAAACTAACAACCAGCCTATTCCACTGGAATGTCGCGGTTGACGTTTTTCGACCCCACGAGGGCGTAGAAGAGGATGTAGGCAAAGCCTGCCACAACAATCCAGTAGGAGGGTTGGTAGCCGCCGACGCCAAAGATGTCAACCACGGCGTTCATGAACAACGGCAAAATGCCACCGCCGCACACCAAAGCCATGAAAAGCCCCGAGGCACGCTCGGTATAGCGGCCAAGACCTTCGACAGCCAGATTAAAGATACCGCCCCACATCACCGAAGTGCAGAGACCTACGCAAACCAGAAGAGCCGCGCTGAGGGGAATGTAGTTGAACCCAAAACCTTTGGCACCGTTAAATCCAGGGAAAGAAATGCTGACAGAGACGGGAAGAATGATAGCCAGCAGCACTAGCACCACAGCCGCCGTGGCAACCACCGAAAGCATCTTGCGAGGCGATATTTTGGCACCCACCACGCCACCGATAAGACGTCCTACAAGCATCAGTAACCAGTAGAATCCAGTAACCGAGGCCGCCACGTCATCGGGGTCGATACCATCGGCGAGGACATGTGCATCGGGATTCTGGAGCCATTTGTTCAGTATATTGGGCGTACCCACCTCGACACCGACATAGATAAAGATGGCGATGGCGCCGAGCACGAAGTGGCGGTATTTCAGCAAGCCACTCAACGGAAGATCGCGACTAGCCGACTGGGCCAACCCTTCGTTTTCGGGTATCTTTGTCAGCAGAATGACAACGAATGCGAAAGCGAAGATTGCCAAAGCTGTGTACATCAAGGGGAAGGTGTCGCTGATACGCGCCTCGACAATGCTGGGAATAAGCAGGCCCGTGAAGACGATGACGGCAGTGCCACAAAGGGAGTTGAAAGTGCCGCCGAACTGAATCAGCTGGTTTCCCTTGTTGCCGCCACCGCCAAGACGGTTCAGCATGGGGTTGACCACGGTGTTGAGCAGACACATGGAAAAACCCGCAATAAGGGCGCCGACAAGGTATATGCCGAAACTACCCAACAGACCCGACATGAGCTGTACACCCACGCCGATAAAACCCACTGCCACGGCGATGAGGGCCGTGGTCTTGTAACCGCGCCGTTGCAACAAGTTGCCGGCAGGGATGCCCATGATGGCATAGGCGATAAAGTTGGCGAAAACACCAAGGGTGCCTTGCCAATTGGGGATGGTAAACTGGTTTTTCAGGATGTCACCCATAGGCGATGCCAAGTTTGTCACGAACGATATCATGCCGAAGAGCAGGATCATGACGATGATAGGGAGAGCCTTTTTCATAGGTTGAGGAATTGATAAGTTTAAGTGGGATTATTGGACGATGATTTTCTTGGAACTTTCGCCAGCACGAACAACATAAACGCCGGCAGCGGGCATGACGGCCTGAAGACCGTGGGCCATCGAAGCACAGACACGACGGCCCTGAAGGTCAAAGACGGTGACGGGCTGGTCAGCTACGACGGTGAGAGTATGCCCATCGACAGCGACATAGAAGTCGTCCTCAACAGGAGCGGCGATGCCGGCCGAGGGGTCATAGGCAATACCGCGAATGGACCATGTGACATAGGCTAAATTGACGGTATCCAATTCTTCCCAGACTCCATCGTGCATAATCCACGTACCGTCGGGATTGCCTGTATTGGGGGTAATGCCGGCCGGATACTTGACACTGTCGGTGGCGAAGGTAATCCAAAGGGGTTGACTGGCATCGAGTGTGACAGGATGGTCGAGCTCGATAGTGCGCCATCCATATGAACGCAAGTTGAGGGTTGCATCGTAGAGGGGTGTTCCTTCAGGACGCTCGCCCTGATAGACACGCAGGCGATAGTCGCCGGTGGTGTAGATAAAGTTCTGCACCTTGCGCAGCTCCTTGCCGGCTGGCACGCGGTCGGCGGGAATGCGAATGCCCCACTCGGTGTGGGCAAGGCTGTAGAGGGTGTCGAAATTGGGGACAAAATCCATGCAGTAGCCGAGGGTGTCGGCACTGAGCGGCACAAAGACAGCGGTGTCACGGTAGTCGAGCGTCGGGAAATAGAAGATGGGGTTGGCATGGTTGCCGCTGGTCCAGTGATCAAAACGGTAGCCGTCGGCGGCGGTGGCGTAGAGGAGCACACGCGGGCTATCGACGCTGTAGGTACCACTACCCTTCACTGTACCATGAGCGGGGTCGTCGGGCACCACCTCGACGGTGGCGGTAGTCTCGTTACGCACGATAGGATAAACCCCGATAAGGGCATTGTTCATCTCGTCAAAAGAACTGGTGCTGCCATTCATGCCAAAGGCCAGATGTCCGAACAGAAAATAGCCGTTGCTTTGTCCGCCCCAGCCCCAGTTGATATGGTAGCGGGTACCACGGACACCGTCGAGGACAAAGGCATGGCCGCCACTGGAGCTGCTGCCAGTATATACCACGGGACGCCCTGCGCGTATCTCTCCGCCGATGAGTGATTTCCATTCGTCGAGGGTATAACCTTCCTTGAAAGCGGCATACATGGCAGGATTGTATCCGAAATGGTTCTCCAGAGCCAGTTCTGCAGAGAAACGCTTAAGCAGACCGCCTGACTGCTCGTAGGCGCCGCTGCCATCGACTCCGTAATTCATATCCATCGATGCGCCCACTTCGAAGCAGAGCTTGGCCACGGCATCGATCTGCTCGGCCGAACTGCTGGCCTTGAGCTCGTCGGGCATCAACGTAAAGTTGTAGGTCGAGGTGTCATAATTAACTCCGATAACACCGGAGCCTTTCCTCCACTGGTAGGAGTGACTGCCGCGAGGCTGAACAGGGTGCTGCCAATAACGCATCACCTGCGACACAGCGGTGGCGACACATCCCACCAAGGTATGGGCTTGCCGAACGCTGTCGTAGGGGCAGCGGTTGTTATAACGCGGACTTTGGTTCCATTTGCTTGTCAATAGAGGATCCACATCGCCCTCATTCCCATCCTTGGGCGAACAGGCGCCACTGAGTAAACCACGCCACTCTGAGGCCACTTCAGACGATGCAGTAAGACCCTGCGCACGTGCCTCGGAAATCTGACGACGGTAAGAATCCATCCAAGCCGACAGATTGCAGGGCATCTCCTCGACGCCGAAAGGATCCTCTTCTGAATATCCCAGCAAAGGGGTCACGCAGTCGTCGGCGGCCAACAACACAAATCCATGGCCATCGACGGCATTGAAGATATAGCACTCGGTGATGTCTTTGGGGGTGACGTTGACAACGGCACGGCCGAGGAAACGCTCGGCGGCCTGACGGGCAGTGGCAGGATCCACCGGCTTGGCCATCGCCACAGCAGTGGCCAGCATCAAGGCAACAAAGGCAAACTGTCTTTTCATAAACAATACTTTTTAATAAACAACTACTCGACGGGCAGCTCTGCCGTCGATACGAACCATATAGACACCGGCAGCAGGCAGGTTCAACGATGCACCGTCGAAGGCGTCGGAACTATGGAGACAACGGCCGCTCATGTCAAATAACTGTACTGAACGGCCATCGGCACCGACAATGACGAGGCGACGACCCTCGACAGAGAGTACTACATCTTCAAGCTGTAATTCAACGATACCATTGGGGCTGGGTACGTCGCTGTCGGGAATGATGGCACGAATCATCCAGCTGCCGTAAAAGTCGTGTTCGGACAGCGGGCTCCACGTGCTGCCACCGTTGGTGGAAAGCATGGCGCCGTTGTCGTTGCCGCACCATGTAGCCATGGCGGCAGGATGGCTGGCTGCAGGGACCTTGAAGGTCACCCACAGGGGCTTGCTACGGTCGATGGAAATTGTCGAATTGAAATTGAGAGTAATCCAGCTCTGGGTGTATTGGCTTCCGATGGCGACCGAGCCGGAGTAAATTTGTTCCTGCGGTGCATTGTCACCCCCCTGGTAGAGGGTGATGGTGTAGGTACCGGCAGCCACATGATAATAGACGATGCTGCTCAATTCGGGATGTCTGGTCAAATCGGCTGGGGTAAACTTGATGCCCCACACAAAATTGCTGCCTGCTCCGAGATTACTCTTGAACTTGCCATTGTCATAATGGAGGGTATCCACCCCGAGGTTGTCATAGACAGCCGTATAGGTCTTATTGGAAGCCACTGTGATTTCACGTGGGTTATCTGTGTTGTTGTCCTGCCATTTGACAAAACGATAACCGTTGTTGGCAAAGGCATAGAGAGTGTCGGTGCTACCGAAAACAAGGTTTGATCCACCACCGTTCACATGGCCATGGGTGGGATTATCGGGCGTGCCGGTGACGGTGTAGGTGACAGGTCCGATGCCGCCCGTTGCAGCACACGGCTCGGGGATGACAACCACCTGACCGGCCGATAAACCGGTATTCTCGGCATGACTGAAGAAACAGACACCGTTGGAATTATTGATAGTGAACGCACACTCGTTGTCGTAGGAACCGCTTACCCAACTGACTACAATCGTGTCGGGGCAGACAGAAACCACTTCAGTGGCCTGACTGCCACTGACCACTGTGGCGGTGCCATAGACGGTTCCGCGGAGCGAAGTAAAAACAAGTTGTCCTCCTTCCCATCCGTCACCATAACGATCGGTCATATTGATTGACAGCTGGCACATGGCGCTCGCATTGCATGCAAGCTGCGACACCTGCAGGCTGACACTTTCTGTGCCTTGGCTGAAGGTCACCGTAGCCACACGGTCGTGGGCGGAATTGTTGGGCGTGGCCGAGATGCTGACGGTGGACAAAGCACCGTTACCACTGCCAGTGGCGGGAGACACCGTCACCCAAGATTCATTGCACGAAGCTGTCCACGAATCAGCGTTGGTGGCATTACTGCTCACAGTCACCGTGGCGGCAGTGCCTGTCTGCGGCAGCAGAACACTGCTCGACGAAAGACGCAACATGCCGGAAGGCTGCACACCGATGACAGCCTGGTTGCCTATATTAAAGGTATTGCTGCCATTGGTACCCGTACCGCCACCAGCCGGATTGAGGGCTCCCATAGTGAAATAGCCGTCATAGTAGCCACCCCATCCCCAGTTGATACAGAACTGGCTGCTGGCATTATAGCCATGGAACACGAAGGCATGTCCTGCGGTGTTGTCGAATCCTGCATAAGGCACAGGACGGCCTGCGTCAATCTCGTCTTTCAGCAACTGCACCCATGCCGCGTCGGTATAGTTGCTTTTACTGACTCCCTGCAGTGTGGGACGATAGTCAAAATAATTCTTCAAAGCATTCTGCACGCAATAAGTATTGGCGCCGCCGATGAGCGGTGCCGCACTGCCGTCATAGCCATATTCCATCTCGACAGAGACTCCCACATGGTAGCACAGGGTAGCCACTGCATTGACTTGCGCCGAACTACTGCCGCCGCTGAGGCTGTTGGGCATGTGGGCCCAGTCATAGTACGTCGAGCCAAAGTTGGCACTCTCGGTTCGAAAACTACCAGCATAGGAATGCGATCCTACTCCCACAGGAGGGTAGTTCCAGTATTTCATCACCTGGGCCATGGCGATGGCAGAGCATCCCGCAGGGGTATTGGGAGGACACAAATTGTTGTAATAAGGGCTCTGATTCCACGTGGTGGTGAGCATCGGGGCCACAGCTTGACTGGGTTGTGGTTCCTCCCACGTGCCACTGAGAAGCATCCTCCACTTCGACTGGATATACTCACTGGACTGGGCACGCTGTTCCACCAAATAGTCTATTTCTTCTTCATACTGATTGAGCCAGAAACGCACATTGTCGCCCATCTCACCGGCAGGATGACCCACCGAATAGCCGAGCACAGGATAGGCACAATCGTCAGCACTGACGATGACAAAACCTTTCCCTTGGTCTATATCAAAGATATAGAAGCGGTCGAATCCAGTATTCTCCACCAGTCTGACATCTGCACTGGCACGCTCACAACCTTTGGGGAGGTTATGCAACCAGAAAGTTTCGGCCACACGACGGGCCTGGTCAAGGGACACCGGTGCTGCCAATAAAGTGGCGGCACTGACAGCCAAAACAACAGCTAATAATGTTTTCTTCATGTTTCTCTATCAAACAAACAAGTGACCCCCGACTGAATGTCAGCCTCGGTCACTTGTCTCGTGGTTATTTTGTTTTCATCCTTTCAGAGCTTCGGAGCCGCTCACAATCTCAATAATTTCGTTGGTGATGGCAGCTTGGCGTGCCTTGTTGTAGTTCAGTCGCAGGTCTTTGAGCAGTTCGGTGGCATTGTCGGTAGCTTTCTGCATGGCTGTCATGCGGGCTCCGTGCTCGGCCGCCAACGAATCCAGCACCACCCTGTAGAAAGTGCTCCGCAGGGTAAGTGGAATCATCTCGCGCATGATCTCCTCTTTCGAAGGCTCGAAAATATAGTCGTTCTCCACTTTTCGTCCTTCATTCTCCGCTTTCGGCTTCCCATTTACCGGCAACCACTGCTCACAGGTAAGTACTTGTGACAGCGAATTTTTAAACTGGTTATAGACCACCTCCACACGGTCGATGCGCTGAGCGGAGAAGTCCTCCATCAAGCTGTCAGCTAACGTAGCCACCGCATCGAAATCGGGATTATCAAGCAATCCATCATGGCTGCCGACCTGCAAGTCTTTCTGTCGCACCAACATTTCAGAGGCCTTTTTCCCGATAGCCACCACCTTGATGGTCACCTCCGGCTGGCCTCGCCAATAATCAATGCGCTGCTGCGCCAGCTTCAATACATTACTATTGAAAGCGCCGCAGAGCCCTTTATTGGATGTAACGACCACTAGCACCACCGCATGCACTGGTCTTACACTATGGTAGGGGGTCTGAACTCCGTCGCCGGTATCAATGTCGGCGATAATCTCTTGCAGTTGGGCTGCATAGGGTCGCATACCGACAATGGCGTTCTGGGCACGCCGGAACTTGGCGGCAGACACCATCTTCATGGCCGAGGTAATCTGCTGTGTCGAACTTACCGACGCTATTCGCGTGCGAACTTCTTTCAGGTTTGCCATTATTTATACCTTTCTGCTGTATCCAATGCCAGTGCCTTCATGGTAGCCAGGTCGCCATCAATCAGCTTGCCGGCGCGAAGGTTGGCCATGATGTCGGCGTGGTCTTGCTTCATCAGGAAGAGGAAGGCCTTCTCGAAATCGCGGACTTTCTCGACGGCCACCTTTTGCAACAGACCGTTGGTGCCACAGAAGATGATGGCCACCTGATCCTCAACAGGCATGGGGCTGTACTGCGGCTGCTTCAGGATTTCCACATTGCGCACACCCTTGTCGAGCACCGCCTTGGTGGCGGCATCAAGGTCGCTCCCGAACTTGGAGAAAGCTTCCAACTCACGATACTGAGCCTGATCCATCTTCAGCGTACCGGCAATCTTCTTCATACTCTTGATCTGGGCCTTGCCACCCACGCGGCTCACCGAGATACCCACATTGATGGCCGGGCGCACACCGCTGTTGAAGAGGTTGGTCTCGAGGAATATCTGTCCGTCGGTGATGGAAATGACATTGGTGGGGATATAGGCCGACACGTCGCCTGCCTGGGTCTCGATGATGGGCAGAGCCGTCAGGCTTCCGCCTCCTCTCACCTTGCCCTGAAGCGAAGCGGGCAGGTCGTTCATCTGGGCGGCAATCTGGTCGTTCTGGATAATGCGGGCGGCACGCTCCAGCAGACGGCTGTGCAGGTAGAACACATCGCCAGGATAAGCCTCGCGTCCCGGCGGGCGACGGAGCAACAACGAGACTTCACGGTAGGCCACGGCCTGTTTCGAGAGGTCGTCATAAATCACCAAGGCGTTACGGCCCGTATCGCGGAAGTATTCACCGATGGCGGCACCCGCGAAGGGGGCATAGAACTGCATGGCAGCAGGGTCACTGGCTGTGGCGGCCACCACGATGGTATAATCCATGGCCCCCTTCTCCTCGAGGGTCTTCACCAGGTTGGCCACCGTCGAGCCTTTCTGTCCGCAGGCCACATAGATGCAATATACCGGATCGCCGGCATCGTAGTTGTTCTTCTGATTGATGATGGTATCGATGGCGATGGCGGTCTTACCCGTCTGACGGTCGCCGATGATGAGCTCACGCTGTCCACGTCCGATGGGAATCATCGAGTCAATGGCCTTGATACCGGTCTGCAGGGGTTGATCCACCGGCTGGCGGAAGATGACACCCGGAGCCTTGCGTTCGATAGGCATCTCGCACAATTCCCCTTCGATGGGGCCTTTGCCGTCAATAGGCTGACCGATGGTGTTGATCACACGGCCCAACATGCCCTCTCCCACGCGGAGCGAGGCAATGCGGCCGGTGCGTTTCACCGTGTCGCCCTCATTCACCGTACTCACCTCACCGAGCATCACCACACCCACGTTGTCCTCCTCCAGATTCTGCACGATGCCCTGGTCGCCGGTATCAAACTCCACCAGCTCTCCACTCTGGGCATTGTTGAGGCCATAGACGCGGGCAATACCGTCGCCCACGGTGAGCACCGTGCCCACTTCCTCCAGCTCAACGTCCAGATTGACGTCGGCCAGTTGTTTCTTCAAGATTGCCGATACTTCGGCAGGCTTAATATCTGACATATTCTCTTACAGTTTACTTTCGTAATCGTTCTTCGCGAATTCAGCGCGCAGTTTGCGTATCTTGGTACGCAGACGGGCGTCGTACATATTGTGGTCGAACTCCAGCTTGAAGCCGCCTAGCATGTGCTCGTCGGTATGGTCGTGGAGTTCCACCTGCTTGCCGGTATATTCGGCCACCAGCCGCTCCACCTCCTTGCGGGCCTCGTCGTCGATGGGCTGGTAGGTCACCAAGTCGCTGAGCACGATGCCCTTGTTCTCGCGGTATAGGTTCAGGTAGGCCTCGCTGATGCCACGCAGGTTCACCGACCGTTTCTTGCGCACCACGAACCGCAGGAATGCCATCGTCTCCTCGCACACCCGGCCGGCAAACAGGCCCTCGATGACGGCGGTCTTCTTGTCGAACCGTATCGTGGGATTGGCAAACACCACATTCAGCTCACGGTTCTCGGCGCACACGGCACCCACCGTCCGCATGTCCTCGGCCACACGTTCCATCACCCCTCGCTCCGTCGCCAGCATGAAGAGCGCCTTGGCATAGTTGTTATTGATGCGGTAGTCGTTCATCTTGTATTCAATAACCAGTTACCCTTAATTCAGCTTCATCAGTTCAAGCTCCTTCTGTATCAAGGCGTCGGCCTTGGGCTTGTCGCTCAACTCCGCACGGATAAGTTTCTCAGCTATTTCGATGCTGAGGTTGGCGATCTGGTTCTTCAGCTCATGCATGGCCTTGAGTTTCTCATACTCGATGTTCTCACGGGCGGCTTCCACGATACGGTCAGCCTCGGCGGTAGCCTTGGCGCGAGCCTCTTCCACCACCTGGTCGCTGGCCTTGCGGGCGTTGCGCAGCATCTCGTCGCGCTCCTGCTTGGCCTGGCGCAGCAACTCCTCGTTGTGCGCCACCAAAGTCTTCATCTCCTCACGGGCCTTGGCGGCCTCGCCCAGCGACTTCTCGATGGCCTCCTCGCGGCTCTTCAGGCTCTTGAGAATCATCGGCCAGCCAAACTTGATCAGGATGAA
>ODAI012901789.1_pt1 | contig 12506 bp, 13 predicted proteins | sample 1539321 | NCBI WGS metagenome assembly ODAI01 (sample SAMN02144231, study PRJEB22623) | gut metagenome | biome: sheep rumen | host: Ovis aries | place: New Zealand
ATGGAGCTGGTGGACGGATTCGAACCCCCGACCTGCTGATTACAAATCAGCTGCTCTACCTGCTGAGCTACACCAGCATTTTTTTACCGGCTTGTTGATAATAGCAGATTCACTTCTGTTTGTCAACAAGATTTTTTGTTTTTAACGCATTATTTTCGTTTTTGTTCATGGTATGTTCCTTGATTTTTCACGCGCTATCGGGTATACTGGTCTCCACTTCAGGAGGTGCATACTGAATATGATCGGCTTTGAAATCGAACATAAATATCTGATACGCTATCCTGATCCGGATCTTCTGCGCCGTTTTGCATCGCCTAGCGAGATCGTTCAGACCTATCTTCTTACGGACAACAACGAAACCGAGCGCGTTAGAAAACGCTGTGCTGACGGGCGCTGCACGTACACGCACACTCGAAAAAACTGGATCACGGATCTCACGCGCGTAGAACTCGAGGACGAGATCAGCGAGGAGGAATACCTTGCGCTGCTGAGCAAAGCCGATCCGAAGCGGACTCCCGTTCGGAAGACGCGTTGGGTGCTGCCATACGAAGGACAGGATTTCGAGATAGACGTATATCCGTTTTGGACGGATCGGGCGATCATGGAATTGGAAACGGAAAGCGAGCAGCAGCAGGTTCATATCCCGGAATGGATCCAGGTGATCCGGGAAGTCTCCGGAGAGATCGCCTATTCCAATTCCTCGATTGCAATCGAAATCCCCGAGGAAACGATTTAAGACCGAATCGGAAAGGATACACATATGAAAAAATTGATCGCATTGCTGCTATGTGCATGTATGGCGTTTTCCCTGTGCGCATGCAGCGCTTTCAAAATTGCCGAGGATCTGGATCTGCCGCCGCTCCCGGAGGTTAATCCGGAGGCCGCCAGCGAACCTGTTCCCACCCTGCCGGCGACGGATGTTTCGTTCCCGGAAGGGGAGGGCGAACAGGCTGCCGCCCCGATCGATAACCGTATCATCGTGAGCTGCAGCACCACAAAGTACGAGCAGTATGACCCTGCCGACGGGACGCAGCTGATCCTGACCTTCTCCTATGAGACGCCTGTTGTGCATATCGAAGGGCGGGAGGAGGCCTCTGATGCGATCAACGAGTATATCGCCATGCTTGATGAGACCTTCTACACCGGCAACGACTACGGCGACGGTCCCTCCACCGGCTTCAACGCCATGCTCGAGGCCGCAGAGGATAACTTCACCTACGTGATCGAGACCGGGACCGAAGGGATCGGCATGGAGTATTCCGAAAGCCGCAAGGTTCGTATCGAACGCGCCGACAGCACGCTTCTTTCCCTGGTATTTACGGATTCCGTATACACCGGCGGTGCGCACGGCATCACCGACGATCGTGCGTATGTCTTTGATACAGAAACCGGCAAACGGCTGCGCCTGGACGATCTGACGCAGGATTACAGCGCTTTTGAAAACGCTGTTGTGGACGCAATGCTCGCGCTGCGCGAGACCGACGAGGGCTATAACAATACGATTCCCGAGGGATACGTGGATCCGGCCGATTACCGCAGCGCATTCTCCGCCCTGCTGCGGCAGGGTTCCTGGTATCTCGGACAGGACGGACTGGTGCTTTTCTCCAGTCTCTATGAGCTTGGCCCCTATGCCTCCGGTATTGCCGAATTCACAATCCCTTATGAGGATCTGAAAACGGTGATGGACGAACGCTGGTTCCCGCCGGAGCGGCAGGGGAGCGGCGAATTGAGCGTTCAGGCGATGAGCGAGGTTCCGGACGGTTCGGTTGAGATCGTAGACAGAGCCGTGGTCGATGAGGGCGGCGGAGAGGTTTGCCTGCTGGTCTCGGGCACGGTCTATGACCTCAGCCTCTCGCGTGTATACTATTCGGACGACTTGAGCGAGTTCTATCAGGATCGTCTGATTTGGCATACGAGCAGCCTTACGGACGCGGCGCTGCAGATTGCGGTCCTCGTCCCCGATGCGATCCCGAATCTCCACATCGCATATCGTACGGCGGACGGTGAAGTTCACGGTCTTCTTCTTTCTCAGAGCGGCATGGATGGCAGTTATTTTCTGATGGAGGACAAGATCGAGTCGGTTGGCTAAAATCAGCATTTTGTTGAATTTCGGTCCAAATAATTGTTGACATTGACAAAACCTTGTGTTAACATACTAAAGCCGCATTAAAAGGGTAAGCAAGAAGAGGCTCGTCCTCCACCCTGAAAGCGAGTCCTGTGAAGAGGGAGGAAATAAACATGAAGCACGCTGTCATCGTTACCGGCGGCAAGCAGTACCGCGTTGCCGAGGGTGATGTGATCTTTGTGGAGAAGCTCGACGCCGCTGCCGGCGATTCCGTCAAGTTCGACCAGGTTCTGGCCGTGATCGACGGCGAGGACGCCAAGTTCGGCGCTCCTGCGATCGAAGGCGCCAGTGTCACCGCCAATGTGGTGAAGAACGGCAAGTCCGCAAAGGTTCGCGTCTACAAGATGAAGCCCAAAAAGGGTTATCGTCGCACGCAGGGCCACAGACAGCCCTACACGAAGATCCAGATTGAGACCATCAACGCGTAATTCCGCAACTGATTTTGACTAATGGAGGTGTAACCTGAATGGCACATAAAAAAGGTATGGGTTCTACCAAGAACGGCCGCGACAGTGAGTCCAAGCGTCTTGGTGCCAAGAGAGCAGACGGTCAGTTTGTTCTTGCCGGCAACATCCTTGTCAGGCAGCGCGGAACGAAGATCCACCCCGGCACCAATGTGGGCAAGGGCAAGGACGACACGCTGTTCGCTACGGTGGACGGCACTGTTAAGTTCGAGCGTATGGGCAAGGACCGTAAAAAGGTCTCTGTTTACGAAGAGATCGCTCAGTAAGAACCAAAAAGGCCGGACGGATGTCCGGCCTTTTTCTTGACAAACAGTATTTTCAATCCGCCAGGCCGCATATGCGGCAGAAAGGAAGGGGCTTATGGCATCTGCGTTTGTAGATAAGGCGCGCATCAGCATTCACGCCGGCAAGGGCGGCGACGGTGCTGTTGCCTTTCATCGGGAAAAATATATCGCGGCCGGCGGCCCTGACGGCGGAGACGGCGGCCGCGGGGGAGACGTTGTCTTTTCTGTGGACGATAACATGTCTACGCTGATGGATTTTCGCTATAAGAGAAAATACACCGCAGGCAATGGCGCAAACGGAATGGGCAAGCGCTGCTACGGCAAGGACGGCGAAACCCTCGTCATCAAGGTCCCGCGAGGCACGATCGTGCGCGACACGGCGACCGGAGCCATTATGCACGACATGTCTGACGGCGAGGATTGGGTCGCCGCAAAGGGCGGCCGCGGCGGCTGGGGTAACCTGCATTTCGCCACACCCACGCGCCAGGTACCGCGTTTTGCCAAACCGGGCCTGCCGGGAGAGAGCCACGATGTGACGCTTGAGCTCAAGCTGCTGGCAGACGTCGGCCTCGTCGGTTTCCCGAATGTCGGTAAATCCACACTTCTTTCCGTCGTCAGCAAAGCGCATCCCAAAATTGCGAACTATCACTTTACGACCTTGTTCCCCAACCTCGGTGTCGTCTATGTTGACGAGGGAGCTTCCTTCGTATTGGCCGATATTCCCGGCATCATCGAAGGCGCTTCCGACGGCGCAGGCCTCGGGCATGATTTCCTGCGGCATATCGAGCGCTGCAGGCTGTTGATCCATCTCGTGGACGTATCGGGCAGCGAAGGGCGCGACCCCGTTGAAGACTTCAATGCGATCAACGCAGAGCTGCGCGAGTATAACACGGAGCTTGCCTCGCGCCCTCAAATCGTTGCGGCAAACAAGTGCGATCTGCTTGCTGATCGGGAGAACATCGAGCGGCTGAGAGAGGCTGCTGAGAAAGAAGGTTACCGCTTTTTCGAGCTCAGCGCCATTACGCATCAGGGCACAAGAGAGCTGATGGGCGAGTGTGCAAGGCGTCTTGCTGAGCTTCCGCCCGTACAGCGCTTCGAGGCAGATTACGTTCCGCCCGCTCCGACGATCGACACCTCCGAAGAGCTCTCGATCCAGCATTTCGACGATATGTGGGTCGTGGAAGGTCCGTGGCTGCAGCGCCTCGTGGCGACTGTTAATTTCTCCGATTATGAAAGCCGCATGTTCTTCGACCGTATCCTGAGAGAATCCGGCGTATTCAAGAGGATGGAGGAAATGGGCGTACAGGACGGCGACACGGTCAGCATGTACGACCTGATGTTCGAATATAAAGAATAACCCGAACCGGGCGAAGTTTCGCCCGGTTTTTCCATATTATTCATGCAGCGCTCTGGAATATCAAATCTACTTTTGCAAAAGATAAGTGCGGGCAATGACCCAAAACCATGTAAAAGGAGATGCAAGCGATGTCTACCAACAACAGCAATCATCTTGTGAATCCCGCAGCCCGCGAGGCTATGGACAAGTTCAAGATGGAGGCCGCCTCTGAAGTCGGCGTCAACCTGAAGAACGGCTACAACGGCGACCTTACCAGCCGTCAGGCCGGTTCCGTCGGCGGTCAGATGGTCAAAAAGATGATCGAGTCCTACGAGAACGGCATGAAGTAAGCCATATGGCTCACAGATCGCAGGAGAGTTTTGCTCTCCTGCGATTTTTATGTACCTCTTTCCCTCACGCATCATAGGATGAAGCGGTACGGCGAATGTGTCGCACCGGGGAGGAAAGAGAATGAATAACAGGAAAGAAAGCGACGGCAGACTGGGGACGCTTCCCGAGCTCGCACCGCTTGCCATGTCCTATGTGCCGATGCAGGAGGGAATTCAGCCCAGCTATGACGCCGAGGAGGCGCTGGAACGAGGAACGCTGTTCCCCGGACTGGATCTGCCTTTTATGAACCGCGTAAACGGCGACCTGCCAGACACGCCGAAAAATGAGCTGATGGCGCTCGGCTTTGTGGCCCACGAACTCGCTCTGTATCTTGACACGCACGAGGACGACGGAGAGGCCTTCGCCCTCTACCAGACCTTCCTCGCGCTCTGCAAAGAGGCAAAGGAGCGCTATATCCTGCGCTGCGGGCCTTTGATGCAGAAGGATCAGCTCGGCATGAAGGAATATGTCTGGCTGAAGGATCCCTGGCCTTGGGAGTATATGGGCAAGGAGGGCTGAGCAATGTTCGTATATGAGAAAAAACTGCAGTATCCCGTCAGGATCAAGAATCCGAATCCCACTTTGGCCAAAATCATCGTCAGCCAGTACGGCGGCGCGGACTCGGAACTTGGCGCCTCCATGCGTTATCTGAGCCAGCGTTTTTCCATGCCGTATCCCGAGTTGAAAGGACTGCTCACAGATATCGGCACCGAAGAGCTGGGGCACCTGGAGATGGTGGGCACACTTCTGTACCAGCTGACCAGGAACATGACGGAGGAAGAAATCAAAAAGAGCGGCTTCGACACGTATTTTGTTGATCATACGGCCGGCGTATACCCCACGGCCGCCTCGGGCTTTCCCTGGAGCGCAGCTTCCATCGGTGTAAAGGGAGATGTGATCACCGATCTCTCGGAGGATCTCGGAGCAGAACAGAAGGCCAGAACGACCTATGACAATATCCTGCGGCTCAGCGATGACCCGGATGTCAACAATGTCATCCATTTTCTGCGCGAAAGGGAAGTGGTTCATTTCCAGCGCTTTGGCGAAGCTCTTCGGCTCGCGACGGAAAGGATGAAGGAAAAGAACTTCTATGCGGTGAATCCCGCGTTCGACAGGTAAGCGGAATACAAGGGAAATCCCTCATTTTCAAAATGAGGGATTTTTTATTTTACATTCGGGATAAGACGGTGTATAATCCCCCTGTAAAAAATATTCAGGAGGTGCCTGCTCCATGAGCCGTATGGTTGGTACTGTATCAAGAGGGATCAGAGCCCCGATTATTCGGGAAGGGGACGACCTTAAGCAAATCGTGATCGATTCCGTGCTGGAAGCCTCCGCACAGGAGGGCTTCGAAATCCGCGACCGCGATATCGTCTGCATGACGGAGGCTATCGTCGCCCGCGCGCAGGGAAATTACGCTACAGTCGATGACATTGCAGCTGACGTCAAAGAGAAATTCGGCGGCGAGACAGTCGGTGTGATTTTTCCGATCCTGAGCCGCAACCGCTTCGCGATCTGCCTGCGCGGCATCGCAAAGGGCAGCAAAAAAGTTGTTCTGATGCTCTCCTATCCGTCGGACGAGGTGGGCAATCACCTGGTCGACTGGGATCTGCTGGACGAGAAGGGGATCGACCCCTATCGTGACGTTCTCAGTCTGGAGCAGTACCGTGAGCTGTTCGGCTATCGTAAGCACCGCTTTACCGGCGTCGATTACGTGGAATACTACGGCGATCTGATCCGCTCCTGCGGCGCTGAGGCAGAGATCGTGTTTGCAAACGATCCCCGTGCAATCCTCAGTTATACGAAAAACGTACTCAACTGCGATATTCATACGCGCGCCCGCACGAAGCGTCTGCTTAAGTCCGCTGGCGCAGAGCATGTATACGGGATGGACGAGATCCTGACTGCTCCAGTCAACGGCAGCGGCTATAACGAACGCTACGGTTTGCTGGGCTCGAACAAGGCCACGGAGGACAAGGTCAAGCTCTTCCCGCGCGACTGCCAGCCCCTGGTAAACGCGATCCAGGAGGAACTGATCGCCCGTACCGGAAAGCATGTTGAAGTCATGGTCTACGGCGACGGCGCGTTCAAGGACCCTGTCGGCAAGATATGGGAGCTCGCGGATCCCGTCGTCTCTCCCGCCTATACCTCCGGCCTTGAGGGCACGCCAAACGAGCTCAAGCTCAAATACCTGGCGGATAACGAATTTGCGCAGCTCTCCGGCGACGCCTTGCGCGACGCTATCAAGGGCGAGATCGAGCGCAAGGACGCAGAGCTTGTCGGCCAGATGGTCTCAGAGGGCACGACACCCCGCCGCCTGACCGATCTGATCGGCTCCCTCTGTGACCTGACCTCCGGCAGCGGCGATAAGGGCACGCCCATCGTCTATATTCAGGGCTATTTCGACAATTATACGGCGGAATGATCTGACCATATCCAAGAACGTATAAAACCCTGTCCTGAGGCATAAAACACCTTCGGACAGGGGTTTACACGAAATTTACAAATTGTTCATGCTAATTTCAGCAATTTTCGTGCAGATTATGATAGTATACTACTGCAGGGACATGGTAGAGACAGTGGCCGGCAGAGGTTCCGATGCCGCAGCATCGCCGCGGATAAGCCTACGGAGCATCTGCCCGTTTGACCGCCCGGTGTCCTCTGATTTCCTTGAGCGTGGTTCAAACGGCGAACCGCGCTCAAGCCTATTTATGCTAATAAAGGCCGCATCTCATGTGAGATGCGGCCTTTCCGTGTTATCGGGCGCCAGCCTCCGGGAGACAATGCATCTGTGTCTGCCCCAATACACGAAAGCCCTCGGCGCTGCCCGAAAGAGTATGCAGACCGAATTCAGCGGAGCGCAGACGAAGATACAGAGGAATGGACTTTGCCTCAGCGCAGCCCCTGGGGAACTGGCTCAGATGACAGTCAAACACAGCGGAGAGCTGCCGGGAGAGATAGCCTGCGGTATTGACGTAAGTGTTGGGTTTGGCAGTCATGTAATAAGCCAAGACAGAAACAGGAGCAGGGGAAGCCCCGAGCCGCTCCATGATCTCCCCGTATGGGGCAAAGCATGCCAACCTGCGCACCGCCTCGCCCACGTTTAGATGATCGCTGTGGCATTCGCTGCTGACGCAGGGATCCGGCGCAAAGAGCACCTCGGGTTTGAATTCTCCTATGACAGCAGCGATCCCTTCCAGGAGCTCCTGTTGGGAATAGAAGCCACCGTCGGAAAGGCCGAGAAAGCGCAGATTGTTCACGCCGAGCCGGGCGGCGGAAAGCTCGGCTTCCTGTTTGCGGATCGCAATCAGCTGCTCCTGGCTTGTGCCCTGCGGCGCGTTCGTCAGCCCGTATCTCCCATCCAGGCAGACGAGAAAGCAGATCTGCTTACCCTCCGCCGCAAGCTTGGCTGCAGTAGCGCCCGCCCCGATCTCGATATCGTCCGGATGCGGGCCAATGAAGAGAAAGCGCGTATAGGATTCCAGCTTTGGCAGGGGAGCGGCAATGCGCAGGATCTGACGAACAAGACTCATGCCTGTGTTTTCTCCGCGAGCTGCCTGCAGATGTCCTCATAGACATCCTCGTCCAGCTTGTAATGTTTCCTATAGAGAATATAGGAGACGAGCATCAGCAACAGAGGAAGAATGATCATCACGCACAGCAGGCCGAAGCTTTGCCAGTTCTGCACGTTCTCGAGCAGCGCAGAGATCTGTTCTGCCTTGGCGACGTCGGTGATCTCCCCGGCATTTGCTGCACGCTCAAAGTCAGAGATGCCGTTGGTATATTGGAGGATACCAAAGCTTAGATAGGTAATGTTTGCAATGGCAACGGTTAGTGCGGAGGCGAGCTTGGTGAGGAAGGGGCGGAGAGAGGTCACAATACCTTCGTCGCGCGTACCGTGATTCAGCTCATTGTATTCAACGGTATTCATGATGGAGATCATCATGATCAGATAGAAGCCGTACTGTCCGAAGTTCGCCGCCATATAGCCGAGCGTAATGAGGACAAATTTGAGCGTATTGGTGGGAAGGAAAAGCCCTGCGGCAAACATAAGCGCATAGCCTGCCAGTGAAACGACCATCAAAACGCTCATGAGTTGTTTGCGGCGCATTTTCCGGGATATCGCCGGATAGAAAATCATCAGGAATGCGGTGATCGCCATGCCGACCATCTGGAAGATGCTGAAGAAGCCGCCCTGGTAGCCGAACTCCACATAGATATAAGTCTGGCCGACGCCTGCCATGATGATCCCGTTGCCGACCTGCTGGATCAGAAAAATCAGCGAGATCCAGAGCAGTTGATCGTTGCCGGTAATGGTGTTCCAGATTTTTTTGAAGCTAACAGGCGGGACAGGCTCTTCGTTATAATCGCGCAGCTCCTTGACGCCAAACACGGTAAAAGCGAGGAAGGCAGGGGAAAGGAGCGCAATCACGAGCGCGACGATCCCGTAGGCTCGCACCGCATTGCCTCCGATCGCGTGCTCACCGGCGGTCAGCATGGGGATAAAGGCGGCAGCGAGCGTACCGCCGATACCGGCAAAGAGTGTAGCGCGGGAGGTCAGTTGGTTGCGGGTGTCGGCGTTGGAACTCAGCGCGGGAACCATGCCCCAATAAGAGATATCGTGCATGGTGTAGGTGATACTGTACAGGAAATACATCACACCGAAGAACACGACAAAGCTCCAGCCCTCAAGTTGAACGTTGAAGGTAAGGTAAATGACCACGGATGTCGTCAGGATACCGATGACAAGCCAGGGCTTGAATTTGCCCCAGCGGCTGCGGGTGCGCTCTACGAGATTGCCCATAATGGGATCGTTCAGCGCATCGAATACACGGGCAGCCACCATGATAGCCGTGATCGCAGAGAGCTGCGCGGGCGTCAGATGCCGCGTAAAGAGCACAAAGGTCAGCAGGTAAGAGGTGACGAGGTTATAGACCATGTCCCGCCCCACGGTACCCAACGGGAACATGATCAGATTCCGTTTGTTTATCGCTTTTTCATCCATACTATTCTTCCTCCTGTTCTTCTTCCGTTGTAAATGATCTATACTTTTTTCAGATATACGATGTTTGTCAGCAGCGGGATACTGGAATAGCGTGCGTAATCATCATAATCCTTGCGCAGGATATAGTATTCGCGGCCCCAGGAGGAGATCCGCAGCCAGGTCTCGTCGATGCCGGTGGCAGTGACATAGTGGGATTTCGTTTTCGTCGCAGGGCGATACCCGCCGTTCTTGAGCCGAACGTAGAAATCGACCTGATCGCCTGCCCAGGTCCTGGGAAAGTTTGGCCCGACGGAGAGGATCACAGGCAGATCCCGTCCGAGCATTTCTTCGATCCGCGGCCAGAGCTGCTTGCGGGATGTCTCCCATGCGGCGCGGTAGGGGAGCCCCCGGTCGCGCAGAAGGCGGTTCAGGCCAAACACGAACGAGATCCCGTTGATCCCGAACGGCCGGATGAGAAAGAAATACTTCTTCGTAATCGCCTGCAGTTCACGCTCATAATCCGCCGAGGCGATCGGCGAGGTGCGGTTTTCCAGGTACAGCATAAGATCCATGGCTGCGACTGGCCCACACCCGCATCTTCGGATCGTCTCCCGCTCGGACCACATCTGACTGCCGCCGTAGCTTCGTTCAAGGCCGCGCTGGACGTTGACATAGGGTTTTTGCAGACCGATCATATGAAGCCCTGCTTTCCGTAAATATAATTGGATTATACCGCGGCGAACGCGCCAACGCAAGATTAAGGATACAAAAAGCGCCCTCTTTCAGAGGGCGCTTAATCAGAAACAGCGATTACTCAGCGAGAACCTTCTTGAGTCTTGCATAGCGGGGGAGGGAATGTTCGAGCGGAAGCTCCGGCTCTCCCTGGATGAGGGGCAGAACGTAGTCGATGAGTTCCTTCGTAACGAAGTTATGCTCGGCGTTGATCCACTCAAGGGGAATCTTCTTCTCGAAATTTGCGACAGAGGCAAGCGGCAGGAGCTCCATCTCGCAGCTGTACTGCCCGTCCTTCATGACGCGTTTGAAGGCAACCATCTTGCCGGTAGTGCCGGAGACGGCCTCCTGGACGGCCTTCATGCCGGCTGCACAGGCTTCCTGGACGTCCGTGGCTGAGGCGAGGTGAGCGCCGCAGCGCTGCAGCAGGCTCAGCTCAATGCCGCGCACCTTCGCTCCGGTCTTCGCCTTGATGATTTCAGCAAGCAGGGAAGCGAGGCCGCCGAGCTGCGCGTGGCCGAAGCCGTCGGTTGCGGAGGTCTTGGCCTCGGAGACAAAGCTGCCGTCAGCGTAATGGATGCCCTCGGAAACAGCAACGAAAACCTTGCCGTTCTTCTTATAGATCGCCTCAATGTCGGAGAGGAACTTGTCCATATCGAAATCGACCTCGGGGAGGTAGATCAGATCCGGGCCGGAGCCGAATTCGGTCGCAAGGGCGGAGGCAGCGGCGAGCCAGCCGGCATGACGCCCCATGATCTCCACAACTGTGATCATGCCGTTGTCATAGACGCGCGCGTCCTTGTTGATCTCCATGCAGGAGGTAGCAATATACTTGGCAGCGCTGGCAAAGCCGGGGCAGTGGTCGGTGCCATAGAGGTCGTTGTCGATCGTCTTAGGCACGCCCATCACGCGGCACTCATAACCGACGGATTCCATATAGCGGCTGATCTTGTTGCAGGTATCCATGGAGTCGTTGCCGCCGTTATAGAAGAAGTAACGGACATTGTACTTCTTGAAGATCTCAAGGATACGCTTGTAGTCGGTATCGTCCTTCTCGGGATCGGCCATCTTGTAGCGGCAGGAACCAAGCTCGGAGGAAGGCGTATGAAGGAGATATCTGAGCTCGTTGGGATCTTCTTCATCCATCACATAGAGCTTATCGTTCAAAACACCGACAATACCGTGGGCCGCGCCGTAGACCTTCGTGATCTCCTCTGCGTCAAGCGCGGCGCGGATCACGCCGTAAGCGCTGGCATTGATGACGGCAGTGGGACCGCCGGACTGACCAAAAATGCAGGAACCGACCAGTTTCTTACTCATTGCAAAAAGCCTCCGAAAAATATAAAAAAATTATGCTTTTGTGAAATGTGCTTCTTGATTCTCAAGCGGTTTGAGTCTATAATATAAAAGCGAATTTGTAAATATGCTAATTCACCAAATTTTTCACTAAGGAGAAAAGAAAATGTCGCTTGTTACCACGAAAGAAATGTTTGCCAAGGCTTACGACGGCGGTTACGCCATCGGCGCTTTCAACGTGAACAACATGGAAATCGTCCAGGGCATCACCGAGGCGGCCGGCGAGCTGCACAGCCCTGTCATCCTGCAGGTCTCCAAGGGAGCCCGCGCTTACGCGAACCACACCTATCTGGTGAAGCTCGTCGAGGCTGCTGTCATCGAGAATCCCGATATCCCCATCGCGCTGCACCTGGATCACGGCGACACCTTTGAGCTCTGCAAGAGCTGCATTGACGGCGGCTTCACCTCTGTTATGATCGACGCTTCCTCCAAGTCCTTTGAGGATAACATTGCGCTGACCCGTCAGGTCGTTGAATATGCACATGACCACGGTGTCGTCGTCGAGGCCGAGCTCGGTACGCTCGCCGGCGTCGAGGACGAAGTATCCGTCGAGCATGGCAAGGAAGCCTACACGCATCCCGAGGAAGTTGAAGAGTTCGTCTCCCGCACCGGCTGCGACTCTCTGGCGATTGCCATCGGCACCTCTCACGGCGCCTATAAGTTCAAGGCCTCCCAGTGCACCCGCAACGAAGAGGGCATCCTGGTTCCTCCTCCGCTCCGCTTTGACGTGCTGAAGGAGTGCATCAAGCGTCTGCCCGGCTTCCCGATCGTTCTGCACGGCTCTTCTTCCGTGCCCCAGGAGTTTGTCAAGATGGTCAACCAGTACGGCGGCAAT
>ODAI013054909.1_pt1 | contig 12506 bp, 10 predicted proteins | sample 1539321 | NCBI WGS metagenome assembly ODAI01 (sample SAMN02144231, study PRJEB22623) | gut metagenome | biome: sheep rumen | host: Ovis aries | place: New Zealand
CATCATAGGTGGAAGTTCCCCTTCCGATCTCATCTAAGATGATCAAAGATTTTGAACTAGCATTTCGAAGGATATTAGCAACTTCCGTCATCTCAACCATAAAGGTACTTTGTCCGGAGGCTAAATCATCAGATGCACCAACACGGGTAAAGATGCGGTCGCAGATACAGATATCGGCATCTGAAGCAGGAACGAAACTTCCGCAGCTTGCCATCAAAACGATCAGTGCTAACTGGCGCATATAGGTGGATTTACCAGCCATGTTAGGACCTGTGATAATGCTGACACGGTCGTCTGCGTTATCGCTATAAGTATCGTTCGGAATAAAACGTCCTTCTTCCATCATCAGTTCAACGACCGGATGGCGACCGTCTTTAATGCTGATGATGCCTTTGTCATTCATACGAGGACGCACATAATTATTTCTTTCGGCTACATATGCAAGCGAAGCAAATGCATCCACATAAGAGATAATACTTGCCGTCTTTTGGATTCTTGTAACATGGGAAGCAATATGGTCACGAATCTCACTAAACAGATCATATTCCAGGGCAAAGAGTTTTTCTTCGGCACCTAAAATAACGTCTTCTAATTTCTTTAGTTCATCCGTAATATAACGTTCTGCATTTACAAGTGTCTGTTTTCTGATATATCTTTCCGGAACTTTGTCTTTGAAGGTATTGGTAACTTCAATATAGTATCCGAAAACTTTGTTATAACGGATCTTAAGAGACTTGATACCTGTCAGCTCTTTTTCTTTTTCTTCTATTTCAGCAAGCCAGGTTTTACCTTCTGTTTTAGATTTTCTTAAGGTATCGATCTGCTCGGAATATCCGTCTTTAATGATGCCGCCATCTTTGATCGCGATTGGAGGCTCTTCTACAATTGCTGCGTCAATCAAAGCTTCCAGGTCTTCTAAACAATCAAGTTCCTCGTAGATATTCTTTAAGAGCTTACTGTTATAATTTTTAAGAACGCCTTTGATCGCAGGGAGCATATGAAGGGAGTTCTTAAATGCAACCAGGTCTCTTGGATTTGCGGATTTATATGAAATTCTTGCAAGGAGACGCTCCAGGTCATAGATCGGTCCTAAATATTCTCTAAGTTCATCGCGGTCGATCAAAGACTGGTTTAATTCTTCGATCGCTTCCTGTCTTAGGACGATCTCAGAGACGTCTTTAAGAGGCTGCTCAATAAAATAGCGTATCCTTCTTGCACCCATAGCTGTTTTGGTTTTATCGAGGACCCAAAGAAGACTGCCCTTTTTATTTTTTTCGCGCATGGTCTCAACGAGTTCTAGATTGCGTCTCGTAGAAAAGTCGATGACCATGTATTTATCTGTAGAATAGGTCGTCAGTTTATTTAAGAAATCAAGACTGGTCTTTTGTGTCTCATAAAGATATTTTAAAACAGCGCCAACGCATGGTATGCATTCAGCATAGTCAACAAGACCAAGACCGGATAGATCGATCACTTTAAAATGTTTTTTGATCAGATCGATACAGCTTGTCTGATCAAAATAGGAGTCATCTAAGGTAAAATGGGTGATCCCTAATTTGTCTTTGATATAGGAAAAGTCGACCGGAGCCATGGAAAAACTGCGGTTAGCAACAATTTCCGCAATCGGGAATTTATTGATCTCATCCATCAGGCCGGCTGTGCTATCCAGCCTTGTTGTAAGAAACTCACCCGTCGTAATATCAACAAGTGAGATTGCATAATAATCAGACGCATAGAAGATACACATCAGATAATTATTCTTATCTTCTTCGAGCGCCATATTATTGGTGTTTGTACCAGGTGTTACGACCCGGATGACTTCCCTCTTAACAATTCCTTTTGCAGTCTTTGGGTCTTCTACCTGCTCTGCGATCGCAACTTTATATCCTTTAGATACCAGTTTGTTCAGATACTGATCAACTGCATGAAAAGGAACGCCGCACATCGGTGCGCGTTCTTCCAGGCCACAGTCTTTTCCGGTAAGCGTGATCTCAAGTTCTTTTGATCCTGTGATCGCATCATCAAAGAAAAGTTCGTAGAAATCACCTAAACGGTAAAATAAGATGCAGTCATTATATTGTTTTTTAGTCTCAAGATATTGAGACATCATTGGTGATAAAGCCATTTTGTTTTATTCTTCCAGTTCTCCGATATAGTAAAAGCCTTTTGCTTCGTTTAATCTGACATTCACAAAGCATCCGATCAATTCTTTTGGTCCCTTAAAATGTACAACGCTGTTTCCGGAAAGTCTCGCAGTAAGATAGCCGTCGATCTTAGAATTCTCTTCTTCTACTAACGCCTTCTGTACAGTTCCTACAAGGCGTCCGGTACGCGTTGATGCTGTTTCAGCTACAACTTTCAGCAAACGATCTAAACGTTCCTGAGAGACGCGTTTTGGGACCTGATCCGGCATGCTGGCAGCTCTGGTACCTGTTCGTTTGGAATAGATAAAGGTAAAAGCGCTGTCGAAACAAACCTTCTTTACAACGTCGAGTGTATCTAAAAAGTCTTCTTCCGTTTCTCCCGGAAATCCGACAATGATATCCGTTGTGATCGAAGCATCCGGAATCTCTTTTCTGATCTTTTCAGCAAGAGCTAGATAGTCCTCTTTGTTATAATGACGGTTCATCTCTTTTAAGATGCGGCTGCTTCCGGACTGAAGCGGAAGATGAATATGTCTTGAGATCTTATCATTATTTTTGATCGTTTCGATCAAGGCATCCGAAAGATCCTTTGGGTGACTTGTCATAAAACGGACATGTTCGATTCCGGGAATCTCGGATACTTTTTGCAAAAGCTCTGGAAAATTATAGGCGTAAGAGTTAACGTTCTGGCCAAGGAGCATGACCTCTTTTACGCCATCTTCTGCAAGACGCTTAGTTTCTGCTAAAACATCTTCCGGAAGGCGGCTGCGTTCTCTTCCCCTTACATACGGGACAATGCAGTAGCTGCAGAAATTATTGCAGCCATACATGATATTTACACCGCATTTAAACTTGAATTTGCGTTCAGCAGGAAGATTTTCGACCGTCTGCTCTGCCTTTTCCATAATCTCAACCTGCATAGTTTCTTCGGTAAAACGATGAAATAAAAGTTCAGCAAGTTTATAGATATTATGAGTTCCGAAAATAAGATCGACATGACGGTAACTCTGCTTGATCTTTGCTACAACTTCTTCTTCCTGCATCATGCAGCCGCAAAGTGCAATGATCATGTCCGGGTTTTCATCTTTATATTTCTTTAAAACACCAAGACGGCCATAGACTCTGACATTCGCATGTTCTCTAACAGTACAGGTGTTATATAAAACAAAATCAGCATCCTCGCTTGTTTGTTCCTGATAGCCGATCTGTTTTAAGATACCGATCAGTTTTTCCGAGTCTTTTGCATTCATCTGACAGCCAAATGTATTGACACAGGCAGTTAAAGCTCTGCCCTTCTCGGCTTCTTTTTCGGCGATGATCTCTTTCATGCGCTCTATAAAAAAGAACTGACGTGCAGGTTCTTCAGTAGGTGCCTGATTTAATATTGCTGTTCTTTCCTCAAATGTCATATGTATTTAAATTCCTTTTATCGGTCAGTATAAATATAATAATTATTATCGTGAGTTATGCCGGCAATATAATTGCATTTCTCTTCTGCAACGAGATCCATGTGCGGGTACTTATAGATACGCATATGATTGCGTTTTCCATGTCTTCTGTATGTAATGAAAAGATTACCTAAAACATCAACAAAATCCTCGTCATAGAATGAGATATCATTTTCAGCTGTTGAAAGATTTACAAACTCGCAGCTGTTTTCAATATATTTACGGACATATGGAGTATTGTTGATCACATATGCAACCCGCATATCCTGAAGATCGATATCTGCGTTCTTTGCAGTCAGTTTTTCTCCGGTAACATAATTATAGAAAACGCAGTCCGACTCCCTATCATTGACATTTGCGACCGTATATAAAATATAGTCGTCTTTTACTTCCGGCTTCAGGATGTATTTATCAAAATAGGTAGACGTTAGAAGATTCATATCAATATTCGTCAGCTGAAGTGCAATATCAGCAGTGAATTTTGAAATGGAAGTCGTATAAACACTTTCGATCAAAGCGTCCTTTTCCGATCCAAAAGAAAGTCTTGAATCCTCAAGGAATGAAAAGCCTGTTTTGATCATGATCTCTGTTTCATTAAGCGGGATAATGGAATTGATCCCGTTGTTTTTCAGGTTTTCTTCAATGATCTCAATCGGAGTATCGGTCTCCGTATCATAAAGCGCCTGAGAGAATATGATATTTCCCATCAGCGAATCGGCGCTTTGGTTATCCACGATTTCTGTCTGGATCAGAAGCTGGGTTGGAGAAAGAATAAATACTTTTATCCTTTTCTGGCCATTTAATACATCCGCTGTTTCATTAAAAGAACAAATCACACGGGATTCTTTCTCTGAAAGATCATAAGCATAAATTTCAACATCTACACTGCCGTCGTCAAGTATATGAAATACTCCATAATAGACATCTTTGCACGGCTTAAAGGAAACATGGATGTTAACAAGAGCCGCCTTTTTTATATTTGGCTCAATTTCCGTGATCGTATTTTTCTTCGGATCATAGACATAGAAAAACAACTCGGAAAACCCTTTCGTTTCCCGATGATAGAGCTCTAAAATTTTATTTTCACGCGTAATAAGATCGTAAAGATCTCCTTGCTTTTTTATAAGATTGATCTGTAAATCCATTTAATTATGCTTTATATCTGCTATAGATTTCTTCAAATACTTTAATTCCATCCATGGCGGCACTTGTAATGCCGCCTGCATATCCTGCACCTTCTCCGCATGGGAAAATGCCGCGGATATTGCTTTCAAAATGACTGTTCCTGAGGATCCTGATCGGAGAAGATGTACGGCTTTCAACCGCAGAAAGAACCGCATCCGGGTCAGCAAAGCCTTTGATCACTCCATCAAAGTGCTTCAGTCCTTCTTTGATCGATTCTGTGATGACATCAGGAAGTACATCATTTAAGTCAGCAAATTCCACATCACCTTTTGCATTTGATTTTACACTGCGGAAACGTGTGGATTTTACACCGTCCATAAAATCACCTAACAACTGTACCGGGATTTTACCATTGGCAGCCTGAGCTGCAGATGCTTCAAGTTCTCTCTGGAATTCGATTCCTGCGAGCGGATAATCGGTAGATCCAAAATCATCCGGTGTAACACTTACAATAATGGCCGCATTTGCGTTTTTGCCGCTTCTACCGGAATAACTCATTCCATTAACACAGATTCCGCCCTGCTCAGAAGAAGAATTAACGACATATCCTCCCGGGCACATACAGAAGGAGTAAACGCTTCTGCCTGCCTCAGTATGCATATTTAATTTGTAATCTGCAGCAGGAAGCATGGTGCCGTAAAGTTTTTTATAGTTATCTCCATACTGCGCCTTGTTGATCTTTTCCTGAAGATGCTCGATACGAATACCTACTGCAAAGGCCTTCTGCTCCATCTTGATATCAGCTTCATATAATGCCTTGAATGTATCGCGTGCGGAATGACCCAGCGCTAATATCACATTATTGCAGTCTACTTCATATTCATGAGAATTAGACTCTAATTTGATGCTGTCTAAAGCACCTCCGCTGGATGAAAAACCGATAAAACGAGTGTTAAAGATTGCTTCACCGCCATTTGCAATGATGCGTTTTCTCATGTTTTTCACGATCTCGCTTAAGACATCAGTACCCAGATGAGGCTTGTTCATATAAAGAATCTCTTTAGGGGCGCCATTATCTACAAAAGTCTGAAGCACAAGTCTGTTTCTTCCGTTAGGATCATTTACGCCGGTGTTAAGTTTACCATCCGAAAATGTTCCTGCGCCGCCTTCACCAAACTGGATATTGGATTCCGGATTCAACTGTGCTTTTCCATTCCAGTAATCTTCAATTGTTTTTACCCTTGCATCAACCGGCTCACCGCGTTCGATCAGAATCGGTTTATAACCATATTCAGCAAGAAAATATGCAGCAAAAAGACCTGCCGGACCACTGCCGATAACATATGGTCTGACATTCATTTTTTCACTTCCCTGTTTTGGAAGCTGATATTTCTTTTCTGAAATCTGGGAGATTGTCTTGCTTTTTTTACAAGCTTTTAAGATTTCCGCCTCATTGTCGACTTCAACATTAACCACATAGTTGTATGTGATCTTTTCTTTGTTTCGAGCGTCGAGAGACATTTTTACAAGGGAATATTTAACTGATTTGATATCATTATCGCTGACACGCAGCTTTTTGCAGATGGCAGATTCCAACTGCTTTTTAGTATGCCCAACAGGCAATTGAATTTGACTGATCCGAATCATAATTATTGACTAAGAATCCTTTCCATATAAATTTTCCAAGGTGTTATTTTAGAGCATCCGCCTCGTTTTGTAAATAGTTAGCAAAGTCAGAAAGGCGGACTGTTGAATGGCAGTCACCGGTATAATACATCTTACCGCCCTTTTCTTTAATATAAGCTTGAATATCATATGCCGGATGAGGTACAGAGAGCGTTTTATTTAGCAGCGGAGAAACGTTGATCTCAAACAGAACGTTCTTTGTTATGAGGATGTCTATGGCTTTTTTCCATGCAGCAATATAGCGTTCGTTTTCAGGATCAAAGAACGGTAATTGTTCATTTGTTTTTCTGATCACATCAAAATGTCCGATGATATCAGCTCCTGTTTTCTCAACTACACTTGAGATCGTTTCAAAATAATACTCAAGGAGAGCGTAGATATCGTCGTTAAAATATTTTTTAGCTGCAGCCTGGATTGTTCTTGTACCCTCTTCTCCGCCCCAGTCAATGCAGATATAATCGTCATCAATTTTAATAAAATGAACTGAGCCGATCACATAATCAAAGCCCTCAGCCGGATAGTCGGAATAATAATCCTGCTCTATACCGCATAATATTTCAATTTTATCTGCATATTTTTCTTTCAACATACGAGCTTCTTTTTTATATGCATCGTAGTTCTCATATGCCATGCAGTATTCTGCATCACAAGTAACAAAAGAATGGTCTGTAAAACCAATTCTTTTGAAACCGGAGCTGATTGCCTGAAGGACCATTTCCTCCATGCTGTTCTTTCCGTCGCTATAGCTTGTGTGCGTATGTAAACTTACTAAATTAATCATTAAGAAGTCATTTTTTCCTGTTTTACTTTTTTATCGATAACGTGTCTGGATGCAAGTTCTTTCTTGATGTCTTCAAGCGAGATGCCCATCTCGACCATCATAACCATAACATGATAAGCAAGATCTGCAATCTCATAGATCGTTTCTTTTTTATCATCTGCTTTTGCAGCAATGATAACCTCTGTACTTTCCTCACCAATCTTCTTTAAGATCTTATCGATACCTTTTTCAAAAAGATAGGTGGTATAAGAGCCTTCTTTCTTTTCTGTCTTTCTTCCGGCGATCAGTTCCATTAAACCTTCATAGGAAAAGGCTTCTTCTTCGCTGTCATAGACAGGATACTCAAAGCAGGATTTTGTTCCTAAATGGCAGGCAGGACCATCAGGCTTTACTTTTACAAGCAGGGTATCTTTATCGCAGTCTGTTGTAATCGATACGATGTGCTGATAGTTTCCGCTTGTTTCGCCTTTGAGCCACAGCTCTTTTCTGGAACGGCTGTAAAAGCAGGTAAGTTTCTTTTCGAGACTGATCTTAAGGCTTTCCTCGTTCATGTAAGCAAGCATTAAAACTTCATCCGTTCCTGCTTCTACAACAATAGCTGGGATCAGACCATGTGTATTGAATTTTAATTCTTTGATATCAATCATAATATTCACCTTGTTTATTGTTATTAATATTAATATTTATATATTACAAAATACGAGCCGGAATATTGTGTCTTAGCATCTCTTGTTTTAAATCCTTAATATCCACTGTTCCAAAATGGAAGATCGATGCGGCAAGTCCGGCATCAACTCCGGGAAGCGTCTTAAAAAGCGTAATGAAATCTTCTATTCCGCCAGCGCCTCCTGATGCAATGACCGGAACATTAACTGCATTGCAAACTGCATCAAGCATTTCAAGGTCAAAGCCCTGCTTTACTCCATCTGTATCGATGGAATTTACAACCACTTCACCTGCTCCATTTTCTACGCAGCGTTTAATCCAGCTGATAGCTTCCATTCCTGTATTTTCTCTTCCGCCTTTAGCAAAAACGGTAAAGACACCATCTACACGTTTTATATCAACCGACAAAACAACGCATTGATCTCCGTATTTTTTTGCGGCTTCTTCTACGAGGTCAGGATTACGGATCGCGCCTGAATTAACACTGACTTTATCTGCGCCGCATTTAAGGACGCGGTCAAAATCTTCAACTGTATTAATGCCGCCTCCGACAGTTAATGGAATAAACACTTTACTTGCAGTTTCCGTCAGAATATCCGTAAACAGTTTTCTTCCGTCTGAAGACGCCGTAATATCATAAAAGACAAGTTCGTCTGCTCCATGTTCGCTGTAATATGCAGCAAGATCGATCGGAGAAGAAACGTCCTGAAGCTGATCGAAGTTTACGCCTTTTACGACTCTTCCCTCCCTTACATCTAAACATGGGATAATTCGTTTTGTTATCATTCGGCCACCTCAATTGCTTCTTTTAAATCGATTGCTTTTGTATAGTAAGCCTTACCAACGATCGCTCCATGAAGACCTAGTTCTTTTAAATTTTTAATGTCAGCGATGGACGAAACACCGCCTGATGCGATCAGGTCGATATCAGGAAATTCTTCTGAAAGATCTTTATAAAGCAGTTTATTTGGGCCCTGCATCATACCATCTTTAGAAACGTCGGTGCAGATAATTGTTTTAATACCTAGATCCTGCATTTCTTTTAAAAAGTCTTCTGCGGTAAAGGAGGAATTTTCAAGCCATCCTTTAATTGCAACGTAACCATCTTTAATATCGATGCCGACTGCAATGCGCTCTTTATATGCTTCAACAGCCTCTTTTACAAGTTCTTTGTTTTCAACAGCAGCTGTTCCTAAGATCACACGATCTATTCCGGCATCTAAATATTTTCGGATCGTCTCCATATTGCGGATTCCGCCGCCGACCTCAACAAAAAGGCCGCTTGTTTTTTTGATCTTGCACACAGTATCAAAATTTGGCGTTGTTCCATCTTTTGCGCCTTCAAGGTCAACGGTATGGATGCGCTCTGCCCCGCAGTTTTTAAAATCCAGGGCAACGCTTGCCGGATCATTGCTGTAGACAGTCTTTTGCTGATAATCGCCTTTTACGAGGCGAACCGCCTCTCCTTCATATAAATCAATTGCTGGATATAAGATCATGCTGAATATCTCCAATTACTCTTAAAATTCTGTAAATGCTTTTAGAATCTTTAGTCCGACACTTCCGCTCTTTTCAGGATGGAACTGACAGCCTAAAATATTGTCTTTTGCAACAGCAGCAGTAACGAGACCGCCATATTCTGAAGTTGCAATAATATTCTTGTCGCATTTTACAGCACTGTAGGAATGAACGAAATAAACATCGTCTCCTTCCTTGATATATTTGAAAAGAGGATGCTTCTTTTCGCCGAAATTAAGAGCGTTCCATCCCATGTGAGGTATTTTAAGCCCATCCGGTACAAAGTCTGAAATCGGGCGGATCTCGCCCTCAATAAGACCTAATCCATCATAAGCACCGTATTCATAACTTTTATCAAACAGCATCTGCATTCCAAGGCAAACGCCCATGATAGGCGTTCCGGAAGAAGCCTTCTCTAATAGCACATCAATCAGTCCAGATTCATCCAACTTTTCTTTCGCATCCCGAAATGCTCCAACGCCCGGAAGAATGATCCTGTCTGCAGTTTTAACAGCATCAGGATCTCCGGTTACATTTACATCACAGCCGATTGCTTTGAAGGATGAAACCAGAGAAAATAAATTTCCAACGCTGTAGTCTACAATCGTTATCATTTATAATACACCTTTCGTAGAAGGAACATTGTCTTTCTGTTCCGGATCAATTGCGATTGCCTGACGAATGGAACGAGCTGCGGATTTGAACATACCTTCAATGATATGATGGGAATTTCTTCCTGCCAGCTGGCGGATATGCAAGGTACAGGAAGCACTTCTTACAAATGCCATCCAGAATTCTTCTGCAAGTTCCGTATCGAAATCACCGACTTTCTTAGCACGGATATTTGCCTCATAGCAAAGAAGCGAACGTCCGGAAAAATCGATGGCAGTTAATATCAAAGCCTCATCCATCGGCAGGATCATATTTCCATAGCGTACGATTCCCTTTTTATCGCCAAGGGCTTCTTTGAATAAAGCACCGATCACGATCGCAACATCTTCAACGGTGTGGTGATAATCAACCTCTATATCGCCTTTGCAGTTCACTTCAAGATCAAGCTTTCCGTGAGAAGCAAATAAGGTCAGCATATGATCTAAAAAGCCGCAGCCGGTATTGATCTTAGCTTTGCCGGAACCGTCAAGATTCAGTTTTGCTTTGATCTTAGTTTCTTTTGTGTTTCGTTCTTTTGAGGCTGTTCTCATCTATTACTCCGTTCTGTTACTTAAGGATTTCTTTGACCTGAGTTATTAAAGCATCCATCTGCTCTTTTGTTCCAATGGTAATTCTAACATATTCAGTCAGTCTTGGTTTGTTAAAGTAGCGGACAAGAATATTGCGTTTCTTTAGTTCCATGTATAGTTGTTCGCCACTGATCTTATCGTGTTTTGCAAAGATAAAATTAGCTTTTGAATCCGTCATTTTAAAGCCAAGTGCCGAAAGCTCGGCTGCCGTATATTCCCTGACCTCAATTATCTTTTGGCAGTTCTCTTTCATATATGCGTCATCTTCTAACGCACCAATTCCTGCCGCCATTGTCATGCGGTTTACATTATATGGATTCGTAGAATATTTTAACGTATTAAGGTCCTGAATCAATTCTTTACATCCGATTGCAAAGCCTAACCTTCCGCCTGCTAAAGAACGGGATTTAGACATCGTCTGAACAACCAGGAGATTATCATATTTATGGATCAGCTTTACTGCGCTTTCTGCTCCAAAATCAACATAAGCCTCATCAACGATCACAACATTGTTTGGATTTCCTTCAATGATCTTTTCGACATCATTTAATGATAAGGCGATGCCCGTAGGTGCATTCGGATTTGCAAGAAATACCGTTTTTCCGGTATTCATGTAATCATTCAGATCGATCGTAAGATCTTCTTTTAAGGGTTTTTCCGTATATTTAATATTGTTTAAAGAGCAAATGACAGGATAAAAACCATAGGTGATGTCCGGAAAGATTGCTTCTGTTTTATTATCGCAGAAAGCCATTAGCGCAAAATTTAAAGCCTCGTCGGAACCGTTCGTAAAGAGGATCTCATCTTTCGCGACTCCAAAATAATCTGCTCCTTTTGCAACGAGATCTGTCACCTCCGGATCAGAGTATAAACGCAGCTTTAACGCCTCTTTGGAAGCATATTCTACAGCTTTTAGAGATGTTTCATAGGGAGACTCATTGGTATTTAATTTGATATACTGACTGTCTCTTGGCTGTTCTCCCGGTGTATAAGGAGTCAGAGCGTCATATTTCGAACTGAAAAATTTACTCATACTTACTTGTCCTGCTCTTTTCTGAATAAGGCACTTCTTGCGTGTCCGGTAAGCCCTTCTTTATTTGCAAAATAGGCAATATCATCTGCGATTCCTTTAAATGCCACATTATCAAAATAAGTGTATTGGGATTTCTTTACGAAATCATCAACTGATAATGGGTTTGAAAACTTTGCTGTTCCCATGGTAGGAAGCGTATGGTTAGGGCCGGCCATATAATCTCCTAAAGCTTCCGGACAATTTCTTCCAAGGAAGATAGATCCTGCATTTTTGATCAGCGGAAGATATTCAAACGGCTCATCTACACAGATCTCTAAGTGCTCAGGGGCAATTTCATTTGATACTTCAATTGCCTGCATCAGATCTTCGGTAACGATGATCTTTCCGTTATGGTCGATGGATGCAGAAGCAATTTCTTCTCGTTCAAGCTGGTGCACCTGTGTCTCAACTTCAGCCTGCACCTTAAGCGCAAAATCCATATCATCCGTAATTAATACCGCACTCGCATTCTTATCATGTTCAGCCTGCGATAAAAGGTCCGCTGCTGTCCATGCAGGATTTGTCTTTCCATCGGAGATGATCAGGATCTCGCTTGGACCTGCGATCATATCAATCGATACCATACCGAAGACTTGTTTCTTAGCTTCTGCAACAAATGCATTTCCAGGTCCGACAATCTTATAGACTTTTGGAATGGTTTCTGTTCCATATGCTAAAGCAGCAATTGCCTGTGCTCCACCGGTTTTATAGATCATATCGACACCGGCAACATGTGCAGCAGCAAGAATATAAGGATTAATTTTACCGTCTGCATTTGGAGGGGTTGTCATTACGACCTGCTCGCAGCCTGCGATTTTTGCCGGA
>ODAI014717641.1_pt1 | contig 12504 bp, 5 predicted proteins | sample 1539321 | NCBI WGS metagenome assembly ODAI01 (sample SAMN02144231, study PRJEB22623) | gut metagenome | biome: sheep rumen | host: Ovis aries | place: New Zealand
AATATGGCCACCGTGGCAACCAGCCGGCAGGCGAGACGGTCGGATATGCCCTGATCCTGCAGGATGAAGATGATTCGTTCTATGTCTATGGCCGTAACATCAGTCTGCAGTTCTCCCTGGTCGAACGCGGTGCGAAGAACCTGGTCACCGGCATCCTGGACTGCGAGGAAGGGTCGTTCGAGAATGGCGTCTGGAAGCCCTTCCGCCGGATCAACGGCGACCAGATCATGAACGACTACTCCTTTGCCGCGGCATATCTGGACGGCCGCTCCGGAAACGGACTCCGTTTCGGCCAGGCAGGTGTGCAATACGTGAGACTGTATCATTATTGAGGCAGAGGTAAAAATGAAACCATTACCGTTAGTATCCATTGTCCTTTCTTTCCTGCTGCTGTCCGGCCAAACAACTGTTTTTGCGCAAAGACGCCCGAGTGCATTCGTGGACCGGAACGGCGTTCTGCGCTGGACTGCAGGGCGGCAGGAAATCGCGGAGTTCGGCGTGCATTATGCCCTGCCGTTCTCAACGGCATACGCGAATTACCAGGATCTCGGGCTTGATTTCGAAGAAGGGATCCGGCAGGATGTCTATCATCTGACCCGCCTGGGGCTCAAGGCATACAGGGTGCATATGTGGGATGCCGAACTGACGGACACGCTGGGCAATTTGCGGCAGAACGAACACCTGCGTTTGCTGGACCTTACTGTCAAGGAGATGAAGGACCGGGGATTCAAGATGCTGCTGACCCCGCTGAACTATTATGGGACGCGGGAAAAACCGTACGGAATCGGTCAGAAGTGGGGGAAGTCAGGTTCCTATACACCGGAAGCGGTCGCGGCAACGAAAAACTATCTCCGGCAATTGATGAATCACGTCAATCCATATACGGGCAATGCTTATAAGGATGACGAAGATATCATCGGTTACGAGATCTACAACGAGCCGGAGCATCCGGGTTTTACGGAAGAAACTGTGGTGACCTACATCAACTCGCTCGTTGAGGCAATCCGTCAGGCGGGTTGCCGGAAACCGCTGTTCTGGTGTATGTCGATCGCGCCTCAACTGATCCGGGGATTTGTCAAGACGGATGTCCAAGGCGGATCCATGCAGTGGTATTCCGTGAGCCATAACGCCGGTTTCCCTTTCAAAGGAAACCTGCTGACCCACGTGGACCAGTGGCCGAAAGATACCTTGACGGATGTTGTGCGGGCTGCTCGGAAGGCGTTGGTATCTTATGAGTCGGATGCGGCGGACAATGCCTACTCCTATACCTATCCGATGATGGCCCGTTCGATGCGGGAAGCCGGATTCCAGTTCGCGGCGATGTTCTCCTATGATCCGATGGGGATTGCGGCTTATAATACGGAGTATCGGACTCATTATATGAATCTGGCATATGCGCCCAAAAAGGCGATGGGGCTCAAGATAGCTGGGGAGGTGTTCCGTGCCACGCCCCGGTTGAAGCAATTCGGCCGCTTCCCGCAGGATACGACCTTCGGCAGTTTCCACGTCAGTCACGATCCCGAACTTGCGGAGATGGTCTCGGAAGAGAAGTTCTTCTACAGCGGAGATACACGGAGTGTGCCCCCTGCCGTATCTTCCCTGAGAGAGATTGCCGGGATCGGGTCTTCTTGCCTGGTAAAATATGCCGGGAGGGGGATTTATTTCCTTGACAAAGTGGAAGATGGCGTGTGGCGTCTCGAGGTGATGCCGGATGCGACCTGGGTGGACAATCCTTTCGGCAGGCCGGAACTTGGCCGGGAGATGTCCGCCATTGTCTGGGAAACGTATCCGATGACAATCGATCTTCCTGACCTGGGTGAGGGGTATTCTTTGCGGGGCATCAATGACGGGAATGACCACCGCGCCGAGGCAGATGGACGGACCATAAGAATTTCCCCGGGGACCTACCTGCTGGAAGCGGCCGGGAAGCATTCCCGCCTGGGTCCGGAAGACCGGTGGAAGGACATCGTCCTGAAAGAGTTCGCGGCACCACAGCCGACGCAGGGGTCCTATCTTGTATATACGCCGATGCGAGAGTTGAGCCGGGCCGCGCAGCCGGATCTGTCCCTGGAAGTCGTTTCACAACGGGCGCCTGACGCTGTGCAGTTGGAAGCTTATTCCTTGTCTCCCTCCCGTTTCCCTGTGCTGGATTTCAAAAAGGACTGGCGTTATGGCTGGAGAGTTTCGCTCCCGGAGGAAATGCTTCGGGAAGACATTCTCGCTTACCGGATTGCCATTGTCCGGGACGGGAAAACCGTGTATTATCCGGAGGATGTTTCGGGTGGGCAGATGGATTACATCAACACGGAGATGTATCAACTCCGGATTGTAGATCCAGGGGCGCCCGTCGTGTTGCTCAATGTCGCGGAAGACTTGAGGGAACTGCGCCGGAACCATCGCCATTATCCGTATCACTTCCGTCCCTCCGCACTGCCTGGACTGGCGGGCGTGCGCGTGGCCTCGGACGGGATGGTTTATGCGAGCCATTACGTATTGGATTGCACCGCCGGACGCCGTTCCGATCTTGCGGATAAGCGTGTCCTTGCCGTGCGGGCGTATTCGGGAGAGGCGGCTTCTTCCCGGACCTGGATCGTGCTGCAGGGGACGGATGGACTGGAATATGGAACACAGATCCACATCGGGCCGGATGCCCGGGAATACCGGATCCCTTTATCCGATTTCAAGCGGGTCCGGGTCACGGGTCCGGGTGAAAAAGGATTCGTTTATATTGACCGGATTCCGGAAGAAAATGCTTATCTTGACCTTCGAAAAGTGGAGACCGTCAAGATGGCAGTCCTCCCGCAGGACAACCCGGAAGGCGCCAGTGTATATTTCGAATACATTACTTTGGAGTGAAATGGGAAGAAAGATATTCAGCCTGATGCTTTTCTGCCTGGCCGTTGCGTGCGGAGTGCGTGCCGCCGCTGCGACCGGGGAGCTGGTGTCCTATGTGGACACTTCCCTTGACGGCTCCCAGAAATACCGGCTGATCGTGGACGGGCGGCCGTATTATATGACCAATATCCAAATCCGGCTGGACAAACTCCGCTACAGCCTCGGCTGGGACGATGCGGGACTGGAAGCCATCGTCTCCCGGGCCGCGGCGGACGGGTTCAACACCGTCTCCATCCCGTTGATGTGGACGGAGGTGGAGCCGGAGAAGGACCGCTTCGACTGGAAAGTGCTTGACCAATATCTTGATATGGTAGTCCGCAACGGTCTGAAAATGGAGCTGTTGTGGTTCGGTCAGAACAGCGTCGGCGGGGTTGCGAAACTGAATATGCAGGACCGTTCCGGCGCTTCCCGCAACCGAGTGCCGGATTATGTGCTCGCCGTGGACGGGAGCAGTGAGTTTTCCGTCCGCAGGGATATTAACAACCGGACGATGGACCTCTCCGATCCCGCCTTGCGCGCCCGGGAGACCTTTGTTCTCGCACAGGTGATGGCGCACATTGCCGAATGGGACCGTGCGCACGGCCGGAAGCATCCGGTCATCGGTGTCCAGATCGGCAATGAAGTGTTCGGCGCCGGAGCGTCTTTTCCCAATTCGCTGGTGGTCGATTATCTGAGCGACGTGGCGGCGGCCGTCAAGCAGTCGCCCTATGTGGTCTGGACGCGGATCAACTGTGTCTATTGGGAAGTGGACGGCCGGATCCCCGAGAATGAACACAAACGTCTATCCCCGGCCGGGACCCACCTGGACTTCGCGGGCCTGGATACCTACAAGCACCATCCGCAGTTTCCGACTTTCGAGTCTTTCGTGGAGAGTATGCGCCGGGATATCCCATATTGCGGGCGCAACTTCCGGATGTTTATGGAGGTGGGGGCGGAGGTTTCCGATATCGCCCAGCTCTCCCTGGCCGCACTCTCCGGCAACTGTGCATTCGACTACTATGATATGTGCGGAATCGACGGCCACGGGCTTTATGATGCCGTCGGCCGGAATGGATTCCGCCCCCACGGGGCCTATATCGAAGATGTCCGGATGACGAACCGGATCCTCAACAGCGCGATGGCGGACCTTGCCTCGAATGCCAACGGCTACGGTCTTTTTGTCCATAATTGGAAAGGATACTCCGTGCTGGAAAGCGTCAGCAATGCCGGCGTGGCTTATACACCGGATGTGGCGACGTCGCAGGGGATCAGCATCTTGCGCAGCCGGACGGAACTCGTGCTGATGAGCACGACGGGGGGCCGGTTCACCATTCCGGCCGGGATGCAGCCGGAGGAGGCTTCACTGGGCCGTTTCGACCGGCAGGACCGTTGGAATGCGGAGGCTCCGCTCTCATTGCAGCGGCTTCGCGACGGCGCTCTCTGCGTGACGCTCGGACCGGGCCAGACCGTGCTGCTCCGCTGCAGGGACACGGGCTTCCGTGCACCTGAAAGGGTCTTCCAGGCCGAATTCGCTACTGTGGGCGGTGCTGCCCGGACAGGGAGCGGAGCGGGGGAGAACGGCTTTGCCGGCAACGGCTATGTGGAACTGCCGTGCGGCGGGGCATCCTATGTTCGCTGGGAAGGGATCGACGGCGGGACGGGCGGGGAGCGTGTTTTCCGGATCCGTTATGCGCTCGGCCGCCAGGAATCCGCGAAGAACAGCCTGTACGTGAACGGCCGCAGTCTCGGATTGCTTGAGATGCCTCCGACCGGGGCCGCGGACCGGTATGGCTATATCGAGTTCCGGGCGGCCCTGGAGCCCGGGGCGGTCAATTCCGTGGAACTTGCCGCTGTCGCCGGAGATGTGGTCGGCGTGTCCGGGCTGGATTTCCACAGCGGCGGAAGGATAGATGAATTACAAATGATGGAATGATATGAAGAAATGGGTTTATTTGTGTCTGGGCGCCTTGTTCGCCCTGTCCGCCTGCGGGACGGGCGGCAGTTTCAGATTGCAGTCGGGTGAGGACCTGACGGTCACGTGCTCGGTGGACGAGCCGGTGGCGGGGACCGCCCTGGAGATTTTCGGAAAGGACGTGCAGACGGTCCTGTCGGCTTCTTGCCGCCAGGTGGATCAGGATGGAAAGATCCTGCTGGTCCGTGCTGATGATCCTGCGTTTGCGTCGGATCCCGATGTCGCCTCCATTGCGGGACGGCACGAGGCTTTCGTGATGAAGGTGCTCCCTTCCGGTCAGTTGCTGATCGCGGGCAGCGACGGTCACGGCGCAGCCTACGGCCTGCTGGAGTTGTCCCGGATGCTGGGGGTGTCTCCCTGGGAATGGTGGGCGGACTGCACGCCGGCTCCCAAGAAAGGATTCCACCTGAAGAAAGGCTTCAAACTGACGCAGGAACCATCTGTGGCATACCGCGGTATCTTCATCAACGATGAGGATTTCGCGTTCGTGCCCTGGGTCACGGGGACCCTGGACCCCACCGATGTCCGCGGCCGGATCGGACCGAAGGCGCACGAGAAGATCTTCGAATTGCTGCTCCGCCTGCGCGCCAATTCCTTCTGGCCCGCGATGCACGGCAGTTCCATCCCGTTCTTCCTGACCGAAGGAAACCGGGAGACGGCGGCGCGCTACGGCATCTACATCGGCACGTCCCACTGCGAGCCGATGGCGAGCAACGCCAACGGCGAGTGGCGCGTACGTGGAGAAGGGGAGTACAACTTCATCACCAACCGCGACAAGGTGCTGGATTTCTGGCGGGAGCGGGTCGCTTCGGTCAAGGACCAGGAGATCATGTACACGCTCGGGATGCGCGGCATCCACGACGGACCGATGAGCGGCGCCGATACGCCTGAGGAGCAGAAGGAAGCGTTGGCGGAGGTGATCTCCGTGCAGCGGGAGATGCTCTCCGAGCTGGTCGATCCTGACGTGACGCGGATCCCGCAGGTGTTCATCCCTTATAAGGAAGTGCTCCTGGCCTACAACGAAGGCCTGGAGGTCCCCGAGGACGTGACCCTGATGTGGTGCGACGACAACTACGGCTACATCCGGCATTTCCCGACCGAGGCCGAGCGGAACCGTCCGGGCGGCAACGGTGTTTACTACCACGTCTCCTACTGGGGCCGCCCTCACGACTACCTGTGGCTAGGAGCCTATTCGCCGGCCCTGATCCTGCAGCAGATGGGGATGGCCTACGACAAGGGCATCCGCCAGACCTGGATCCTCAACGTCGGCGACATCAAGCCGGAAGAGTACCAGATCGAACTCATCATGGATATGGCCTGGGACATCGACGCCGTCCGCACCAGCGGCTGGCAGGCCCACCTGAAGGCCTTCCTGACACGGGAATTCGGCCGGAAAGTCGCATCCGCCGTCCTCCCTTCCCTGGTGGAGTACTACCGTCTTTCCTATATCCGCAAGCCCGAATTCATGGGCAACACGCGGGAGGAAGAGCGGGACCCGGCATACCGCGTCGTGAAGGACCTTCCTTGGGATGAAGCGACGATCCGGACGCGCATGGACCAGTTCGCACAGCTGTACGACCAGGTAGGGAACTGTGCCGCACAGGTGCCTGAGGACCGCCAGACCGCTTACTACCACCTCGTCCAGTATCCCGTGCAGGCGGCCGCCAAGATGAATGAGAAGGCGCTCACCGCCCAGCTGGCCCGGCACGGTCTGGCCGACTGGGCCGATGCGGATGCTGCCTACGACGCGATCGAGGCGCTGACGGACCGGTACAACCAAGGGAAATGGAAGGGGATGATGAATATGGCGCCCCGTAGGCTGCCGGTTTTCCAGAAGTATCCTCACGTGCAGGCGGACGCTCCGCTGCCGGCTGCTCCTGCGATCATTGCCAAGTGGAATGCCGTGGACGGGAAGGGCTGTCTCACGCCTTGTGAGGGGCTCGGTTACGAGGGCGGTGCCGCGATGCTCACGCCCGGCGAGAGCGTGTCCTTCAACTTCAGTTCCGATGCGGCCGAAGCCGTCGTCTCCGTGCGGATGGTCCCGACGCATCCGGTCAGCAGCCCGCAGCTCCGTTTCACCCTTTCCGTGGACGGGAGTGATCCCGTGGAACTCGCTTATGAGACCTACGACCGCAGTGAGGAGTGGAAGGAGAACGTCCTGAACAACCAGGCGGTGCGGAACCAGGTCGTTCCGCTCACGGGTTCCGGAAAGCATACCGTCGTGATCACTGCCCTGGACGAAGGGGAAGTGTTGGATCAGATCTGCATTTGCTCCCGTCCGTGAGACGAAGATCCCTGCTGGTCCTGACCTTGTTGCTGCTGCCTGCCCTGTGCGGGCGGGCAGCAGCGGTCATCCGCCATATCGGAACCGGGGACGGCTTGCCGAACAGCTTTGTGATGGACCTTGCCATCGACGACCGGGGGATGGTGTGGGCCGCCACCGAGAACGGGCTGGCCAGGATCGCAGGGGATAGCTTTACTGTTTGGAATACAGACAATTCCAGTATTCTGGACAATAAGATCATCCATCTTTTCTTTGAACCTGGTACGCGTTCCCTGTGGTGCCAGACGATGAACAACGGTTTCAGCATCCTGGACAGCCATACTGCGGAATTCTCCGTCTTCAACGAGTCGAACGGTCTGCTCAGCAATGCCCTGAACGGTGTCTTCCCTGCGCAGGACGGCGGGGTCTGGATCGCCACGAAAAGCGCCGGGCTGCAGCATTACGATCCACTGACGCACCAGTCCCGGTATTATACGCCGGAGAACTGCCCCGGATTGGAAGCGGACATCCGCTGCTGTGCGGAAGATCGTTACGGACACCTGTATCTTGGGTACAACCATCACGGCTTCGGGGTCCTGGATCTTGAGACCCGCACGGTCCGCAATTATGCCCACGTCCCCGGGGATCCTGCCAGCCTCCCGGGAGATGTGGTGCGCAGGATCCTGATCGACTCCACCGGGAATGTCTGGGCCGGCACAAACCAGGGCCTGGGCCTGTTCGACCGGATAAATGGTACTTTCCAGAACTATCGGCACGATGGAAAGGACGACCGGAGCCTGGCAGGCGACAATATCATGGGCCTGGCGGAGATGTCCGACCACACCCTTTGGGTATCCTCCGATCTCGGCGGTATTTCTATCCTGGACCTGCGTGATGATGCGCACACGACTGGATTCCGTCGGATTACGGACGAGGACGGCCTGAGTTCGATCAACATCCGTTGCACGCTCCAGGATGGCTACGGCAATGTCTGGGTGGCCAATTATGCTTCCGGTGTGGATTTCATCACGGAGAATGCAACGCCCTTCAATATCCTTCCCTTTTACCGGGAAAGCGGTTCTGTCAGGCAGCTCAAACGCGTCTATGCCATCTGTTCCGACGCGGACGGCAATCTGTGGCTGGGCGGGGAGAACGAACTTTCCCTGTTCCGGGACGGCCGCCACGTGCGGACGTGGGACCTTTCTCCTTATCTGGTGCAGCCCTACACCATACCCTACACGCTTCTGTCGGACCGGGACGGGAACGTCTGGATCGGTCTCAACGACGAAGGCGTGCTCAAATTCAATCCCCGGAACGGGAGTTTCAGGCGGATCTCCTCGCCGTCCCAGCTGATGGATGTCCACGCACTTCTGGAGGATCCGGACGGCCGGATCTGGGTCGGTACGGACATGGGGCTTTACTGCGCTGACAAGGATGAGATGGTATATGAGGAGCGTTTCGTGAAAAGAGACGGTCCCATTTCGATTTACGGCCTGCAACGGGATGCGCTGGGCCGCTTCTGGGTGGGAACCCTGGGGGATGGCCTGTTCGTTTTCCGGGCAGATGGAGACCTGGTTGCCGAATTCAATACGTCGAACGGTTTCTGCTCGGACAGCATCAATCAGATTTACTGCGACCACGAAGGGGAATTCTGGATTGCCACATATGCCGGACTGGTTCACTTCCCGGATCCGAAGGAGCTGGACAGATATGATGTATTCGACGGAAGGAACGGTCTTTTGAATGTCAATGTCCGCGCCGTGCAGGAAGATGCGATGGGCGGTATCTGGGTCAGCACCTATGATGGGATAGCCACGCTGCTGCGTCGGGAGCAGCTTTTCGAAAGCTACAGTTTCTTCAACGGGGTGCAGATCGGGAGCTTCGTGGAGAGTTCCGCCACCCGCACTCCGGACGGGAATCTCTATTTCGGTTCGCCGGAGGGGGTATGCTATTTCAGTCCGCGGCAGATGGGGGCGTCCCGTTCGGTGTCCCCGTTGCATTTTGTCGACGGCTGGAAGAGCGATCGCGATGACAACGACTGGGTCCCGCTCCTGGCCGATTTGTCGAAGGGACGGGTTTTGCTCGGGCATAAGGAGAACACCATCCGGCTGGAGTTTGCCATCGAGGACTTTTCGCAGACGGATCGTGTGGAGTATTCCTACCGTCTGCCAGGTGTCATCGAGGATTGGCTCAGCAATGGAAACAGCGGGCGCCTCTTCCTTTGGGGACTCAAACCGGGGAACCACCGGCTACAAGTCCGCGCCCGCCTCAAGGACCAGACCTGGGAGCAAGGGGAGACTTCCTCCCTGCTGATCCGGGTCCGGCCTTCCGTCTGGGCATCCTGGCCGGCCCGGGTCGTTTACGGGCTCCTGCTGGCCGCCATCCTGTTCTTCATTTTCCGTTATCTCCGCCTCCTCCTCTCCTTAAGGCTTGAGAGAGAGAACCGTCGCAAAGAGCAGGAGCTCAGCGAGGAACGCCTGCGCTTTTTCACCAATATCACGCACGAACTCCGTACGCCCCTTACCCTGATTCTCGGCCCGCTGGAGGACCTGGTGCACGATAAGAACCTCCCGGAACCCTACGCCGACCGGATCGCCGGTATCCACCGCAGCGGGATGCGGTTGCACGGACTGATCAACCAGATCCTGGAATTCCGGAAGACGCAGACACAGACCAAACGGCTGGTCGTCCGGGAAGGCGACCTGGGCCGGCTCGTAGAAAGCATCGGTGCCCGATACCGGGAGATGAACCGGAATTCCGCCACGGAAATCCGGGTGGATGTCCGGGAAACTTTCGATGCGGTGTATTTCGATCCGGACATTGTCTCGACCATTCTGGAGAACCTGATGTCCAATGCTGTGAAATATACGCCGCGCGGGAGCATTACTCTGTCTCTTTACGGAGAGGAGATGGATGGGGAACGCTATTGTACGATGTCCGTCACGGATACCGGCTATGGAATCAGTGAAACCGAACTGCCCCTGATTTTCGACCGCTATTATCAAGTAAAGGGAGCGCATCAGGCCTCCGGGACCGGAATTGGCCTGGCGCTGGTCAAGGCCCTGACCGATGTCCATCAAGGAGTTCTCAAGGTCAGCAGCCGCGAAGGACGGGGGAGCATCTTCTCGTTCTCGATCCTGCGGGATTCGACCTATCCGGAAGCCGAACACGCCGTCCCTTCTTCGTCCGTCCCGCCCGGTCCTGAACACCTTCCCGACAATCCAGGCGCAGACGAGCAATCCGCTTCATCTTCGCAGCCTTTGATCCTGGTCGTCGAAGACGATGTGGATATCCTGAGATACGTCACATCCGCGCTCTCGGGCAAATATGCCGTGGTGACGGCGACGGATGGCCGGAAAGGGTATGATCTGGCTCTCGACAGGATCCCGGAGATGATCATCAGCGACATCATGATGCCCGTGATGGACGGGATCGAACTCTGCCGGATGATCAAGGCGGACATCCGTACCAGCCACATCCCCGTGATCCTGCTCACGGCGAAGGATACCTTGCAGGACAAGGAAACCGGTTACGAGAGCGGTGCGGATTCTTATCTGACGAAACCTTTCACTTCGCGCCTGCTGCTCAGCCGTATTGCCAACCTGTTCGAGATGCGTCGCCGGCTTGCCGACCGGCTCGTCAAGGAAGGAGGTGACGCCCCGGGCCCGGGAGCAGGGACCAGTGTGGATAGCCTGAACGAATGTGACCGGGAGTTCATCGCCCGTTTCGACCGCCTGATCGAGGACAATATGGACAAGGAAGACCTGGATATGGGTTTCATCACGGCCAGCTTCAACATGAGTTATTCCACCTTCTACCGCAAGGTCAAGGGCTTGCTGGGCATCAGTGCCAAGGAGTACATCCGGACCCGGAAGATGCGCAGGGCGATGGACCTGCTGCGTTCCGGCAAGTATAATGTCAATGAAGTGAGCCTGATGGTCGGATACCAGGATGCCGGTAATTTCCGGAACTATTTCAGGAAGGAATTCGGGCTCAATCCTTCTGAGGCCTTGAAGACTGACCGGCGAAAATGATTATCTTTGCATTCAATTAATCGTCATCTGCCGTGAATCATTACGAAACCATCCATCTGGAGGATTATTTCCAGAGCGGAGAAGGCGGGACCGCCGTCTCCTATACGCATAAGACCCGCCCTTCGCTGGCGAAACTCTACAATCCCGGTTTTGAGGCCGAGAGGGCCGTGGAGGAATTCCGGACGGCGAGGACCGTCTTTGAGATGGGGATCCCGACGCCGGAGCCCTACCGCCTGGTGACGGACGGGGTGCGTTACGGCGCCGAATACGAACTTGTCCCCGGCAAGCGTTCGTTCACCCGCATCATCTCCCAGGAGCCGGAGCGGCTGGAGGAGATGTCCCGGACTTTCGCCCGGGAGGCGAAGGCGCTCCATGCCATCCCGGCCGATACGACGCGGCTCCGCTCCTACAAGCAGGCGATGAAGCGTTTCTATGAGGAGAAGGATCTGGTGCCTGCGGACTTCAAGCGCCGCGCGCTCGCTTTCCTGGAGAGCGTCCCGGAGTCCCCGACCTGCCTGCACGGCGACCTTCACATCGGCAACATCATCACCGACGGCAAGCGCACGTTGTGGATCGACGTGGGCGAATTCAGCTACGGTGTCCCGGAGTGGGACCTGGGCATCCTCTGGACCATGACCCAGAATATGGACAAGGCCAAGGCGGAGAATCTTTTCCATGTCTCGCCCGAGACCCTGAAGGCGCATTGGGCGTTCTTCCTTCCGGCCTACCTGGGTACGGACGACGGGCGGGTGCTGGACGCTTTCACCAGGCGGCTCTTCCCTTACTATGCGGTCAAGGTGCCCTATGTCTATGACATGGCCTACCACGCGCCCATGCCGGATGCGGCCTTCCAGCGGATCGGACCGATGCTGCCGTAAAGCCTTATGATTCCCGTTCGGGGCTGAGGCGCCGGACGAGGAGCGGGGCGACGAGGTTGCCGGCCACGTTGAGCAGGGTGGCGGGGATGTCGCAGATGGTGCCGATGATCAGGAGCGAGGCGGCGAACGAGGGGTCGAGGCCGAGCACGGCGCAGATGAGCAGTTCGCCGGTCATGCCGCCCACGGGGATGGCGCCCACCACGATGCTCTCCAGCACGGCCAGCAGGATGACCGCTGCGGCGGGACCCAGGCCCTGCGGGGCGGTGCCGAAGAAATAGAGCGCAAAGAGGATCTTGGCGATGGACGTGACGACGGAGCCGTCTTTGTGGAGGTTGGTGCCCAGTGGGACAACGCCCTCGGCGATCTTGTCGCTGACGCCCAGGTTCCGCGCGGCAGCCATGTTGACGGGCATGCTGGCGGCCGAAGAACAGGTGCCGACGGCCGTGACGGACGGCGGGATCATCTCCTTCCAGAAGCGTCCCG
>ODAI011678233.1_pt1 | contig 12503 bp, 6 predicted proteins | sample 1539321 | NCBI WGS metagenome assembly ODAI01 (sample SAMN02144231, study PRJEB22623) | gut metagenome | biome: sheep rumen | host: Ovis aries | place: New Zealand
ATACAAATAAATCTCGCTTGCATCTTTCACAACCTTTAAACACTGCTTAATGCCCGACTCCCAAAGCTTTATTTTTTCCGCCCCGGGAATGCCGCTTATGTCAATATCACCGTTGCCGCAAATATATAGGCGCCTGTAAATGGCGTTTTTCTTTTGAAAGTACCCAACCACCGCATTTAAAACCAAAAACGTGGCAGTTTGCATGACGCACAACAACAGCAAGCATACAACGATGTCCAAAGTCGAAACGGAAGCAAACAAATAATTGCTCCAATCAACTCCAAATCCGGTTAAATTGTTATAGCTTTCATATATCAGTGAAGTGCTTAACTCATAAAAACTCATTTGTTTAGCCACAGCAAGCCTTAGGCAACTTAAGATAATAAACATAATTGCCGCCACTACTACATTTTTTAATACTATGCTTAGTTCCTGCTCATATCTAACATAAACATTTCTGCCGTGATTACTGCATGTAATAATTAGTGTCAAAATGACATAGATGAGTAAAAGAAGCAGTCCAAAGCCGGAAAAAGTCACTTTATAAAACATAAGCAAATATTCAATTGTAAAAATAATCAGTATAAATAATCTTGGGATTTTGCACCCGTAGATTAAATTTGCATATGATGTTTTCATTGATGAAGTCCGGTTTCCTTGTTTATCGTCTTTGGGTCTGCGTCGCTAATCCACATTAATCTTTAAATCAAATTTCTTTTCAATCGCCTTTAAATACTTCTGACCATGGCTCGCTGCCACTATCATTGGCGCATAGGCATCTCGGCCGCTTATGTTGTAAAGGTAAGGATATTTTTCAAAAGCGGTTTTATATATTTTTACGAAATCCATAATTCCTTTTTGGATTTGATTTATTCCCTCTATGTTGGCGTCGAAATCGCCAAACTGTAATGTAATGTCTGATTCGGGTATGTATTTAAAAGAGTGACTTGCATGGCTGTTTTCCTTAACTGCGCCGGAGTTTTCCACAATTATTTCATCCTGTATGTTCCCCGGGGCAAAGCCTGCAAACTGCGGTGTGGGTGATGAAAGCAAAAGTTCCCAAAACACATTGAAATCCTTATTTGGATTGTGAAGCTTATATAAGTCCCTATTGTGAGCAGCCGAATAAAGATAAGCCACAAGTTTTCCCGATTGAAGAAAATAATCGGTAGCGTCCGGCTCGGTGTTGTGGATGGTATTGGTTCCGGCAATGATTCCCGTAATATTGCAATCAAGTTCCCAATAGTTATTAATCAGATAATCAAGACTTAAGGCTCCGGAGCCTGCCCAACCTATATCTACAGCCACAGCTTTGTCTGCATCATGCAAAACGTCTGCATAGTATTTTCTTGCCGCATCATGTTCATGCTTATAACATTCAACAACTTTATCCCATTTGGCTTCGATAAAAAGCCTTAAGTTATCTGCATTTTTTGTAGTCAAATAATCATCCGCGTTAATCGGAACAAACTTTTCGGGCTGCTGTTTTCTATCTGTCTTTTTGTTGCGTTTAATCAACCACTTGTTCCATATTCTTTCCCAGTCGGACAGCTCTTTGGTCAAAAAGCCAAGATTCATGGAATTCAAAATTCTTTTAATACTGTAATTTTGATTAGCCTTGTGATAAATGAATCTTCTGAAGTAATCGTGTCTATCAAAGTCAGCCATAAGCTTTGTTGCCACTTTTCTCGACCAGTAAACATAAACCGTATCCTCGCCGGGATATAAAAAGTCATATGCACTTTTTAAAATATCTCCATCTCTGGACAAAAACAGCTTTTTACTTATTCCATGATTTTTGCAATATTCGTGAATAAACCGACAATAGCCAAAAACAAACAATCCGCCATATATAAATCCGTATTCGTATTCCATGGAATACTTGTTTAAACCATTGTAAATGTGGTTTGTTACTATGCTCTTGTAAGCCGATCCAACCAAAGCAGACATATCAAAAGGTCTGTAAAGAAGCACATTCTTATTTACATTTATATAGGGCATAACACTAAGGCCCACTTCTTTCGCATTTTTAACATCGCTTATGGAATTGTCACCAATGTGCACCACAGACACCGGTCCGGACTGCTGCCTAAGAACCGTTTCGAATAAACCACCCTTTGCTTTGTTTTTCTTATATTCGCAAGAAACATATACAGACTTTGCTCCCGTAAAACCGTTTTTTTCAAGAAGCATAGATATAAAGTCGGCCGGCAAATACATGTCCGAAACTATAATTATTCTTTTGTTTAAAGCAATAAGCTTTTGCCACACTTCCAACATAAAGGGGTTGGCAGTGCAGATATCAAGCTCGGTTTGCTTTTCCGCTTTTTCGCCTCCAAGGGCGCTTCTCCCCAGGGAAGATTCCAATACTTCCCAAATATCATTAAGGCCTATTTCCGTATGGCCGTTTTTATCGAAACATCTTTGACGAGCCGTATGTTCCGCCTCAATACGAATATTCTTAAAGTTTGGCACTCCAAGCTTTTCTCCGATTAAATAGAAAACATCCGTAGGTAATGCCAGATTTCTGAAAATCAAAGTATCGAAAACATCAAAAGATATAACATCAAAGTCCTTAATCTTTGAAACAAAGTCATCCACTGTATAATTTCTGATTGTTTTGGCAGCATACTCGGACTCGCTTTTGTCCCTTAAAAGCCTCTTGGATTCGTAAATTTCCGCTTTTTTAGCCTTACCGAGAAATTTGCAAAACAAAACATAGTAAGCAAAGTTAAGCCAGAGAAGATATACCCAAGAAATAATTTTTGAAAAGCCCGTCGCTCCATCGTGAAATCTATGATATCGTTCCGAAATACCTATATGTTTGTTAACCAATGCGTTATACAGTGTTGTCCTTGCAAGCATTTATCTTCTCTCCGTGACAGTATGACACTTGTAAATTATCAAAACAAAACATTCTACTTTAGTTAAAATTTTCAAGTATCGCTTTATATCCGATATTATATCATACATAGCATATTCATTCAAACAGATTGTGCGCAATATAGCCAAAAAAAACTCAATGTAAAGCTTTCATTCATACTTTACATTGAGATTTAAATTGCTTCTTTACTTTTTTATGTCTAATTAAAACAAGTTTCCTTCCTTCATAAACTTTCCTATGTTGACATGCACGATTCCATTTCTATGCTGAATCATGTCATTTCTAGTCACAACATACTTAGGATAGTTATCCTTAATGGCTTCAAGCGGAGCATATTCCCTATTTTCCGTTTTTATATCGTTTAATATTGTCATAGCCACCTGAACATATGCATAGTTAAATGCTTCTTTTCTCATAATAAAATCGCATTCAAGTTTCCCTATACGCCCTATACTGACCGCATAGTCCTTAGAACGAGCATACATATATACTATATTTTCAAGAACCGGTCCATAATTAATTCTATTATCCGTATTATTTGCAAAATAAAAGCTCAGGTCTGATAGATAGTATTTTTGCTCACCACCAATTGACTTTCTGGATTTTAAATCAAATCGTTCACATTTATATATAATTTTCGAATCAATCAGCACCTGAATATACTTACTTAACGTTTCCCTGGTAATGCTACTTCCTGCATTATGCAAATCAGTTAAAATATTTGTTAAGCTTGTGGTTGCCCCAAAATTATTTATTATGTAGGTTTGAATTGCGTTAAAAGATGCAACATCCTTGATTTTCACCCTTCTACGAATGTCTTTTTCAAATATTTCCTCTATAATACTTTTAACATAACTTCGTTTATCTTCTATTGTTGTATAGCTTAAAGTTTTTGGAAAACCACCCTCTATTATATATTTTTCCAATTCCTCTGTTATATCAGAATTGATTTCCAGCTTTAAAAATTCCTTCATCTTCAAGTATTCTTCAAATGTTAGCGGATACATTTCAAACTCAATATAACGACCGGTCAGTTTTGTAACCAATTCTCCGCTTAAAAGGTATGAATTAGAACCTGTGATAAAAATTGAGTATTCTTCTTCCTCTCTAAAAGCATTTATTACTTCTTCAAATCCCTCAACATTCTGTATTTCATCAATAAATAAATACTTTACGCCTTGTGGTGTACACAGGTCATCAATTGCTTTTTCCAACTCATCAACCTTTTTTATAGATTTAAATCCACGCTTATCTAAATTTATATACACAATGTTCTCAGAATTTACTCCCTGATCCTCTAATTCTTTTGCGATTGTTTGCATTAAACAAGATTTGCCGCAACGTCTTACACCTGTAATAACTTTAATCAAGCCACAATCATGATAAAATCCTCTTATTCTTTTTAAATAGTTTTCTCTTGGATATAATTTCATTATTTCCCCTTAATCTGTATTTGCTAATGGTATTTGCTGATATTTTATCACTCTCCGTTTGTTATTTCAATGTTATGACAGTATTTTTTTGTTATTTATCATTTTTTTACGTGATAACCGCCGCGTATTTACAAAAATTCTTTTGGTACCGTCACTTAACTTTACCAATGGGTCCTCTGAACAGATTTCTTCAGAGATGTCAGTATAATCACAGCATTGCAAAAAATGCCATCTTAAAATCTTACTATTATTTCAAATATCTCTTTTTTAGAAAAGGGAAAACTGGCTGATTCAGCCTGATGCATAATGCATTTGACCGACTCAGTATAATATTTAAGATATGTAATGTAAAGTATGATATTTTCATTGTTTAATGTACATTAATGTATTTCAGATTTTTAAATAATTATCCCACATTTTTCTTGAATGCATATAAGGATATGCAGCCTTATACTGCTCTGATACTTTCTTATAATTTCGTTTAAAACACTTAAAAGTTCTACCGAATTCTTTATAAACAGCTCTAGCCGCCTTTTTATCACGTCTTGCAATAAAACCCTTACCTGTTATCTCATCAAAAAAAACGATTTCCGAAGCACGATAGCCTAAAACCGGTTTGTCTGCATATAAAGGCAATATTGCCTGCCTGTTTGGTTTCCTCAAATATCCGTTTAATGTTAGTTTCCTAACTAACCCATAAATAAAATTTGTATCATCTATTGCTGAACAATGTTTATAGTATTCATAGTCTATTTTTTCAAACTCTTGTACTGTGTTGTTCAATTCCAACAGCCTTTTATTATATTCTTCTGCATCCAATGAGCATAGCCATTCCGGGCCTTTTGAAAAATCTTTTAACGCCATAATTAACGCTTGAACGTAATTGTATCTATATAAAAAGATGTCAGATCTTAATCTCCATTTAATTCGTTTAAAAATTACTTTTGAATAATTAGAGCCTTCAAAGCAAGCATTCACTATCAAAGGATTTCTATTAACATAATACAACTGCATTGCTGTTCTTTTTGACTCAAAAGCCTCATGCCATGTGCAAATACCATTCAGCAAAATAAGAGGTGCCTTATTTCTTACACCAAAATCAACATCATCCCATTGGAAAAAGATTGGCATCGGCAAATTGTCATTTCTGATATAAGACATGGGAATCACACAAAACCACCAAGCATTGTATTCTTCCTCGTGAAAGGCATTTGTTACCGCAACATTGTACTTTTCGCGCATGTCCAATTCATGGCCGAAACGTTCAATATAGGTTTGGTCTCTTTTAGCACCGGATTCAATATGCAAGTAAGGCTTATCGATGCGAAACATAGCTCCACCAAGCATAGCATTACTGCATTCCGGCTTAACAAAATGCAAAAAAGCAATCAGCCGGTTAAACACCTCAGGTTCGATGACAACATCATCATCCATTATTACCATATGGCTGTAGCCTTGGTTATTATCTATGATTTCGATCATGTTTCTTGCAAAGCCACCGGCACCACCGGCATTTATGTTTCTAACAAGATGAACATTTCCCAAAGAATCCTGCGGCAATGTAGAAGCGTTGTCCGCAACAAAAATATCAATATTCGGATTAGCAAGACCGGTAATGGCGTTAACGTTTTTAATAATGTATTCTTCACGTTTGTAAGTTGTAAAAGCCAATGCCAGCTTGATATCGGGATTTTGGGCTTTAGTATGTGATGTCCATGCTGCGGATTTGAAACTAAGTTCTTCGGAAAAAGTCTTTATGGAAAATCCAATAAATCCTTTTTCAGGCATATTAGGAATGTCCAAAGTTTCAACCCTATATTCGCTACTATCAAATTCTTTTTTAAGCAGGACGGTTTCCTCAACTTTTCCGTTAAAAGGGAGTGCATGATATAAAATAATCTCTGCTTTTCCGCGCAATTCCAACTCCAGCGAGACATCGGAAACGTTAGTGTAAAGCCTCCATTTTTCATTGGAAAAAGAGTTAAAATATGTCCCAAAATCAACAAATGTGTTATTACCGATAATGAATGAATCATTCTCGATAAGACAACCATTGCCTGACATATAGTAAAATAGCTTTGTTTCATCTATATATTCAGATTTAAAAATGATTCTTTGTAATTCATTGTCGGCATAACACATTTTCATTTTTCTATCCCTATTATTTAATCTCTTCTTTAACTTTAGCCAATGCAGAGGCTATAACCGCATCCATGTCATAATATTTGTATTCACCCAAACGACCGCCAAATATTATTTTTTCTTCCTTAGAAGCCAGTTCCTTATACTGCTCGTATAATTTACCGTTTTTCTCATCATTTACCGGATAATAAGGTTCGTCACCCGGTTTCCATTCCGAACTATATTCCTTACTGATAATGGTTTTCGGAATATCGTTGCCTTCGGAGTCTTTTCCAAACTCAAACCATTTATGCTCGATGATTCTTGTCCAAGGAGTCTCTCTGTCGGTATAGTTAACAGCAGCATTACCTTGGAAGTTAGGAATATCCAACAACTCATTTTCAAAACGAACCGAGCGATATTCCAAAGTACCGAGTTTATAATCAAAATATGCATCAATCGGGCCTGTGTAGATTACTTTTTCTGTCATATTGTCATACTCTTCTTTGTTTTCCAAATAATCAACACCAAGTCTTACTTCTATTCCTTCAAGCATGTTTTCAACCATCTTTGTATAACCACCGATAGGAATACCCTGGTACAAAGCGTTAAAATAGTTGTTGTCAAAAGTAAGTCTTACAGGAAGTCTTTTAATAATAAAAGCCGGAAGTTCCTTACAATCACGCCCCCACTGCTTTTCGGTATAACCTTTAATCAGCTTTTCGTAAATATCGCGACCTACTAAGGAAATAGCCTGTTCCTCCAAGTTTTGAGGCTCTCCCGCAATCTCCTTCTTCTGCTCTTCAATTTTTGCCATTGCTTCTTCAGGTGTAACAACATCCCACATTTTATTAAATGTATACATGTTGAAGGGAAGCGAATACAATTCACCTTTATAATTTGCAACCGGAGAATTTGTAAATCTGTTAAAGACAGCAAACTGATTAATATAATCCCAGACGTGTTTCAAATTCGTATGGAAGATATGTGCTCCGTATTTGTGCATCTGGATTTTTTCTATTTCCTCCGTGTAAACATTACCGGCAATATTTGGTCTTTTATCAATTACCAAAACCGATTTTCCTGCTTTTTTTGCTTCATGTGCGAAAACCGCTCCATAAAGACCTGATCCTACTACTAAATAGTTGTACATGCTTTTATATTTCCTTCCACTATCATTCTTACCATATCTCTATATATTAACACACTTTAATTAATCAACATCTACCATTGACAAGCCACTCAATACTTCATTTGTACTCGGTTCAATACATCTCACACAATAGGAAATCCCCTTTGTATTAACAAATCTTGTATCTTCAAAATAATTAGATGATGTAATACCAATTCTTATCCATTTTCTCCCTGGTATTTTTTTCCCGACCGAATAATGCATATTGGATGCTGACTTATCCCACTTTAAAGTGTTTTTATCTTTTCCTTCTATAACTTTAAAATTCTTTGGCATAGGATAATCATACTGGATACTAATCTTTTTGATTCTAAAGCAGTATATATCTTTTGATCTCAAGCATTGTTCTTTGCCATTATTGAAACAACAATAATCTACACGAAAATGGTTCTCATTTTTTTCTGCAATATTAGGTACTCTTGTCTCTGCTATACTTGAATTGAATATTCTTACCAACTGTACAGCTTTTTCATTTATTATATGATAAACATAATATACGTCTGCATTATCATCTTTTTCCCATTTTAATCTTATGTCATTCAATTATAAACATCTCCAAAACTAAATCATTCCAAACTTTAACAATTCGTGTACTTAAAAGTTATTATTCTGTTTCTATACTACCCTTATATACTTTATCACCGCGTATAAATCTATAAACCATTTGTTGTGAATCAAAACCTATAGAATCAATTACAATGTTTTCCTCGGGATCAAACACCACTATGTTTATTCCTCTTCTATTAACCGCAAATTCTTCACCATTAATCTTGATTGAACATACTTTCTTTCCTGGTCTAAAACTATTGGATTCAATCCTAAAAGTAGTATTATTGTTTTCCAAAGTTCTATCAACATTCTTACTTTTCAATCCGCGCGTATCTTCAATTTTTTCATCCTTATATATAAGTCCTGCATACATTACCCCTTGTTCTCTCTGAATACTCTCAAAACCTAATTTGCGAATTAACGAAAAAGATTTATCACTAATATACTCTCCTACGGTTTGACCTACCCCCATTATAATTACAACATTAGTTTTAATTAAATTCAAGCATTCCAAATATAGCTCTATATCTTTAATATACTTTAACTCTTCCCCCACTTTTCGCCAATCGTTTTGCAAAATCGAAATCTGACAAGCATTTCTTACATCCTGCTTCTGCTCTATTCTTTTTAATTCTTCTTTTTGAGCAAGCTTCCCTCTTAGTAGATCAAGTTTGATTGTATATAGATTTCGTTTATTCTCCATAAATATTGCTTCACCTATAGCATTCAAACCTGCATCTATAGAATCTGATATTTCTTTTTTTGATACAGATGCAAAATATTCGGCACATTCATCTCCAAAAGCTGCACATACAGGATGATAATGCAAGGGAGACCATCCAAACACATGTGGAATCACACCAAGAACATTTCGCGGCCACTCAATCACATGACAACCCGGTAACTGTTCCTTTAACAGATAAAACAAACTATCTACAAGATTTTTTGTGTTAAATGTTAAATTTAATACTCTATCAGAATTAACTGTAAAAGGTATCAATTGACCATTCTCTACTAAGTCATCCGCAAAAAAATGCCTATTTATAATGATTCTATCAGACTCGTAGTATTTTTTTACTAATTCAGCAAACTTATATACAGCACTAAAATATAGTTCTTCCTTAAGCTCTGTAGGATACCATACTTTATATGAATAATGATTTAGAAACTCATTTCTAAACTGAGATGAAAGCAAATTCCAAAATCCGTTGGCAGTAATACATCTTACGTCATTTATATCATCTTTTTTATTCAAATCATAAGCTCCCAAAACAGCATTTCTACAATCAGTCACGTCAAGCACCAAATAATCGGCCTTTTCTTCCATAAGATAATTAATTGTTTCTTTGTTTATGTCACACAAAAACGCTCTCTTTCTATAATTTGAGAGATCTGATTTTAATATTTCTTCTTGAATTATTTCTGCTTCCGGAAGAGGTTGTGATACAACGGACAGAATGCTAGTTAAACCAATTGCCCTCGTGTGTGAAAATTTTTTAAACATCCCTTGTGTTACACAATCCCCAAATATTGCAAAGTTATTCATTCAATCAATTCCTCCATGATTATTGCCCAAACGTCTCTTATAGATATCAAAATAATATGGGTATTCTTTCCTTAAATCTTTTTATCTCTTCCAAGTTATGTTATTCTCAACAACCACAGCCGGTATCCCAGTAATAACACTATTAGAAGGCATAGACTTAGTAACAATACTACCAGTTGTTATGACACTATCGTTTCCTACCACAACATCTTTAAGAATTTTTACGCCCTCTTGACACCAAACGTTGGCTCCAATATGTATTCCTTTTTTTGATACATTTGTTACTTTTCCGGATTTCATTGAAATTATTCTATGGAAATCTGAATCTTCATAAATACAACTTCTTCCTCCTAAAAAGCCATCTTCAATTATGGTATTCCTCTTTATTGCAAAGACACTTCCAGGTCCTACATAACCATCGCCCAATGTTAGTTTGCCATCCTTAAAAATCTGAAGCACAGTACCATAAGCTAAATGGAAAGTACCATTTACTATTAATTGTGCATTCTCATGTAATATCAAAACGCACTCTTGATTTGATTGTTTTGGTAAATTTACATTACACTTCAATTCACCATTAATTATTATGCTAGATGTAGGATGCATATCAATTATTACATTTCCAATTTTTGTTATCTTCCCTGTAATACTATTTTGATTTATTTTTTTCGGTTTTTCAGCAGGTAACGCACTATAGTTCTCCCTCTTGTCACATATTGATAATGTTATATCCTTATTTGCCAAAAGATCATCTTTCATTCTGGCAATTTCATTTTTCATAATAGAATATGATTCTGTTCCAATTAAAAATGAAAAAGGCATTTCTTTCTCATTAACAATATTAATAATCTGTTGAGCTGCAATATCTTTCCTGTTAGGAATATTTGTTATTTCATTTGTATACCTGCCATTATCTTTATATTCATCAAAAACTGTATTTATTACAGGATTATGTTTCATTATACCGGTTTGCATACAAACAGGCTCTACCGCCATAAAGCGACAAAATCTATGACATTCAGCCTTTAAAGTTCTTGTAAGTCCTTCCAGCGCTGCTTTTGCTGCTGAGTAGGTAGACACTCTGGCTCGCGGCTGAATTCCGGCTATAGATGTAATATTAATAACTGTACCATTTTTATTTGAACGCATATGTGGCAGTACCGCCCTAATCATATATGATGGTATGGTAAAATTCGTAAAGAATATGTCTTTCATTCTTTCATAATCACATTCTTCATAACTACTCCAACAATTGTTTGTCGCGTTGTTAACTAAGACATCAACCGACCCCATTAGTTCTTCTGCTTTTTTAATTACGCGTTCACATTCTTCTATACTATTTATCTTAGACTCAATTTTATGTATTCCTTCAGGCATACCTTCTAGGTTGTTAATATCTCTACTTGTTACCGTAACGGTGTATCCCAATCTTCTTAATCTTAACGCTATTATTTTTCCGAAACCACCACTAGCTCCAGTTATCAACCAATTTTGAACTTTCAGATTATTATTTCGCCTTTTTGTTACATCCTGAATTTTAATTATATCCTTTTTGGATGCATCAGTAGTAATTGAATAATTCTTATATTTTTCAGCTGTTTTTTCATATTCTTTTACCACCATTTGATATTGCTGATAAGCATCCCATCCCAATAACAAATCACGCGGTAGTTCATTACGTTTGGCTACTTCAATTATACTCTCAATAGCTTTCTTTAGCCTATTAACGTATTTTTTTTCATATCTATAAAGTGGTGGAAGTCCCTTATATTCATCAATTTTGGTGTGAATGACCGTAGTTCTTCCGGTATCATTTATATCCATACCACCTAATTCAACTGACATAAATTTAATGAATTTATGACACTCAAATTTCATGTTCTTTATAAGATTTCCTATTGCAAACTGTGAAGCTACATGGTATGACCCATAATTTCTGGCTCTAAACCCACCTAAACTAGATATGCTAATTATTTTACCGCCCTTATGTTTTCTCATAGTCGGGATTAAAACCTTTAGCATATTCGCCGTTTCCCAATAGTTCTTCTCAATTATTTGCTGTGCTAATTCCAGTGGTGTTTCCTCAAACGTAGAAATATGAGAAATACCAATTTCCGTCACATAAACATTTATTTGTCCCCACTTTGATTCTATGGAATCCACAACAGAATAACATTCTTCAATTTTTTTTGCATCAAGCGGAACTTTATAAACATTATCCGGAAGATTACTAATTCTATCAGCGTATTGGTAGGTTGTAGCAACATTATATCCTTTAGAAACCAGACTTTTTATAAGCTCTTGTCCAAAACGTGTATCACCGCCAGCTACTAACCAATTAGCATTTTTCTTATCTTCGGTCTTATAATATTCAATATAATTATCTAACTTACGATATAACCAATCACTCAGCTTTTGCGGTGAATACCCTATTTCTTTGATACATCGATCAATATTCATTGAAATTTCCGGATGATTAGAAAATGGTAACGACTCAGCTTTTTCATCAAATACAGCTTTCTTACCGGTTTTTTGTTCTATATAGGATATAACCTCACTCATCGTAATATGACCTTGAGAACAAAAATTCACAACACCCTTAAAATCATTGTGTGCCAAATAATATAAAAATCTTGCCTCATCTTTGTTTTCTACAAAATTATATTGTTTTTCAAAATTTCCCGGTCCTATCGGAATATCATGCATTATTGCATCAACATATCTCATTAACCTACTGGATAACTTATCATCATAATCCTCGTCAAGTGACATAACAAA
>ODAI010109099.1_pt1 | contig 12501 bp, 9 predicted proteins | sample 1539321 | NCBI WGS metagenome assembly ODAI01 (sample SAMN02144231, study PRJEB22623) | gut metagenome | biome: sheep rumen | host: Ovis aries | place: New Zealand
CTCACGAAGGACACCCTTGGTGTTCAGCTGATTCTTAGGGGCTATAACCCTTGAATGGAAGTACGTTTCAACTTCCTAGTTAGACACACATGCCCAACATACAAAGAAAAGCTCGGGATCAAATCCCGAGCTTGTTTTTTTAGATCATCGTACCCTTTTCCAGAGCCAGTGTTCTGGTGGTGAGGTTGCATACCTCATCCGGTCCGTAGTACTGGATTGCACCCGGATATGTGTAGCAGGTTTCCACTGCCCAGGTATCTCTGTGTGCTTCAAAGTACTTGAATGGCTTGCCGTCTAATTCGACAAGAGCCTTACGGATAACCGGCTTGTCTTCGCCGTGTCTTCTTTCCATGTTCATCATCTTGGTGATCGGCATACCACCTGCGACCCATTCTTCTGCCGGCTTTGACAGATTGGAGATCTTGGAAAGATAGCCGTTATAGCCATACTGGATCAGCATGAAGGCATTATAGCCGAGAGAATAGCAGTAGTCCGCATCAAAGTTGGATGGGAACGCACATCTTCCTTCATAGCCGAAGAAGTGGTGCAAAGCAGAGAACTTGCCCTTATAGGTACCGTTCTTTCTTCTCTGTTCCAGGTTGTTCTTAACCAGAGCTGAGAAGAGCTTTTCAGATTCGATCAGAGAAACCTGAACGTTTCCGTGCGGATCTCTGTCCAAGAAGAGCTGCTGCTGAACGGTTTCCGGCAGGTTGGCAAAGACAGCCATTGATTCCTTGCTTAAACCGTTTTCGATGAAGGCATATTTTTCCTTCCAGGAAGCAAGCGCGTTAAACTGTTCGGCCTTGGCGCCTGCCAGCATTTCGTTGATCTCTTTGATCAGGGCAGAGAATTCAGGAACGAATTCGACGACACCTTCCGGAATGATGGCGACACCGAAGTTCATGCCCTTTTCCGCTCTCTTGGCGACTGCATCGGCGATGTAGTCGGCGATCTGCGCTAAGGACATCTTCTTTTCGGCAACTTCCTCGGAAACCAGACAGATATTCGGCTGGGTCTCTAAAGCGCATTCCAATGCAACGTGGGAAGCGGAACGGCCCATAACCTTGACAAAGTGCCAATACTTCTTGGCGGAGTTGGCATCTCTTTCGATGTTGCCGATGAGTTCGGAATAAGTCTTGGTTGCTGTATCAAAACCGAAAGAACATTCGATATCTTCATTCTTCAAGTCGCCGTCAATGGTCTTCGGGCAGCCGATGACCTGAACGCCTGTATTGTGGGCGGCAAAGTATTCTGCCAATACGGCAGCGTTGGTGTTGGAATCATCGCCGCCGATGATGACAATCGCCGTGATGCCGTGCTTCTTACATACTTCAGCTGCTACCGCAAACTGTTCTTCTGTTTCCAGTTTTGTTCTGCCGGAGCCGATAATATCGAAACCGCCGGTGTTTCTGAACTGGTTGATGTATTCATCATCGAAGACCAGATAATTATCTTCCAGAAGTCCGCTTGGACCGCCTTTAAAACCATACAGTACATTTTCGCTGTTGGTGGCCTTTAATGCATCATATAAGCCGCAAACGACGTTGTGACCGCCCGGAGCCTGACCGCCGGAAAGGATGACACCGACGACCTGTTTCTTTGCCACAGAAGTATTTGTGCCCTTTTCAAATGTGATCTCTTTCTTGCCGTAAGTATTCGGGAATAAGGCAGCGATCTTTTCCTGATCGGCAACAGATTGCGTTGCTTCGCCTTCCTTGACCGAGATCTCATTGATGCCGTGTCTGAGCATACCCGGCAGTTTAGGGCTGTATTTCAGTCTTTGTACCTGTAATGGTGAAATATTCATGATTTATCCTCCTACTATTTCAAGACACTCTTATTATAAACGATATAGGAATCGTTTTCATAAGAAAAGCCGTTCCCCATTCCTGAACTTCAAGGAAAACGGAAACGGCTTAATTTGCCGACTAATTGCTTTTGGAAATACTGTTTCTTACCCCGTTAAAGGCAAGATAACCGATCAGGTAAATGCCAAAGAAGACAAAGAATCCCAGGATGCCTGATGCGATATCGTAGAAGTCCATATCGCCTGTACCGGAATAGGCCTGACCGATCTCGATCGCAAAGCTGATGACCACCACGATCGTAAATACATACAAGAACGTAATCATCAGTTCCGCATGATGCTTGATCAGCCATTTGAAGACCGGCTGAATGACCAGCAGCATAGCAAAACCAAAGATACCGATAATCAGAAAATGAAGCTGTTTATCGGTCAGATCGAGACCGTGATTGTCATTTATGGATAAGACTTTCGCATGAAGCCTGGTAATCAGCGTTATGAAATAGTAAATAATCCTATACATCGAAAAACCTCCTTTACATAACATTATTAATATTAAACTACCCCATTTTAAAAGTAAAATTGCAAGACCGTGTGAAATGATGTGAACAGAAAAAAAGATGATCCATACGGACCATCTTGGTATTGCTTATTCAGCGTGCATTTCCTTGAGTTTCTGCTGATATTCACCCAGTTCTCTCTCGTTGGCAAATACGAAGTGACCCGGACGGATCTCTCGCAAGATCGGCTTTTCGCCGGATAAGTCACGCTTGGACTCATCGTAGACGACAAGCTCCTTGGCCTTTTCGATCTGCGGGTCAGGCATCGGTACAGCCTGCAGAAGTGAGAGTGTATACGGATGCAGAGGATATTTGAACAGCTCTTCCGTCGGTGCGACTTCAACGATTCTGCCGTTGTGAATGACTGCAATACGGTCGGCGAAATAACGCACAACCGAAAGGTCATGGGCAATAAACATATACGTCAGACCGCGTTCCTCTTTGAACTTGTTCATGAGGTTTAAGACCTGAGCACGGATGGAGACATCCAAAGCCGAGATCGGTTCATCGGCGATGATGAATTTCGGTTCCATGATCATCGCTCTGGCGATACCGACACGCTGTCTTTGACCGCCGGAGAACTCATGCGGGTAACGGGACTTGTGTTCCGGCAAAAGACCGACGGCCTCAAGGGCTTCATCGACTTTTCTTTCTCTGTCAGCTTCATCTTTATACAGATGGAAGTTGTAGAGACCTTCCGATACACAATAATCGATCGTAGCACGTTCATTCAGGGAAGCGGCCGGATCCTGGAAGATCATCTGGATATTACGGATGACTTCTCTTTTTTCTTCTTTGGAGATCTTTCCGTCAATCCTCTTGCCTTCAAACCAGATCTCACCATCGGAGATCGGATTCAGACGCATGATCGAACGGCCGATCGTCGTTTTTCCTGAACCGGACTCACCGACCAGGCCAAACGTCTCGCCCTTATAGATCTGGAAGTTGGCGTTCTTTACAGCACGGAAACCTTTGTTTTTTCTGCTGTTGTTAAAAGTGACTTCAAGATGCTTGACATCAAGCAATACTTCTCTGTTATCTTTCTCCATAAACGCCTCCCTTCTTGGTCATATCCAACATTCTCTGATGGAGGGTCTTTATGACAGCTGGCGGTTCGACTTTCGGAGCTCTCGGATCCAAAAGCCAGGTCTTTGCCCAGTGGCTCTCGCTGACTTTAAAGATCGGCGGTTCCTTTTCGAAATCGATCTTCATCGAATAATTGCTTCTAGGCGCAAAGGCATCGCCCTTGACTTCTTCAAACAGTGAAGGCGGCGTGCCTCTGATGGCGAAGAGTTCTTCGCCCTTTAAACCAAGCTGCGGCAAAGAGCTGAGCAGACCCCAGGTATACGGATGTTTGGAATCATAGAAGATATCCTCAACGGTACCGTATTCGATGATCTGACCGGCATACATGACGGCGACATAGTCCGCAACATTGGCAACGACGCCAAGGTCGTGGGTGATATAGATCGTCGTGAAATTGTATTCTTTGGACAAGTCTTTGATCAGCTTGATGATCTGTGCCTGGATCGTGACATCCAGTGCCGTTGTCGGCTCATCACAGATCAGGATTCTCGGATGGCAGGCAAGAGCGATCGCAATGACGATTCTCTGTCTCATACCGCCGGAATACTGGAAAGGATATTCATCATATCTTCTTTCCGGTTCACGGATACCGACTTTTTCCATCAGTTCCAGCGCTTCTTCTTTGGCTTCTGCCTTGGATTTGCCCTGGTGCTTCATGATGACTTCGGAGATCTGATAACCGATCGTTCTGACCGGGTTCAGGGAGGTCATCGGGTCCTGGAAGACTGTAGCAATCTTCTTGCCGCGGATCTCTTCCCATTCCTTGTCATCTTTTATTTTTGCGAGGTCTTTTCCTTCAAACCAGATCTCGCCATTGCTTACTTCGCCATTGATCTCCAGCATGCCGGTAAACGTCTTGGTAAAGACGGATTTGCCTGAGCCGGATTCACCGACGATTGCGACAACTTTATGTTCTTCAAAATCCAGAGAGATGTTTCTGATAGCGGTCAGAACGCGGTCTCTGACTTTAAACTTAACTTCAAGATTCTTTACGGATAAAATAGGTTCTTTTGCCATATTCAATCTCCTAGATCATATGTGTTCTCGGGTCAGAAGCATCCGCCAATGCCTGGCCGACAAGATACAGAGAAACAGAAATGATCGCAGAAACAGCAACCGGGATCCAGAACAGATGCGGAACCGTCGTCATATAGGTCGAGTACTGCTGGATCATCTTACCCAGAGAAATGTAGTTTTCGGAAAGACCGACACCCATGTAGGACAATGCGACTTCGTAAGAGATAAAGAGAGGAACATCACGCGAAACGGAAGTGATGACGACCGAAATCAGATACGGGAAGATATTGTTGACAATGATCTTCCACATCGGTGTACCAAGACACTGGGAAGCCAGATTGTATTCACGGTCTCTGATGATCATAACCTGAACACGGATAAAGTAAGCTGTTCCGATCCAGGAAGTGACACACAGCGCAAAGATCAGCTGACCGAAACCGCCGCCCAACGCATAGACTAAGATCATGGCGATCAGAGTCGTCGGGATATTGGAAAGGACGTTGTAGATTTCGATCATGACTGCATCCACACGTTTGGAGAAGCCCCAGAACATGCCGACCACGATACCGATCGTCTCGGTAATCAGGGTAGCAGCCAAAGCGATGATCAGAGAGTTCTTTGTGCCTGACCATAAGGCATCAAACAAGGAGTTGCCTCTGTTGTCCGTACCGAAGATGTAACCATTGGTAAACGGCTTCAGGAAGTGCAAAGACTTGTTGTTGATGTTTGGCGCCTTCATGTGATCGTAGCCGGAGAAAATCGGCTGAATGAAGGCAAACAGTGTGATCGCAACAGCGATGATCAGCATCGTAATGGCAATCTTGGAAGAGAAGAATCTTCTGAAGACCGAACCCCAGTACGAATACTTAGGAGCTGCGATATGTTCGGACGCCGTATCATCGGCGCGCTGGAATTCAAAAGCGGAAGCATCGTTACCGTCATCGATGACCTGATTGGAAACAACATCATGTGTAAGTTCACTCATGTTTAGTTGCCTCCTTTCTTGGCGCTGAGCTGGATACGCGGATCAACAATGACCATCAAAAGGTCGCCCAGCAGGACGGAGAAGATTGACAAAGAGGCAAAGATGAAGGTCAAAGCGATGATCATATTATTGTTCATCTTAGTGATCGAGTCAGGCAGCATCTTGCCCATGCCCGGGATCGCGAATGCCGATTCCGTAATGAAGGCACCGGAGATACACAGAATGATCGAAGCCGGAATGCCGTTGACGATCGGAATGATCGCATTCTTTAAGATGTGCTTGGAGAAGATCTCCCTTTGTGACAGACCCTTGGATCTGGCAAATTTGACGTAGTCCGAATTGGACTGGTCGATCATATATCTTCTGATCCAGGTCATAAGACCAGGCATCGAAAGAAGCGACAGGATCAGAGTCGGTGAAACATAGGAACGGATGTCCTTGAAGCCCAGTAACGGGAACTTATCCGGAATGCCGAAATTAACGGCAATCGAACGGATAAAGAAGATCAATGCCAAAGAAGGCATAGCAGTAAGCAGGTTGATGAAGGCAACACCGATCTTGTCACCAAGCTTGTCCTTGTTTCTGGACATTGCAATACCGGCCGGAATACCGATCAGGTACGCAATGATCAGCGAAGTGATACCGAAGATGTAGGATGTATTGATCATCGACGGTGATTCATAGTATGAATAACAGTCTGCGTAGTGATCATCAAACTTATTCTCATCAAGATGGTCAATCACCGGCTTGTATTGCGCGGTATGAAGATTCAAAGCACTCTGAATCACGACACCGGTCGGGAATTCCGTATCGGAAACAACCTGGGAACCCTGGCCTTGGCCAATGACATCCAGAACCTTGGTGCCGGCCTTTGTCGGATAGGAAATACCGAAGTCCAAAGACAGCCAGTTCTGGTGAATGAACGGGAAAGAACCGTCAAAATACACAAGATATTTGTGCTTGCAGCCGGAACACATAATGGCCGGAACGTCATTATAGTCCTTGCCGATATAGACTTTTCTCTCCAGATCAGGATTGTTTTCATCCTGTACCGCATTTGGTCCGTCGATAACGACCAGCTTCTTCCAGAAGTTGAAAACCAGTTCAAAGACTGAATAATCACGGTAGGCAAAAGCATTGCCGTTCCTCTGGTGCTCGATCGTAAAACCATCATTCTCGTATGCACTAATAACTCTCAGATTCTCATCTGATCCATTTATCATACATGAAGCATAATTATCAGAATTATTAGTACACATATCACTTAAACGCTGATAATCAATATAGCCAAGTTCATCAAACTTAGAATACATATAACTCAGTCTGGTATCACCTGTCAGCTTTCTATAACCAGTATCAGATTCGAGAACTTTATTACGAGGAATCATTGTATAGACCATGGCTATGACGATAGAAACAACGAGAAAAATCGAAACACACGATTTCAGGACTCTCTTTAAAATATAGCCTCTCATAATATAACTCCTTTCATAACGACAGAAGTAGCGGATCATTCTTCATAATCCGCTACTCCTTAATTTAATAAATAATAACTAAAGTTCTATTATCTATTAGCTTCCCAATCAGCTTTTAACTGATTATATTCTTCTACAGTAACGATACCTTCCTGTAACTTCGTACCTTTGTACTTGTACTGAGAAACGCCTGTGCTGTAGATAGCGCTGAACGGAACGACGTGAGTAATTCTGACAGCACGAGTCTGCATTGATGTAGGGATGTATAATCCGTGGTACAACAGATAAGCATCAGCCTTTGCGAATTCTTTGTAACGAGCATCCAGATCAGACTTGATTGCATCAGCAGCTCTCCAGATCTTCTCGTATTCGTTGAAGCCAACAGCTTCCTTGATAGCATCATCTGAACCGAACTCATCCGGTGCAAAGACAGTATCAGTTAAACCACATGAGTGCATGTAGTAACCAACAACTGGTGAGTAGATATCAACGAAGGTACGCGGATCCATGTAGTCCGGGCCCCAACCAGTGAATGTAGAAATATCGTAATCAGCATCAGCCCAGTCAGTTGTGTAGTAAGCAACGTTCTGAACAGTATCGGCATCCTTCATGACCAGTTCGATGATGATCTGACCATCAGTGTTTTCTTCGATAGACTGCTTCATAGACTGTGCCTGGTTGACTAATGCAACGGAAGTTTCGATGACCAGCATATCAAGGTGTACCGGGAATTCGATACCGTCAGCCTTAGCAGCTTCAATGTAAGCTAAAGCGTTTTCCTTGCTTAACCATGGCCACTGACCATCCTGCAGGTTAACCTTTGTGCCACCATTGAGTTCAGCGTATGCATCTTCGATTAAGTTGACATACGGAGTACCGTCAGATGTGGAAACAAGAGTCGGGAATGAGTTGACGTTTCTGATTGTACCTTCAGCAACGAGTTCAGGAGATCTGACTGCCAGGTATGCAGGAACGTCGAATGCGGACTTAAGAGCAAGTCTGAAGTTCTCATTGTTGATGGCGTTGTGCGTATTGGCTGCCATAGCTTCATCAGTTGCATAGTTGGTTAAATCATGCTTAACACGGTTGTAGTTGAAGACAACACCGAATGCGTATGCGTTAGGCATAGAAGCAGTGATGTAGTTTTCATATTTTGAATACAGCTTCTTGTAAGCTTCATCACCCATTGCAGAAGACAGACCAGCTGCAACGTAAGTGTTCTGTTCGAAACCACGTAAAGTAGAGAATACATCGGAACCATCATCATAGATGATCTTGATTGTTTCGAGGTCAACATTTGCAGCATCCCAGTAAGCGTTGTTCTTCTTCAGAACAGTCTGAGACTTGACATCGAATGAATCGAGGATGTAAGCGCCGTTGTAAAGGATTGAATCCGGAGCAACCTGACCGAATGTGCAGGCAGTGATATCCGGAGAACCTAACTTACAGCCATCACCCTTGGATTCAAGGAATGCTCTGTTGATCGGGTAAAGGATCGTGTATTCACAGATTGTCGGGAAGTAAGTAACAGTCGCGCCGATGGATTCGCCGGTGTTGAGGTCGAACTGTTCAGCCATTGTGTATTCGACAGTGTAGTCGTCAACAGCCTTAACACCAACCTTAGCCCAAGCTTCATCAGACCAGTCACCAGTGTTGTAGTACTCATCGTAACCAGCAACGTAAGGTGCAACGACAGATGCAGTACCGGACTGGAATTCAGCGGAATGTCTTAAACCGGTAACGAAGTCTTCAGCCTTAACTTCATCATAGACTTCACCAGTATTGGTGACCCAATTGACACCCTTTCTGAGGTGGAATGTCCAGACAGTTGCGTCTTCGTTTGGTTCCCAAGATTCTGCAATCGAACCAACATAATTGCCGTACTTATCGCATTCAACCAGACCATCAACGAAGTTAACGTTGATTTCATGGTCTGTAGCAAGTGCAGTAGTAACATAGTCCATGTTTGCGATTTCTGAAGAATCAGCTGCGACATAAGTCTTAGTATCAGCGAGTTTCAGATCGTCGATGGAAACAGTGGATTCATAAGTCGGAGCTGCTTCTTCTTCGCCGCCTTCAGGTGCAGGTGCAGGAGCAGGTTCTTCCTTCTGACCACAAGCTACTAATGTAATTGCCATCAATAAGCTCAGCAGTAACACTAATAATTTTTTCATAGTTTCTTCCTTTCTTTACTGCAGTATAAAACTACATATAATAATTTTACACGTTCAAATCCCCTCTTTCAACAATCGCAAGACATAAAATTCACAAAAATTTCACAATCATTTCATTAGTGGAAAATATTTTCATGTAAACTTTTCAAGAGTTTTTCGGTACAAAATTATTTTTTCATCATCCTTATTTATGTAAAACAAAAAGCCGTCCGCCAAACCTGGCAGACAGCTCTCCTTCTAGGATATTTTGATCCCCTTGAAGATCATGTATTTCGGACCCTTGTAGCGGCTCTGTACTGCTTCTTCTTCAGAGAAGCCGACGCTCTTGAGATCCTCATAGAGCGAACCGGCAATCGAGAACCCGGTCAAAGGAATATACTTCTTTCCATCATAGTATCTGGCAAGTCTGACTTCCCCGCCCCAATAGCCGGAATCGGATTCCAGCTGCGGTGCAGAGAAGGTCTCGATGATCAGGTGCGGCTTTTTCTTGTAAGGCATTGTCTCTGCCTTGATCTCGCAAACCGGCAGATTGCCGGAAATCTTCTTTTCATCAAGATAGTGGCCAAACTGGATATCGCCATAATTGTTCTTGACGACACCCTTGTCGATCAGCTTGACGGACTTTAGTACCACACCATGGGAATCAAACTTTCTGGAAGCGGCACAGCCCGGGATCATCGCCTTCATCGTCATATCAAAAGCCGTATTGGACAGCACATCCTTTTTATTGTAGTGGTTCTGATGCATATAGAGCGAACGGTAATTCAGATCACTCGCAAGGTTTCGCACGATCGTTTCCAGCATGTCGTTTTTGACTAAGACCGGAAGATCCTCAGGAAGCTTGACGTCCTTTAAAGTCAATGCCTGGCTGCGGGCCTTGGCAAGCTTTAAGATGTCATCGATCTCTTCCGTGATGGCCTTGCTGTCAAAACGGTTGGATTCATAGAACTTGTAGAGTTCGAATTCTTCCGTCTTGTTTGACCAGGTCGGGATGCATTCCACTTCGATCTTGAAGGAGTCGCTGATATGATCGACGCCGTTGGAATTGATGAACTCTTCCTTGAAACTGGAAACAAAGATCTCGGTTGAATTGATCCAGCCGTTTTTATAGACATCGGCCTTGAAGATGGCCTTAGCCACCTTGGCAGCGATCTCATTGAGGTCTTGATTCCCCTTCTTCGTATTGCGGATATTCTCCGTCTTGGCAGTTAACGGATAATACGGATTCTTAGCCGAAGCGGCTTTTTTGACTGCCGCATTGATCTTTGTATTCAAAGACTTGAGATCATCGGCCGCCGTCACGGTGATCGAAGAAGAACCGGTGGTCCTGGCATCGGAAACATAGACAGTGATCGCTGTCGTCTTCACTTTCACTGCACGGTTGATCTCCAGATGGTCCAAGACATAGAACAGTTCCCTGGAGTCTTTGTCGATCATCGACACTTCATATGCACTGATCTTTTTATTGCCTTTCAGACAGGAAAGGATCTCATTTTTCTTCATCATCCTAATTTCGCCTCCGCTTTCAGATACGGACCGCCGTCCGAAACATAGACCCATTCCTTATGGCCCTTGCCGCAGCTTCCCGAACCGTGGATCGTCACCTGATCCGAAACCATGGAAATCGAGCTGAGCAGATCGATGACATAGCCGGAAATGACAACCGGAGCGATCATTTCGCCGGTAAACTTGCCGTCCTTGATCTCTAAGCCATAGGAAGCCGTACATTGGATCTGCCAGTTTTTCGGATCTTCCATGCCGTTATTGGTCTGGCAAAGCAGATAGCCGTGCTTGACCGATTTGATCATATCTTCATACTTGTCTTTGCCCGGACCAAACCAGGTGTTGGTCATGCGGGTGTAGACCTTTCTTTGATAATCCTGGCGGCGGCCATTGCCCGTCGGCTCGCTGCCCAGTTCCATTGCACTTAAGGAATCGGAAATACCGGTCTGCAAAATGCCCTTCTTGATGATCTGGGTGGAGTGGGCCTCAACGCCGTCATCATCAAAGAAATAGGAAGCTGCGCTCAAGCAGCTGGCAGCACCGTCATACATGTCCACCAGTTCGGAGGCAACATACTTGCCGACGTAGTTGACTGCCTTGGCACGGTTCTTGACAAACATGTCCATCTCGACGCCATGGCCAAAGGCCTCGTGGGCGATCAGACCGGAAATGGAAGGATCGGTGATGATCGTATACTTGCCCGGCTTTACCGGTTTTGCCTTCAGCAGGCGCAAAGCGATATCGGTGACTGCCGGTGCTGTTTCCCTGAATTTATCCAAAGCCAGGCGGCTGTTTGGCTCGCCCTGGGCTTCAAAGTTGGATTTGATTGTATCGCCGTCTCTAACAACGACGACAAGGATCGCGTTGATCCAGTCGTATTTCTGTGTTAAACACTTCTTGGCCGATACGAAGATCTTGGACGTTGAACGCTTGATGTAGGCGCTCTGGACATTGATGATCCGGGAATCGGAAGCTTCAATGCCAAGTCTCGTCTCTTTCAGTTCCTGCAGGATCTGTTTGTCGCTGAGCTTGCTGTCATCTTCCCTTAAGAAGTCTTCAACATGTTCCTTCTCTTGTAACATCGCAACCGAGAACTTGGCCGAATAGGCATTGCTCAAAGTCAAAGATGCTTTTACTGTGCCGGCCTTGAGGTCACGGATGTCGTTGCAGGAATATTCGGAATAGCGGCCGTCCTTGTAGACCTTGATCACAAAGCCGCATTCGTTGTCGACATCATCGGAAGAATCGATGCGTGTCGATGTCACAATCCTCTTGGTGTTGACGAAGGAACCCAGGATCGAGACATAGTCGTAATGCTTGGAAAGCTGTTCAACCAACCTCTTGGCATCCGGGATCCTTGATTTGAGATATCTGTTTAACATTCTTGCCTCCCTATTTATTCTTTTCTTCTTCAAACAACATCGCCTCTTCCCATTTCTCTTCTAAGGCGTGGATCTTGTTGTGGATCTCGTCGATCTCATCATCGAGCTCGGCCATCTTCTTCATGTCCTGATAGTATTCCGGTTCATAGCGTAAGGCCCGCTTGTCTTCCAGAATATCTTCCATCAGGGAGATCTCATTCTCCAGTCGTTTGATGTTGTATTTCGGTTTCTGTTTGAGTTCCTTTAAAGGAACTTCGTTCTTTTCTTCTTTGACTTTTTCCGGGGCTTCCTTGACTTTTGCGTCTATGTAGTCTTTATAGCCATCCGGATAATACGTCACCTTGTCGGTATCGATAACCAGACACGACGTGGCGATCTTGCGGATGAAGTATCGGTCATGCGATACAAATAAGATCGTGCCGTCATACTCGTTGAGGGCATTTTCCAGCGCTTCCTTGGAGATGATGTCCAGATGGTTGGTCGGCTCATCCAGAATGAGGAAGTTTGCCTTCTTC
>ODAI010377478.1_pt1 | contig 12501 bp, 7 predicted proteins | sample 1539321 | NCBI WGS metagenome assembly ODAI01 (sample SAMN02144231, study PRJEB22623) | gut metagenome | biome: sheep rumen | host: Ovis aries | place: New Zealand
AATTTCTTCGAATACATCTCTGATGTCATCAACAGGACAGCACTCATGCAGCCTAATACGGACATCAGCGAATACAGGTCTCTACTGCCTGACCAATGGAAGGCCTTATAGTCCGCAACGCGTCAAAGCGGATACGCTTACGAACATCTCTCACCCTTCACGCCATCCCTCACCCTATCTCTCACGCGCAAAACCATTGTGAATCAAGCTGTTACAAGCAACGTGAAGAAAGTGAGACTTTATTTTATGATTTACGTTTGATAAGTATATTTTTACCACAGATTGCACGGATTTCACAGATTTTTAATACACATAGTTTTGCTATTACACAGATTTTTACCGGATTACACTGATTAATGCCTACGACATGAAGGGCTGAGGAATCTGTGAAATCATAAATAATTCATGACAGACGACTGGAAAAATCTGTGAAATCAGTGTAATCTGTGGTACTTCTGAACATGAGGAACTTGAATTAATAAGTTTGGTTGCGCAATGACGAAAATTCCCTCGCAGGAAGACATTGCGCGTCCTGCGAGGGAGTGGTGAAAAAGTCGGCAAACCTCGGGTCAGAAGGTGTAGCCAAGCGTCAGCAGCAGCTGGTTGCGCTTGTTCTTGACCTTCACGCCAGTGGCGATGTTGTTGTCGGGCGAACCGGCACCCTCGTCGTAGCTCATGAAGGGGTAGAACTTGCCGTTAGTCTGGCTGTACTGGTAGGCCAGCGAGACGTTGAACTTCTGGTACGTATAGCCAGCACCGAGGGTGAAGCGGTGGGTGTCCTCCCAGTTGGTGAAGTCGGCAGAGGAGGCTACGTAGGTGCCAAAGCTGTCGATGGAGCTGTCGCGGAAACCGCCCTTCTCATACTGCGGCGACACGTAGTTGTAGCCTATGCGCAGGGCGACGTCCTGAGTGGGCTTGTACTCGGCACCCAGCTTCAGCGTGTGGACGCCCTTCAGCGTGCGCTCGGTGTGCTGGTTCATCACCTGGTCGCTCTCCGACCGGTCGTAGTAGTACTCGTAGTCGCTGTCGTAGTACTCGTCGGTGATGTAGCGCGTGTCGAGCGACGAATGGTCGGCATAGTCGTAGGTCAGTCCGAGAGCTACCTGCTGACCGATGGTGTGGCCCAGCGAGAGTCCGAAGTGCCACGGGGTACGCATCCTGAACTTATAGTTGGTGCGGGTGTTGGCATCCATGTTCTCGTGCGAGCTGTGGGCCGCCTTCTGGTCGATAAACAGCGGCGTCTCGCTCTGCATCAGGTCGCTGACGACGGTGTAGTTCTTCGTACGCAGGGTGTAGAACGTCGGGGTGTGGACGTAGGCACCGATGCGGAAGGCTGAAGCCTCGATGGGGCGCACGATGATACCGGCCTTCACGTCGAATCCCGTACCGGTAATCTCGCGGTTGTCGGCCACGTTCATGCCGATGTGCTCGAGGGTGGCACCATTGACGTCGTAGATGGGCAGCTGCTCCTGATACTCGCTGTAGTGCTTGTAGTGGACGTCGTGCAGACCGACGGTGAGGCCCAGGTAGACGCGGTTACCCAGATTGCCGCTGAGGTTGAAGTCGTACTCGCCGATGTAGCCCTTGGTGGCACGGCCCATGGTGTACTCGTCGGCATTGTAGTAGCCCCAGGGTGCAGGGTTGCCGTTCTCGTCGACGGCGTCAGGGTCGAAGTTCATGTTATAGGCCAGCAGGTCGTCGAGCTGCGTACAGCTGAAGTACGGACGGTCGAAGTCGGGCACGCTGAGACCGGCCAGATTGCCCGTACCGGCCTTCTCGTTGTAGAGCAGTCCGTTCTTGGCCTTGGCGTAGGTCAGCTTGTTGAGCGAGGCGTTGTCGAGGCGGTCGCTGACCGAGAGTATCTGGTTGAAGTTACGGCTCTTGTGGTAGTTGAAACCGAAGTTCAGGAAGGTTTTCCTGTTCACCTGGTTGGACCACACGAAGCCTGCCTGGTCGAACGACACGTTGGTCTTGTTGCCACCCAGCATGCTGCTCACTCCGTCCTGACTGACTACGCCCATCGACACCGATATGCTGGAACGGCGGAACACGCCGATGCCGGCAGGGTTGGTGCTGATCGTCGAGATGTCGGCACCGAGGGCTTCCATGGCGCCACCCATGCCCACGTAGCGGGCTGTACCGTTCAGGTCCTCCTGGGCTATCTTGGCACCCTCATAGGTCTCCTGTGCTGCCAGCGGCACGGTGGCCAGCGTGAGGGCAGCTATTGCTATCATCTTATTCATATATGTCAAGAATTAGAGTTTTATATTATCAAGAATTTAAAATAATGTTTTATGCAAAATCTGCGCGGTAGCAAATTTTTCACTTATCACTTTTCACTTTTACCTTTTACCTTTTACCTTATCTCACCGTCCACGGCCAAAGCTACCGGAACGTGAGCCGCCGCCGGAGCGAGAGCCACCGCTAAACGAGCCACCGCCGGAGCGTGAGCCGCCGCTAAACGAACCGCTGCTCGTATTGCGCGAACCGCCAAAGCCGCCGCTCGAGGTGCGCGAGCTATTGTAGCTGCCCGACGAGGAATAAGAGCGCGGACTGCTGGTGCTGCGTGTCGAGTTCTGATAACTGCTGTTACGCATCGAGGAACCGTTGCCGAACGAGCCGTAGCGATAGGTCGAGCGGCCACCGTTGCCGTAGGTGCGCGAACCGGGCGAGCTGTTGTGGGTGGCGTGGAAGCGGCGATAGCCATTGGAGCGGTAGTAGCCGCCGCCCCAGTAGATGGGAGCGTGGTAGCCATAGTAGCCGCCGTAGTAGCCGTAGTGACGCCACGGACCGTACCAGCCGCTGTAGTGCCACGAGTACGGGCCATACCAGCCACCATAGTACCAGGGATCGTACCAGGGGTCGTACCAAGAGTCATACCACGGGTAGTAGTAGCTGGAGTAGTACCACGGCGATGACCAACGGCCGTCGCGATAGCCATCCCAATAGGCTTCCGACGTCGTCTGGTAGTCGTCGAAACGGCTCAGGCGGCGGGTGTAGCGGTAGTCGGTGTCGGAGTCGGTCACCGTGCTGTAGGCGGTGTCGGGATAGACGCCGCGCTCGGCCGAGAAGTCGATAATGTCGTTACCCGTCGTGTCGATAGGTACGACGGTAGTGCGTATGCGACGGTTGTATTCGTCTACGCTGCGATCCGACCCGCAGTAGTAGGTCTTACTCGGCATGCCGTAGTTCTTGGTTGCCTTGGCCACATTTTCTTTCGTCGGGACGAAATACAGGTCGTCGTCCTGGGCCATCGTCATCAGTGGCAGGACAGACAGTGCGGTAAATAGGACAATCTTTTTCATCATGGTTTACTTCTTTTTAGAGTTTCACGTTGCAAAATTACATAGAATTTTGATGCAAAATTAGGGAAAAACCCTAAGACGGCGTAGGTTTTTCCCTATTTTTTGTAATTTTGCACCAAAATTTAACACTATCATGAAGTATTACGAAGTGACTTTCACCCTGTCGCCCTGTACGCAGGACTCACGCGACATCCTTGCAGCAATGGCCGCCGAGGCTGGTTTTGAAACGTTTGAAGAGAGCGCCGACGGCCTGGTGGGCTACGTCCAGCAGCAGATGTTCGACTCCACGGTGCTCGACAGCGTGCTCGAGGGCTTCCCCATTGAGCAGACCCACATAGAATATAAGGTAGGTGAGGCGGAAGACCGCGACTGGAACGCAGAATGGGAACAGGAGGGATTCGAGCCTATCGTCGTTGAACGCCTGAGCACCGACGGCAACGTTGCGGACGACGGCACGGGCCGAGTGGTCATCCACGACGGACGCCACCTGCCCGACGAAGCGCTACTTGCTGAGCCGACGACCATCGCCATCGAGATTGACGCCCACCTGGCCTTCGGCACCGGTACCCACGAGACGACGCGTCTGATGTGTCAGCAGCTGCTGGCGCTGGACCTACACGGCAAGCGCGTGCTCGACTGCGGCAGCGGTACCGGCATACTCGGCATCTGCGCACTGCGACTGGGCGCCCAGCACTGCACGGCCTACGACATCGACGAGTGGAGCACCGACAACACGCGGCATAACGCCGTCATCAATCACGTGGACGACCGCCTCATAGCCATGCACGGCGACGCTACCCTACTCGACCGCTATGCTGCCGACGCTGCCGCTGGCTTCCACGTCGTCATGGCCAACATCAACCGCAACATCCTGCTGGGCGACATGCCGCGCTTTGTGAGCGTCATGACGCCCGGCGCCGTCCTGCTGCTGAGCGGATTCTACGAAAACGACTGCACCTTGCTCGAAGACAAGGCGCAGTCGTTAGGACTGGTGTCGTGCGGCAAACATACAGACGGCGAATGGGCCTCGCTCGTGTTCCGCCGTATGTAGGCTGACGCAGTCACTGAATAGAGTATCCAGATGAGGTGCAAACAAATAATTAAAATTATAGTAAACGACATCACCATCTTCTTCATTTGGGCGGCTTGGCAAGCCGCCACCGCCCACCGAAGGGAAAACACTAATGGCGTTTGCTATAATTTTTAATTATTTAGTACGACTTCCTTATTTCTTGGCGCCTACAGCAGCATGCTCAATGGGCAGACACTGCTTGTAGTTCTCGATATAGCGCTCGAAACCGGCAACATCCTCGGCAGTAGGTGCCACAGAGACTCCCGTATTGCCGGCAAAGACGACTTCCTCTAAGTAGTCGGCCAGCGACTTGCCGCCGTTGTTGATCAGGTAGCCTGCCAACAGGGCGATACCCCACGCACCACCCTCGCCAGCTGTCTCCATCACGCTGATGGGGCTGTTCAGGGCTGCTGCCAGCATGCGCTGTCCTACACCGGGCGTCTTGAAGTAGCCGCCATGGCCGGTGATGCGGTCGACACGTATCATCTCGTCCTTGAACAGGATGTCGTTACCAATCTTCAGCACACCGATGGCTCCGTAGAGGTTGGCACGCATAAAGTTGGCCAGCGTGAACTTGTCGTTGGCCGAGCGCACGAAGAGCGGACGACCGTCGGAGAGACCAGTAACAGGCTCGCCGCTGACGTAGTTGTAGGCCATCAGCCCGCCACAGTCGGCATCACCCTCGAGGGCTTTATTAAACAGCTTGCCGTACAGCTCGTTCATGTCGACGGGCACGCCTAAGAGCTGCTGGTACTCCTTGAAGAGTCCCACCCAGGCATTGATGTCTGACGTACAGTTGTTGCAGTGTACCATAGCTACGAGGCTGCCGTCGGGCGTCGTCACCATGTCTATCATCTCATAGGGCTTCGACAGCGGTTTCTCCAAGACTATCATCGAGAACGACGACGTACCGGCCGACACATTGCCCGTGCGCTGCTTCACGGCGTTGGTGGCTACCATGCCCGTGCCGGCATCGCCCTCGGGAGGACAGACGGGGATGCCTGCCTTCAGATGACCGCTGACGTCCAGCTTCTTGGCTCCCTCGGGAGTGAGGAATCCGGCCTGCTGGCCGGCACTGAGCGACTTCGGCAGGATGTCGAGCAACTTCCACGAGAAGCCCTTGGGAGCTATCAGCTCGTCGAACTTCTTCACCATCGTGGCGTCGTAGGTTTTCGTAGCAGGGTCGACGGGTATCATGCCCGACGCATCGCCCACGCCTAAGACAAACTGGCCCGTCACCTGCCAGTGGACATAGCCGGCCAGCGTAGTCAGATACTTGATGTCGCTGACGTGCTCCTCGTTGTCGAGGATGGCCTCGTAGAGGTGCGAGATGCTCCAGCGCAGGGGGATGTTATAGTTGAACAGCTTCGACAACTCGGCGGCAGCCTTGCCCGTATTGGTGTTACGCCAAGTGCGGAAGGGCACCAGAATCTCCTGCTGCTCGTTGAAAGCCATGTAGCCGTGCATCATGGCCGAGAAACCGATGGCAGCCAGCGACTCTATCTCGCAGTCGTACTGCTTCTGCACGTCGCGGCGCAGGTCGGCATAGCAGTCCTGCAGACCGTACCAGATAGCCTCGATGCTGTAGGTCCAGAGGCCGTCGACCAACTGGTTCTCCCACTCGTGTGAGCCTTGTGCTATGGGTTTGTTCTGCTCGTCGATGAGCACTGCCTTGATGCGGGTGGAACCGAACTCGATTCCGAGGATGGCCTTTCCGGCCTCAATGGTTTGTTTTGCAGTCATTTTTCTTCTTGTTTTAAGGTTTTTGCTGCAAAATTACCTCTTTTCCGCCATATTGCCAAACAATTAACTTTATTTGACAGGCAGACAGGTAAACGTAACAGTTTAGTGACTGATGTTTTTTGACACTGATAATGCAGATTGGACTGATTTGCACTGATTATGGTTGCCACACATTAGTCTAGTGAGGTAAAAATCAGTGTCGATCAGTCCAACCAGTCCAATCTGCAACTTATATAAGTCTGTGGCAGATTTTCAATTTTTCATCACACATAGACGGCATCGTTCAATATTTTTCTTTTTTGTTCAATAGCTATAACCCTCCTAAGATGATAAGTGAGCAACTATTGTTTTGAAAGAAAAAGCTGATTTTATTTGCATTTCTCAGAAATTGTCTTTATCTTTGCATCGTCTTCATGCTGAAGCCCCGCTTGCGGGCGGAGTTGATGAGGGTGGAGACCTATATATAGGAAAAAGCGTTATCTTGCGCTTTGTGCTTGACGTTCAAGAATCTGGCAGTTCAATGACTAGTCAAAAGGCAAAGCAACAATGACGCTCATGGGTATGTAATATCCGATTGTTTCAGCTGTCAGCCATTATTGGCTCCTGGCTACAATTGCGATATCTACATACAGGCGTGGGCTTCGGCGTTGCTCGTTTCTGACTAGTAGGCGATGCCAGAGCCTTTGAACGTGGGACGAGTAACAGATAGACTCCCACGCTTCTTTTTTGTATATCAGGTAATCATTTTTATGGAACAAGGGAGATGGGAGGTACCCTTAAAAAAAGGATTATGAAACTATGACTAAGATGTTTTATCCTAACGATGGCAGACCTGCCATACCCGTTTCATCAGAAAAGGATATCGTGAATTATATGGGCGATATTCTGAATGATTTTGGCCCTATAGAAATTGAAGGAGATTTAGTTTTGACTCAGTTACATGGGCAATATATTGCTATAGGCAAGTTGAAATGATTATATCAAACTTTAAAGAATGAAGAATATGGAAGATTTTAACTACAAATTTTATCCTGAGACAGAACAACTTGAGGTTATTATTCCACGAACAGGACATACTGTTATAGCCAGTGGACATTTAGATGGTACTGTTTTTCATGTAAAAGATAATATCTTTGATGCTTGTAATGATTTGAGAGAGATTAAGGATGAACTTAAATCTCAAATAACAGAAGACAGCATAAATAATAAGGACATTGCTATAATTTTCGATCCAACATGGTAATTTAATAATAGAAGGGTAATTATGAAACAAATAAGAAAGAGAGCATCGTTGATGTTCGTAAGTTTAATTATAGTGTGGTGTGCAAATGCAGAGACAATTGTCACAGTAGATGGATTGCAATATTCTCTTTCTGGAACTTATGCTTCTGTTTATAGAGTAGCTAATGAAAATACTGTTGAAAAAATAAAAGTTCCACCAACAATTATATACGAAGGATTGGAATATACTGTCGATAAAGTAAGTGCGTATGCATTTTATTACAGTAGAAATGTTAAAGAAATAGAATTGCCTAATACTATTAAAGTCATCGGCTCAGATGCTTTTAGGAATAGTAATATTATTAGAGTGAAACTGCCAGAAGGATTAGAAACCATTTCGGAAAGGGCTTTTCAAGGTTCGGGAATTACAGAAATGACAATCCCCAGTACCGTAAAAGAAATGCTTTCTGGTGGGTATTACTCCATGAACTTCCCATTTGCTTATTGTGACAAACTACGTACGTTGATTTATTTAAGTTCAATAGCACCTCAGGGGTGGGTAGCAACATCACAGACTTATGTCCCAAATAAGAACGTTTATATTAGTCCAAGAAATTCCATCAACAATGCAAGCATAATCGAGATGATTTCTTTTCCTGAATCTACTTTCGTATATACAGGCAAAGTACCAACGCCTACATGGACAAATAATGTTGAGGGATATACGGTAGAGTTCAAAATGCCAACGCTGAATTCGGAAGTAGGCAGCTATGAGGTAGTGATACCAGCAACATTTACTAAAGGCGATGAAACATTCACGGCCCAAATTCCGTATAATTACACTATTCGACCAGTAAAGCTGACGGCTAAAGTAAATAGCACTAGCAGAACATACGGTGAACAGAATCCTGATTTTACGATTACTTATACTGGTTTTCTAAGCGGTGATGACGAAAGTGTACTGACAACGAAGCCAGTTGTGGAAACAACTGCCAATGAGAAGAGTGCAGTAGGTACATATCCTATTACCATCAGTGGCGGTACTGCCAAGAACTATACTTTTGAATACGAACAGGGAGAACTGACGGTGAACAAAGCATTGCTGTCTGTACAGGTAATGGATACCGAAAAGGTGTATGGTACGGATAATCCCACATTTTCGTTAAGCTACTCTGGTTTGAAAAACGACGAAACTACTCCTGTTTGGATAACAGCCCCGAAGTTTACGACAACGGCTAAGAAAGAAAGTGGAGCTGGTACCTATGAAGTCAGTGTTACGTGCGAACCTAAGAACTATGCCATCACGACTTATACACCAGGAAAGCTGACCATTAATAAAGCTCCATTGACAATTAAAGTCAATAATGCGTCGATGGACTATTGCGGGACGATGCCTGCATATGTCTATACCTATTCAGGATTTGTGAATGGTGATGATGAGTCAGTATTGTCTACTATGCCATCAATCGTTACTGAAGCAACAGAAAAGAGCAATGCTGGCACTTATAAAATCACTCCATGTGGAGCAGTTGCGAACAATTATGATATGACTTATAAAGAAGGTACTCTGACTATCAAGCAGCGTTCACTGACGGCAACAGTTCAGTCTACCAGCAGACTGTACGGTGAAGAGAATCCTGAATTTACAGTCAGCTACAGCGGTTTCGTAAATGAGGAGACAAAGGCCGTACTGGATGTTGAACCGATAGTGAGCACAACGGCTACAATACAGAGCAAGGCCGGAACATACGACATCAGGGTAAGTGGCGGTCGTGCCATCAATTATGCACTGACCTATCAGAACGGTCAACTGTCCATTACACCGAGGCCACTTAAAGCATATGTTGGCAACTATGAACGGCCATACGGCGAGAACAATCCCGCGTTTGTGATTGAGTATGAAGGTTTGGTAGGTAATGATACCGGTTATTCACTGACAACACAGCCAATAGCTCGTACTACAGCCACGAAAAACTCTAATGTCGGAACATACGCAATTGAGGTGACAGGAGGATATTCTCCGAACTATACGCTGTCATACGGTTCTGGTACGTTGTCGATAGTTAAGGCAGAGCAAACCTTCACATGGAATCAAGACTTGACGAACCTAAAGGTTGGTGATCAGGTGGAACTACAAGCTGTCGCTTCTTCTAACCTTCCAATCACATTCACAATGGATTCAGACAACTATGCTGAGATTTATAAGGCAGGCAGCAAGACCTATATGGAATGTAAAGCACCTGGTTCATTTCATATCAAAGCTCTGCAAGATGGTAACGACAACTATTATTCAACTCAACGCATCAACAAAAGTGTGACAATCGTGAATGAGGGCGAGTACAATCCCACATTGTATATTAAACAAGGCGAGATGGGTATGCTTGGTACTCAGGTAAATAAAGGCAGTACGCATACGTTTACTATCTATACAGAGGAAGGTTGGAAAATACATTCTGTAACATTCAACGACGAAGACGTAACAAGTAATCTGAATGCTGACAATTCTTTCACGACACCTGCTATCATGGAAAACTCTACGCTTGCTGTTGTTTATGAACAAGCTAACAGCGGAGTAAAAGGTGTTATGGAGTCAAGAGCCAAAGTACTAGCTACCGACGAAGGAATCAGGGTTACAGATGTTGATACCGATGAAGTTATTCAAGTGTACAATATAGAAGGTTTTCTGCAACAAAAAGTACGTGCGAACAGCACTCAAGTTGATATACCTTTAAGCAAGGATAACGTCTATATTGTAAAGGTAGGTAAGAAGACTGTAAAACTGCGCCTTTAAATAAAAATGGAAGACTCTAACTTTATGCTCTGTGATAATCTATCTGGGTATAAAGTTAGAGTCTGCATTAATTGACACTTTTTCGCCAGATTATAGGACACTTTTTCGCCAGATTATAGTAAACTGAATAAGATGAAAAAAGGGTTACCCTGCTAAACTGAAAAGGAACTGGCAGGAAGCATATTCCCAACGGACGGTGCCGAAGCGGATGAGGCGGGCCAGCAGCACGATGACCTTACGACGGGGCAGCCGGCAAAGGGCTACAATCTGGTTCAGCGTGTAACGGTTGTCCATCACACGGAGCAGCAGGCGAATGTCATCGTCGTAGGTGACGACGGAACCTTGCGGCCGCAGCGCATCACGCCAGAGAGCCAGGTGAACGGGCGAGGCCACGATATTCTCGTCGTGAATACGGATGTAGGCACGACGACGCCCCTCCTCATCTATGGCACAAACGGGACGGTGCAGCGACGGAGGCACCGTGGCCACCACAATGGTGCGCAACCGGCGGGAGCCACCGTCGGCAACAGACGGAGCTGCATGGAAGGTCTCAAACTTGATGCTGGCCTCGGGCTTGCAGAACTTGTAGGCGGCCTGGTGCATCATGTAAATCTCCTCCTCGCTACGGACACCTGACAGGTGACCGTCGTCGCGGACACCAATTAGCAGCCTACCGCCATCGGTATTGGCAAAGGCCGATACCGAGCGGGCCAGCTTGCAGGCATCAGCCACGCGGTATTTGAAATCCTGTTGCTGGTGTTCGCCTTCGCTGATGAGTGAAAGAAGATAACGTCTGTCGTCCATGCTGTTTTGAAAACACTTAGCCTCGCCATGACGACGGGGCTAAGTGTTGATATAAATAGTGGGATGTAAACTGTCTGCTGCGGACTAACGCAGTGCCTTGGAAAGCATGTAGTACATCTCGTTGTTCTGCAGCTGCTGCTTGAACTCGTAGGTGCGGGTGTCCTTGTTGATCTTGACATACTCCAGACCAAGAATCTCGGCAAAGTCCTCCCAGTACTCCTCGGTGATGTCGTAGGAGAAAGCCGAGTGGTGTGTGCCACCGGCCAGAATCCATGCACCTGCACCCACTTCGAACGTAGGCTGCGGCACCCAAAGGGCCGAGGCCACGGGAAGGTTAGGCATGGGCTTCGGCTCGATGCACTCTACCTCCTGCGAAATCAGACGGAAGCGGTTGCCAAGGTCGACGACGGTAGCCTTGATGCCACGACCCACTTTCGAGGTGAACACCAGGCGGGCCGTCTGCTGCTTGCGGATGCCGATACCGAGGAAGTGAACCTCCAGCTTGGGTTTGTCGACGGCGATGAGCGGGCAGACCTCGAGCATGTGGCTCTGCAGACAGCTGGAGCGGTCGCCAGCGAAGTTCAGCGTGTAGTCCTCAAGGAACGAGCAGCCCTTAGGCATGCCCTGCTGGATAACCCACAGCGTGCGATAGAGGCAGGCCGTCTTCCAGTCGCCCTCGGCACCGAAGCCGATACCTTCGGCCATGAGTCGCTGCGAAGCCAGACCGGGTATCTGGTCGAAGCCCACAAAGTCATCCTTGTTGATGTCGGCGTCGCCCAGGTCGTCGAAGTTGGTAGTGAAGGCGGTAGCACCATTATCCTTCAGCACGCGACGCAGGGTAATCTCAGCACGGGCGGCATTACGCACCTTCTGCCAGTAGACCTCCTCGCCCGACTCGTCAATCTTGATGGTGTACAGCTGCTTGTACTCCTCGACGAGGTCGTCGACTTCCTTGTCGGTGACCTTGCGCCAGTACTCCATGACCGAGCTGACGGGATAGTAGTCAACGTGGTAGCCCAGACGCTGCTCGAACTCGACACGGTCGCCATCGGTGACGGCCACGTTGTTCATGTTCATACCGAACATCAGGCAGCGGACGTTCTTGGCATCAGCCACACCGGCACAGACGCGTGCCCAGACGGCAATCTGCTGCTGGGCAGCTGCATCCTTCCAGTAACCGCAGACCACCTTACGGGGCACACGCATCCGGGTACAGATATGTCCGAACTCGATGTCGCCGTGAGCACTCTGGTTCAGGTTCATGAAGTCCATGTCCATGGTTTCCCAAGGTATCTCGGCGTTATACTGTGTGTGGAAGTGCAGCAGGGGTTTCTGCAGGGCCTGCAGTCCCTTGATCCACATCTTGGCTGGCGAGAAGGTGTGCATCCACGTAATGATGCCCACGCACTTGTCGTCGTTGTTGGCGGCCTTCATCACGTCCTCCACTTCCTTCGACGAGTTAGCGGTGCCCTTATTTATTATTTTAATAGGAATGATACTGTTGTTGTTCAGTCCGTCTTCCTTTTCTTTCGAGTCACCGTCTGCTGCTACTATATTGTCACACC
>ODAI010595955.1_pt1 | contig 12501 bp, 12 predicted proteins | sample 1539321 | NCBI WGS metagenome assembly ODAI01 (sample SAMN02144231, study PRJEB22623) | gut metagenome | biome: sheep rumen | host: Ovis aries | place: New Zealand
AGAATCTCGTTGACGACTTCTATCATCTCGTACATCACTTCCGTTGGCTCACCTACGGCAAGTCCTCCGATGGCATTACCGTCGGCACCCTTCTTGGCAATGTTTTCTGCTGCCTTCTGACGCAAATCCTTATAGGTACATCCATGAACGATAGGGAAAAGTGACTGGATGTAACCATACTTTGATTCAGTCTCGTTGAATCGCTTGATACAACGGTCGAGCCAACGCTCGGTAAGGGCGAGTGAGTTCTTTGCATACTCGTAGTCGCTTGTACCTGGAGGGCACTCGTCGAATGCCATCATGATGTCGGCACCAATCGTGCGCTCGATGTCCATCACGCCCTCTGGTGTGAACTTGTGTTTGCTTCCGTCGATGTGGCTTCTGAATTCCACGCCCTCCTCACGAATCTTGCGAATTCCTGCAAGGGAGAAAACCTGAAAGCCACCGCTGTCGGTGAGCATAGGTCGGTCAAAGCCATTGAACTTGTGAAGTCCTCCTGCTGCCTCGATGACCTCAAGTCCTGGACGAAGGTAAAGGTGATATGTGTTACCAAGGATAATCTGTGCCTTGATATCATACTTTATCTCGTGAAGGTGTACACCTTTCACGCTTGCGAGGGTTCCCACAGGCATGAATATTGGTGTTTGTATCTGTCCGTGGTCGGTAGTGATAAGTCCAGCACGGGCATTTGTCTTACTATCTGTATTTTGTACTGTAAAAGTCATTTCTTGTCTTTAGTCCTTGTCCTCTTTCTTTTCCTCTATTGCTGATTCGAGGTCAAGAGGGTTGTTTACCTTCTCATCAAGGAGAGCGAAGTCGAGCACGTCCTTTACGTTTTCAACGTAGTGGAAGGTCACTCCTGCGACATATTTCTCAGGAATCTGCTCAATGTCCTTGCGGTTTTCGTGACATATCATGATGTCCTTTATTCCTGCGCGTTTTGCTGCAAGAATCTTTTCCTTTATTCCTCCTACAGGAAGAACCTTGCCGCGAAGTGTTATCTCTCCGGTCATGGCGAGGTATGGACGAACCTTGCGCTGGGTGAGAGCTGATGCAAGTGAAGTGGCAATGGTGATACCTGCTGACGGACCATCCTTTGGAGTTGCACCCTCTGGCACGTGAATGTGGATGTTCCAGAAGTCGAATATCTCGTGGCGGATGCCGAGCATCTCGTGATGTGCCTTGAGGTACTCAAGTGCAAGTACGGCAGATTCCTTCATCACGTCGCCAAGGTTACCTGTCAGCGTGAGTTTTCCTGCCTTGCCTTTGCTTAGGCTTGTCTCAATGAAGAGTATCTCGCCACCAACGGCTGTCCATGCAAGACCTGTGACAACTCCTGCATATTCGTTGCCTTGGTACTTGTCGCGGTCGTATGGCTCAGGACCGAGGTATTTTGCAAGGTCATTTGGCTTGAACTCAATCTTGCTGTTTTCTTCGCCTGAACGAGTTATTTCGAGTGCAGCCTTGCGAAGCATCTTGTTTATCTGCTTGTCAAGGTTACGTACGCCTGACTCCCTTGTATATTTCTCGATAATCTTCTCAAGTGTTGGTTTGCCCACCTTTATGCCAAGCTTGCTCATACCGAGGTTTTCGAGGTTCTTAGGTACGAGATGGCGCTTTGCTATCTCTATTTTCTCCTCAGTGAGGTAGCCGCTTACCTCGATAAGCTCCATACGGTCGAGGAGTGGCGCTGGGATGGTGCTGATGTTGTTAGCAGTGGCAATGAACATCACCTTTGAGAGGTCGAAGTCAATGTCGAGGTAGTTGTCATGGAAAGCCGTATTCTGCTCAGGGTCGAGAACCTCGAGGAGGGCAGACGATGGGTCGCCGTTGATGTTCTGCTGAGTTATCTTGTCAATCTCGTCAAGAATGAATACAGGGTTTGACGAACCAGCCTTTGCTATTCCGTTGATGATGCGTCCTGGCATAGCACCAATATATGTGCGACGGTGTCCTCTGATTTCTGATTCGTCGTGAAGGCCTCCGAGGCTTATGCGCACATATTTACGCTTCATGGCTGTGGCAATGCTCTTTCCGAGTGAAGTCTTACCAACACCTGGAGGGCCGTAGAGACAGATGATAGGGCTCTTGAAGTCGCCTCTCATCTTGAGGACTGCCAAGTGCTCAAGGATGCGCTCCTTCACTTTTTCCATACCGTAGTGGTCAGAGTTGAGAACCTTCTCAGCATTGTTGATGTTGAGGTTATCCTTGGTGTATTCGTTCCAAGGAAGGTTGAGCATCGTCTGTGCGTATGAGTATTCAACCTGAAACTCTGGGCTTTGAGGGCTTGTGCGTTTCAGTTTCTTGATTACCTTGTTGAAGGCTTCGTCCACGCTCTTTCCCCATTTCTTGTCTTTAGACTTCAAGACAAGCTCGTTGATGTCTGAGTTGGAATCGTCCTCGCCAAGCTCCTGCTGGATATTCTGAATCTCCTGACGGAGGAAATACTCGCGTTGCTGCTTGTTGAGACTTTCCCTCGTGTCATGCTGGATACGGTTCTTGAGTGAAAGGAACTGGTATTCGCGGTCAACGATGGTGAGGAGGGCGTTTGCCCTTGCCATGAGATTGTTCATCTCAAGGAGGACGTAACGTTCTGGGTTGGTTACGTCGATGTTTGTACAGATGAAGTTGATTATAGCTTCTGGCTCTGTAATGTTGGTGAGAGCCATGAATGCGCTTGGGTTACTACCCTTGAAGCACTTGATGGCTGTTTCCTTGAGAGTGGCGATGAGTGCCTTGAAGTATTTGTCGTTTGCGCTTGGCACTTCTTCCTCAGGTGCATTTTCTATGTGACCTGTGAGGTATGCGCCTGTGTTGTCGAGGTCGAGGAGCCTTATACGTTGATAGCCTTGGATGACTGCCATCTTTGTGCCGTCTGGAAGGCTTATGACCTTGAGAACCTTGGCAAGGCAACCGTATTCATAGAGGTCGCTCTTGTCTGGGTATTCCACTGCGTCGTCCTTCTGTGAGAACACGGCGATGGATGAGTTCCTGCTTGATGCTTCCTGTACAATCTGTAATGATGACTTCCTTCCTACGCTGATAGGCAGGATGGAAAGTGGAAAAAGCATGACGTTTCTTACTGGCAATACTGGCAATGGTTCGTTCATGTCCACAGTTTGATCAGTAAGATTTGTCTTTTCTATGTTCGCAATGAAAGAAAGCGTCCCTTCTGAAGGGGCTTCTTCCATGAATTCGTCAAACGGAAAATCGTTCATTTTATATCGTTGTGTAAACTTTTCTTGAAAAATGTATGCGCACTTTACGCGTAATGTAAACTAAAAACGGGGCAAAATTACGAAAAAAAGTTGAGATACCTTTTATATTATACTTAAATAATATTAAAAAGGAAGCGACAAGATGCTTCGCAGCAGCTTGTCGCTTAAAATTCTTACATGTATATTCTCACCTTTACCAAAAAGAAATTAAGTTTTATAAGTAGTATGGGAAACCGTAGGACGGCACGGTATTTATGAATCGATGCTTTAGATTTGTACCGCCCAAACGGGTTTTGACAAATTTAGTAAGTTCTGTAGAGAAGCCATGCATCCTTGTAGATGCTGCGGAGCTTGTCACGTGAACTTGTTGCTGCTTCCTTTGTGTCATGTGAAGAAGCAATCACGCGGTACATACCAGCGTCTGGGTTTTTTGCGAGTTGTGCGCTGTAACCCTTCTCGACCAATTCATTGCGACGCTTGTTGGCGTTGTCAACACTCTTGAAAGAGCCTGCTACCACGTTGTAAGCCTTGATGTTTCCTCCGCCTACTACGTCGAGACGTTCCTGGCGGATTTCGTTTGAAGAAGACTTTGCTGTCGTAGTTGTTGTGGTAGTAGTTGATGCCTTTCTCTGTCGTATGCTTGTATAAGACTGAGTCTCTTCTCTTGGAGTTACAGGCGCTACCTCTACAGGTTCAGAATCGTCCTGTGTGTAGAGTTCCTGATTCTTTGCCTTCTCGTAGGCAGCCTTCCATGATGCTTCCTTGGAAGTGCCACAAGATATAAATGATACTGTTGCGATGAGCGCAATGCCCATCAGAATAAGCTTTTTCATAATTATATAAAGATTGGATGTTGTGTAGCTTGTTTTTTTTTGTTGTCTCCTCTTTGAGTTTTGGCTTATATTACCCGATGCTATTTTTCCACCTTGACGAAACTGGAGTTCTTTATCGTGTTCTTAAGTCGTACTGCAGAACGGAAGTTGATGTTCTTGACCTTGACTGATGGTGCTCTTAACTCGTCTTCGCTTTCCACCAGTTTAGATTCTGCCGACACAGAGAATGTTCCCAATCCATCGATATAGACGTTGTAGCCATTCATCAGATTAGTTGCTACGGAGGAGGATATTGCCTCGATGGCTGCTCTGAGGTCAGCCACTGTGAGTGTGCAACCCGAAGAGATTTCCTGACAGAGGCTTAGCGTGTCTATTGTGCCCTTTGTCACAACCTGCGCATAGTAGCCTTTCTTAGGACTCTTGCTGATGTTGTCCTTCATGGGCGTTACTCTGTATGGGATACTCATCGTTACAACTATTTTTATGATTTAATAACTTTTTGTACTACTTTAGTAAGTTCTTTTTAGACCTTTTTCTCGTTTGCTGTACGTCTTATTTTTTTTTGTCGTACATCTTACTTTCAAAAGGTGTACTGCAAAGGTATGTTGTTTTTTCGTTACGGCACATACAAAAAGTGTGAAAAAGTGTTAAAATGCTGAAATTTCTCTGTTTTTTCGGCTGAAATAAGTATTTTTGGGTGCTTTTTAGTGCATTTTAGGCATTATGAAGCGTAAATGACATGATTTATCAACCGTGTGGTCGGTGTTGAAATCGACCCGTTAAAAGTTTAATGTTATGGGAAAAGGTAATGGTTTGGCATTGGCAGCTGCTTTTCTTGGCGGTGCAATCGTAGGTGCGGCAGCAGGTCTTCTTCTTGCTCCGGATAAGGGTGATGAGACACGCAAGAAGATTCGTGAGGCTCTTGAGAAGAGTGGAATCAATATCGGTAAGGAAGAACTGGAGAAACTTGTCGGCAGGGTTAAGGATGCCGTGACAGGTTCCGATGAGGAAAACGATTCAGAGGAGGAAGAATAAAAAAAGTTTCACCCCGTGTACTCTTGTCAGTAAGTAGTGGGGGATGTGTGTTTCTAATATGAAAAAGATTAAGGTTCCTCGTGAGGAACGTGAACTATTGACACTGTTGTGCCGTTACATCAAGTTGGAGGCTGTGGATAAACTTACGGTGGCAACTACTTTCGTTGTGGTTGCCCTTGTGATGTTTGCCTTGGGCACGTGTGCCTTGTTCTTCCTGAGTTCAGGACTTGTTAAGAGCCTCTCTGCCGTTGTGGGAGATGAGGCATTGGCTAATTATATAGTAGGTGGAACGCTGCTGGTTGTCATCATCGTCTTCTATGTATTCCGTGTGCGCCTTGTGGAGAATAGGGTGGTGGCGATAATCTCTGCTTCCATCCTCCGTGCCGAGTCTGATGCTGCGGAAGATGAAGAAGAGGATAAGGATGATGACGGTGGAAAGGATGAAAACGAATGATGGCATGAAACAGGTACAGAAGTATAATACGTTGGATGAACTGCGTGCGGAGAAGGCTGAGGTGAGCCGTCGCCTGGGCAAGGGCGTGGAGAAACTGCAATCGGACATCGTGGAAAGTTTCGTGCCAGAGAACTCTCTCCTCGATTCGGCATTCTCTTATATAAGGTATGTGGGGTATGCCATGACTGCTTTCAAGACGGCACGTACTGTGATGAACGCTATTGCTTTCATGCGTAGGCGGAAGTGGTTCTAATGGGAATTAAGAATCAAGAGTTAAGAATTAAGATTTAGAAGCTAAGCGAGGCGTTCTCACTGACCATAGGGGAAAATTAAGAGTTAAGATTTAGGAATGGAAAGAACAAGAACGTGGACAAAGAATACATAATTGTTTAGTCCTCTTGGCAAATTCTTAATTCTTAATTCTTAATTCTTAATTTAAATTCCCTATCTTTGCACAAATTTGACCAATGATGAATAATGTACATATAGATAAGGCGGTGGCTGAGAAGGCTTATAAGGAGAAGTCGGCTGCCGAATTCATTGATTTTGTTACTGACAGTTACATTGAGCAGCTTGGCGGAGGTCTTACCGCCGGGAACATGGCTATGCTCAATACTGACCAGCATACATTGCTTGCCTACCGTTACCTCAAGGATGAGGTGATGGAGGGAGGCTTCATTCAGCTTATCGTCAATGGATATGCTGGATATGTGCTCGAGGGACCTTTTGCTCTTGTTCTCAAGAAGGAGTGGGGACTTCGTGACCTCTCAAAGCTTATCTTTGAGGCAAAGAAAGAGTACCACCTCAATCGTGAGAAGTTGGAGGCAGACATGAATGACGAGGAGTTCATGGCTATCTATGAGGAACTTGAGAAACTGAATGATCTCGGTGATGACTTCCTCGACGAGCATCAGGAAAAGACAACACCTGCCATCGCTAAGTATGTGATGGAGAATATTGAGAAGTTTTAAATCAGGCCCCCCGACCCCCGAAGGGGGCGGCCATCCGGAGCATGGGGATAGATAAGCTAGAAACTCTAGATAATCTAGAACAACTAGAACTTCTGGAAAACTTAGAAAAGATGAAGAAGAAAGAGATAAAACAAGCGGCAATAAACATCAAGAACAAGCGTGCATCGTTTGACTTTGAGTTTATCGATACATATACTGCAGGAATAGTGTTGACAGGCACGGAGATTAAGAGTATCCGTCAGGGTAAGGCGAGCCTTGTCGATACTTTCTGCTATTTCAACCGTGGTGAACTGTGGGTCAAGAACATGTTCATCAATCAGTACATGGAAGGTTCGTACAACAACCATGTGGAGCGTAGGGAACGTAAGCTCTTGCTCAACAAGAAAGAGCTTCGCAACCTTGAGGGCGACATCAAGTCACCTGGTTACACCGTCGTACCTGTCCGTGTATTTATCAATGAAAAGGGACTTGCCAAGATGGTTGTCGCTCTTGCCAAGGGTAAGAAGGAATACGACAAGCGTCAGAGCATAAAGGAGAAGGAAGACAAGAGGGAGATGGCAAGGATGTTCAAGCACTGACCCTAAAGGGAGTTAATAGTTAACAGTTAAAAGTTAAGAGTTAAAAAATAACTTCCTTTATTTCCATTACACACAAAATTAACTACACACAAAAGCCCCGACGTGGCAACTACTCTTCTCCATGTAGGGAGGGGATAGGGGTGGTTAGATATGTCAATACAAGAACAAATAAAACACCGCATACTCATCCTTGACGGCGCAATGGGAACGATGATTCAGTCGTACCATCTCAAGGAGGAGGATTTCAGAGGCGAGAGATTCAAGGATATACCAGGCATCATGGCTGGTAATAACGATATCCTCAGCATCACTCGTCCAGATGTCATTCGTGATATCCATCGTCGCTACCTCGATGCAGGTGCTGACATCATCACTACAAATACATTCTCAAGTCAGCGCATCTCAATGGTTGACTACAACGTAACGGAATACTGCCGTGAGATTAACCTTGCGGCGGCTCGCATCGCACGTACCATTGCTGACGAATACACGGCTAAGAATCCTGACAAGCCTCGCTTTGTGCTTGGTGACGTGGGACCTACCAACAAGACGTGTTCGCTCTCGCCTGATGTCAACGACCCAGCTCTCCGTGGTCTTACGTTCGATGAGCTTGCCGATGCCTATACCGAGCAGATGGTGGCTCTTCTTGAGGGTGGGGTGGATGCCCTGATTCTTGAGACGTGCTTCGACACGCTCAACGTGAAGGCTGGTATCTATGCGGCTGAGGATGCTATGGCTCAGACGGGTCGCAAGGTGCCGCTTATGATTAGTGTCACGGTGAGCGATGTGGCTGGACGCACCCTTTCGGGTCAGACGCTAGATGCGTTCCTTGCAAGCATTCAGCATGCCGATATCTTCTCCGTGGGACTTAACTGCTCCTTCGGCGCCCGTCAGTTGAAGCCGTTCCTACGCCACCTTGCGGAGCATGCGCCTTACTACATCACGGCTCATCCTAATGCAGGTCTTCCTAACTCGCTCGGTCTCTATGACCAGACACCTGAGATGATGGAGGAAGAGGTGCGTGAGTATGTGGAGGAAGGACTCGTCAACATCCTCGGAGGATGTTGCGGTACGTCGGATGCCTACATTGCCAAGTACCCTTCGTTCGTTGAGGGAAGGAAACCGCATGTTCCTGTTGCAAAGCCAGGGAATATGTGGCTTTCAGGTCTTGAACTCATGGAACTTACTCCAGAGCGCCGTTTCGTCAATGTGGGTGAGCGATGCAACGTGGCAGGTTCGCGTAAGTTCCTGCGACTTATCAACGAGAAAAACTACGACGAGGCGCTTTCCATTGCACGTAAGCAGGTGGAGGACGGTGCGCTCGTACTCGATGTCAATATGGACGACGGTCTTCTTGATGCCAAGGCAGAGATGACCACGTTCCTCAACCTCATGATGTCCGACCCTGACATATCCAAGGTGCCTGTGATGATTGACTCCAGCGACTGGGAGGTCATACGCGCAGGATTGAAGTGTGTGCAGGGCAAGAGCATCGTGAACAGTATCTCGCTCAAGGAGGGCGAGGAAAAGTTCATTGCCCACGCTCGTGAGATAAAGCGCATGGGTGCGGCTACGGTTGTCATGGCGTTCGACGAGAATGGTCAGGCAACATCATACGAACGTAAGATTGAGATTTGCGAGAGGGCTTACCGCATCCTTGTGGATAAGGTGGGATTCAATCCTCTCGACATCATATTCGACCCTAACGTGCTCGCCGTGGCAACTGGTATGGAAGAGCACAATGCCTACGGCATCGACTTCATACGTGCTACGGAGTGGATTCGCAATAATCTCCCTGGTGCTCACGTCAGCGGAGGTATGAGTAACCTCTCCTTTTCCTTTCGTGGCAACAACTACATACGTGAAGCCATGCATGCCGTGTTCCTTTATCATACGATAGAAAAGGGACAGGACATGGGAATTGTCAATCCTGCCACGCAGGTGCTCTACAGCGATATTCCTGACGATGTCCTCAAGGCTATTGACGATGTGCTTCTCAATACCGATGCAGGTGCCACGGAGCGACTCATAGAGATAGCCGATCGCATCAAGGCAGAGAAGGAAGCCGAGAAGAACGGTGCGCCATCAGCCACTGAACATAAGGTGTCGTGGCGTGACGGGAGCATCGAGGAACGCCTTCAGTATGCACTTGTGAAGGGCGTTGGTGACTGTCTTGAAACAGATCTTGATGAGGCTGTGCAGAAGTACGGCAATCCAGTACGCATCATCGAAGGTCCTCTCATGTCGGCAATGAATACCGTGGGCGAGCTTTTCGGAGCTGGCAAGATGTTCCTTCCACAGGTGGTCAAGACGGCACGTACGATGAAGAAGGCGGTGGGCATCCTACAGCCACTTATCGAGGCAAGCCGTAGCGAGGGTGCACAGAAGGCGGGCAAGGTGCTCATGGCAACGGTAAAGGGCGACGTACACGATATCGGCAAGAACATTGTGAGCGTTATCCTCTCGTGCAACAACTATGAGGTCATCGACCTCGGTGTCATGGTGCCTACGGAGGAGATTGTTGAGCGTGCCGTGGCGGAGAAAGCGGACATCATCGGTCTCTCAGGACTCATCACTCCATCACTTGAGGAAATGGTGAACGTGGCACGTGCTCTTGAGTCACGGGGACTTAACATCCCAATCATGATTGGCGGAGCAACGACGAGTGAGCTTCATACAGCCCTCAAGATTGCTCCTGTGTATAGCGGTCCTGTGCTCTGGATGAAGGATGCTGCTCAGAATGTCATTGCAGCAGCACGTATCCTCAATCCTGACACAAGTAGCGAGTATGTGGCAGAACTGGATGACAAGTATGCCCACCTGCGTGCAGAGAAAGAGAGCGAGTCGGCAGACCTTGTGTCACTCGAGGAGGCAAGAAATAGGAAACCAAAGCTGTTTTAGCCCCCACCGCCCCCAACTTACCGAAGCGTTCTCACTGGCCGCATGGAAGTAACGGGACGGCTATTCAGCAAGATAGTATAAAATAAATATTTAATTGTTAATAATCCGAACGCCCGCCCCTCGTGTGATGGGTGGAGCAAAATCTAACTTGACATGAAATTGATTAAGATTTTTATTGGTGTCCTCATGTTAGGTCTTTTGGCCTCTTGTGGCGAAGATGATGAGAACACGGAGATTGAGATGCGCAATGCCGTCATAGGTACGTGGGAGGAAGAGGCTGTGACCGATTCCATTTTCAAGTATGCCAAGTGCGTAATCGTATTTGGTGCGGACGGTACTATGAACGGTTACACCAAGTTCCCTGAAGACTTCCGCGACACGTATGAGGGTAACATGGATAAGTCGCACATCGACGACGATGGCTACATGACTCGTGCGCAGGGACGATGGAACGTGAGTGGTAATACCTATCACTATTACGTTGATAAGGGTTACAGCTACAAAAGCTTCGGCGATTGGCAGTGGCACGACGTGGGCTATGAGACAACCTTCTCCATAGATAAGGGCGTCCTCTACCTCTATCACACGGACGCCAGTGGCGTGAAGTACTATCAGAAATACCATAAAGTAAATGACAATTGATAAGAAAGGCTAAAGGGAAACATACCCTTTAGCCTTTCACTTTTTGGTTACTGGTGACTAAAATACTCCGTTGTCCTCATCGCCTGTGTTAGGGTTAGGCGTAGGGTTCGTGTTGTGAGTGTCGTCGCCTTCCTCATCGTTGTCGATGGCATCAGTCTCCTCACCCGAAGTAGAGAAGCTGATCTGGTCGAGGATGCTCTTGAGCTTGGTGTTGGCGCGGAAGATAATCTTGCGGCGGTAGATCTGCTTTGCACTTACGTCCTCCTCCTTATCCACCATCTTCGCATTGACGCCAAGGCGGAAGATACCCACGCCAGGGATAGTCACTGCATAGCCACGAACAAGGAAGTTCTGGAACTGCTGCTTGATGGCTGCCATAGCGGCTGAGAGTTGACTCTCGTTGATACCGCTGTTGAGAGCTGCCAGCTCGATAAACTCGTCTCCTGTGAGAGTGGAATAGGTCTTCACCCTGCTCACATAGCCCTCCTTGTTGAGGACTGCCACCTTCTGCTTTGAAGATGCTACTTTAACTGTACTCATAATAGTAAAAAAGATTTAAGGTTGAACAAAAAACGGTTGTTCTCCGGCGATAAGATTCAAGACAAGAATACTCCGTAAGTCATACCCTTATCCTTATCTTTCTGTTACAAATTTACGAATTTTTCCCGATATAACCAAGAGAATATGTAACTATTTATCAATATTTTATCACTTTTTTAAGGAGCAAAAATCATGGAATAATTATTGGGGAGAACACAGGAAACACAGAGACCACAGAGAACACTGAGGGCACAGAGAAAAAAATCTTTATGTTAATTCGTGCCCAATTACATGATAATTCGTTTTAAAAAAGTTTTGAAACACGGAGGTCAGAGAAATAATTACTAATTCCTCATTACTCATTCCTAATTGAAAACAGTTCCTAATTATCTTTTGACTACCATGAAAAATGATTTTGACTACCATGAAAATATTTTTTGACTACCATGAAAAAGAATTTAGACTACCATGAAGAAATTATTTCAAGGTAGCCCCAGCTATGGGGCATATGGTAGTATCGTATTTCCGGGAATGAGGTGAGGGAGGGAGAAAGTGAGTTTTTAAGTGAGTTTTTGAGGTTCTAAAATATAAGGGTAACGTGTTGTATTTTAATGATGTATGTGCTAAAAAAGTGAGTTTTTGATGGTAAATGCTGGAAAAGTGTTAGAATATTTTTTTTCCTGTAACCTTTTTTGAGAAAATAGTGTAAAAAACTCACAAAAATGAAGGTATGTTACTGAAATATATATTACTATATCATTAAAACATACCTTCAAAAACTCACTGAAAAACTCACCTGAAACTCACATCCTTAAAATGGATATTCCTGATAACGATTGCTGATGATGTAGTCTGCAATGTCAAACTTTGTGGCTTCTGGTGGTGCTGTGCGCTCACAGAAGTCGGAGACGATGAAATTGGCTATGTCACTTAAACCTTTGATGATGTTTTTCCATTCATCTATTGCATCGCGGTCAGGATATATTATGACATCTCTTCCGCAGACAGCACTGAGTACATCACGTTTCAGCATGGTCTTGTTGCCTGTGGCAATCCAAAGCTTATCAGGAAAAGCCGCAGCACCGAAAATAGCATTCTTCGGACTTTCTACAAGTACGATTTTGCTTGATGGGTACTTGTTTATGAGATGCTCACCGAACATGAAAAATAATCTGGATGACACAATAAAAAGTTCCCAGCATAGTTGAAAAGCTGAGAACTTTTTATAAGTAGGTGTGCATAATTATTTTTACAATCCTTGCACCGCCTACTGCGCATCTTCAACGCCTAAAACAATCGAGTAGGAGTCACTACACTCATTTATTTATG
>ODAI012414396.1_pt1 | contig 12501 bp, 7 predicted proteins | sample 1539321 | NCBI WGS metagenome assembly ODAI01 (sample SAMN02144231, study PRJEB22623) | gut metagenome | biome: sheep rumen | host: Ovis aries | place: New Zealand
TCAGGCTGCAAGAAGCCTTTACGATCCCGACTATGAAGAGAACAGCTGGCTGATGCCGTGGGCAAAGCAGTATTTTCCGTTCCTCTCGAACCTCAAGAAGTCGGTCGACAAATACTATCCCGGCACAAAGATCGCTGTATCTGAGTACAACGTTGCTAACATCGGTGATGAGAAGAACACCGGAAAGTCAGTTGTTTCCGCGATCGCTGAAACAGAGTGCCTCGGTGCTTTCGCTATGAACAACGTTTACTTTGCAACTTACTGGGGAACCCTCTCTGCTTGTCCCTATGTAGAGTCAGCTATCAACCTCTACACCAACTACGACGGCAAGGGCTCTTCGTTCGGCGATACCCTCGTATCCGCAAAGACTGAGGATCTCTCGAAGGCAGCTGCATTTGCTTCTATCAACGGCGATGACGATACAAAGGTAACAATGGTGCTCTCAAACAAGGACACAGCTAACACTGAGAACGCCGAGATCACTCTCGAAGGAACTTCTACTAACTACAAGAGCGCAGTTGTTTACGCTGTTACTCAGGATCACAGCGATATCAGAGTCATAGACGTAAAGAACGATCTCTCCGGAAATAAACTTACAGTTGAGCTGCCCCCCCTCTCAGTGGCTCAGATAGTTCTTTCTGACAAGGAGACAGACGCCGAGCTCTACAAGGAGCCTGACATAACAGTGACAGAAGAGAAGTTCGTATTCAGTGAGCTTGAAATGTCTCCCAACAAGGTTCCGATGATACCGATCAAGGACGCTAAGACTCTCAAGAAGGTTATCATCAATGCAACTTCAAGCTCAAATTCAGGTTCAGCTTGGTACTGCGGCGGCGGCGGACTCTGCTTCAATCAGCTCGTCTCCGGCGGTAAGCTCGTAGGCTGGGGCAGCAAGTCCTTCTCATACAGCGGCGGCACACAGGACATCGTCGTTGAAATGGACGGCACATTTACTATCCCTGATCCTGACAAGCCGAATTCAAACCTCGAGATCGAAGGCACATACAATGACACCTACATCGAATTCCAGGATTGGTGGAAGTCGTCTGCAAACTCCGAAAAGGGCGAAGATGTATCTGTAACATACAACACTATCACAATGGTCTACGAGAAGGATAACTCAGGCACAGAGCCTTCTTCCGAGACCGTAAGCGAGTCCTCGAGTACAGCTTCCGAGGTTGATCCCGATGCTAAGTACGGCGATGCTAACTGCGACGGACAGATAAACATCGCAGATGCAGTACTTGTAATGCAGGTAGCTACAAATCCTGACAAGTACGCACAGGGCAAGTCAGAAGTGAGCATCACTGCAAGAGGTGAGAAGAACGCAGATGTTGACGGCAAGGCAGGCCTTACCAATGCAGACGCTCTCCTTATCCAGAAATTCAAGCTCGGACTCGTTGAGAAACTCCCCGTATAATACGGTATATAGCTTCCGTTCAGTATTTGGATATAGACAAAAAATGAACATTCTGGAAAATTAATGTATACAAGTTGTAAAGAAATATAGAAGTTATTGACAAATTCTGATACAAATGGTATTATATAAGCATACCAAAGCATTGATCGTTTTCGTAAAAGATTACGATTAACACAGCAGGGCGGCAATAGTCGTCCTGTTTTTTTGTTCCATAATTGTTAATTCTATACAAAATGCCTTGAAATATGATAAGAAGTGTGTTATAATAGCAGTGTATTAGTATTTCTGTTTACATTTACAGCAATTATTCTGATTATGGGTATCAGGAGTGTTAAATATGGCAAAAGAATTGATACAGATGAGTTACCTGATAATAGTTGCCGATATTACTCTGTTTCTGTTCATATATTTCAATTCGACCTTGAATTATGTCAGAAAATCGGCTTTTCTTATTGCTAATGTGATAGCCTCGATAATGATAGTCTGCAATTTCGTTACTTACGCTTTCGCGGGGACGGGCAAACATATCTGGCTGATAAAACTCTTTACAGCCCTCAGCTATTCCGTCAGCGGACCGGTCATAATACCGTTTATTTTTCTGTCAGGCGTTATCTCAAAACGTGTCCGGGTTATAATACAGGCTGCCGCTGCACTGAATGTTGTGCTTTCGATCGTGAGTATTTTCAACTCGTGCGTGTTCAGGATAGACAACAACGGTGAGACCTCGCTCGGTCCGCTTGCGCCCATACCGTTTATGCTCAGTGCGATGTACGTTGCGGTGCTGTTTGCATCGTCGGTCATAAAGTTCAGGCTCGGACTCCGCCGTGAGAGCGCGTTCATAATGTTTCTGACGATAGATATAGCTGGAGCTGTAATGCTAAATACAGTTTACCACTATAAGTTCCTGATAAGCGGAATGGCTGTACTCAGTTCGATTTTTTATTATATGTTCTTTGCAATGCAGATGCTTACGCGCGACGCACTCACTAACGCTCTCAACCGCCATTCGTTCTACAAGGACATTCAGGATATGAAAAAGCGGCAGATGTTTGTCATTTCAATGGATCTGAACGGTCTGAAGCAGATAAACGACAACCTCGGTCATGATGAGGGAGACAAGGCCATACTTGCAGTTGCCGATGCAGCTTTTGCCCAGCTTCCGCCGAAGTGCAAGTTTTACAGGATAGGCGGCGATGAGTTTGCAATTCTCTATCCCGGTGCAAATGAGGAAGAGGTGAGGGAACTCAAAGCGTACATCAAGCACGATGTCAGTGAAAGGAATTACAGCGTTGCGATGGGAAGCTCTGAGTACAGGAAGGGAATGGATTTCGATGCCGTTATGAAAAAGGCAGACGCTGAAATGTACGATGATAAAGCGCGTATGAAGAGTGTCGATGCTGTTATGAATACACATGAGGCATTCATAAATAAAGAAAAGGTACATTAATTACTGATTAACAGCTTCCGTAAGGGAAGCTGTTATTTTTATTATTTAAGGTCATATTTGTGCCAAAAAATGCAGAATACTACTACAAATATTCGTTTTGTCCACCACTTCTGTAAAAATGAGGGTTGACTTATCAACCAATTATGGTAAAATATTGATAATAAGTGAATAAAACGTTCAAAGAATATATATAAAATGTAAATAATATAGGAGGATATTAAAATGAAAAAGGTGATCTCGGCTGTTCTTGCACTTGCCCTCTCGGCATCTGCGTTCAGTTATTATGCGCCAAGGAGCGTCAAGGCGGAGAACCCTATCGTGCAGACGTCTTTTACTCCAGATCCGGCGCCGGTCGTTTTTGGTGACGAGCTTTATGTTTTCACAGGCTGTGATCGTGAGGGGAATAATGATTTTTACAAGATGACAGGCTGGCAGTGCTTCTCCACTAAGGATATGAAAAACTGGACCGATCACGGCAGAATTCTCGAGGATACGAGCTTCAGCTGGTGCGGCGAGAACGATGCGTGGGCTTCGCAGTGTATCGAGCGGAACGGAAAGTATTACTTCTATTTCACTTCAACAAGTCCGACCGGCGGCGGAAGAGAAATCGGTGTTGCAGTCGCAGATAGTCCCGAGGGACCTTATAAAGATGTTCTGAAAAAGCCTTTGTGCGGCCCTAACTGGGATTATATTGATCCGACTGTTATGATAGATGATGACGGTCAGGCATGGCTTATGTTCGGCAATCCGACCTGCTACTATGTAAAGCTGAAAGAGGATATGGTAACACTCGACGGTCCTATCCAGCATTTTGATATGACCGAAGCGGCTTTCGGTCCAAACACTAATCCGAAGAAGACCTGCGCCTACGGCGAAGGTCCGTGGATCTGCAAGCATAACGACCTCTACTACCTTGTATATGCAGCGTTCGTAGGCTCGGATCAAGGCGAGAGTATGGGCTATGCAACTGGTCCGTCTGTGACAGGTCCGTGGACCTACCGCGGTCAGATACAGAAGGGCTCAAACTGCTACACTATCCACGGCGGTATCGTCGATTACAAGGATCATTCCTACTATTTCTACCATATGAGCGGTATCCCGGGCGGCGGCGTTTTCAACAGAAGTGCTGCCTGTGAGGAGTTCACATTCAATCCCGACGGCTCGATACCGGAGCTCCCGTCTACCAAGAGCGGTCCCGACCAGATAGAGCCTCTTGATCCGTTCGTCCGCAACGAAGCCGAGACTATATGCTGGAGCGAGGGCGTCAAGACCGAGAAGTGTTCAAACGGCGGAGTTAATATTGGTAATATCAGGAACGGTTCATATATCAAAGTCAGCGGTGTTGATTTCAGTGAAGGCGCTGACAGCTTCACTGCCTGTGTGGCTTCCGCAGAGAGCGGCGGTACTATCGAGATACATCTTGATGCCAAGGACGGACCGCTTGCAGGCTCATGCAAGGTGAGCGGTACCGGCGGCTGGCAGAGCTGGGAGGAGGTCTCCTGTGATGTCAGCGCAAGCGGTGAGCACGATGTGTACTTTGTATTCAAGGGCGGCGACGGCTATCTTTTGAACGTTGACTGGTGGCAGTTCAGCGGTGCAGGCTCTAAGCCGCACGAGGACGACGGCTATATCTTCCGCAGTAAATTTGACGGCAAGACCGATGGCTGGACCGGAAGAGCCGGTGCGACTGTTTCGGCAAGCACAGACGAGTTCTATGAGGGTACGGGTTCTGTTTTGGTCAGCGAGAGAACTTCCTCGTGGCAGGGCGTTGTAAAATCACTCAACTACAAGTTTAAAGCAGGGGAGACTTACAGTTTTTCCGCTAACGTCAAGTATAATTCCGGCGATCCGGAAACGAAGTTCCACTTCACTCTCCAGTACGAAAATGCCGATGGTGACGTTATCTATGATAAGATAGATACGAAAATCGTTCAGAAGGGCGAATGGACTCAGCTTGCAAATACTGAATTCAAGATACCCGAAGGCGCTTCAAAGTGCAACATCTATGTCGAGACTGAGAACGATGATCCGCCGGTAGACTTCTATGTCGACGAGATATATGCTGCCAAGGGCGGTACGGTGATACCAGGTGCAGGCGGCGGAAAGAAGATAATCATTACTATCGGCGACGTGAACTCTGACGGCAAGATAAATGTTTTTGACTCAATGCTTGCGCGCAGATACTACATCGAAAAGCTCAACGGAACACCTGTTCCGAGTGATGCTGCTAAGGTCGTTGATGTCGATTCAGACGGATATTTTACGATTGCTGATATAGTTCAGATCAACAACTTTGTCCTCGGCAGAACCGATAGATTTAACGCTGGCGATATTGACTGATCTCTGTATATTTCAATAACCCCGAAGTTTAGCTCCGGGGTTATTTTTCTGTATTCTTGACAGCTGCGGCTATTCAAAGTATAATTTATGTATAGAATGCGACTTAAGGATTATTTAATAATTGATATGCTATACTCAGTACAGAAAGTGAGGGAGCACTATGTATCTGAGAATTCTGAAAAAGGATATGAAACGCAAAAAGACTATGAACGTTATACTGCTTCTGTTCGTAGTTCTTGCGACAATGTTTTCAGCGAGCAGTATTAATAATATAATTGCTGTGACCGGCGGCATAGACAGTTATCTTGACAAAGCTGGGATAGGTGATTATGTCATAATAGCATCAAAGGACAACGGCGAAAACAACGCAATAACTGATATTCTCGATAACGATCCGAGCATTACCGAATGGCGCGGAGAAGAGCAGCTTATGTACACGACAGAAAAGCTGTACATAAACGGCGACAAGCTCACTGGCGGTGGAAAATGGTGCTTCTTTCTGGGCATCGGCAATGTCAGACTGAATTTCTTCGACTCCGACAATGACAAACTCGCAAAGGTGAAAAAGGGAGAGGTCTATATCACTACACCACTCGCAAGAGACTATTCTGTCAGTGAGGGCGACGAGATCAGCTTTACGATCGGTGAGAGGAAGTTTACTTATAAAATTGCCGGAATAGTTAGGGACGCTTTGCTGGGTTCGGGTTTGATGAACAATCCGCGTATGATAATGAATGATGAGGATTACGCTGATATTATGTCAGATGCGGACGCTGTTCACGACCTGCGTTCAAGAGTGTACTACATTGACACGAACGATGTCAGCTCAGTAAAAACTTCGCTTTCCGAGGCAACAAGTACCGGAATAATGTTCGACGGAGACAGAGCTATGATAAAGACATCATACATTATGGATATGCTCGTAGCAGTTCTGCTTCTTATAGTCAGCATATGCCTTATAACAGTGTCTTTCGTGGTACTCCGCTTCACGATCTCCTTCACCATATCCGAGGAATTCCGCGAGATAGGTGTAATGAAGGCTATGGGTATAAAAAATAACTCCATACGTTCATTGTATCTGACAAAGTATGTAGCCATAGCTGTTATCGGTGCGGTAATAGGTTATATTGCAAGTCTGCCCCTTGGAAACAAGCTGCTTGAAATGGTAAGCAGAGACATTATGTTCACATCTGATAATAAGACTTTTATGGGAATACTGAGCAGTATCGCGGTAATTCTCCTGATAGTTTTCTTCAGCTGGTCGAGTACCGCGAAGATAAAGAAGCTCTCACCGATAGATGCAGTGAGAAGCGGTCAGACCGGGGAGCGCTTCCGTAAAAAGAGCCTGTTCAGACTCAGCAGGAGCCGTCTCGGTACATCAGGCTATCTTGCAGTAAACGACGTTGCGAGCAGTCCTAAAAACTTTTCAATAATCACTGCTGTATTCACCATATGCGCTCTTCTTATAATGATGATAGGAACACTTGCAAACACCCTTTGCAGCAGCAAAATGCTCTATCTTTTCAGCGTGACCGACAGTGACATCTTTATAAACAACACCAGTGTACTTTTCGACCTTGTATCCGGCGAGAAAAAGCGCGATGAAGCTCTGAGCGAAACAGAAGAATTGATAAGGTCAGCAGGTATGGAAGCCGATGTCAAGATAGAGCTGTTTTATAAGGTAGCAATTTCTCACGGCGATAACCGGACTCTTATTCATATGTTACAGTGCAGGGAGACAGAGACTTCCGATTATGATTACGATGAAGGCACTCCGCCTGCTTATCCGAACGAAATCGCCATAACGCATATGTGTGCGGACGATCTCGGCGTAGGCATAGGCGACAAGGTAACAGTTGACATTGACGGAAAGAAGAGCGAGTTTATCGTAACGGCTCTGTACTACTCTATGATACAGATGGGTGAGTCGGGAAGATTTCATAACGATCTCGAACTGCCTGACAAGCTTATATCAGCATATTACGAAATACAGGCAGACTTCACTGACTCTCCTTCAAAGTCCGAGATAAGCAGCCGCGTTGAAAAGCTCAAGGACGTATTTCACGACGATGTATACGATGCTGACGAATTTGTCAGACGTACTGCCGGTGTCAGTGACATACTTGATGCTATGAGGAATTTTGTGACGATACTCTCGATCATTGTTATAGCACTCATCACCATACTTATGGAAAGGTCGTTTATTGCAAAGGAAAAAAGCGAGATAGCGCTGATGAAGGCTATCGGTTTCCGAAGCAGCTCGATAATCGGACAGCACGTTTTAAGGTTTGGGATCGTAAGTATAATAGCTTCACTTCTCGCAGCTGTTATCTGCAAGCCTGTGACGCAGCTTGCTGCATCGCCTATCTTCAATATGATGGGTGCAGGCAAAAGCATGAGCTACAATATGTCTGTTACGGACGTATTCCTCATTTACCCTTTCATCATAATCGCTGCTACAATCGCCGGAGCGTTCTTTACGGCACTCTACACAAGAACGATCAGATCCTCCGACACCGCCGACATTGAATAAAGGAGTTTGGATATGGAAAATATTCTTGAAGTTAAGGATCTCTGCAAGACCTACGTTATAAACAAGAGACAGAACAACGTTCTGAGAAATGTGAGCTTTAATGTTGAAAAGGGCGAAATGCTCGCTGTTATGGGACCTTCCGGCTCTGGAAAATCAACGCTGCTGTATACCGTTTCCGGAATGGACAGAATGACTGCCGGAAAAGTTGAATTCTGCGGAAAGGATCTCTCTGCCCTCAGCGAGAATGAGCTGTCGAGAGTCCGTCTCGAGGATATGGGCTTCATCTTTCAGCAGATGTATATGCTCAAGAACCTCACCGTTATGGACAACGTGATACTCCCGGCTGTAAAGTCCTCGAAGATAAAGGAGAGTCGGAAAGAGACGGTTTCGCGCGGACAGGAGATAATGCGGAAGCTCGGTATCATCGACATTGCCGATAACGATATAAACGAGGTCTCTGGCGGACAGCTCCAGAGAGCCTGTATCTGCCGCAGTATCATAAACCGTCCTGCGATGATATTCGCAGATGAACCGACCGGCGCTCTCAACCGCAGCTCCTCTGATGAGGTTATGGACGAGATAAGCAGGATAAACGCAAAGGGCACGACAGTTATGCTCGTTACTCACGATGCTAAGGTAGCTGCAAAATGCTCGCGTGTGCTGTTCATAGTTGACGGAAACATAAAAGGGGAGTATAATATTAACAAAGAAGCGCCTCTGCGCGACAGAGAGCGCGGACTCAATAACTGGCTGATGGAAATGGGTTGGTAATATGGTCGATATACTCCTGATAGAGGATAACAGCGAGCTCAGCGGACTGCTGTGCGAATTCCTCAGAAACGAGAAATACATAGTAAGTGTCGCTGACAGCGGCGAAAAAGCCTTGTCCCTGTACGAAAAATACGGGGCAAGGCTTGTCCTGCTTGATATAAATCTTCCGGGCATTGACGGCTTCGAGGTCTGCGAGCGGATAAGAAAGCAGGATAACGTTCCGATAATCGTGCTCACGGCGCGCTCTGACAGGGACGACAAGCTCAACGGACTTCTTCTCGGTGCTGACGATTACATCGAAAAGCCCTACGACATCGACATCCTCATTGCAAAGATCAAGGGCATCTTCAGCAGGAGACTTGCTATCGACTTTCTTACCGACGGCGATATATCGCTAAATCTTGCCGTAAGGACTGCGACACTCGGAGGTCAGCCGCTTCAGCTCACCTCAAAGGAATTCGACCTCCTCGAGCTCTTCATAAGCAGTAAGGGACAGACTCTCACCAAAGAGTACATCTTCAACAGAATATGGGGCAGCGACAGCGACTCCGAACTCCAGACACTTACCGTGCATATAAAGTGGCTGCGCGAGAAGGTCGAGCGTGATCCGAAAAATCCCGAAAAGATACTGACTGTGTGGGGCAAGGGCTACCGCTGGGGAGGCTGATATGCTGAAATTTGACAAAGTGATCGCACTGACGGCAGTTATCGGCGTGCTGACAGTTATGATATCCTCCTTTTACCTCGGACGGAGAGCTTATTATCCTGATAACAGCTACAAGGTCGATCTGAACCGCGTCGAGCACGTTCTTGCAGACGGCGAAGAAGTTTCTGCTTCCGATTATGAGTATATCAGTTCTGTGAAGAAATATGACGGCGGCGAGAATTTTTTCACGGACAGCGGCAGCTATGTTATCCGCGAGATAAACGGAACGCTCTACCGCATAGACTACGACAGTACGGACAGCTGTGCACAGAAACGAGCCATATTGAAAGCGGAGGCGATCATTGCTTCGATATTTGCTGCGGTGATACTGCTGCTGCTCTACATCAGAAAAAACATCATCAAGCCGTTCGTTAAGATGAGCGAGCTGCCGTACGAGCTTGCAAAGGGCAATATAACCGCTCCTCTCAACGAGAACAAGAGCCGATACTTCGGAAAATTTGTGTGGGGACTCGATATGCTCCGCGAAGAGCTCGAAAAGTCCAGGAACCGCGAGATCGAGCGTATAAGGGACGAAAAAACGCTTCTTCTCTCGCTCTCCCACGACATAAAAACACCGCTCTCAGCAGTGAAACTGTACTCTGAGGCGGTGAGCAGGGGACTTTACAGCGATATGGACAAGTGCTGTGAAGCTGCCGGTAATATAAGTGCCAAGGTTGATGAGATCGAGAACTATATACACGAGATAACGAAGAATTCCGGCGCTGAGTCCTTTGATTACGAGATAAATATCAGGGACGTATACTTGTCCGAAATTATCGGGAGTGTCGAAAACACGTTCCGGGACAGGCTTGCGGCAGCCGGCACAGAGCTTCGTATCGAAAAGAGCAGCGATTGTCTTTTAAGTGCTGATCCCGACAGGCTTGCAGAGGTGCTTCAGAATATCTTCGACAATGCGATAAAATACGGCGACGGCAAGCTGATAACCGTCACATACAGCGACGAGGAAAATTGCCGGCTGATAACTGTAACAAACAGCGGCTGTGAGCTTCCCGAGAACGAGCTGCCGCATATTTTCAGCAGCTTTTGGCGCGGTTCAAACGCTGGAAACAAGCAGGGAAGCGGTCTCGGTCTCTACATCTGCCGCCGCCTTATGAATGATATGCTCGGTGAAGTCTTTGCGGAGATAAAGGACAATGATATGATGATAACGGTTGTGTGTCCGAAGGCGAATTGAGCGTCAGTCTCTTCTGCCAAGCTGCCAGAACGCAACAGCGCTTGCAGCAGCGACGTTCAGCGAGTCAACGCCGTGAGACATAGGTATTTTTATCGTGTGGTCGCAGGCGGCTATAGTTTCCTCGCGTAGACCTTCGCCCTCAGTGCCGAGGATCACGGCGAGCTTTTCTGCGGAGCGGAGCTTCGGATCGTCAATGGAAACGGTGTCCTTCCTCAGAGCCATAGCTGCGGTTGTAAAGCCGTATTTCTTCAGCTCGGCAACGTAATCGGGCGGACTGCACCTGAAATAAGTCCACGGTATACGGAAAACCGTGCCCATACTCACTCTGATCGAGCGGCGGTAAAGAGGATCGCTGCTTGCCGGAGTCAGCAGGACAGCATCAAACCCGAGAGCTGCTGCTGACCTGAAAACTGCTCCGATGTTGGTCTGGTTCATAACGTCCTCAAGAACGGCAACTCTATTAGCTCGGCGGAGTATTTCCTCCGGCTCGGGAAGCTGCTTCCGGCGCATAGCGCAAAGCAGCCCCAGTGTGAGCTTAAAGCCGGTCAGCTTGGTGAGAACCTCGCTGTCGGCGGTGTAGACCGGTATTCCCTCACATTTTTCGATGATGTCGCTTGCCTGACCGGTGATGTATTTGCGTTCAGCAAGAAGGGAAAGCGGTTCGTAGCCGGACTCAAGAGCAGTTCTGATGACCTTGGGACTTTCGGCAATGAAGATGCCGAGATCGGGCTCATAATAGCGGAGGAGCTGCACCTCAGCCATACTTGTGTAGGGCTGGAGCTCCGGGATACTGAGATCGTTGATTTCGATTATTTCAGACATAGTTGTACCTCACATAGTTATTGAGTACATTATAACATAAATAATTGCGACATTCAAGTTATTGATATATCGGTAAAGGTTCACAAATATAACACATTGTATAATTTATCCAAAAAATAACACGAATTAGGCTTTAAAACGTCGATTAGCGTTATTGACTTTGCTTACTATCAATGATATAATTTATGTATAATATTATAAGGAGTTGTAAAACCATGAATATGGATTCTATATCCTTTGATCTTGGCTGTAACTTTGACTACAAGCTCTTCGATTTTGTAGATCAGTACGATAAGAAACACGCCATTACCAGCTTTTTCGGAAAGCTCAAGCACGACGGTCTCCCGGGCGGCCGTACAGCTTCAATTATCCCGGACTTTACTCTTGATGAGCTCAGCGCTTACGTCAAGGAATGTCAGAAGCGCGACATAACCTTCAATTACCTCATCAACCCGCTTTCTATGGATCAGAACGAGCTCGATCCTGTTATGGGAAAGAAGATCCGTGATTTCCTCCATACTCTCTATGATATGGGCATCAAGGCCTATACGCTCAATTCGCCTATCCTCATCAAGTATGTCAAGAGAGAATTCAAGGACGCTTTCGTAACTCTCGGTCTTTACGCTTACCCCACTACTATCCAGCACATCGAGTACTGGCGCAACTGGGGCGTTGACGAGATAACTCTCGACCACGGCTTCAACAGAAGATTTGATCTTCTCAGAAACCTCCTTACACAGTATAAGGATACAGATCTTCATCTCCGCGTTATCGCTAACAACCTCTGCCTGAGAGAATGTCCCTTCCGTCTTGCACACGGCTGCTTCGTTGGTCACTCCGATCCCGAAAAGTTTTCTATGGACTATTCGCTCGTTAACTGTGCATATAAAAAGGTAACTCATCCGGCAGCTATACTTACAGCAGAATTCATTCGTCCTGAGGACGTTCACTATTACCGTGAGCTTGCTGAGGAGACAGGCAACAAGAACTTCTCTATCAAGCTCATCGACAGAACAAGAACTACCGACTTCCTCCACAGAGTTGTCAAGGGCTATATGGAAGAGTCCTATGACGGAAATCTTCTGGACATCGTAAACTGGCCGCAGGCTAAGACTATCGCTACACGTCCCGATCAGGCAAAGGACGGTGTTCCTGCTGTCGGAGCTCCTGCCGGAATGCCAGCTGGCGCTCCTCCTATGGGAATGCCTGCCGGCGGTCCTCCTCCGTGGGTAATGGAAGGCAGACCTCCCAGACCGGGTGAGCCCGA
>ODAI012026113.1_pt1 | contig 12500 bp, 12 predicted proteins | sample 1539321 | NCBI WGS metagenome assembly ODAI01 (sample SAMN02144231, study PRJEB22623) | gut metagenome | biome: sheep rumen | host: Ovis aries | place: New Zealand
CGGAGGGATTCGAACCCTCGAGCCCCGGAGGGCTAACGCATTTCGAGTGCGCCCCGTTATGACCACTTCGATACGTCTCCTGGCGAGTTATTACTCACACAAACATATATTATAATATTTTCAATATCGTTTCGTCAAACCCTTTTCCGGCCGGAGCCATAGCGCGGATCCCTGTCGCATTTCTTACCTTCGGAGATCCAGGATGATATCACAGATCCTGTCAACATCGGATAATCCCAGATCCGCATACATTGGAAGAGTGAGCACCCGTCTGCTTATGCGCAGTGCCTCCGGGGTTTTTGAGGCATCATATATTTTATTATAGCATTCAAGCTCAGTTGTGATCGGGTAGAAGTATTTTCTGGCTCCGATCCCGTTTTGCTTCAGTTTTTCAAAGACCTCATCCCTTGAAGCCCCGAAAACCTCTTCATCAAAAACTGCCGGGAAATATGCGTGATTCGGCTTCACATCCTTCTGACAGGGACTCAGTCTGATGCCGGCTGCTCCCATCAGGCGCTCTCTGTACCTTTCGCTGACCTTCGATCTCTTTGCTATCTCATCATCGACATGCCTCAGATTACAGATCCCCATGGCTGCGCTGAACTCATGCATCTTCGCATTGGGTCCCACATACGAGACCACCTCTTCATCTACTATGCCAAAATCCCTTATCTGCGCCAGTCTTTCTTCAAGCACTCTGTCCCTTAAGCAGGCTGCTCCGCCTTCTATCGTATTGTATACCTTGGTGGCGTGGAAGCTGAAGCAGCTGATATCTCCGTATGAACCTATTCCACTGCCTTTATATTCCTCTCCGAAGGTATGCGCCGCATCATAAATCACCTTGAGCCCATGTCTGTCCGCTATATCCTGGATCCTTTCCACATCACAGATATTTCCGTATACATGTATCGGCAGGATGGCAACCGTACGGTCTGTGATCAGCTCCTCTATCTTTCCGGCATCTATTGTAAAATCATCAGGATTGATATCACAGAATACAGGCGTGAGACCGCTCCTCACTATGGCATGGGTTGTGGACACAAAGGTAAAGGGTGAGGTTATGACCTCTCCCTCCGTAAGTCCCAGAGCCTGCAGCGAAAGCTCTATCGCCATATGCCCATTGGTAAAAAGCTCCAGATGCTCCACCTTCATGTATTTTCTGAGCAGTTCACGCAGCTCCTCATGCTTTGCTCCCGCATTGGTGAGCCAGTGACTGTCCCAAAGATCTTTTATCTCATCAATATATTCATCGATGGATGCCATCGATGAACGGGTGACATTTATTTTATTGCTCATATTAGATCCTCTCCCATCCCTCAAGCGTTTTTCTCTCGCTGTCCTGACCTGCGATATATGCCGAAGGATATATCACATGCCTTCCCTCCGGATCTCCAAGAAGCGCACCCCAGGTGGAAAAGGTTGAATTAGCGATGATATTCCCCCTGCATTTGCTCATCAGGTACATATCCTTCCAGGAATCCGCTCCTGTATTTCCGGACACTATGGTCCTTTCCTTTTCCGGTATCCAGTCAAACGCCTTTGTTATAAACTCCGTATCATCCGAAAAGATAAAAAAATGCGGATGATCATATATTTCCCTTATCCTGTCCACCGCAAGCCTGTAATAATCCTCTCTCAAAAGGTCAAATTTGTCCTTGTATACCGGATCCAGATAATCCCCTCTTCTGACATGAACAGAAACCGACTCTGTGGATACTATTTCACGTATCAGCGGTAAAGAGCTGTCCGCCTCCCTCTGCGGAAAGCGGAAAACCTTCCTTATCTCCGGCAGATCGTCTTTATAATATCCCTCGGAAACATAGAAGCCGGTGATATATATATTACTTCCGGGCTTCAGCGAAAGCATATCCGTCAGTGAGATCTCTTCCCTGCAATGCTTCTCCTTATATTTCCCGCAGATCTTTCCAAGCAGTCTGTTCACAGACCAGTGTCCCGGAACATCCTCCGGAAGCTGTCCGGATACCCGGGCTATCTCAAAATGATCCGCCACCGGCAGATCTATGTCAAAGAGCTTTTTCAGTTCATACCCCTGATGCTCATTGTAGCAGTCAAACCATGTCAGATCCGCTTTTATTTTTTCCCCGGGATGGTTTTTTTTCAGCAGTCTGAAAAAGGTATACTGAAACATCTGATTGCCGAGCCCGGATGTAAAGCGCTGTATTATCATGACTCCTCCGTCTTTCGGGGAATGCTGTCACTCTGCCAGGCCCCGGTTTCCACGGTTAAGGCCGGCCTGGGAAAATGCAGTATCACATGAAAAAGATCATATTTCAGGACTGTCAGGAAAAGCCTGAATGTATCCTTTGAGGGATGCTTCACAAATACAGATGTTCCTAATCTGAAATCGTACCAGGCCTTATCCTTTCTTTTCTCTCCGAGTATGCCGTACTGCTCCATCCAGTACATCTGCGCCACATGAAAATATGTCTCCTGCATATACTGTCCTCTTTTCTGATTCAGAGAATTCCAGTTCTCTCCGCCTTCTTTTTTTACATATCTCCACGCGCTCATCTTTTCATCAAAACGGTGTATGGGTCCATGAAGCAGTGAAAACAGCAGTATCCAGGCGTCATCTATAAAGTCATGCGCTCTGTAGATAACGGTATAATCATAATCTCCGTCCTTCCAGAAATTTCTTGTGACTATCGAAGCTGTCTGTCCGGGCCATATATCAGCTGCGCCGTAATCAGTTAAGGTATAATCCTCTGCATTCCATGAATATAATTCCAGCGGGCTTTTATCCTCCAGCTCCTCCCCATTCTCGCCCACAAGCACCGAAGGATTGGCGCAGCCGGAATACCCGGGATTTTTTTCCAGAAAATCTACAGCCTTCTGAAGCTTGTATTCGTCAGTCCAGTAATCATCCCCCTCAAGGGTTGCCACATATCTTCCCCTGCATTCAAGGGCAGTGCAGTAGACATTGAGCGTAGGTCTTCCGAAATTTCTCTCCCTGAATAATAATCTTATCCGATCCGGATATCTCTTCTTGTATTCCCTGAGTATATCCCGTGTCCCGTCCGTGGAGCAGTCCTCGCCGACAACGACTTCAAAATCGAAGTCTGTTTTCTGGGACATGACGGAGTCCAGGGACTGTCTCAGATATTTTTCATGGTTATATGTGATAAACAGTACTGACAGCAGGGGTTCACTCATTGCCTGTCTGCTCCCTCAGCATTATTTCAAATTCTGCTCTGTCCACCGGCCTCACCTTCCCGTTCTCAACGGAAAATATCAGATCGCAGTTATTTATGGTCGTCAGCCTGTGCGCTATGATCATCAGGGTTTTTCTGCCGTGAAGGGAATCTATGGCTTCCATGACAGCCCTTTCAGTCTCGCCATCCAGAGCAGCTGTCGCTTCATCCAGCACCAGGAACTCAGGGTCTCCGTAGAGCGCTCTTGCTATCCCTATCCTCTGCCTCTGTCCTCCCGAAAGCCTGACGCCTCTTTCTCCTACTTTCGTATCAAGTCCTTCCGGCAGGGATTTCACAAACTCCGTCAGCTGCGCCTCCTCGACAGCCTGCCATACCCTGTTGTCATCTATCTTCCCGCGTTCTATGCCAAATGCGATATTTTCTCTTATGGATTCATCCGACAGGAAGATGGCCTGAGGAATATAGGCAAGCTTTTCGGCCCAGGTCATGGGATATTCGTGCACGTCCATCCTGCCGTATTTCACATATCCGCTCTTGGGACAGAATATTCCCAGTATGATGTCTGCCATAGTGGTCTTGCCGGAGCCGGACTGCCCTATTATCCCCACCGATTTGCCCACAGGTATATAAAACGAGGTTTCGTTCAATACATTTTTGTCTGTATTCGGGTATGAAAATGAAACCCTGCTTATATCTATTCCCTCAGCATCTGATACATCAGGCGCCGTACTCTCATCCTTATATTCCAGATCCAGCATGTCTTCTGTTTCCCTGAGGTCATGATAGATTATATCTATCGAGGGCTTAAGGAAGGATATCCCGTTAAAATAGTTTGCTATCTTTCCTACAGAGGGCAGAAGCTTAAATGCGGCAACGGCAAAGGCCGCCAGCTCCGGTACTATGGAATTCATATCCACTCCCGATAAGGCCTTGAATATCATGACAGTAAGGATCCCTGCCATACATACCATTTCTATCAGGTATTTAGGTATGGCGCCGAAAAGGTTCGTACGGATGAGGGCGTCCATTTTTTTCTCACCGCCATAGGAGAATTTATCGACAAAATACTTTTCCCGGTGATATATCTTTATATCCTTCACCGCCCCAAGCGCCTCTTCTATAGCCTGATGCATGTAGCCGTCATATTCCTGATTGATCTGTCCGTATTTATTTGCCCTTTTTCTCGTAAGTCCCATGAAAATGATCATGCTTACGGAAAGAACGGCAAATACGGATATGGTCATCAGCGGATCGGTCGCCAGCAGATATATGATAAGCAGACCTGAGAGCATCAGTTCAGAGATAACACTCAGAAACTGCAGGATCAGCTGAAACAGCCTTTCACTGTCAAGCATTATATTTCTTATCATTTCAGAGGTATTATGATCCAGATGATAGGTATACGGCTTTTTCATATAGCAGTCTATGAGTCTTGTTTCGACCTTAAGCTGATTATCATAAATAAAGCTGTAAAGGAAATAATACATGACACTGAGATATACATTTTTGATGATATATATGAGGATTATGATGATGGCAAATCCTACAAACATCTGCTTTGTATCATATAGTCCCAATATATCCATTATCCCGCTGAGGAGGACATTGGAGGATATTTTACCGGGCTCCGAGATTATCTGGAGCAGGGGCATGAAAAGCGATACCCCCAGCAGCTCAAACACGGCCCCGATAAAGATCGCAAACAAAAGAAACAGCATCCCTCTCTTCTGTTTCCCGTCAAAAATATATGCAATCTCTTCAATAAGCTTTTTCATATCAGATCAAAGAACCCTGACTTTAACTGTCTAAAAAGGTTTCTATATCTCCAAATCTTTCTATATTATCCCTGAGCCACTTTTCGTCTTTTTCCCACCATTTTTCCGCAAGGAGCTTTTTTATCTGCTCTTCAGTGAATCTGTATCTGATCGTTTTGGCAGGTACTCCCACATTTATGGAATACGGCGGTATGTCCTTCGTCACAAGCGCTCCCGTACCGACCACGGCACCGTCACCTATACTGACGCCACCCATTATACGCACATCATTGCCAAGCCAGACATCGGAACCTATCCTTGTGCGCTGAGCCGGCATATCCATAAATCTGCTCTCCTTCACATATGTAAATCCGGCAGCATCTGTAGTCACATTAAATGCCGGATGCAGGGACACAAGCTTCTCCGTGGGATGCGAGCCGATCACGCTTTTTACATCGCTCCCTATACTTGTATAACGGCCTATATCCGTATCCGTGAGATCACAGCCGTTTTGTACATAGGAACCGTATCCCATAGTGCAGTTTTTCAAAAAAGCCGCCTTTCCTACAAGATTCCGGCCCTCAAGCCTAGTATTTATCATATAGGAGCGCTGCTTCATGATGCTTTTCGTTTTTATTTCTGTAAAGATCCTGACCCACGGCCATATCCAGAAACGATATAAAATGGAGGCCGCCTCTGCAGCCTTTCGTTTAAGAAGCCCCATCACTCTGTCTCCGTAAGCTCTGATATCGTATCAACCATATGCTCCCATGAAAATCTCGGCGCATCCTGTCTTATGTTTTCCACGAAATCCACCGTTTTTTTCAGTTCATAGAATCTTTGTATGGCCTTTGACAGCTCCTCCGGATTTCCGGGTTCACACAGCACCCCTGTCTCTCCGTCTGTTACGACCTCGGGAAGACCGCCGACAGCTGTTGCGATGACCGGTTTTTCGAAACCAAATGCGATCTGTGCTATCCCGGATTGTGTCGCATCCAGATAAGGCAGCACGACAGCGTCACATCTTTCAAAATATTCTCCCACCTCTCTGTCGGGCACATATCCGTCTCTTATGGATATCCTGTCCGTCAGGTGGAGCTCTGCTATCATATGCTCATAGTCTCCCCTTGCACCGGCAAAATCTCCGACTATGTTCAAATGTACGATCTCGGGTATGGATGCCATAGCTTTTATCAGGACTTTTAATCCTTTATACGGCCGCACGAATCCGAAAAACAGGATGACCGAGGACTGATCGACAGGGATCGCCCCGCTTTCCTCCTCCACTCTTTTGAATTCGCTGTAGGTAGGATGCATATTAATGCGGTATTTCGCATCCGGTATTATGGTTTTAAGCTCATCTGCTTCTTTTGCAGAATGAAGGATAAAATAATCCCCTCTTTTCAGGGTGCTCCTGGTCAGAAAACGATCCAGCGGAAACCTCTCATGGGGAAACACGTTGTGACAGATGAATAAAACCTTTGACCTCAGTCTTTTTATCAGCATTTGATAGCATGGGGCAAAGTAAGGATGCCACCACTGTATGATGGTCAGTCCCGGATCGATCTCATTTATGCGGTCTGCAGTCTTTTTTATGCTTTTTATGCTTGCCGTATTAAGGATAAAGTCAGTATCCTCAACCTTAAAGCTGTCATTGCTGAAATCTCTCTGCTCCTTCCTGAAAAGCAGCTTTGGATACTGCATGGAGTATGAGAGCATTACAACCTCATATCTTTCCCTGAGCGCGCGGCAAAGCAGTCCGGTATAGTGGCTGATCCCCCCCTTAAACGGATATACCGGACCCAAAAGAACTATCTTATCTGATATATCCATATTTTCTGTCCTTGTATCCATGTCCCGGTCTACTCCGTCTTTTCCTTTACAGCATCAGCTTTATCTTTCGATACCGTTCCGGGCATGAACGTATCACCTGCCTCCATCCGCCTTATACGGTATTGGACATCCTCAAGTATCTTTCTGTTTGCAGCTATGATATCCGCCTGAAGCCCCAGTACGATCGTCATAAATCCTATGATGATCAGCATGGTTGCCACAACCAGCGACTGTGTATGGCCCGCGCCGTTTCCGCTGGCAAAAAACACCAGGAATCTTATGATATATGCCACACCTATGACAAATGGGATAAGACCGCAGACACTGAAGAAGGTGAGCGGTCTGTACATCAGAAAGGCTCTGATTATCGTGAGCATGGATTTCTTTATATAACTCCCCATGCTGTGAAACAACCTTGATTTTCTCAGCTCCGGGTTCGTCCTTACAGGCACTGAAGTGATCGCCATGCGGTTTCTTCCAGCCTGCACTATCGTCTCGAGAGTATAGGTATACTGGTTTATCACATTCAGGTGCATTGCCGCATCCTTTGAAAATGCACGGAATCCCGACGGAGCGTCAGGTATGTCCGTAGCGGATGCAAGTCTTACCACATAGCTTCCCAGATGCTGCAGCTTCTTTTTTAAGGGTGAAAAGTCCTTTATCTCATCTATCGGCCTTTCTCCTATGACGATCTCAGCCTCACCGTCAAGTATAGGTCTTACGAGCTTCTCAATGTCCTCGCCGCAGTACTGATTATCTGCATCAGTATTCACTATGATATCCGCGCCGTTTCTTATACATGCGTCGATACCGGCCATAAAACCCCTGGCCAGTCCTTTATTCCTGGGGAAACTGACTACGTAGTTCACACCCCAGTCCCTGGCCACCTTTACCGTATCATCGCTGCTGCCGTCATTTATTATGAGATACTCGATCTCATCTATCCCGTCTATATGCTTCGGCAGCGCATCCAGTGCTATGGTCAGGGTCTTCGCTTCATTGTAGCATGGTATCTGTATAATAAGCTTCATATAACAGTCCTCTCTTTTGTACGGCCTTACTGATCCTCCGAGGTCTTCCTCGCTATGTAGATCGGTCTCTGCTTTGTTTCAAGATAGGTTTTGGCCAGATACTGTCCGATTATCCCCAGACAGAACAGCTGTATCCCCGCTACTAAAAGCATGATACAGACCATGGAAGACCATCCGCTTGTCGGATCCCCTATTATAAGCTTTTTCACGATTATGAAGAGTATCCCCAGAAAAGCAACCAGAGACATCAGTATCCCAAACCATGTGGCTATAGAAAGAGGGATAGTGGAAAAGCCTATGATACCTTCAAGCGCATACCCAAAAAGCTTCCAGAAGGACCATTTGGTCTCGCCTGCCACCCTCTCTACATTTTCAAACTCTATCCATTTTGTATTAAAGCCTATCCAGCCATATATTCCCTTTGTAAAGCGGTTATATTCCTTCATGCTTACTATGGCATCCACCATACGACGGGTCATGATACGGTAATCCCTGGCGCCGTCTACAATATCCGCAGAGCTCATCCGGTTGATCAGTCGGTAAAAGCGTCTGGCAAAAAAGGACCTTATGACCGGCTCACCCTTCCTTGTAACCCGTCTTGTCGCGGCCGAATCATATCCTTCCTCGGTCACCGCCTTGTATAATTCCGGAAGCAGAGCCGGCGGATCCTGCATATCAACATCCATTGTCACTGCATGATCACCCTTTGCATTCGACAGTCCGGCATACAAAGCCGCTTCCTTGCCGAAATTACGGCTGAAGGACACAAATCTCACCCTTGTATCCTTCTCCCTGAGTGACTCCACAATAGCCAGCGTATTGTCTTTGCTGCCGTCATCTATAAAGAGGAACTCAAACTCAAGATCCTCCCATGTCTTCTGCATCCCGGATGCGGTTTCTGTGATCGCCTGATAAAAAAAAGGTATCGACTCCTGCTCATTGAAGCAGGGCACTATCACGCTTAATAAGCTCATCAGCCTGCCTTTCGTCTTAGAATATCATATTCCTCGGGGAATGAACTGAGCATAACCCTTATCCTTTGTCCCGGATGAGGTGCGCTCTCCTGGGATTCCCCGTCTTCATTTACTATAGATAACACAGTACAGACAGTATTTTCCCCACTGCGTCTCATTATCTCTATCTCGTCACCCACGGAAAACTTATTCTTCTGATAAAGTATGAAGGAACCGTCTTCGCCTATCTCTTCAGCATGTCCCAGGTAGGTATAGTCTGTCACATATGTATTATTGTCATATATCTGGCCGTCGCTGTCAGGCTTTCCGAAATAAAAGCCCGTAGTGAAATTCCTCGTGGTGCATTTACCTATCTCCTCCTTGTACCACTCGAGCCTGGCCATGTATTTATCCGGGGATTCCAAATAATCATCGATAGCTGTACGGTAGGTACGGGCCACACAGGCCACATAAAGAGCAGTCTTCATCCTGCCTTCGATCTTGAAGGAATCTATCCCTGCATCTATCAGCTCGGGTATGTGCTCTCTCATGCACAGATCCCTGCTGTTCATTATATAAGTACCCCGTTCGTTTTCGAATACCGGGAAATACTCCCCGGATCTTGTTTCCTCCTCCAGCGCGAATCCGGAGATCTCTTCAGATCCGTCAGTGCCGTCTTCACCCGGTCTGTCCTCAGCAAAAAGCCTGTATCTCCACCTGCAGGGATGGGGACACTCCCCTCTGTTTGCATCCCTTCCCGTCAGATAATTGGACAGCAGGCATCTTCCGGAATATGAAATGCACATGGCGCCATGTATAAAGCATTCCATCTCAAGCGACGCAGGGATCCTTTCCCTTATATCCCTGAGCTCCGCCATGGAAAGCTCTCTTGCAGCTACAACCCGTTTTGCGCCCATATCCGCCCAGAAACGGTAGGTCATGTAGTTTGTATTGTTCGCCTGGGTCGATATATGCCTGTCTATCTCGGGACACACCTCTTTGGCGATCATAAACATTCCCGGATCCGCAATAATAAAAGCGTCCGGCTTTAATTCCCGCATTTCTTCGAAATAACGGCAGGCATCCTCTATATCCCTGTCATGGGCAAGGATATTGGCAGTCACATGAACCTTTACTCCTCTTTCATGAGCAAAGCCTATGCCCTCTGCTATCTCGTCCTTCGTGAAATTTTTTGCTTTGGCCCTCAGGGAAAATGTCTCACCGCCTATATATACCGCATCTGCACCGTATACTACAGCCGTTTTCAGTTCATCAATCCCCTTTGCCGGACATAAAAGCTCTGGCTTTTTCATCTGCATCTCACCGAAAAGGTAATCCCGTCGCCTACAGGCAGTATGGATGTTTCAAGTCTTTCATCCTTCGAAACCATTTCAAGAAATTCTCTGATACGTTTGTGTATCGTTCTGTCCCGCCGTTCAACAATGAACTTTGATTCCATTATCTCTCCGTCCTGCAGGATATTGTCTGCTATTATCACAGAACCGGTACGGGTCAGTCTCATTGCCTCCTTTAAGTAATCCGGGTATTGTCCCTTGGCTGCATCTATAAATACAAGGTCATATGTTTTTTTCATATCCCGCATTATTTCAAGCGCATCGCCGTGAATGAGATTTATTCTCTCCGCAAGCCCTGCCTCTCTTATATTCGCTTCGGCCAGAGGGATCCTCGGCTCCCAGTCCTCCACCGTATCTATACGGGATTCATGGCTTTCATCTGTCAGTGCCAGCATTATGGAGGAATAACCGACAGCTGTTCCCAGCTCCAATATATCACGGGGCTTCATCAGAAGCGTTATGGTTCTGATAAAAGCCTCGGTCTCTTCCCTGATGATGGGAACTCCTTCAGCCTCTGCCTTTTTTCTGAGCCGCTGAAGTATATCCTCCCTTTCTGATCCATATTGCCTTATGAAATCAGAAATACGCTCACTGTCCATATGCTATGATCCGTCTTCTGTTGCTTCTTCAGAGATCGAAGGCGACATGGCAGCTAGCATTTCTTCGGCTGTCATGGAAGTATTGAGCGTATACATCCCCGATTCAAGCTTCCCGTGATAATCGGAAAATCTCTCCTGCAGGCTGAATAATCTCTCATCCCTTATCAGTCCGTTTTTTTTCAGGATCTCCGCCGTATCCGATACTGAGCTTCCCATAGGTATGTTTACGACTATATCAACCCCGTCTCCCGAAGCCATCGGGGGCTCGGAATAGATCCTGTATCCGTAATCGTAACACAGGAAGCACAGATTCTTTATCGCATATATGACAAAGATGACTATCGCCGCCCTTACTATGAAATTTAATATACCTGATATCAGTGAACTTATCTTCATTGTCCTAAAAATCTATCTCGTTCATAAGTCTGTCAAACATTGACTGCATCATATGGAAAAACGTCCATTCCGTCATGAGGAAATCATAAACCTCCGGCGTATCCAGAAGCTCCGCATTGCTTTTTCTCAGATCCTCTACCCTGTCATATATATCTTCATGCTCGGGAGCATGCTGCAGGAAATAATTCGCCTTTCTGAACAGCATGACCTGGTCGTAAAGATCAGTATTCCTTTGCAGTACCTCGACCATATGTATATAGTCCTTATACTCCTGGGTATCCTTGAGCATTTCCGCAAATTCGTCTAAGTGTTGATTTAACTGTGCCTCGTTATACAAGACTAAACCTCCATTATCACAGGTAATATCATGGGCCGTCTTTTGGTTCTTTGCCATATATAACTTGAGAGATTCTCTCTGAGAGCCTGCCGGATCTTGCCCCAGTCATTCACATTACGGTCCTGGAGCTCCTCTATTGTCATTTCCAGAACGCTGGTGGCATCCTCCAGAAGCTCATCAGCCTCTTTCACATATACGAACCCTCTTGAGATGATCTCAGGCCCGGAAAGTACCTGATTCGTGCCTCTTTCCATTGAGAGGGCTATGACCACCACGCCGTCCTCTGACAGTCTCTGCCTGTCTCTCAGCACTACCGATCCCACATCACCTACTCCGAGTCCGTCCACATATACCGAATCGGTATGAATATGTCCGGCGATTGAAGGCTTCGATCCATCATCTGCGATCTCCAGCACATCACCGGAATTTATCATAAGGATATGATCCGTATCATACCCCAGCTCTTTAGCTATCCGCCCCTGGGCATGTCTGTGCCGGATCTCACCATGAACAGGAAGGGCATACTTCGGCTTCACCAGAGAATAGATAAGCTTGATCTCCTCCTTACATGCATGTCCGGAAACATGTACGTCCTGGAAGATAACCTCTGCGCCGTTTGACTCCAGTTCATTTATCACCTTATCCACGGCTTTTTCATTTCCCGGAATAGGAGTCGACGAAAAAACTATTGTATCGGTGGGGCGTATCGTAACCTTTTTGTGAATATTCTGCGCCATTCTCGAGAGTGCTGCCATGGCCTCCCCCTGCGAGCCTGTCGTGATGATGACAGTCTTCTCATCGGCATAGTTTTTCAGATCATTCAGATCTACCAGTGTGTTTTCCGGTATATTTATATATCCCAGCTCCGTGGCTACTTCTATGACATTCGTCATGGATCTGCCTTCCACGGCAACCTTTCTCCCGTACTTATATGCCGTATTTATTATCTGCTGCACACGGTCCACATTCGATGCGAAGGTAGCGATTATCAGCCGGTTTTCCTGATGCTCTCCGAATATCTCATCAAAGATCCGTCCTATAGTCTTTTCATACTTGGTGAATCCCTCTC
>ODAI013969640.1_pt1 | contig 12500 bp, 10 predicted proteins | sample 1539321 | NCBI WGS metagenome assembly ODAI01 (sample SAMN02144231, study PRJEB22623) | gut metagenome | biome: sheep rumen | host: Ovis aries | place: New Zealand
CAGTTCTTATAGGTGCTCCAGATGATGGTCTCGGAGGTGGGGCGCACGATGAGTTCTTCTTCGAGCTTGGCGGCGGGATCGACGACGACGCCGTTGCCGTTGGGGTCGTTCATGAGGCGATGGTGGGTCACCACAGCACACTCTTTAGCAAATCCTTCGACGTGCTCGGCCTCACGGCTGAGGAAGCTCTTGGGAATGAAAAGTGGGAAGTAGGCGTTCTGGTGGCCAGTCTCTTTGAACATGCGGTCGAGCTGGTCGTGCATCTTCTCCCAGATGGCGTAGCCATAGGGTTTGATGACCATGCAACCGCGGACGGCGCTCTGTTCGGCCAGGTCGGCGCGCACCACAAGTTCGTTATACCATTCGGAGTAGTTCTCGCTGCGTTTGGGAAAGTCTTTTGCCATATTTTTACGTTGAGATATACAATAATTTATGTGAATTGTCGTTTACTGAATCAGGTTGCAAAAATACACAAAATATTGCAAGTGGTGAAATCTTTTATACATAAAATAAATAAAGGTCTGATAATCACAACAGCAGCGTTGTTTATCACGACGACGTCGAGCGGACAGGTGAAGCTGACGCCCGACACATTGGACTGCCATGTTGTGAGTTTCACGGTGGGCATGCTGTCCCCTCTCACAGGCAGCAACCACGGCGGCCTGTCAGGAGGAAGCATGAGCGACCTTTACACGGGTCCTTACCTGGATTTCAGCCTGGAGTGGAACTACAAGTATGCCAGCAACTGGATGCTGACCTTCGATGCCGACATCTGGTTCGGCAGCAGCAGCAACAACCTCCGATGGCGCGAGACGAGGCTTGACAACATCTTCACCAGTGGCGGATATGCCATGAGCGTGGGTGGATACGACGGTGTGATATCGGCCTACAACCGAGGATTGGCGGCACGGCCGGGAGTGGCAAAAATCATCACCGTCATTCCCAAGAATCCCAATTCAGGCATCGTGCTGAAGCTCAGCGGCGGATGGTTTATGCAGAAGACGATCTTCACGCAAGACTTCAACCAGAGCCTGGTGCCCCAATTGGCAGGAAACTATGTAAAGCTCTACGACCACCTGCGCAATGGCGCCATCCTGACGGAGAGCATCGGATTTGTCTTCATGAGTAATTACTCCACATATTTAAACCTGAAGATCACGTTCGACATAAGCCAATGCTGGAGTTGGTCGTCGCGTCCCTACCAGATTGACAACCTCATGGGACTCAACGGCAAAGACAAGAACCGTTATTTCGACCTGCTTTACGGTGTGAAGCTGACCTGGATGTTCCCGTTCACCGGCAAGACCGCTTACGACTACTACTATTACTAGAATCTGAAAGATGAGAGCATTCTACACCATAGGCATCTGGTTCTACACGCTTGGCATCCGTCTGGCTGCCTTGTTCGGTCACAGCAAAGCCCGGCTGATGGTCGAAGGATGGGCCAAGGGAAACAATATACGGAAATCCAAAGGCGATACCGCCTGGTTCCATGCCGCCAGCCTCGGTGAATTTGAGCAGGCACGCCCGGTGCTGGAAGAATACAAACACCGGCATCCGGACTGCCGCATCGTGGTCACTTTCTTCTCGCCTTCGGGGTACGAAGTGCGCAAAAACTATCCGACGGCCGACGTCGTGCTGTACCTGCCGCCCGACCTGCCATCCCATGTGAAGCGGTTTCTCGACACTTATCGTCCGACGGTGGCATTCTTCGTCAAGTATGAATTCTGGTTCAACTACCTGACCGAGTTGCGCCGCCGCGGAATCCCCACCTATATCTTCTCGGCCATCTTCCGGCCAAGCCAATATTTCTTCAAGTCATGGGGATATTGGTTCCGAAAAGAGCTGAAGGACTGCTTCAACCACCTCTTTGTGCAGAACAAGGAAAGTCTTGAGTTACTGAGAAGCATCGGTATCGGGCATTGCTCTGTGGCCGGCGACACCCGCTTCGACCGTGTGCATCAGATTGCCCTCGCTGCCGAGAACAACGATACGGTGGAGCGATTTCTGGACGGACATCACGGCAAGGTGCTTGTATGCGGCAGCACCTGGCCACCGGACGAAGAGCTGATTCATCAGCTAAGCGTTACGGGTGATGAGTTAAGAATGATCCTAGCGCCGCATGTCATCAGCGAAGAACATCTCAAGCAGATTGAAGGGCTATTCCCCGACAGCGTGAGATACTCCAAACTCACAAGTGGCACCCATACGACCAATCAGGTCCTCATTATCGACAACATCGGCCTCCTGTCGAAGCTCTACCGCTATGCCGACGTGGCTTATATCGGCGGAGGCTTCGGTGTGGGCATCCACAATATTCTCGAGGCCGTCACCTTTGGAAAACCGGTTCTGTTCGGCCCGAACCACCAGAAATTCCAGGAAGCGAAAGACATCATTGCCTGCGGCGGAGGCTTCAGCCACAGTGACCAAACCTCTCTGGAGCGTCATCTGAAGCCTCTCCTCACCGATGCAGAAGCCTACCGACGAGCCTCACAGGCTTGTCTGGATTACATGAACGCCAACCTAGGCAGCACAGAAAAGATTCTCAGCACTATTGAACATTAAACTCCGACATATCATCCCCGTACTGGGAGCATTGCTTCTCTCATCCTGCTACACCTACCGCTACGTGCCCGAGGGCGAGCATGTGCTCTACCACAACGAGCTGACAGTTGCAATGAGCGACGGCAGCGAGGTGACGCCCGAGGTCAAGGATGCCCTCAAAGACTTTCGCACCTATTACGCCCAACGGCCGAACTCAAAACTCCTCGGCATCAAGCCCCTACGCTTCAGCATGGGGATTTACGGCATCGCAAGCCCCAAGAACAAGACTTTCATCGGCGACTATTTCCGCCGTCTGGGGCAGGCTCCTGTGGTGTATGATGCCGAGAAAGCCGAGCGCACCGTCAACCAGTTCAGCCGCCTGATGCAGTCGAAAGGCTGTTTCGGTTCCACGGTCACCTTTGACACTCTCAAGCTCACCTCGCACAACATCACCGTCGGCTACCACATTGCCGCCACCCCACGCTACCGCATCGACGAGGTGACTTATCATACCAGCGACCGCAGCGTCGATAGTCTGTTGCACCTCTGGAGCAAAGAGGCCCTCCTGCATGCCGGCGACCCTTACGACCAGGAACATATCGCCGCCGAACGGGCCCGCATCGTGAACAACCTGCGCGAAAGTGGATACTATCACGCCACGAGCGACCTAGTCAGCTTCGAGGTCGATACCACATACTCCCCTACCCATCTGAGTATCGACGTACATGTCGATAGCCGACGGCTGCAGGTCTATCACATCAACAACATCTACATCTATCCCAACTCCACTTCTGCCAGCCACTACGACACCCTCATCCACACCTTCCAGACCCCCCGCAACAATGTCGATTTCCAGTTCATCTACTCAGAACCCATGGCCATCCGCCCCCAAACCATCAGCCGCACGCTGATGCTATTCCCGGGCATGACCTACCGTCCGCGCTACATCACCACCACCTACAACTCCCTGCTCTCACTACGCAACTTCAAGTACATCAACATCGAATTCACCGAGTCGCCCTCCTCCACCGACACGCTGCCGTTGGTCGATGCCCACGTGCGGCTTATCCGCACCACCCAGCAGCGCCTCTCGCTCTCGCTCGAGCTCACCAACGCCTCGCCCCTCGGCACCATGGACAGCGCCAGCGATTTCTTCCTGGGCGGCAACCTCGGGGTGGAGACCGCCGTCGAATACCAACACAAGAATCTCTTCGGCGGCGCCGAGCTGCTGCGAGTGAAAGGGTCGCTGCTGCTCGAACTGCCCAAGCTCAACCTTGGCCTGCAGGGTGGCAACCTGCACGAGGACTTCTCGGCCTTCGAGCCGAGCCTTGAAGCCTCGCTCGACATGCCTGTGTTCCTCCTCCCCTTCTCCTCGCATCTAGCCTGGCAACGCACCAAGCCCCACACGCTCTTCACCATCGGCGGCAGCTATCAGTACCGTTACTATTTCGAACGAATCCTGGCCAACACCTCTTTCGGTTACACCTGGAGTCATTCGCGCCGCGCTTCCAACCAGGTGTTGCCCATCGAGCTCACTTTCGTGCGCATGCTGTCGCTCGACGAAGCTTTCGCCAACCGTCTGCGCAGCATCAGCGACTTGCGCATGAAATACCAGTACAGCAGCCACTTCATCATGGATGCCCGTTACGACTACACCTATTCCAACCAGCAATACGGCCTGCGTGAGGACTTCACCGCCCTGCATTTCAGCGTAGAAAGCGCCGGCAACATTTTGTCGGCCATCGGTTCCATCCTCAACACTCCCAAAGACGAGAACAACATACGCTACCTGTTCGGGATCCCCTTTGCGCGCTACGCCCGGCTGAGCGGCGAATGGACACAATACCACTACTTCGGCCGCAACAACACCTTTGTCCACCGCCTGCTGGTGGGTATCGGCCTGCCTTACAGCAACTCTTTCGCCATGCCTTATGAAAAGAGCTTTTTCGGCGGAGGCCCCACCACTCTGCGCGCCTGGCAACTGCGACGTCTCGGTCCCGGATCCTGTGCCGTCGGCGGCGACATGTTGGAACGCGTGGGCGACCTGCAACTGGTACTCAATCTCGAGGGGCGTTTCCCCATCGTGAGCATCCTCGAGGGAGCGCTTTTCGCCGACATAGGCAATGTGTGGCTCTTCAACCCCAGCGAGGAATACCGCGGCGGAGAAATCAAGTGGAACAGTTTTCCCTCCGAGTTGGCAGCCGGGGTGGGCATCGGCCTACGTGTCAATGTCTCAATTGCCACCCTCCGCGTCGATTTCGCCATTCCCGTCTATGACCCAGGCTACGAGGAATCTCTACGCTGGCGTCCTTCCCACTGGCAGTTCAACCAAATAGTGACCAACTTCGGTATCAACTATCCTTTTTAGAGGAATAGCGTACTAAAACGAAATTTATGCGAAGAACCAAGATAATCACATATATACTAATTACATCCTCAGTCATCTTCTGGGGCATAAGTTTCATCCTCACCAAGGAATTGTTTCTCACCGAGGAGCATATGACCGTCACCATTCTCATCGCCATGCGACTGGCCATCGCTTCGGCCGTCATGCTACCCGCATTGGCACTCACTCGCCGTTTGCAACGTATCCGCAAGGAAGATGTCAAATGGTTTCTCCTGCTGGCGCTATGCGAACCCTTTATATATCATCTATGCGAGACCAACGGGGTGCGGCTTGTCAGCGGATCCCTGGCCTCAGTCGTCATTGCCACCATTCCCCTCTTTGTACCCTTCGGCATGTGGGCCGCCTATCGCAACCGCATCAGCCCCATGCTGCTCATCGGCGTGATACTTTCATTGGGGGGCGTGTTTCTCATGCTCAACGGCGAGCTGGATGTCCAAGGTTCTACCCTCAACGGCCTGCTTTTCCTAGGCGGTGCCGTGTTTATTGCGGTGGTTTACACCTTGCTGCTGGTCAAGGTGGTTGACAAATACCACCCACTTGTAGTCACCACTTGGCAGAATGTCATAGGACTTGCCTATTTCTTGCCCCTGATGCTTGCTTTCGACAGTTCCGCATTGCCACTACTATCCTGGAGCCCCAAGATGCTGCTGCTGCTGCTCGTCCTCGGTCTTTTCTGCTCCACCCTTGCCTACGCCGGCTATAACTACGGCGTACGTAATCTCGGAGCCTCCGAGGCCTGCATTTTCAACAACGCCATCCCCATCTTCTCACTTATAGCGGCCCTGCTTATCGGACAGGAATCCTTCTCCTGGGGCAAGCTTGTCGGCATGTGCATAGTCATTGCCGGCGTGGTCATCTCGCAGATCAAACCAACTTCGGGAAATCAAGAATCTCAAGATCTTTAGGCACACCGTCGATGGTGAACCTAACCAATGTACCCACCTTGTGGAACCCCTGCCTGCCAGCAGCACCGGGGTTGATGTGCAGCAAATTGTAGTCTTTATCGTACATCACCTTCAAGATGTGGCTGTGGCCACACACGAAGATATCGGGCTTGGCCAACTCCAATGAGCGACGCAGTTCATAGGGGTAATGGCCGGGCCAACCACCGATATGTGTCATCAGCACCCGAAGTCCCTCAACCTCGAAGAATGCGCGCTCCTCAAGTTCGTAATGCAACATGAAACTATCGCAGTTTCCCCACACAGCACGCACTTCTTTCCATGCCCGCAGTTCATCGAGCACACCGGGTCCCAAATCTCCAGCATGCCACAACTCGTCACAGTTCTTGAAAAAAGAATAAACCTGTTTTGGCACCACACCGTGCGTATCGCTCAAAACCCCAATTCTCTTCATACCCTTCAAGCATTCATAAAATGAAATTTTGTGTCGGCAAAGCCGACGGTACACCACGATGAATCACTCATTAGCATGGATTTCTTTCAAGTTCTCGGCGATCATCTCCTTGAGGTAGTTAATGATGTGGATATCGTTCATTGACATGCCGTCGAGGGCTTCTTTCAGCTCGTCGGTGTCGAGCACAAACTCATCCACATCGGTACGGTAGATGATGACGAAATGAATGTCCTCGTGGGCGGATAGCAGCATGACGAGGGTACCGGGGAGGTCGCCCATCGGAGGACGGTCCCAGTTATTGTGCTCGAACCAGAATTCGAGTCGTGTGCCTACCCCAACCTCGCTGGTGAGCTTCATGCCCCCACCACATTTCTCAGTGTTCATCTTAATTAGAGGCAAGCCGAGCCCCACTTTGCGTGTAGTGCGGCTGGTGGTATAAGGGTCCGTCACCTTGGCCAGAAACTCGGGGCTCATGCCCTTTCCGTTATCTTCAATGGTAAAATGGAAATCATTGTTTTTCAAACTATCGACAATGGTCAATTTGACATCCTTTGCATTAGCGGCCGTGGAATTCTCCATCAGGTCATAGACATGCATTGCCAGTTCCTTCATAATTGACAGTGTTTTATGGTCTGTGTCATAGGTTTTGAGAGTGCAAAAATACACAAATATTTTTATACAAGGAAATAATATTTTTAAACAAGCGTCGTTAATGACTGATAACACAAGAAAACGATGAAGAGAAAACTCCTCTACACCATACTAATGCCTGCCGTACTGATGCTACTGAGTGGTTGCAAGGACGAACAGTTCACCGTGCCAGCATTCATCCACATGGACGCCATGACACTGAAACTGTCTGATGCCAATCCGCCATTTCCTTACTCTGAAATATACACTTCCGACATCGTGGCCACCTACGTGGTGGCACATATCCCCGGCAAAGCATCGGTGGATACCCTTGGTCTTTTCACATTGCCTTTCACAGCCCCTGTGCTTTATGACGGAACGCTGGATTACATTCAGTTCTACCCTGCCGTGCAGCAGAGCGGGAGTTCCAAAGCACTGCCATTCTACACCTTCTACAATAGCCGACGCAAAGAAGGCGTCACCCTCCACAGCGGCGACACCCTCAATTTCGGCATCGACACGACAACCTACAACCTAAGTAGTGACGACGTGCTGATGTTCCAAATTTTCGAGCCTTGGGAAGGAATGAAGTTCGACTCGGTGATGACGCTGGCGAGCAATGTTCCAGACGAAGCCTGTACAGGCAACGGCTATGGCCGTGTGCACATATCCTCCAACGAAGCCTCGAAAGACTTCTGTATAAACGGCAGTTACACTGTGACCGACCCCACCAAACTGCTTTATTTGGAACTCGACACACGCAGCGATATGGCCTTCGAGGTCTATATGCATTCGTCCTATCAAATCGGAGGAACTGAGGAAAAACTGCCGGTGATGGTCGTGCGTGCCAGCAAGGACTGGCAACATCTCTACATTAATTTAGGCCGCACTTGGTCCTACTTCAACCATACCCCCAATTTCCGCATTTCTTTCTCGGCGCTCAATACCGACGGTATCGAGGGCGACATACGCTTCGACAATGTAAGGCTACTCACCACCAGCGTGGTATTATAATCCACACAACCTTTTATGAAGAAACAACAGACCCTGAAATACATTCTTTGCGACACCCTGTCGGCCATGTTGGCATGGGCAGCGCTATTCCTGTTCCGCAAAATCGTACTCGAACAGACAGGCTTTGTCGATGTAGGCGGAGTGTTCCATGACAGCAACTTTTGGTTGGGCTTAATCATTGTGCCCACCGGCTGGCTGGCGCTCTATACCATACAAGGCACCTATCGAAACGTAATGAGACGATCACGCCTGAAAGAACTCATCGAGACCTTCCTGGCATCAATCATTGGCGTGGTCATCATCTTTTTTGCCCTGCTCATCGACGACGAGATTACCACCTACCGCAACTACTATGCCTCGTTCCTGTTTTTGTTGGTGGTGCATTTCACCCTAACCTACCTACCCCGCCTGATTCTCACCTCACGTACCGTGCGTCGCATCCACTCCCGCCAGATTGGATTCCCGACGCTGATGATCGGCGGTAAACGCAAAGCCATGCTGACCTACCTTGACCTGGAGAACCAAGAGACCTACTCGGGCAACATCTTCGAAGGATATGTAAGTGTAGGACAGGCCGGAGAAGAAGAGGAGGAACTCTCGAAAGTGATGCCCCGCCTGGGGACACTGGACGACCTACGACATCTAGTGGATGACAACCATGTGGAAGAGGCCATCATTGCGGTGGAAGACGACGAACGAGACCTCATCAACAAGATACTGCTGGCTCTCGACTGTTGCGGCGACATCATCATCAAGATCACGCCCGACGCTCGCGACCTCATTGTGGGCTCCATCAAACAGGAAAGCATATTCCATTCGCCACTGATTACCATCAACAACCGCCTGATGGACGAGTGGCAGTATTCTCTGAAGCGCATTTTCGACGTCATTTTCTCGTTACTGGCCATGGTTATCTTGTCACCGGTTTATCTGGTGACCGCCATCATCGTGAAATGCACCTCGCCAGGTCCAGTCTTCTATGCCCAGGAGCGCATTGGATATCACGGGAAACCCTTTAAGATGCACAAATTCCGCTCAATGTACATCGATGCCGAAGATGCGGGTCCCGCTCTAAGCAAGGACAACGACCCCCGCATCACACCTTTCGGACGATTCATGCGCAAGGTGCGACTGGACGAAATACCGCAGTTCTACAACGTACTCAAAGGCACGATGAGCCTCGTGGGGCCACGACCGGAACGCCAATACTACATCGAGCAGATTATCAAACGCGCTCCGGAATACATGTTGCTGCAACGTGTCAAACCCGGCATTACGTCATGGGGACAAGTGAAATATGGCTACGCTTCGTCGGTGGACGAAATGGTGGAACGTCTGCGCTACGATTTGCTCTACCTAGACAACATGTCGCTTACCACCGACTTGAAGATACTGCTTTACACCGTGATGATTATAATCCAAGGACGAGGAAAATAACACCTGAACATGAAAAAACATATTCTCTTTGTTGCTGTCGCCTGCCTGATGGCAGCCTGCCACCAACCCAACGACGCCCCACAACTGAATAACCGAACCGACACCCTTTCGTGGGCCATGGGCGAAAACATCGCCCTCTCTCTACAAGAGATAAACACTGTGAATCTCGACAACGATGTGGTGCTGCAAGCCATAGGACACACCCTCAAAGGAGGCGCACAACCCATCAGTGACAGCATTCTGCGCGAAGCCATAATGTACATCGACAGACAACAACAACTGGCACAAATGGAACAGGCTCGCCAAACCAAACGGTCAGTGGCGCAACAGCAAGAAGAATACTTCAAGAAACTGACAAAGGACAACCCCAACGTCAAGAAACATCCGTCTGGATTTTATTACGAAGTACTGAAGCCCGGCAAAGGTGCCAACGCCCAAATCGGACAACGCATTTTATTTGACTACCGCAGTTTCTTGATGTTCAACGGAGAACCCTACGATCAGACCTATGGCGTGCGCGACCCGATTTTGCATGTGGTCGGCCGTCCCATGTTCCAAGGTCTCATCGACGCATTACAACTGATGAATGCTGGCAGTATTTATCGTTTCTACTTCCCTTACCAACTGGCTTTCGGTGAGACCGGAGCTGGTGATATCCCAGGATATACTCCATTCATCTACGAGGTGGAGTTACATGAAATTTACGAGCACTAAACATAATTTCCTCATTTATGATTTCATTCATTGTCGCTGTCATATTGCTGGTACTGGGCTACTGGCTTTATTCCAAGGTTATTGAACGTGTCATCGGCGTGGATCCGAAGCGTGTGACGCCCGCCGTGGCGCACCCCGACGGGGTCGATTATGTGCCCATGAAGCCGTGGCGCATCTTTCTCATCCAGTTCCTGAACATCGCGGGCGTAGGACCCATCTGTGGCGCCATCATGGGTGCGCAGTTCGGCACCGCATCGTTCCTATGGATTGTCTTCGGATGCATCTTCGCCGGTGCAGTGCACGACTTCATCAGCGGCTTCATCAGCCTGCGGCAGGACGGCGCTTCGCTGCCCGAGATACACGGCCGTTACCTGGGCAAGAGGGTGAAGACTTTCATGGCTTTCTTCACCATCGTCCTGATGGTGCTGGTGGGGGCTGTGTTTGTGAAGACTCCGTCGCAGCTGCTGGTGGACAATTTCACACCTGGCTGGCCGCTGTGGATATGGCCCGTCATCATCTTCGTTTACTACCTTGTAGCTACCCTGCTGCCCATCGACAAGGTGATTGGCAAGGTGTACCCCATCTTCGGCTTTCTGCTGCTGGCCATGGCTGTGATGCTGGTGGTGGCCTTCTTCGTGATACCGGATGTGCACCTGGTTGAGATTTGGGACGGTCTTGAGAACCGCCATCCCCATGCCGAGACCAACCCCATCTTCCCCATGATGTTCGTCAGCATAGCCTGTGGTGCCATCAGCGGCTTCCACGCCACGCAGTCGCCCCTTATGGCTCGCTGCATGGTCAATGAGAAGCAGGCCCGCCCCATCTTCTACGGAGCCATGATTACCGAGGGTGTCGTAGCCCTCATCTGGGCTGCCGCCGCCGCCTATTTCTTCCACGACAAGCCGGAGCTTTGCGTCGGCAAGAGCGGCGACGCCATGGTGGGTGTCATCTGCAACGAGTGGTTCCCCAAGGTGCTGGCCGTCATATCTATCCTTGGCGTCATCTGCGCCGCCATCACCAGTGGCGACACCGCCATGCGTTCGGCACGCCTCATTGTGGCCGACCAGTTCCATATTGATCAGAAGCCCATGGTGAAGCGCATTGCCGTGGCTCTGCCTCTGTTTGTGCTGGCTGGCGGACTGCTGGTATATGCCTTCAGCGACGCCGACGGGTTCCAGACCATCTGGCGCTACTTCGCCTGGTGCAACCAGATACTGGCAGTCTTCACCCTCTGGGCCATCACGGCCTTCCTGCTGAAGAAAGGCAAGGGATATGCCGCGCTGCTCACCATCCTGCCGGCCAACTTCATGACTTTCGTCTGCGCAAGCTTCATCCTCGTGGCCCACAAGGAGGGTCTCGGCAGCGTCATACCGAACCCCTGGGGCTATATCATTGCCGGTATCATCACCCTCGTCGGCGCCTCGTTGGCGCCTTTCTGGATGGCCAAAATCAAAGTCGTTAAGCGCGTCAAGAGACTCCGCAGACGGAAAAGAGGGGTACGGAAACAATAATTTTATGTTATTTACGTTAGTGTTACGAAAAAGTTGTATCTTTGCATTTTGAAATAATAGAGAAAAATGAAGAAAAATATCGCTCTCATTCTCGCCTTGCTCGTTGTGGGCACGGCATTTGCAGGCCCCAAGCCCCGCAAAAACTCGCGTACCGAAATGGGCATCCACGGCAACGCAATCTATGTGATTGAGTACACTTATAACCTCCGTGGCGGTCGCGACGGTGGCCGTCAGCTCATCTGCATCGACAGCATCACCTTCGACAAGCGCGGCAACTTCGCCGACAAGTTCCGCACCAAGGCCGACGACTACACGTGGTACAGCTACTTCTTCGACGTCAACGGCTATAGCCTCGGCTGGAATGAATACAACCGCGAGAAGATGCTCACGGGCCGCACCGCCTATCTCAACGACCGCGACGGCAATCGCATCGAGCGCACGGTGTTCCTTGGCAATCAGATGACCAAGAAGGAGAGCAGCACTTTCAAGAACGGCCTCAAAGTGGAGGAGCAGAGCTTCGACGAGACCGGCGAGATGACCGAGAAGCGCACCTACAAGTACGACCAGAAGGGCAACTGCACTGAGATGGAGTTCTACAACCGCGACGGCGAGCTGATGCAGCACTACCTCTACAAGTACGATGCCCGCGGCAACCGCATCGAGTGGCGCTTCTACGACGCCGATGAGTTCCTCTCGGCCCTGACCACCTACTACTACGACGACCACGACAACCTTATTGAGGTCAGCTCGTTCAACTACGACGAGCACCTCAACTGGAAGCACAGCTACGTCTACGAGTACGACGAAGACGACAACTGGGTGCGCCAGACCATCTACCGCAACAACGTGCCCTACCAGGTCATCGAGCGCGAGATCGCCTTCCCGGC
>ODAI010473328.1_pt1 | contig 12499 bp, 5 predicted proteins | sample 1539321 | NCBI WGS metagenome assembly ODAI01 (sample SAMN02144231, study PRJEB22623) | gut metagenome | biome: sheep rumen | host: Ovis aries | place: New Zealand
CCAGCGCCCAAGTACCAGGCACGCAACATCTCCTTCGGAGCTGCGCAATGGTCCTGCGGTTGTATGTGCATATTGACGAGACTCAGAGCCTTTTCCTGGCTTTTGACCTTTACATCATTCTATATGTCATTGCCTTTTGCCCAAAAACAAAAATTCTTCACTAAATAACATATGCCGGTTCTTTTCATATGGAAAGACGCAATCCCTTTATGGCGGTTACTGCCCGGCTCACAATTGCCTGACCCGCTATGGCAGGGGCATTTCCTCCGGTCTGCTTCAGCAGAGACTTGGCGGCAGCCGCAGTTCAGCCCAGCAGATCAAGCAGCTCTTCCCTGCTGATCGTACTGCTCGCGATGTTTTCTCCCGAAAGTATGTCTTCTGCCAGCTTTTTCTTGTTTTCCTGCATCTCGAGAATGCGCTCCTCGATGGTGTCCTTGGCAATGAGTTTGTAGACCGTCACGACACGGGTCTGTCCGATCCTGTGCGTGCGGTCGGTCGCCTGATTCTGGGCCGCGACGTTCCACCAGGGATCATAGTGGATCACGACATCCGCCCCTGTGAGGTTGAGGCCTGTGCCTCCGGCCTTGAGGGAAATAAGGAAGACCGGGACAGTATTTTCGTTGAATTCCCTGACCATTTCGATCCGGCGCTCCTTCGGCGTCGCCCCGGTGATCTTATAGTAGTCGATTCCTTCTTTTTTGAGGTCACTTTCAAGCAGTTCCAGCATGGATGTGAACTGTGAAAAAACAAGTGCCTTGTGCTCTCCTTCGATGACTCCGCGGATCAGTTCCATGCAGACCTCCCGCTTGGCAGAGCCGCCGTCGTAGTTTTCCAGAATGAGCGATGGATCGCAGCAGATCTGGCGGATTCTGGTCAATTCGGCGAGAACCTGAAGGCGGTTCCTGCGGAAATCCGACTCGCTCCTTTTGTTCATATCTGCTTTCATGCGGACGACCTGCCCGTCATAGAGCTTTCTCTGTTTTGCTTCCATTCCGGCATAACGGACTTCCTCGAGTTTTTCGGGAAGGTCGCGCAGGACGTCCTCCTTGCGCCGGCGCAGGATAAAAGGCGAGACCATACGGCGCAGGCGCTGCATGGTTTCTTCATTTTCGAATTTGACTGCCGGCTGTTCAATGTCTGCCTGAAAGCGCGCATAGGAATACAGAAATCCGGGCATCAGATAGTCAAAAATACTCCAGAGTTCGCTAAGCCGGTTCTCGATCGGAGTGCCGGTCAGGGCGAATCTTGTCTGCGCGCTGATGAGCTTGACGGATTTGGCCGCCGCAGTCGTGTGATTCTTGATATACTGCGCCTCATCGATGATCTCAAAGCGGAAACTTTTTCCCTTATAGGAATAGATATCCCGCTTCAAAAGGTCATAGGAAGTGACAAGGACGTCATATTTGCGGTATTCCTCAATGATCCTGCTCCGTTCTTTTTTCGTACCTGTCACCAGGCCCGTTTTCAGCTCAGGAGCAAATCTGCGCAGTTCCTCTCCCCAGTTGTAGACCAGTGAAGCCGGACAAACGACCAGGGATACCCGGGACCCGGCAGGGGCCGGAAGGTCCCTGCTGTCCAGGGCCCGTCCATCCTGCACATCCGGAGAATCCTTGGTATTCATGGTATTCACGGGGGCCAGGGCAGCCCTGCTGTCCCCGGTGTCCGCAGCGGCAAGATCGCCCCTGCCTTCTCCGGCTTCCATGATTTCCAGGGCATCACGGCCGCCCGCAGCATCCGGAAGGACCAGGGAGTTCCGGCTGTTCCCGCTGTCCGGGGCATCCTGTGCCTCCTTGTCCGCCAGCAGGACAGTGATCACCTGAAGAGTCTTTCCCAGCCCCATCTCATCCGCCAGGATCCCTCCGAATCCGTACTGATCCAGGGTTTTCATCCAGCGATAGCCCGCCGCCTGATATTTGCGCAGCGTCCCCCGCAGGGAGACGGGCACTTCATAATCCGAGTCTTCGACAGTCTTGAATTCCTTGACCAGTTTCCTGAACCGGGTGTCGCGCTCGGCGTAGACATCCTGCATCTGTTCCAGCATTTTGTCCAGGTACAGCGCCCGGTAGACCGGGATCTGCATTTTCCCGCTGACAAATTCCTCCAGGGAGACCCCCATGGTCTCCATAATCTCCAGAAGCTGCTCGACTGTCTCATTCTGATCCAGCTTCAGGAAATCGCCGTTTTTCAGACGCACGAATTTTCGTTTTTTCTGATACTGATAAAAAATATTGAGCAGTTCTTCCTCCGAGAGGTCTTCCGAGAGGACCCGGAGGTCCATCAGATTGCTCTCTACGGAAACGCCCATGGAGAACTTCATGTGCCGGCGCAGGCCCAGCCTGCGGAAGGACTCGGTCATGCGCACCTCTCCGCAGCTCATCAGCTCCTCCAGGCCGTAAGCAAGCAGATTAAACAGATGCTCCTCGTCGCCCTGCTCTATGATCAGCACGCGGAGTTCCTCAAACACAGTCGGAACATATTTGAGGATGAGGTCCAGGGCCTGTCTTTCCTTCTCTCTATCCCGGTACAGTTCGATTCTGCCGCTCCAGGCCATACCATCCACTATATCCAGGATCGTGTGGATCTGCATGCCGTAGTGCACATCCGGCCGGCACAAAACCACGCCGCCCTCTATATCGAAATAAAATACAAATACCGGGTCCGGAGGCAGGTAAGACTCCACGATCTCCCTGTCATATTCCACCACGTCAACAGCATTGCGCAGCTGAGGCAGAGTCCTCTGATAAAAGTCCCTCAGATTCCTGCGCCCGATTCTGGCATCGATCTTTCCGTTGACCGCCGCCTCCATCAGAGGCTCGATTTTCTCAACCTGTTTCCGGTCGACACGGCAGAACTCTCCGTTCTCCTCGTCGACAAAATATGATGCATCCCGTCCCTCGATCAGCCTGGGCACCTGTCCGGTAATGCGGACTCCCTGCAGGATCCCTTGCGCGGATGACGACGGTCCCCGCCCGGAAATCTCCCCGGTCCCGGCATAAAAAGGACTGATCTCCACCTGAAGATCCATCTCTTTTTCGCAGAAGAGCAGCTCTGCCTTCTTTTTTATCTCCGTCATTCTCCCCCTCACATAGGGTTCTCTGTCCTTACGAAGGCAAAACTCCAGGCGCATGCCCTCTGCAGCTTTATAAAAAGAATCCAGGGTCTCCCCGTAAAGGGGGATGGCATCCGAAATCTGGACCGTATAGCCATATGCATACACATAGCCCCCGGGCATCAGCGCTTCAAGGGCTGCCTTCCTCTGGCGCTCCTCCCGCAGGGCATCCTGCATGATCCGGTACCAGATCACAGACTCCTCTGTCAGAAGGTCTTCTCTCAGACGGATCTTAGTTTTGGAGCCGAATGTCATCTCCTCTCCGGCTTTGACAGCATCCACGAAGGCACTGATCTTTTTGACTTTGAACATGCGCGTCGCGCCCACTCTGAAAGAGACCTTGGGGATGCAGGTCTTCGCGGCAGCGGCCGTCGGGGCGGGAACATCGATCACGGGCTGAATCCGCACAGCGGGCAGATCCAGATCCTCTGAGTCAGCCAGGGAAATCTCCCCCCGGTTAGACCGATCCAGCATGCGCATGCCCGACAGCGATGTGGCATCACCGGGGTTTTCCTTTTCCAGATAATCCCGGAGCCTCAGCAAAAGCGCCGCACTGTGTTCGCAAAGTCTGATCCGGTTCCCGGTTCTGCGCTGATAAAAGCTTCTGCGGCACTCCCAGACGGTGCATTCCTCCTCCCGGATGTTGTCCGCGTCAAAGGTCAGTTTCACTTTAGAGCAACCTTGTTCCACCCGGACAGAGACCATTCCAACCATTTCGTCGGTCTCCTCTGTCTCCCAGGAATTTCTCTTGAGATAACCGAATTTTACATTCATTTTCCTGAAATCAGCACTCTCAGCGATCCTTTTTGCGCGCTGCATTGTCGCGGTGTCGATCTCCACAGATTTTCTCAGATGATCCCAGTTGAAATAATGATAGGGTTCCATGTGCAGGGCAGGACGCATGGATGCTGTCACAGGCAGAGCGGCAGCTGTTTGGCCGGCTGTTTCTCCGGCGGCGCTTCCGCCGTCTGTGCCGTTTCCTACGTCTGTGCCATTATCTCCGTTTGTGCCATTACCGTCATCTGTGCCGTTTCTTCCGTCTTTGTTATTACCATCATCTGTGCTGTTTCCGTCCTCCGCGGACTGTCCGGGCTCATCCGCCAGGGCTGCCTCCATCTGACGCCGCTCCTCCTCCAGAAGCCCGGCAATCCCCTTTGTCAGCTCATTTCCCCGGGGCAGTTCTGAGGTCACGGTTTCTTTCCCGGCAGACCGATCCTTTTTCTCCGCCGTGGACTGACCTCTTCCACCGCTGCCGGCCGCTGTTCTGCTTCCATTGCTGCCTGACTCTGTTCTTCCGTACCCGGCACTTCCCCGGGCAGCTTCACCGGCATCTGCCCTTCCCTGGACAAAGAGGGGATAGAAATCGCTTTCAATGCGAAAGAGTGCTGCCGCCATGTGCTTGCATCTGTATCCCGAGGCGGCATAGGGACAGGTGCAGGACATGTCCTCCAGGTATTCCATTCCCTTCTCCCACTTCGTATAGAGATGCACCTGGTAGTCTCGGCTTCCACTGACATTGACAGAATAGCCGTCCGCTCCTTCTTCCGGCCGTTTTGCCCTGCCCTGCAGGAAATAACTTTTCCCTCTCTTCAGGATCTCTTTATTAAAAAGTGTCTTCCAGTTTGCACTCATCTTTCCCTGTCTCCAAATAGCTTACCGTCAAATCATATTCCATCCGCGCAGGTTTATGCGCCGGCCCACAGCGGTCCCGTAATCACTATATCCGGCTCCTCCGTTATATTTTTTCAGGTATACAGAAAGCCGGTCCTTCCTGTGTTTCCACAGGAATGCCGGCTCTGTTTATCCTTCTCAGTCAATGCTGTCTGTCACTATACGCTTTCTCGGTCTCTTTATGTCAAAAAATAAGGTCAGTCACCTTCATTATCCCTCGTATCGATTCCGGACACAGTAGACACCGCGGCCACGATTCCCATCAGAACCGCGATCAGCGCCATAATACCAAATGCAGCAAGACCAATAACCACTCCCAAATCCATGTCTGCCTCCTTCACCGCTTTGCGGCGTGTTTCTGCTCACCAGCCGTTTACCGTTGCTGCTCCTCACTGATCACAGGATGACCGGTCTGCAGACGGTAACAGAGTGCTTCACATTCCAAATCGATTGTTGGTTTCCAGATCAATCTTTGTATTTTTGGCCGATGGAAAACATCCTTTCAGTTCAGCCAAAGGCACTGTCACGCACCGGACAGCGGCGTGTCCGATACAGATAGGGCTGGTAATCATTTTCACATATAAATGACGAAAAAACAACCGCAAATGTTGCACGGGACTGTGGAATATTTCCGCAGGGTCAGAGCGCGGCGAGAGCCTCGCGGTTTTCTGCGGAATGTTTCCGCAGGGTCAGAGCGCGGCGAGAGCCTCGCGGTTTTCTACGGAATGTTTCCGCAGGGTCAGAGCGCGGCGAGAGCCTCGCGGTTTTTCTCCTCATGCATGTGCTCCATGGCAAGTTCATCCTCGATCGAGACGGCACAAGCCCCATCCACAAAGTACTGACGGTACCAGACCAGGAAGGTATATACGGTCCAGATGTGGCGGCTGTAGTCCTCCCTGCCGGCAAAGTGGGCATCCAGAAGATCCATCAGGGCATCCGTGTGGAAAAACTTCTCCGCCTCACTGCTGAGAAAGGCCTTCCTGACAATATTGTAATATTTTTCCTGGCGCAGCCAGATGCGGATCGGAACCGGAAATCCCAGTTTCTTTTTCTCCGCTGCGGCTTCGGGCATATACCGGTGGGCCGCCTCCCTGAAGGCAGTCTTGGTGTTGGTGTCGCTGATCTTCTCGCTCAGAGGCAGGTACTTGGCGACATTGAATACGCCGCGGTCCAGGAAGGGCACGCGGCTCTCCAGGCCATGCGCCATGCTCATCTTGTCCGCTTTGAGGAGGATATCGCCCTGCAGCCAGAAATTGAGGTCAATATACTGCATTTTCTCCGGGTCGGAGAGGGCCCGCGCCTTCTTGTAAAAGGGTGCGGTCAGAGTTTTGGGTTCGGAGTGCGGGGTGGTGTATTTCAGGACCTTGTTCCTCTGCTTCACAGAGAAAACATTGGCGTTGCCGATGAAACGCTCCTCCACAGCCCTGGCCCCCCGCATGAGGAAGCCTTTCCCCTTGGGATGTCCGGGAATCTTCGACACCACAGCAGCCGCCGCCCTGCGCACTCCCGCAGGCAGCTTCTGGTACTGCTCTAAAGAGAAAGGTTCATGGTAGATCACATAGCCGCCGAACAGCTCATCCGACCCCTCTCCGGAAAGGATGACCTTGACATGCTTCGATGCCTCGCGGTCCACGAAATAAAGAGCCGCCGCCGAAGCGTCCGCCAGGGGTTCATCCATAAAATACTGGATCCTGGGAAATTCCTCCCAGTACTCCTCCGTGGAAATGATCTTGCTGTAATTCTCAATCCCCACTTCTTCGGACAGGGCCCTGGCGTAAGGGATCTCGTTATATTTTTCATAGTCGAAGCCGACCGTAAAGGTCTTCGCCCCCTTGAAATTCGCGGCCACATAGGAGGAATCCACGCCGCTGGACAAAAGGGAGGCCACCTCCACGTCGCTGACCATGTGGTAGCGGATCGACTCCTGCACAGCGCGGTCGATCTCGTTCACGATCCTCTTGTGAGTTGCCGCTTCCGCAGCCTTCTTCTCCCGGTCGGATTTTTCTGCCCGGAGGGATTTTTTGTTTTTCCCCCTGCCTGTCAGGGGACCGGCTTTTTTCACAGCACTCCTGAGGGCGCCGGCCGCCTGCCCGGCTGCTGAAGCCATCTCTCCGGCGCTTTCCTTCCCCCTGTTCTGGCGGGGAGTCAGCATGGGATCAAAATAGCGCGTGACCCTGCTCTTTCCGTTTTTGTACACCATGTAGTGTCCGGCGGGAAGCCGATAGATTCCGGAGAAAAAAGTCTCGGGAAGAACAGAATACTGGAAAGACATATACTGCTCCAGGGCCTGCACGTTGACTTTTTTCCGGTATTGGGGATACTCCAGAATGCTCTTGATCTCAGACCCGTAGACAAAGTTTCCATTGATTTCCGCGTAGTAAAAAGGTTTGATCCCGAACATATCCCGCGCAGCAAACAGCTCCTGCTTCTGTACATCCCAGATGACAAAGGCAAACATTCCGCGCAGCCTGTCCAGCACCCCGGTTCCGTATTCGCTGTATCCCTTAAGGAGCACCTCCGTGTCCGAATTGGTTCGGAAAGTGTGTCCCTTGATCTTCAGGACCTCCCTGAGCTCCCGATAATTGTATATCTCTCCGTTAAAAGAGATCACCAGTTTCCCGTCCTCTGTCTGCATGGGCTGGTCTCCGCCCTTCAGATCAATGATAGAGAGACGCCTGAATCCCATGGCGATCCCCTCATCCAGGTATTTGCCCGATCCGTCCGGTCCCCGATGGATGATCCGGTTCATCATATTGGTCAGGACCGGATCACGATCGACATCGTTTCCGGTAAATCCGCATATTCCACACATAATAGGATAACCTCCTGTCTCGCAGTTTCCCCTTCTATTCGCAGATTATGCGGATTATGATAGCAGATTTGTGATGGATTGCAATCATATTAGCCATCTAAAATTCCGGATTCCTGTGATATTTTTGTGAACGGCAGGGGCCTGGAAAAATATTTTTTCATGGATGAAAGAACTGTATATTTTTTATGGACGAAAGGATTTGTATATCTTTTCATGAGCGAAAGGATCTGTGTTAAAAAATCCGGGAAACCCTACAGAAATATAAAACTCTCCCTGAAAAAAGCAAAAAAAAAGAAATACAAGAGAAGGGATGCTGAACGGCTTCTTTACGCCTTTGTGTCCAACATCCCTTCTCAGGAATTCTTGTCCAATGGTTTGTACCTCCGTGTTCAATTATTTTCTGATTCACTGCAGGTCTCTTCTGCTTTATTTCCCTCCTGCATTTCTCGTCTGCAGATGGTACCCGGAATTCTTTTCATCACCTTACTCGGGATGTACTGATTCACTTTTCACTGAAAAGATATGCAGCTCCTCTGATCAGACAATCCGGATATTACAGATTTATTATCTTCTTCAATATGATTATTACAACTATCAGACCGTTATCCAGACATCTTTCGGAATAATCACTTCACAGGATGAAAAATAACAATCTTTGCTGTAATCTTTCGAAACATTCAACCGCGGGGGCTACATCCCGTCAGCCGGCTTCGAAAAGAAAAATTATATAAATCTTATTTGCAACCTGCCCCTTAACGAACTCTCTGCAAATATCGGATTATCTTTGATACGAACTTTATAGAGCCAAAGCTAATTAGATAATTGGTCCCTACCTGCCTTTCCTGGATTTCAACAGTTCAGTCTCTAAAAAATACCTATGATAAAAATTCAAGTGTACTTCGGACTGTACCTCCTTTACCCAGATTTCTCAAGTTACAGTCAGATCAACGGGAATAAATCCTGTCAGATCTTATGGTTAATAAAATACTTCAAGACTTTGACAATTAACGGTTCTTCGACTTAACAACAGTTTCAATCGACGATCGTATTTGTTTATACCCGGGTAACGTCTATCGTTTTGATGTGTCTATTATACCATTTTCCATATAATTGTCAATAAATTTCTTTTAGTTTTTTAAATTGTATGAATTTTCAGAAAACATAGACAATTATACATGTCCGTCGGATGTGCCCTCGGCCGCCTTCCCGACGGCCGCCTTCCCGCTGCTTCAAAACATGCCGCTCGCAAGGCGGCACCCGAGGAGAAATACGCGGAGGCGTTTTCTCCGATGGGATCAGCAGATGTTTGAGCCGTTCCACGGCACAAACATCCTGAGTAAAAAAAAACGCTATCGAGCTTTTTTTCACTCTTCTTTCAGGTTAAAGAAGTTCCGGAAGGCCGCCGGGGTCTGTCCGGTCTTCGACCGGAAATATCTGGTGAAATGAGAAGTGTTGACGAAACCGCACATCTCCGCGACTTCTGCCACGGAACAGGACTTCTCCGTGAGCAATATCTTGGCGGCGTTGACCCTGATATCCGCCAGGTACTCATAGGGGGTCCGCCCCGTTTCTTTCATAAATCGCCTGGAGAAGTAATGTCTGCTCAGGGCCACATGGTCGGAAATCTCACCGATCTGAAGGGGGCGCTGGTAGTTGGCGTACATGTATTGAAGCGCCTCTTCAACCGGCGGTGAAAGCTTCAGCGTTTTCTTCTCTATGATCCTGCAGAACATGGTGTGGATCATCATTGAGATCAGGTGGTCTTTGGGAAAAGGGGATTCAAGTTCCTCTCTCAGGGAGTTTATCGTCTCCTTCAGGGATCCGCTCATTTTGAACTTATGCCCCCACTGTGAAGTGATCTGCTCGTAGAATGCCCCTGACGCGTTCCCGTTGAAGACCATCTCCCACTTGTCCAGATGGCTGCCGTCCGTGCGGTATTCGTGCGGTTTCCTGAAATCCATGAGGACTGCTTCTCCCTTTTTTACTGTGTATTCTTTTCCCTCGTAATGGAGAATCATCTGTCCGTCCAGAACCCAGATCACAGAATAGAAATCGAGGTAATCTCTTTTCACCGAATAGAGATTGTTGCAGATGTATCTGCTGCTCCATGCCACATAGAACAGGTTTTCCACTGCGAATTCAGTCGGTGTGTGGAAGGCCGCGCCCCTTGACTCAAGGATTCCCTTTTCGTTTAAAATCTTTATACGTTCTCTGGCTCCATGGTTCATGCTGTACTGCTCTTATCCTCCCTGTCGCTATAGTATGTTTTCTGACTGTCACAGTATCGCATCTGCTTTTTTCATTGCCTCATCCCAGGGTGCCGGTCTTCAGATCCGGTACGGCTGAAGCCCGCTTATTTTCGCAAATGCGCGGTTTCCGGGTTCTTTATTCTCTTGTTTTCCTGTTCCGCTTCTCTCCGTCTTATGTCTGTATTATAGCCTCCCCTGCCGGCTCCCGAAACAGATTTCTTTGTTCAATAGTATTCTGTATTTACTCTGCGTCCCGGAGTGCCCCGGAGCGTCCTGTAATGGACCTGCCGACCTGCCGGTCAGTCCGGGATACTTTGCTTTGAGGAAGCGGTCCCTGGAAACCGGCATGATCCGTATGTCCCGCGGCAGACGTCCCCTCCTTCCCCGTGCCTTTTAAAAACCGGCGCATTCTCATGGCTGAAGTCACGAAAATGCGCCGGTTATACTTTTCAAGAACTCTTTTCAAGGACTCTGATGCTTCTGCTGAAGAAGACCTGCCGCTGGCACTGGACAGGGCATCCTGCACCCGAATCCCGGCAGCTCATCAAATCCGATATTCCTTACTCCGGTAACTCGTCATTATTTGGTCTCCCGGAGACTGATCATATCTGATAGCCTACGCTCTTGAGATAGTCTACGCTGGCCTTGATGTCGCGCAGGGACGTCTCCTGGTTCCTGGGGTCGCGCTCCTGCTCGATAGTGATGTAGCCGCTGTAGCCGATCTCCTCGAGGGCGGTCTTGATGGCGGGGTAATCCAGGGCGCCCGTGCCGACAGGGCACATGGTTCCTTTGCCGCAGCCGTCGAAGAAACGGATGTGCTCGCTCATGACCTGCTCGTAAACCTTCTGGTCGACATCCTTGAAGTGGACATAATCCAGAACGTCAGCGTATTTCTTGAGATACTCCACGGGATCCATATCGCAGTAGTAGAGGTGGCCGGTATCGAGGCAGAGGCCTGCGATCTCATAGGGCATATCCTGCACATAGCGGGCGATCTCATCGGAAAACTCGATGTAGGTGCCGGAGTGGGGGTGGATCACGGGACGGACGCCCCAGCTGTTGGCGCGCTCGCAGACTGCGCGGACGTGGCTCATGAACTGCTTCCACTCCTCATCGTTCATGCGGGGAGCGCGGTCTACATGGCCGGCATTGAAGTCACGCTCGTCGTGGCCCCAGTCCATAACCGTCATATAAGGGGTGGGGAACTTCTGGCCTTCCATAACGGGCAGCTTGGGCAGCCTGGGATCTGTGATCAGCCTGCAGATGTTGTCCACTGCCTCGAGGACAGAGGGCTGATTAGCGGGATCGACCAAATCATGGAAAATGGTACCTGCTACGATTGCCAGCTGATTCTTCTCAAGTTCAGCTGCGACGACTTCCGCGTCGATGGGCATGTAGCCGTAAGGTCCGAGCTCGATCGCAGTGTAGCCTGCCTGATGTGCTTCGGAAAGGACTTTTTTCCAGGAAGGAAGATAGGGATTCTCGGGATTATCTACGCCCCAGCTCGCCGGAGCACCGCAGATCTGCATAGGCATCTGAATTACCTCCTCGTATTCTCTCGTATTCTCTCAAATTCTATCGATTCTGTCCCGCCGCCAGGTCATCCGGTCACCCGGATGACCGGCGGCAGTCCTGTTTCGGATCTTGTTTCGGATTTTGTTTCGGACAGTCATTTTGCAGTTATTCTTTGAATTTTTCCTGTCTTTATTCTGTCCTCATTTTTATTTTTTGGCTGCCTCTGTTCTCACAGAGTTCTCTTTACCACTCTACCCAGACGCTGTTCTTGTTTGCGGACTCGACGCACTTCTCAAGCCACTTGACGCCCTGAGCGCCTGCCTCAACGTCGGGATACCAGAAGTCACCGTACTCGCTGGTGTCTGCGCCGCTCATCGCGACTGCGAATCTTCTGTACAGGTTGCTCCATGCCTCGAACAGTCCTTCTGCATGGCCGCCGCCGATACGGTCTTCCACGCGTGCTTCGGGATACAGGTAGCCTGCGCCGCGCTCAAGAGTGCGGACGGGCTCGCCTTCGATCTCATAGCTCATCTGGTTGGGACGCTCGTCATCCCACTCGATGGAAGCCTTGGAGCCGACGATGCGGATCTTGTGGCCGTGGCGTGCGCCGCAGTTGATGGAGCTGGACCAGCAGTAAACCTGCGCGCCGTCCTGGACGCACTCGGTGCCTTCCAGGTCCATGATCGTGAAAGCGTTGTCCTCAAGCTGGCGTCCCTCGACGAATGCCTGCTTGGTGCAGAGGACCTTGCGGATCTTCATATCCGGGATCATTGCCTCGATGAGGTAGAGGGGATGTGTTCCGACATCGCCCATGGCGAAGGAGATGCCTGCCTTGGAGGGATCAAAGCGCCATTTCGCAGCGGGGTTGGTCTCCTCAAGCTTGACGTTGTATGCGCCGAAAGCGAAGCTCATGTTGATGACGCGGATCTGGCCGAGGTCGCCTTTCTTGATCATCTGGCGGGCCTGCTGGATCATCTGATGTCCGGAGTAACCGTAGGTGACGCCGACGATGCGGTTCTTTGCCTTTGCAAGAGCAACCAGCTCTTCAGCCTCTTCATAAGTGAAGCAGACGGGCTTCTCGCAGACTACGTGGAGGCCTGCTTCCAGAGCAGCCTTTGTGATGGCGTAGTGTGTGCCGTTGGG